>Ga0181530_10000602_pt1 | contig 46297 bp, 45 predicted proteins | sample PEATcosm2014_Bin_42_FD_119769 | JGI IMG/M metagenome (GOLD analysis project Ga0181530, IMG submission 119769) | Peatland microbial communities from MTU Mesocosm Facility, Houghton, MI, USA - PEATcosm2014_Bin10_60_metaG | ecosystem: Environmental > Terrestrial > Soil > Wetlands > Peat | place...
CCACCGCCGGTCTGAAAGTGCCTTATCTCGAAGACGTGCTTGCCGGGCTGCCCGTGGACAAAGCGCGCGCGCATAAGATTGTCACCCTGCTGCTGCGCGATAAGGTGCTGATCAAAGTTTCCGACGATCTCGTGTTCCATCGCGAGGCGCTGGAGGGCCTGCGCAAGCTGATGGCGGAACAGAAAAAGAAGACGCCGAAGATCGACGTCGGCGCCTTCAAAGACCTGATCGGCGTCACCCGCAAATACGCTATCCCGCTGCTCGAGTACCTGGACCGCGAGCGCGTCACCCGCCGCGTGGGCGACCTGCGGGAAATACTGTAGCCACGGATTCTCACGGATAAATACGGATCTAAGAACTAAATCCGCACATATCCGTGCAAATCCGTGGCGTTTTTCCGTGGCTAGATTTTCTCGTTTGCGAACTCCGGCTCGACCTCCAGCCCCAGGCCATCCGTTACACGGTTGGTGAAGTTCACCAGCGCCACTTCCGCAACCAGGTCCACGATCTCGGCGTCGGAGAAATACTTCTTCAGCGCGTCAGCCTCGGCTCCGGCGGAATTGGTCGGGCCTCGCGTCATCTTCTCCGCATAGCGCAGCGCGGCTTTTTCCTTGTCGCTGAAATTCGACGCTTCGGGATTCTTGAGCGCCTGCCAGTCTTCCGCCGTCAGCCCGGCTCGCTTCGATGCCGCGAGATGGTGTTTGAGACAATACTGGCAGCCGTTGATGAGCGCGATGCGGATGTAAACCATCTCGTACAGCCGCCGTCCTAGCGACCGCCCGATGCTGCCGTAGAAGGGCAAGAACGTCTCCAGCAGCTTGGGCTGGTGCGCCAGCGCCTTCTGGATGTTGCCCGGGTTGCCCTTGAGCACCTTGTCGTAGATCTCTTGGACCTCGGGCGGGGCATTCTGCGGTTCGATGTAGGAAACTCTGGCCATCGGTTCTCCTCAAACTCGCCACGTATAATAAACGCTTTCGCGAGGCCGCATGCTGACCATACGACCGGCAACGCCCGCCGACGTGCCGCTGATCCTGGAATTCATCCGCGAGCTGGCGGAGTACGAGCGCGAGCCTCAATCCGCCGTCGCCACCGCCGCCGACCTGCTGCGCGACGGCTTCGGCCCGGAGCCCAAGTTCCGCGTGGACATTGCCGAGTGGTCGGGCGAGCCTGCCGGGTTCGCGTTATATTTCTGGAACTATTCGACGTGGCAGGGCAAGCCCGGGCTGTATCTCGAAGACCTGTTCGTGCGCCCGCGGTTCCGCGGCAAAGGCATTGGCAAAGCTCTGCTCGTGCATCTTGCGCGCGTGGCGATCAAGAACAACTGCGGGCGCCTGGTTTGGCAGGTGCTCGACTGGAACACACCGGCCATCGAGTTCTACAAATCCCTCGGTGCCGAGACCATGACGGAATGGCTCACTATGCGGGTCACGGGCAAGGCGCTGGTCCGGCTGGCGACGGAGAAAACTTCAACCGCCGCGGATTAACGAGCGTATTGCGCCATTGAGTCATTGCGCCATTGAGTCATTGAAAGGCGTAACTGCAGGCCCGGTTTTCAATGACCCGATGGCTCAATGACCCAATGATTCAATTCCGCCGTGAGGCGAGTGTATTTCATGAGAGTCAGAGTCATCGGCGCGGGTCTCGCAGGCACGGAAGCCGCCTGGCAGCTCGCTCGGCGCGGGCTCGACGTGGATCTCTACGAGATGCGCCCCGTGCGTTCCACGCCCGCGCACCAAAGCGGGCAGATGGCAGAACTGGTCTGCTCGAACTCGCTCAAGTCGGACACGGAGAACACCGCGCCCTGGCTGCTGAAAGAAGAAATGCGCCGCGCCGGGTCACTGCTGGTGGAGATCGCGCGCGCGGCCGCCGTCCCTGCCGGCCACGCACTGGCCGTGGACCGCGAACTGTTCGCCGCCAAGGTCACCAGCGCCATCTCGGGCCAACCGCGCATCCGCGTGCACCGCGAGGAAGTCACTTGGGTGGACGAGCACGAAGGCATCACCATCATCGCCACCGGACCGCTCACCTCCGACGCGCTTTCGCGCGAGATCGCGCGCCTCAGCGGCAGTGAGCATCTCTCCTTCTACGATTCCATCAGCCCCATCGTCGAAGCCGAGTCCATCGACATGGAGCGCGTGTACCTGGCCGCGCGCTATGACAAGGGCACGGCCGACTACATCAATTGTCCGTTCACGCGCGAGGAATACGACCGCTTCTACGACGCGCTGCTCGCGGCCGAGTCGGTCGAGGCGCGTGACTGGGAGAACCTGAATTATTTCGAAGCCTGCCTACCCATCGAAGAGCTGGCGCGGCGCGGGCGCGATACTCTGCGTTTCGGTCCGATGAAGCCCGTGGGCCTGCGCGATCCGCGCACTGGCAAACAGCCTCACGCCGTTGTGCAACTGCGCCGGGAGAACCTGCGCGCCGATTCCTACAACATCGTCGGGTTCCAGAACCATTTGAAGTACGGCGAGCAGCAGCGCGTCTTCCGCATGATTCCTGGCCTGGAGAACGCGCGCTTCCTGCGCTACGGACAGATCCATCGCAACACCTACATCAACGCGCCCTCGCTGTTGACTGCAACGCTGCAGATGAAGGCGCACGCGAACGTACTGTTCGCGGGGCAGATTTGCGGAGTCGAGGGATATACGGAATCCATTGCCTCAGGACTGATGGCCGGCGTGCACGCCGCCGCGCTGGCCAACGGCGCTGAACTCGTGCCTCCGCCGCGCACGTCGGCCTTCGGGTCGCTGGTGCACTACATCACAAACGCCGACCCAAGACATTTTCAGCCGGCAAACATCACCTTCGACCTGCTGCCGCCGCTCGATGAGCGGGTGCGCGACCGCGCCCAGCGGCATCGGTTGCAATGCGAGCGGGCATTGCGCCAGTTCGATGGCTGGCTCGCGGAAATCGGCGTTGATTCACTCGCCGCGGATTAACGCGGATCAACGCGGATTCGCATCTGGTTTATCCGCGTTCATCCGCGTTCATCCGCGGCGGCTGAAGTTCACCGCGCGCGGTTCTTGATCCAGATAGGCGTGCCCACAAAGCCGAAGGCGCGCCGAATCTGGTTTTCCAGGAAGCGCTCATAGGAAAAGTGCAGTTTCACCGGACGGTCGGTGAACAGGATGAACGTTGGCGGCGCCACCGCGGCCTGGGTCAGGTAATAGATCTTCACGCGCTTCGATGCCGGCACCGAGGCGCGATCAAAATCGACCATCTCGAGGAACCGGTTCATCTCCGAGGTGGAGATGCGCTTCCTCCGCTCCGCCGCCACCTGCTCCAGCACAGGAAATACTTTGTCAATGCCCTTGCCCGAAGTGGCGCTGATGAATAGCACCGGCGCATAGCTCAGGAACTTGAGCGCGTCGCGGGCCTCCTGCTCGAACTGGTTGCGGTCGGCCGGCTTCTTGCCATCCGGCCGGCCGGGGCCGACGAGGTCCCACTTGTTGATCAGAATGATGAGCGAGCGGCCGCTCTCATGGGCGTATCCGGCGATGTTGGCGTCGAGCGCGGTAACGCCCTCGACGGCATCGATCACCAGCAGCGCAACGTCGGCGGCTTCCAAATGTTTGCGCGCCATCACCACGGACAGCTTCTCCGCCATAAGCTTGGTCTTGCCTTTACGCCGGATGCCGGCGGTGTCGATGAAGCGATAGCGCCGGCCGTCGCGTTCGACCAGTTCGTCCACCGCATCGCGTGTCGTCCCCGGAATGGGCGAGACGATGGCGCGCGCCGTCCCCGTCAGGCGGTTGAGCAGCGTGGATTTCCCAACGTTCGGCCGCCCAATGATCGCGACCTTAGTCTCCGCCGCAGGTGCTTGCGGTTCTTCCTGGCTCGTTTCCTCTGCGCTTTCGGCCGTCCTCGCGCCCTCTGCGTTGATCTTTTCCAAAATTGCGTCCAGCAACTCCGCCACGCCGGTGCCCTGCTCGGAAGACACGGGAAGAATCTCGCGGATGCCCAGCCGCCGGAAGTCTTCGATGTCCGCCTCTTGCGCCAGCGTGTCGATCTTGTTGACCGCAAGGAACAGCGGCTTGCCGGTGCGCTGCAGCAGCCGCGCCAGCTCCAGGTCGGGCGCGGCTAGCTCCGTGCGTCCGTCTACTACCATGATGACGGCGTCGGCCTCGTCCAATGCAACTCGTGCCTGGCGGAAAATTTCGGTGGGAATGAACTCTTTATCCTCGGGGATGATGCCCCCGGTATCGACCACGCGCAGATGGCGGCCTTGCCAGTCAGTCTCGCCGTACAAGCGGTCGCGAGTGATGCCGGGCTCGTCGCCGACGATGGCGCGGCGCTTGCCGATCAGCCGGTTGAAGAGCGTGGACTTGCCCACGTTGGGCCGGCCGACGATAGCGATGGTAAGCACACCGCCAGCCGTTTCGGGTTTTGCCGCTTTGGCCAATGCGAATCCCTGATGATCCGTGAAGATCATGGCTATTATAGAAGGCGCCTTGTCCGCCTCTTCCCAGCCCGCCATAGCGCCCGGCTCCCTGCACGCCTTCTTCGGTCCCGGAGGCCTGCTGGCGCGCACGCATCCTGCGTACGAGTTCCGCCGCGGACAATTGCAGATGGCGGAAGCCGTCGCGCGCGCCCTGAAGGAAAGCCGGCACCTGATCGTCGAAGCCGGCACCGGCACGGGCAAGACCCTCGCTTATCTCGTTCCCGTGCTGCGCTCGGGCAAGCGCGTCATTATCTCGACCGGCACGAAGACCCTGCAGGAGCAGCTCTTCAACAAGGACATCCCCTTTCTGGAGCGTGCGCTGTTTCCCAAGGGTGAAGGCAATCTGCGCGTCTGCTACATGAAGGGGCGCAACAATTATCTTTGCCGGCAGAAGCTGTACGACATTGCCAGCCTGCCCGCACTGAGCGGCCTGGACGAGATCGAGCACCTGCGCCTGATCGCGGAATGGGAGAAGACGACGGACAGCGGAGACCGCGCCGAGCTGGTCTCGATGTCCGAGGACAGCCCGCTGTGGCCGCGAATCGACGCGCGCTCCGAGGCTTGCACCGGGCAGAAGTGCAAGCAGTTCGACCGTTGCTTCATCACCGAGATGCACCGGCGGGCAGCGGAGAGCGACATCATCATCGTCAACCACCACCTGTTCTTCGCCGACATGGCGATCAAGCAATCGGCCGATGGCGCGCCCGACGCCGGCATCCTGCCCGAGGCCGCGGCGGTCATCTTCGACGAAGCCCACGAACTCGAGGAAGTGGCTTCGAGCTATTTCGGCGTATCGATCAGCAACCTGCGCTTCGACCAGCTCGTGCGCGACGTGGAGAACACGCTGCGCATGAAGTCCATCGCCTCCGCCGCGGCGCACACCGCCGGCGCCGCCCTGCGCGAGCGTTCGCAGCTCTTTTTCTCGCTGGTGCCGGCGGGCGAAGGCCGCTTCGCCTTCGAGAACCGCCGCGAGTTTCTTGAAGAAAACGGCGACGAGTACCTGGCGCTCGGCAACGCGCTGCAGCGGCTGGCTTCCGAGCTGCAGCGCATCCCGGAGAAGCCCGAGGAGGTGCACAACCTGATCCGCCGCACCGAGGAGCTGCGCGTGCAGCTCGGCTTCCTGCTCGAATCGCAGGACCGCAACACCGTCTTCTGGATCGAGCGCCGCATGGAGGGCCGCCGCCGCGAGGCACGGCCGTCGCACGTGTTTCTGCAGGCCACCCCCATCGACGTGTCGCAAATCCTGCGCCAGACGCTGTTCGAGAACGAGGACTTCGGAACCGCGGTGCTGACTTCGGCGACGCTGGCCGTCTCCGGTGGCTTCGATTACATCCGCGCGCGGCTTGGCGTGCAGAACGCGCGCGAGCTGGTGGTGCCCTCGCACTTCGATTACGAGCGCCAGGCGATCCTCTACGTGCCTCCGGACCTGCCCGATCCGCGCACGCCGCCGTTCGCGGGCATGGCGGCCGACCGTATCCGCCGGCTGCTCGAGATCACCCAAGGCCGCGCCTTCTGCCTGTTCACCAGCTATGCCCAGATGCGCGCCATCCATCAGCGCCTGGAGGGCGAGCTCCCGTACCCGATGCTGCTGCAAGGGACCGCGCCCAAGAACGCGCTACTCGATGAGTTCCGCCTGACGCCGAACGCGGTGCTGTTCGCGACCGCGTCGTTCTGGCAGGGCGTGGACGTGCAAGGAGAGCAGCTCAGTTGCGTCATCATCGACCGCCTGCCGTTCGCTGTGCCCAACGATCCGGTGGTGGCTGCGCGCATCCGCGCCATTGACGAGGCCGGCGGCAACGCATTCGGTCAGTACCAGGTGCCCGCGGCCGTCATCACTCTGAAACAGGGCTTCGGACGGCTGATCCGCTCGCTCGACGACCGCGGCGTGCTCTGCCTGCTCGACAACCGCATCATCAAGAAAAGTTACGGGCGGGTGTTCCTCGGCAGCCTGCCTCCCTATCAGCAAACGACCGATCTGGCGCAGGTGGAGAAGTTCTTCGGGCAGAAGTTCGGTCGGCGCGGATAGCCTGCCCCTCGACGCGGCATCGGCACGATACAATGAAGGCCGGGCTACAAGCCAAGAGCCAAAGGCGAAGAGCTAAGAGCCGCTTTATGTTCCACGTTACCGTCGAAGACACGTTCGCCGCCGGACACTACCTGCGCAACTATCGCGGGAAGTGCGAGAACCCGCACGGGCACAACTACAAGGTGCGGGTCACGCTGTACGGCGAGGAACTCGACCGCGCCGGCCTGCTGCTCGATTTCAAGGATCTGAAAGACGTGATGCGCGACACCGTGGACCGCCTCGACCACCAGATGATCAACGACCTGGAGCCGTTCACCGTGCTGAACCCGTCGGCGGAGAACCTGGCCAAGTATTTCTACGACCAGACCCAGGAGAAGTTGCGGGTGGCGACCAACGGGCGGGTGCGCGTCAAGGACGTGACGGTGTGGGAGACGGATACGACGACCGCGACATATTTCGAGTGACGGTCGATTTGTAATTGGTAATTTGTAATTGGTAATTTCAACTCGCCTGCGGTCCCCTGCACTTTACAAATTACCAATTACAAATTACCAATCCCATGCAGATCACCGAAATCTATCGCTCCCTCCAGGGCGAGTCCTCTTACGCGGGACTGCCGTGCGTCTTCGTGCGGCTGACGGGATGCAACCTGCGCTGCACCTGGTGCGACAGCGAGTACACCTTCTCCGGCGGACACAAGATGAGCCTGGACGAAGTCGAAGCCGAGGTGCGCCGCCTGGCGCCCGCGGGGCTGGTCGAGATCACCGGCGGCGAGCCTCTGCTGCAGGAGCGCGAGGCTGTGCCCTTGATGGAGCGATTGCTCGCGCTCGGCTACACCGTGCTGCTGGAAACCAGCGGCGAGCGGCCACTGGAGAAGGTTCCGCCGCCGGTCAACAAGATCGTGGACGTAAAGTGCCCCCACTCCGGCGAGTTCGGGACTTTCCGGGAGCAGAACCTGGCGGCGCTCACCGCCCGGGACGAGGTCAAGTTTGTGCTTGCCAACCGCGCCGATTACGAGTTTGCGCGCGAGTTCACGCGGCGGCACGGGCTCACCGCCCGGGTGCGGTCGGTCATTTTTTCTCCGGCGTTCCGCAAGGACGCCTCCGGCGCGCGCGACAGCTCGCATTGCCTGCTCGACCCGCAGCAGTTGGCGCAGTGGATCCTCGAGGATGGTTTGGAGGTGCGGCTCGGATTGCAGATCCACAAATTCATCTGGGAGCCGTCGATGAAGGGGGTGTAGCTTCAGTCGTTGGTCGGCAGTCGTTGGTCGGTAGTCGGCACACACCCTGGTTTTGGCCAACGACCACCGACTAACGACCAACGACCAGTTTGAGTAGAATCTCCCCCGCATACTGCTATGGCCCCAACTGGCAAAACTCGTGCCGTGGTGCTCCTGAGCGGAGGCATGGACTCCTGTGTGTGCGCCGCGCTGGCCGCGCGCGACCATGACGCCGCCGCCGTGCACGTCAGCTACGGACAGCGTACGGAAGAGCGCGAGCGCCGGGCTTTCCTTGCCATCTGCGATCGTCTCCACATCCGCGACCGCCTGGTGGTGCGCAACGAGGCGCTGCGGGCCATCGGCGGTTCCGCGTTAACCGATGAAGCGATCGCTGTTCCCGAAGCCGCTCCGCAGATCGGCCACAGCATCCCGGTCACGTATGTTCCCTTCCGCAACGCGCATTTCCTGGCGGTAGCGGTGAGCTGGGCGGAGGTGCGGGGCGCCGACAAGGTCTACATCGGCGCGGTGCAGCAGGATAGCTCCGGCTACCCCGACTGCCGTCCCGAGTACTACCGCGCCTACAACGAGGTGGTGCGGACGGGCACGCGCGAAGGCCGCATCGAAATCGTGACCCCGCTGATCGGCCTGCGCAAGGCCGAGATCGTGCAGCTCGGCCTTGAACTGGGCGCGCCCTTCGATTTAACGTGGAGCTGCTACAGCCGCGAAGACGCAGCGTGCGGCGTCTGTGAAAGCTGCGTGTTGCGCCTGCGGGCCTTCGCGGCTGCCGGGACGCCGGATCCTATCGCTTACGTCCCCAAGGTGGCCACGCATTCATGAAATCCATTCTTCTCCGCGGATGGTGAACGGCATGAAAAAACTCTCTCTGCTTCTGACCCTGGTTGTGGCGCTGGTGGCCCCAGTCTCTGTTTTGGCGCAGCGCGTGACGGTGCGCGGGCACGTGATCGGCGCCGACGGCAAGCCACTGGCCGCCGCCGACATCCTGCTGGTCAACAAAGACAACGGCCAGAAGTTCACGATGAAGACGGGCAAGAACGGCGAATTCGTCAACATCGGCGTGATTCTCGGCTCTTATCATCTGACGTTGAACAAGGATGGCAAGCTCCTCTACAGCCAGGACGTCACGGCCAACGGCGAGGAGAAAGTCATCGACATCAATCTTCCCAAGGCCCAGGAAGAACAGAAACAGGAGGCGCTGAAGCAGTTGACGCCGGAGCAGCGCAAACAGCTCGAGTACCAGCAGAAGGCGGCCGAGGCCGACCGGGCCAAGATCCAGGACTTGAACCAGATGCTGGCCGAGGCCGACACCGCCGAGAAGGCCGGCAACTACGAGCAGGCTATCTCCATTTACAAACAGGCGACGGCCATCGATGCCGCCCAGTATGTGTTGTGGGTACGTCTGGGCACGGCCTATGTCAGCGCGGCCGGGAAAGTGCACGCCGGCGATCGGGCCGCGGCTGCCGAGGACTATACCCAAGCGGTGGAGGCCTATAGGAAGGCCCTTGCGCTCAAGGAGTCGGCTGCCCTCCACAACAGTCTGGGGCAGGCCTATGCCAAGCTGGGCAAGGCGGATGAGGCCACGGCCGAGTACAACGCCGCCGCCACGCTCGATCCTGCTAACGCCGGTCTGTACTATTACAACCTGGGCGCCATCCTCACCAACTCGGGCAAGCTGGAGGAAGCCAACGCCGCCTTCGACAAGGCCATTGCCGCCGACCCCAACCGCGCCGAGGCTTACTACTGGAAGGGCGTCAACCTGCTCAGCAAGGCAACGCTGAAGGACAACAAGATGATCGCGCCCCCAGGCACCGCCGACAGCCTCAACAAGTATCTGGAGCTGGCTCCGAATGGATCCCACGCCGAGAGCGCCAAGGAGTTGCTGACCAGTCTCGGCGCCAAGATCGAGACCAACTTCCAGAAGAAAAAATAGAGCTCACATCAAAATCCACGACAGAGGCACGGAGGGAAACAAGTAATTCCTCGGCGTCTTCGTGCCTCCGTGGCGACTCCGGTCCACTACTTGGGAAGATCTGAGAACGGCACGTTCAGGATCGGGTACTTTCGCCATTCCTTGTAGTCGAAGTGCCACCACTCGGTGGGATAGACCGTGAAGCCCTCGGCTTCCATCGTCTTGCGCAGGAATTCGCGGTGGGCGCGTTCTTCAGCGGTGCCGCCGGGGTAGTCGGGCTGCGCCCGCTCGGAAAAATCGTCGTAGGTGCTGGGCATGGAGAGCGGCTCCCCGGTCTTCAGGTCGTAGATGGTCAGGTCCACGGCGCACCCGCGATTGTGCCGCGATCCGCCGGCGGGATCGGCCAGATAGGGATGCTCCTTCTCCGCCGTCGCCTCCCAGAACATTTTGGTCACGTACCAGGGGCGATAACCGTCGAAGATCAGCAAGCCATAACCCTGCTCGTGCAGCTTGCGGTTGGCGCGCACCACTGCTTCGGCTGCCGGGCGCTGCATGAACGCCTTCGCCTCCGCGTACACGGGCGTGCTGAGAAAGTTGTTGGACGAGGCGTAATGGATGTCGAGCTTGAGGGTGGTATCAAGTTGGATGAGCTCCACCAGGTCGGGCTTGAAGAAGTCTCCGGTCTCGGCCGGAGGCTGCGCCTTGAGCGCCTCGGCGCGCAGTTCTTCCACCGGCCGTAGCGGCTGGATCTTGAAGGTCTGCGGCACCTGCTGGGCCAGCGCGGTGGCGCAGGCAAAGGCGCCGATAACCATGATTCGACGGAACATGGGCGCAATACTATAACAACTGAATTGGGCAGCTTGAGCTTGGCTCGAAGGATTTACACTGTTGCTCCGTGACGGTTCATGCCCAGCCCGCCATTCTCGCCTTCCCCGACGCCCGCCGCCTCGTCGAGGAGCAGGCCCGAACCCTGCAGCCGGGGCCGGCAAAGCTGGCGCCGCTGCTGCGCAGCCGCGGACGCGTGCTGGCGGAAGACATCGCCGCCGACCGCGACTTTCCGCCCTTCCCCCGCGCCACCCGCGATGGCTATGCCGTCCACAGCGCGGATCTGGCGGCGCTCCCAGCCACCCTCAAGGTTATCGGCGAGGTGCGTGCAGGGAGCAGGCTCGAGGGGCGCGCGCTGGATCGCGGCGAGGCTGCCGAGATCATGACCGGCGCGCCCGTACCCGAGGGCGCTGACGCCGTGGTGATGCTCGAGTACACGGCGCGCCAGGAAGGGAACGTCGAGATCCAGCGCGCGGCGGCGGCGGGAGAGAATATCGTCCCCACCGGCAGCGAGGCGCGCGCGGGACAACTCCTGCTGCCGCGCGGCACGCGCATGGACTTTGCCGAGATCGCGGTGGCGGCCGGCGTCGGCAAGGCGCAGGTAAGTATCTATGGCTCGCCGCGCGTGGGCATCCTCTCCACCGGCGACGAGATCGTGGACGTCGACGCTCACCCCGGCCCCAGCCAGATACGCAATTCCAACAGCTATTCGCTCGCGGCGCAGGTGGAAGCCGCGGGCGCGGAGGCGGTGCGGCTGCCCATCGCGCCCGACGATCCCGTGGTCCTCAAGCACCTGATCGAAGAAGGACTGGCGCTCGACCTGCTGCTCTTGACCGGTGGCGTCTCCATGGGCAAGTACGACCTGGTCGAGCAGGTGCTGGCGCAGTTCGACGCCGAGTTCTTCTTCACCGGCGCGCAGATCCAGCCCGGTCGGCCGGTGGTCTTCGGCCGCGCGCGGCGCGAGGTCGGCGCTCGCAGCGCGACTTACTTCTTCGGCCTGCCGGGAAACCCGGTCTCCACCATGGTCACCTTCGAGATCTTCGCGCGGCCGATGCTGGATGCGCTGTGCGGCGCCCCGCCCGCCAAGCTGCGTTTCCTGCAGGCTCGCCTGGGTTCGGAGGTCCGGACGAAGACCGGACTCACGCGCTTCCTCCCGGCGCGATTATCGGGCGAGTTCGATCGCACCGAGGTCGAACTGGTGCGCTGGCAGGGCTCGGGAGACGCCGCGGCCATGGCGCGTGCCAACTGCTTCCTGGTGATCCCGCCTGATCGCGAGCGCCTCACTGCCGGGGAGATGGTGTCAGTGCTGATGCGATAGCTTCCCGCGGATGAAGGGCCGCACCCAATTCGACCTGCCGCGGGTCCATCCGCTCAGCGTGGACTTCTACGACCGCGATCCACGCCGGGTCGCACGCGGCCTTCTGGGCAAGGTTCTGGTGCGGCGGTCTGGCCACGAACGGATGGCCGGACGCATCGTTGAAGTTGAAGCTTATCTCGGCGCCGATGATGCCGCAGCCCACGCCGCCGCCGGTCTCACCCCACGCAACCGCGTGCTCTTCGGGCCGCCGGGCCGGTCGTACGTTTACTTCATCTACGGGAATTACTACTGCCTCAACGTCTCCTGCTTGCCCGATGGTGTTGCGGGAGGGGTCCTGTTTCGCGCACTTGAGCCATTGGCCGGGTTACGCGTGATGGCCCGCAATCGCGGGCTCAGCGACGAACTGACGGAACGCACCCAGCGCTTGCTCACCACAGGACCAGGACGCTTGTGCGAGGCGATGAAGATCACCCGCGCCGGCGACAACGATGTAGACATGACCTCGCCGAAGTCAGGAGTATGGATCGGCGACGATGGATATCGCCCGCCGCGGATCGCCGTCACGCGCCGCATCGGCATCACCAAGTCCGCCGAACATCCCCTGCGCTACATCATCGCGGGGAATGAGTTCGTCTCGGGACCGAAGGGCAGGCGTCAGTAGTCGGGAGTCAGTAGTCAGGAGGCACCCGGGTAAGCACCCGGGACAAGTCGCTGACTCCTGACTCCCGACTCCTGACCACTAACCCCGCAGCACGATGTTATCGATCAACCGCGTGCTGCCGACGAATGCCGCCACCGCCACCAGCGCGTCCTGTGAGGTGGTAGCGACCGGGTCGAGGGTTTCACGATCGACGATCTCGAAATAGTCCAGCCGCACCTCGGGCTCTTGCTTGAAAACCTCAAGCGCGGCGGCGATCAGGCGGGCGGAATCTCTCTCGCCGCGATCGGCCAGGGTTTCGACCCGCATCAGCGAGCGGTAAAGCACGGTCGCCTGCTTGCGCTGCCGCGGATCGAGGTAGGCATTGCGCGAGCTGAGCGCCAGCCCGTCGGGCTCGCGCACGATGGGGCAGACCACGATCTCAACATCGAGAGCGAGGTCGCGCACCATGCGGCGGATGATAACCGCCTGCGCCGAGTCCTTCTGGCCGAAGAATGCCAGGTCCGGCTCGACGATGTTGAACAGCTTCGCCACCACGGTGGCGACGCCGCGGAAGTGTCCGGGACGGGAGCGCCCGCACAGCTTCTCGCTCAGGCCCTCGACGGTGACGAAGGTGGTGGCCCCGGGGGGATACATCTCCTCCGTCGATGGCGCAAAAAGGATGGCAACGCCTTCCGCCTCGAGCAAGTCGCTATCATGCTCAAACGTGCGTGGGTACTTGGAAAAGTCTTCCTTGGGGCCGAACTGGGTGGGATTGACGAAGATGGAGACGGCCACCGCATCACACTGCTGCCGGGCGGCCCGCACCAGCGAGATGTGCCCGGCGTGCAGCGCGCCCATGGTCGGCACAAAGCCCAGCCGGCGGCCATCCTGGCGGGCGGCACGGGAGGCGGCGCGCATCTCCTCGATGGTGCGACAGATTTTCACGGGAACATTGTAACTACGGAGGCACAAAGACACCGCTGGATTCGCTCTTGGCTGTTGGCTTTTAGCTCTTGGCCAAAAGCCAAAAGCCAAAAGCCAACAGCGTTCCCGAGCTTGACGTGAACGCACATTGGGTTGAGAATTCCAGTTCGGTCCTCTCGAGGTGAATATGCTCGCATACCTGTTCGTGCTGTTGGCGATCGCCAGCCGGTTCCTGCCGCATCCTGATGGCTGGGTGCAGTTCACGCCTCTGGGAGCGGCACTGCTCTACTTCGGGGCGCGCGTGGCGCGGAAGCGCATGTGGATCCCGCTGGTGGCGCTGATTGCGGCTGACGTCTACCTGACCAAGGTGTCATACGCCTACCCGCTCACCGCCGATCACCTCGTGACCTGGGCGTGGTATGCGGGCGTCATCCTGCTAGGAGGCGCGCTGCTGGGCCGGCAGGTGAGCCCGGTACGCGTGGCCGCCGGCTCGCTCGCGGCATCCATCGCGTTCTTCCTGGTGAGCAACCTCGCGGTGTGGGCGGTCTGGCACATGTATCCCAAGACGCTGGCCGGCCTGATGACGGCGTACGTGGCGGCGATTCCCTTCTTCCGCAACCAGGTGCTGGCTGACCTGGTGTTTTCCGCCGCACTGTTCGGTCTCGGCGCTCTGGTCGAGCGCCGGGTGGCGAAACCGGCCTCCGGCCAGATCCGGGCTGCATGAGGCGATCAAGGCGAGGGAGCAAGGCACGCCCCGCGCGTGCCTTTTGATTTTTACCCTCCGTCTCTCCGCGCCGCCGTGGTTATCCTTGTTTCTCCAGCTCGTGCTCCAGTTCCACCACCGGCTGGCGCCACAAGCGGTAGATCACGTAGATCACCAGCAGCACGACCACGGCGCTTGCCAGCGTGATTGCCAGGTGCTTGTGGATCAGCACCCCGGCAATGGTCACGACGTGCGGCCCGAAGAACAGCGTGAGCACGGAGAGCACCAGGAACCGCACCATCCGCCCGCAAAAAATTGCCAGCAGGAAATGCGTAAAGTGCATTTCGAAGACCCCGGCCGAGAGCACGAAGAGCTTGAACGGCGCCGGTGGCGGAAGCATGGAAGGAATCATCAGCGCCCAGAATTCGCGCTTTTCGAACGAGCTGCGGATCTTGTCGAAGCGTTCCCCGGAGAGGCGCTTGCGCAGCAGCAGTTCGCCTCCCGAGTAGCCGATGGCGTAGACGATCAGGCTGCCCAAGGCGGAGCCGGCCGAGGCCATGATCGCGTAAAGCAGGAAGCGGGAGCGGTCGTTGTAGACGTAGCCGGCTATCACCGGGTCTAGAGGCATGCCCAGAAAGGCCGCGTCGACGGCGGCGATCCCGAAGGCGCCCCAGACGCCAAGCGGCTTCAGCAGTCCCCACACGAAGACGGTGTAGCGGGACAGGATGTGCTTCAGGAAATGCACGCGGGCAAGGATATTGTACGCGAGCGGGCGCAGACTTCGCGGCGGAATCCCGGCTCAGGGCCGGCCAGGGTGCGCGGTGTTGCCGGCCAGCAGATCGAGCGCGTGCGGCAGTAGGTCCAGCACCGCCGCGAGCGATTCCGTCGCTGCCTGCGGGCTGCCCGGAAGGTTGAGCACCAGCGCGCGTCCGCAGATGCCGCACACCCCGCGGCTCAGCGCCGCCAGCGGAGTGGTCTGCGCGCCCACGGCACGCATGCGCTCCGCCACGCCTTCCACCAGCCGGCCGCACACGGCGCGGGTGGCTTCCGGAGTGACGTCGCGCTCGGCGATGCCGGTTCCGCCGGTGGTCACCACCAGTTGCGCCCGCGACGCCATCTCCAGGATCGCCTCCTGGATGGCCGCCTGTTCGTCGGCGACCACCGCGGCGGCGATCACGTGGAATTTATGGCGTTCGAGCGCCGCCTTGACGGCCGGTCCTGACAGGTCGGCCCGATGTCCGCGCGCGGACGAGTCGCTGACGGTAAGTATGGCAGCGGTCATGGCGAGAGTTTCAGATCTCCAGCACGTCCTGCTCGGCCTCGTGGTTGGCCTCATCGAGCAGCCGCAGGCCTTCCATGAGCAGGCCCTGGGTGGAGCGGGTGGTGGTCTGTTCCGGACTGTGCCGGGTGAAATCGATCAGGAAATTGCCTTCGGGCCATAGCAGCACCTTGTACACGGCGCTGTCGCCCTTCAGGTCGCCGTAGAGAGCGTGGTGGATCTGGCCGTCGGAGAAGAAGAGCTGGCAACTCTCGCCGTCGTGGGTGAGGGTGAGGGCGCAGGTCTTGCGGCCCATTTCCAGGGATTGCAGCAGGTCCACCACGTTCATCTGCGCCAGGCTGCCGCGCAATTGCCCGTCGCCCGCGGCCTCGCGCGCCATCTTCTCCAGCGCGATCTTGTCGATCACCTTCTTCAGGCGGGCGGCGGCTTCTTTGATGAAGAACGGCTTCTCCAGGAAGTCTTCGGCGCGGTCCTCCAGCGGCTTGAGCTTGTCGTTGATGTCGGCCCGGCTGGCGGCGAGGATGATGGGAATGGCCGCCGTGGCCGCGCGGCCCTTCAGCTTCTCGAAAAGCTGCCGTCCGTCCATGCCGGGCATGCTGTAGTCGGCGATCAGCAGGTCGGGAGGGTCATCGATGGCCTTCAGCAAGGCATCGGCGCTGTCGCTGGCGGTAGTGAGCGTGGCCAGCGGGTCCAGCACCTGGCGGAGCAGGGCGAGCACCATCGGGTTGTCGTCCACCAGAAGGACTTTGACGTTGGCCACGATTACTTCTTCTGACGGCGGTAGTCTGCGCTCTTGCCGCCGCTCTTGCGCTCCAGAACCACCTCGCGGATCTCAATCCCCTTGTCCAGGGCTTTGCACATGTCGTACACGGTCAGAGCAGCGACGCTGGCGGCCACCAGCGCCTCCATCTCCACGCCGGTGACGGCGGTGGTTGATGCGCGCGCAGTGATCGCGACGCCATTCTGGCACAGCTTGGTGTGCACATCAACGTGACTTAGGGGAACGTTGTGGCACAGGGGGATCAGCTCGGCCGTGCGCTTGGCGGCGGCGATGCCGGCAAAGCGCGCGATCTCCAGCGGGTCTCCCTTGGGATTGCGGGGCAAAGCCTTGAGCACGCGCGGCGAGAGCACGACGAACGCAGACGCCTCCGCCTCGCGCCGCGTAGCTCGCTTGGCGGAGACATCGACCATTTGCGCCTGCCCCCGGCGGTCGTAATGCGATAGTTTTGCGGATTTGGCCATGCACCTAACGTTTCGTGGTTCGTGTCAGGGCACGACTTCAGTCGTGCCGAAAGTCCCCCCAACAATTGTCATCCCGAGCGAAGGGCGAGGTGAGCTTGCGATCCGAGCGCGAGTCGAGGGATCCTGGGGCTGTATCTTTCTCAGAATCGCGCCGGACAACACCAAGATTCCTCGCTGCGCCCTTACTCGCAAAACTCGCGCGGGCGGGCTCGGAATGACAATACAACAGATCCATCCGGACCCGGGAATCCGCATCGCCACGAAGCGAGGTGGCTTCCTATTTTTTCAGCTCGGCCAGCACTTCCTCCGCGTGTCCGTCCGCCTTCACCTTGGGAAAGACGTGTGCAAGGCGGCCTTGGGCGTCGATCAGAAACGTAGTGCGCTCGATGCCCATCACTTTCTTGCCGTACATGTTCTTCTCTTTGACCACATCGAAGGCCTCGGCCACCTTCTTGTCCGGGTCGGAGAGCAGGGTGAACGGCAGGTCGTACTTTTCTTTAAATTTCTTTTGCGCTTTGGGCTGGTCGGGCGAAATGCCCAGCACCACGGCGCCGGCTTTCTGTATCTTGCTGTATGCGTCGCGGAACCCGCACGCCTCGATGGTTCACCCCGGCGTGTCGGCCTTGGGGAAGAAGTACACTACGACGTTCTTTCCGCGATAATCTGTTAAGGAGACACTCTTGCCGTTCTCGTCGAGCAGAGTGAATTCAGGGGCTTTTTCTTTGACATCCATAGGCCATCATTTTTACAGCAAACGCTGGGGATTCGCCATCCTCGCGCTGCTGACGATCGTGGCGATCAGCGCCAGCATCGCACCCGCCCAATCCAAGAAAAAAGAAAAAGGCCCGCGCGCCCTGGCGGTGGTCGAGCTGCCGGCGGATGGGAAATCGAAGCCGCGCCTGATTCCCATCGCCATCTTGGTGGACGGGCGCTTCTGGGACGCCTCCATCTACCGGGCCGATCCGCGGCCGATGGCGCTCGATCCCGGCAACGTGTACGAAGTGGAACGCAGCGGCAAGCCGGTGGGTTTCTTCACCGTGGGCGACGCTCTCCAAGCAAAGGACCGCTGGATCGGGCTCGGCGACTATAAGCCGGAGTCGGAGAAGCCTCCAGCGGCCGCGAAGTCCGCGAAGCCCCGCAGCGCGGAGGACGACGAGCGCCCGGTGCTGCACAAGCGGCAATCTACAACTGCCGAGCCCGATGCTGCACCGGCGCCGCAGAGTTCGCCTCCGGCGGCTGCCCCGGCGCCGCCTCCTCCCGACGATCCCAATCGTCCGGTGCTGCGGCACGGCAAGCCGAATCCGCAGCCGCAAACCGAAGAGCGGCCGCCCGCGGAGAAAGCGCAAACTGGCAGTTCGCCTAAAGCCGCGCCACCAGCAGCTAACGCCAAGCCTGGAGAAGTGCTCGCTGCGATCTCCGACGCCGGCGGCCCGGAGCCGCGTCCGTATGTCTACGCGTGGGCGCCGGACGAACAGCCGAAGCTGACCAAGGCGATCTCCGATGTCGCCACGGCCGAGGTCGCCCGCTACGTCAAGAACACTCCCGCGCTGCGCTTCGCGCCGGCTGCGACCTTCGACCAGGTCGTGGTCCGCGCCTTCGACCTGCACTATGACAACACCCCAGAGATCGTATTCACCGCGCGCGTTCCCGCGGTTGTGCCCCGAGCCAGCCGTACCCGCACCACTAAGCCTCCGCAACCTGCGCCTGACTTCTTCTTCTACGTGACCGTAGTCGGGCAAACCGATCTCTACGGCCAGATGCGCAAGCTGTTCAGCTCGGTCACCGACAGTGCTCATCTCGACGCCTTCCCCCGGCTGGAGCTGATCGACGCCGTGGATGCCGAGGGCACCGGCCGCGCCGACCTCCTCTTCCGCACCTCGGGCGGCGACACGCCCAGCTACCAGCTCTATCACGCCGGCCCCGACTCGCTGAGAAAGCTCTTCGACAGCGCAGGAGAATGATTGATTCATTGGGTCATTGAGCCATTGGGTCATTGACTCATTGAGGAATCGATTCCGGTACAATAGCGCGCCGCTTCCAGCGAGGATGGAACTCATGCGCAAGCTCTGCCGGTTCGTGGTCTTCTTTGTGATCGCCGCTTCCGCCCAACAACAGCCCGACTTCTCCAAAGTTGAGATCAAGGTCATCAAGGTTGCCGGGACGGTCTACATGCTGCAGGGCATGGGCGGCAACATCGGCGTCTGCGTTGGAGACGACGGAATTCTCATCGTCGATGATCAATACGCGCCGCTGGCCGACAAGATCAAAGCCGCGCTCAAGGGCATCAGCGACAAGCCGGTGAAGTTCGTCCTTAACACCCATTGGCATAGCGACCACACCGGTGGCAACCCATATTTTGGCGAGACCGCGCCCATCATCGCGCACGAGAACGTCCGCAAGCGCCTGGAGAGCGGCGGCAACATCACGTTTCTGAAGATGGAAGTTCCGCCCGCGCCCAAAGCCGCGCTGCCGGTCGTCACCTTTGACGACAAGCTCAAGATTCATATCAATGGCGAAGACATCCGCGCCATCCACTTTCCCAAAGGCCACACCGACGGCGACATCGTCGTCTTCTTTCCGCAATCGAACGTGGTGCACATGGGCGACGACTTCTTCGCCGGCATGTTCCCGTTCGTGGACCTCGACAGCGGCGGCAGCGTGCAGGGCCTGATCGCCGACATCGCGCAAATCATCCCCATGCTTCCGCCCGACGTGAAGGTCATCCCCGGACACGGGCCGCTCTCGACCCTGGATGATCTGAAAAAGTTCGAAGACATGCTGCACGGCGCGTCGGCGGCGGTCGCCGCGGCCATGAAGCAGGGCAAGACCCTCGATCAGATGAAACAGGAGAAAGTGCTGGCAAGTTTCGCGGACTGGAGCAAGGGATTCGTCACTCCCGACCGCTTCACCGAGATCCTCTACAACGATCTGAGCGGGAAGAAGACGGGGGCGTTCCTGAAGCACAACTGAAAACCGCAGAGGACGCGGCGGACGGCGAGGAGTCAATGATTCTCCCCCTGAGTCTCGGCGGTTAAATCTTGATCCGCGTTCATCCGCGTGAATCCGCGGCGGAGAAGTTACGAGCTTACGCCAGCTTCTTGTCCAGCAGTTCGTTCACCAGCGCGGGATTCGCCTGGCCTTTGGTCTTCTTCATCACCTGCCCGACGAAGAAGCCCTTCAGCGTGGTTTTGCCGGCGCGGTATTGTTCCACCTGCTTGGGACTGTCGGCCAGAACCTCGTCGACGGCCTTCTCGATCGCGCCGGTATCCGTGATTTGCTGCGGCTTTTCTTTCTCGTACACCGCGGGGAAATCCTGATTGCGGTCGAAGCTGAGATCGTAGAGCTCTTTGAGCTGTTTTCCGGTGATCGCGCCCGCCTCCACCAAGTCCGCCGACATGGCCACGCCCTTCATCGAGATGGGCGACTGCTCGAGCTCCAGGCCCTTGGCCTTAAGCCTTCCCATCAACTCGCCCTGCACCAGGTTGGCCACGCGTTTAGGATTCTTCGCCGCCTTGGCCGCGAGTTCGAACTGCTCGGCGAGCGAACGGGTCGCGGTGAGGACGTGCGCGTCGTACTCGGTGATCCCGTACTGTTCGACAAAACGCTTGCGTATCGCTTCCGGAAGCTCGGGCAGCTCGCGCCGAATCTTTGCCTGCCATGCGGCATCCACCACCAGCGGCAGCAGGTCGGGCTCGGGGAAGTAGCGATAATCGTGCGCATGTTCCTTGCTGCGCATACCGTAGGTCTTGCCCTCGGCGGCGTTGTAGAGGCGCGTCTCCTGCACGATCTTGCCGCCGGATTCGAGCACCCCGATCTGCCGCTCAATCTCGTACTCCAGCGCCTGCCGGATAAAGCGAAACGAGTTGACGTTCTTGATCTCGGTCTTGGTGCCGAACTCCTTCTGCCCGCGTGGACGCACGCTCACGTTGGCATCGCAGCGCAGCGAGCCTTCCTCCATGTTGCAGTCGCTCACGCCGGTGAACAGGATGATCTCCTTCAGCCGCGTCAGGTACTCGTGGGCTTCGTCAGGCGAAGCAATCTCGGGCTCGCTGACGATCTCGGCCAGCGGCACCCCGCAGCGGTTCAGGTCGAGATAAGTCTTGTCGGCGGAGTCGGCGAAACCCTCGTGCAGGCTCTTGCCCGCGTCTTCTTCGAGATGCAGGCGCGTGATGCCGATCCGTTTGGCCGCGCCGTTCGTCACGATGTCGATCCAGCCGTGCTCGGCCAGCGGTTTGTCGTACTGCGAAATCTGGTAGCCCTTGGGCAGGTCAGGATAGAAATAATTCTTGCGCGCGAAGATGGAAGTCTCGCGTATCCCGCAGTTCAGCGCCATGGCGGCGCGCACCGCGAACTCCACAGCCTCGCGGTTCAACACCGGCAGCGAACCGGGCAGGCCGAGACAAACGGGGCACACATTGCTGTTGGGCGGCGCTCCGAAGGCGGCCGAACACGAGCAGAAGATCTTGCTCCGGGTCAGCAGTTGGACGTGGACCTCGAGCCCGATCACGGGTTCGTACTTGGCACGCGCGCCCACCGCGGTTTCCGGCGTGGTCGCCATAATGGCTGATTATAGAACCTAGTCGGTCCACGAGAATGCCGCAGTGCGCGCTCGCCGCGACAGCCTGATCCCGAGCTTCCCAAGTTTCGAAACGGTCCTCAGCCACGTCGAGTGACTGTGCAACTCGTCGAGATATTGCTGGCGGATGTTGGTCAACGCCGCGCGCTCGATGTCCGAGACCGCACCCGCGCCCTCCCGCAAAACGAAATCCCAGGCTTCCAACGCGTAATCGTGGAAGCCCAGCAGGCCGGCGACGATGCACAGCTTCAACACGCGCTCTTTGGCCCCGCTGCCGGTGAACCAATGGTAATCCCGCAAATAGACCGCGTCTCCCCACAGGAGTTGCCCGCGGGTAACGAGATCGCGCGGCATGGCGGCACGGCGATAGCGGCTGCGCGAAAGATCGAACAGCATGAAGCCGAAGCCGCGCAGGTACTCGTCCACGGCCGCGAACAGCGGCTGGCCTTCGTAGATGGGTGAGAACTCCACCTCGATCTTCAGCCCCGCAACGCTGGTACCAAGAAAACGGTCGGCGCCCTTGAGGATATCGAGCTCCGTTCCCTGGGTGTCGAGTTCCAGAAAATCGACGTTGCTGATTCCTTCCCTGGACAGAAAATTGTTCAGCGACACGGTTTCGACCGTCGGTTGCTCCACCACTTCGATCTGCTCCGCGCAATCGGTGAACTGGCCGAAGAATGCGGCGTTGGGCTTGAGCAACGAGGAGCAGGCGGGCTCGCGCGTCAGATACAGGGTGCGCGCTTCTTCGCGCCATCCCACGGCCACTTTGTAATAGGTGTACCCCGGCGGGGGATTGCGCGCCAGGCGCTGGTGCGCCTTTTCGTCCGGCTCGAAACCCAGGAAACGGGCATGCGGCAGCGCTGCCGTCAGGCGGTTGCGCACCTCCCCGCGCGCGCCGCACATGACGTAAACGATCTCGGGCACCAGCTCGGCCAACGCCGCCAGGCTGCGAAACGGTCGCGCGCTAAGGGACATTATTTCACCGGCGCGTGTTCGAGATATTTTTCGAGCGCGATGTCGAAGAAGATCAGCTCCTGGCCCTGGCTGTTGCGCAGACCGCTGACGTACATGTGGGCGCCCGCCAGGGGATCATCGATTCCCTCGACGTCGAAGAACAGGAAGCCGCCCCGGGTCGCGTGCGGCTCCACGGCTTGGGCGGCGAAACGCGAGTCCTGGATCTCCTGCTGCTCTTCCTTTTTCACGCTGGTCTTTATCTTGCGCGGGAAAGGCAACGGATTGGCCGAAGGCTGGTCGCCTTTCATGGGCTGGCGCGCGATGCGGCGGTAGATGTCTTCCTCGGTGGCGGGCTGGATCTTCACCCGCTTGCGCGTCACCAGCTCCACCTGCATCCCGGTCAACGTGACCGGCTGGCCCCCGTCGTTGGTGATGACCAGCAGCACCGGCAGCAGATCTTCGTCCTTGTACTTGATGCGAAACACCCCCTGCGTCTTGTCGGGGAGATCGTAGGGATCGGCCGCGATCGCGACCTTCTCCTTTTCGCTGGCATCGTGGGCGGGATAGGTCTTCGCGTCCGCAGGCTTGGGCAGGACGAAGCCCTTCTCGTCCTTGGCTGCCAGGTGCGCAGAAAAGAGCATCGCCACCGCGGCAACGGCTACCACCACTTGCATTGGCAGACGCAACGGCATACCGCTCGATTATCCTCCGGCGCGGCAGTTTCATCCAGCGCGGGATCAATGGCTCAATGACGCAATGGCCCAATTACAATGCCCCTGCATGTATTTCCTTTACAGCGTGCTGCTGGCCCTGGCGGTCGTGTTGACCGCGCCCTGGTGGCTCGCACGCATGCTGGCGCAGGGGAAGTATCGCGCCGGGCTGGACGAGCGCCTGGGACGAGTGCCGGCGCGGCTTGGCTCAGCCCAGGGCTGCATATGGGTACACGCGGTTTCGGTCGGCGAGGTGCTGGCGGTCAGCGGCCTGGTGGCTGGCTTGCGCGCGCGCTTTCCCGATCGCCGCGTCGTGGTCTCGACCACCACCGCAACCGGCCAGAAGCTGGCCCGCGAGCGCTTCGGTGCGGACAACGTCTTCTACTATCCGGCGGACTTCGGCTTTGCCATCCGGCCGTACTTGCGGGCTTTGCAGCCTGATCTAGTGGTGCTGGCGGAAAGTGAGTTCTGGCCCAACTTCGTCCGGCTGGCGCGCCGCCATGGAGCGCGCATCGCGGTGGTCAATGCGCGCGTCTCCGACCGCTCGCTGCCCCGTTATCTCCGGTTGCGAACACTCTGGCGGCAGGTGCTGGGCGATCTCGACCTGTTTCTGGCCCAGAGCGATGAGGATGCGCGCCGCCTCGTCGCCATCGGAGCGCCCGAGGCTCGCGTGAGGGTGACTGGCAACTTGAAGTTCGATGTGGAGCCACCCAAAGAGGTACCCGTCATAAAACAAATCCGAGACGCAATTGCGCGCGGCGGTGCGAATCCCGTCATCGTTGCGGGTAGCACAGTTGAAGGCGAAGAGGAACTCCTATTAGAAGCTTTTGCGGAGGTCCTTAGGTCTTATTCGAACGCGCTGTTGATCCTGGCGCCGCGGCGCCCGGAGCGCTTTGACGCTGTCGCGGAACTGCCACCCAAGACATATCTACCGATGTGGAGGCGGAGCACTACCGACTTTGCTGCCGAGAAGATAGGCCACGGTGTCCTGCTGCTCGACAGCATAGGCGAACTGGCCAGCGTGTATGCCCTCGGGACCGTCGCTTTTGTGGGCGGCAGCATGGTTCCGCGCGGCGGCCATAATATTCTTGAGCCGGCATCCCTTGGGGTCCCTGTCGTCGTTGGCCGTTTTACGGAAAACTTTAAGGACATCCTCTCAGTTTTTCGTAAGGCTGGGGCCATCCGAGAGGTGCTGTGCGTGTGGGACCATGATGATGCAGTTAAGGATCTTCACGACGCATTTGTTGACCTCCTGCGAGATGCCCGAGCGCGCCAAGAGCTCGGTAGCCGCGCTGCGTCTGTCGTCCAGCAACACCGTGGCGCCACTGAGCGCGTGCTGAACACACTTGCTGCGCTGCTCGCCAATCCCCAGGCTGTTGAAGCAGGGCCCAACGCGCTGGAAACCACGCCATGAGCGCCCTTTCGCTGCTCTTTGGCGCGGCCGTGCGCGCCCGCAACGCCCTTTACAGTCGGGGAGTGCTGCCATCTCGCCGCCTGGAGCGGCCGGTGGTCAGCGTCGGCAACCTCTCCGTTGGCGGATCGGGAAAAACGCCCTTCGTCCTGTTGCTGGGCGAGATGCTGAAGCAGCGTGGCATCGCCTTCGACGTGCTCTCGCGAGGCTACGGACGCCACACCCGCGGGGTCGCCATCGTCGATCCCGGCGGAGCTTCCCGCGATTTCGGTGACGAGCCCTTGCTGATCGCGCGCAAGCTGCAAGTGCCGGTGATCGTGGGCGAGGAACGCTTCGCCGCCGGACGGCTCGCGGAAGAGCGCTTTCCCTCTCGCCTGCATTTGCTCGACGATGGCTTCCAGCACCGAGCCCTGGCACGCGATTTCGATATCGTCCTGGTCACCGCCGAAGACGCGCACGATCGCCTGCTGCCGGCCGGCCGCTTGCGCGAACCGCTCTCCTCGCTCGCCCGCGCCGACGCCGTAGTGCTCACCAGCGGCGCCCCGGAGGACATGTTCCCACTCGAAGGCAAGCTGGTGTGGCGCGCGCACCGTACTATCACGCCCAGCAATCTTCCCGCGCATCCGCTGGCCTTCTGCGGCATCGCACGCCCGCAGAATTTCTTTGTGCAACTGCGCAACGCGGGAGTTGAACTGGCCGCCGAAGCCAGCTTCCGCGATCACCACCAGTACACGGAAAAGGATGTGCGCGAATTGATGGCTGCAGCCGCGCGCTCCGAGGCCGATAGCTTTGTCACCACGGAAAAGGACGCTGTAAACCTGGGCGGCTACTTCACCGCGCTGAACCCCCTCGCGGTGGTGCCGGTAAAGATGGAACTGGCGGACGCACAGGGTGCGGTTGACGCGGTGCTCGACCTGATCGCCCGGCGACGGGGGCACCCCATCTAGTCGACTAAGACCGTGGTAATCTCCTTTGCGTGTACGTTGGCCTGTTTATTTCCAAGAGCTGGATTCTCTCCAAGGTGGCGCAACGAGTGTATTTCTGCAGCGCCCTGCTTGCGATTGCCGAATTCGGTCTCATCATCGCGGTGAACACAGCCCTCGTAGCCGCGGGGGTAGCCGAACTGCGGGGCGGGGCCAGAACCCTAGTCCACATATTGATCGTGCCTGCGATCATCGGCACAGCAACCCTTTTCGTGGCAATGCTGTACTTCTGGTTTGGGTTTGACAAGTCAAATTGGCTGAAGAGGGCTTGCTGGTTCTTCGGAATTTACGCTGTCCCGGTCGGTACCGTGCTGTACTACTTCCTTGTGTACCGGCGCTCCCCGGCGCTGCGGGAGGCCAATTCCAACGAAGAACACCGCTCTGCGGCTGCCGTTTAGAAGTCAGTTGTCTGCCCCTCGCATCTTCGCGTTCGCAGTGCGCACGTGAGAGAATCATCCGTTCCTCATGCACAAGCTCACCAAGCACGCCGAGCGCCTGCTGCGCATCGTGGAGTCGTTTCCCAAGGTCACGGTGACGGTGCTCGCCGACCTGGTGGCCGACGAGTTCATCTTCGGCGAGATTTCGCGCGTGTCACGCGAAGCGCCGGTGCTGATCCTCAAGCATCGCGAGCGGACCATCGTGCCCGGAGGCGGCGCCAATGCGGTGTTTAACCTTGCGGACCTGGGTGTGACCGTGCTGCCGGTCGGAGTGGTTGGTGACGATGAGGCAGGCCGCGCGCTGCTCGAATGCTTTCGCAAGAAGAAGATTCCGCTCAGCGGCATCGTTAAGCTGAAGGGACACACCACGGTCACCAAGACGCGCATCCTGGCCGGGCACACACACACGCAGCGCCAGCAGGTGGTGCGGGTGGACCGCGAGTCAGCGGAGTTGCCCGATGCCGAGGTGCGGCGGCGGCTGGCGATGCTGGCGCGCGAGTACGCCGAGGCCTCCGATGCGCTGCTGATCTCCGATTACGGCTACGGCGCTGCCACGCCCGAGATGCTGACCGCGGTGCGGGTGAAGCGCGCGCTGGACGGCATCCCCATCACTCTTGACTCGCGCTACCGGCTGCTCAAGTATTCCGGGGTGACCGCCGCCACCCCCAACCAGCCCGAGGTGGAAGAAATCCTGAGTACCGAGATCGGCAACGACGGCGAGCGCTTGCGCTCGGCGGGCAAGACGCTCATGCAGCGCATGAAGCTGGACTCGCTTCTGATCACCCGCGGGCGGCACGGGATGATGGCCTTCGAGCGCGGCCGCAAACCGGTCGAGATCTCCATCTACGGCGGCGACGAGGTGGCCGACGTCACCGGCGCGGGCGATACCGTGATCGCCGCCTTCACCGCGGCCCTGGCCGCAGGGGCTTCCACCGAAGAGGCGGCGCGCATTGCCAATTATGCCGGCGGCATTGTGGTCATGAAGCGCGGGACCGCCACGGTGACGTGCGACGAGTTGATGAACGCAGTCCGGGGCGAGCACGCGGCTGGGTGATTGCCCCCGATGACCCGATCCATGTGTCTCCGTGGTAAAACAGAACCACGAATGTCCGCAGACAACAAGGTGCTCGAACGCGGCGCCCTGCACGAGCGTGTCGCACAGTGGCGGCGCGCGGGGGAACGCATCATCCTGACCAACGGCTGTTTCGACGTGTTGCACGTCGGCCACATCCGCTATCTGCGCGGGGCCAAGGCGCTGGGCGGGCGCGTGGTGGTCGCGGTCAATGACGACGCCTCGGTTCGCGCGCTCAAAGGCGAAGGACGCCCGCGCATGCCGGCCGCCGAGCGCGCCGAGATCGTCGCCGCTCTCGAACCCGTGGACGCGGTCGTGATCTTTCCCGAGCCGGATGTGCGCGCGCTGTTGCGCGAACTGCGTCCCGACATCCACGCCAAGGGCACCGACTACACCGCCGAGACCGTGCCTGAGCGCGACGTAGTGGCGGAATATGGCGGGCGCGTGGCTATTGTTGGCGATTCCAAAGACCACTCCACTTCCGACCTTCTGCGCAAATGGAAAAACTGCTGATCCTGCGCCTGGGCTCGATGGGAGACATCCTGCACGCCCTGCCCGGGGCGGCGGCCCTGCGGCGGGCCTTCCCGTCTGCCGCGATCGGATGGGCGGTCGAGCAGCGCTGGTCGGAGCTGCTTTGCGCTCGCGGCGCGGAAAACGCCGCCTCCGGCGCTCCGGAGAAGCCTCTGGTCGACCGGCTGCACTTCATCAACACCGTGGCCTGGCGCAAGGCGCCGTTCTCGAACCAGACGTGGAAGGAAGCGTGGTCTGCAATGAGTGCCCTGCGCGCTGCTCGCTACAAGCTCGCCGTGGACTTCCAGGGCGCATGGAAATCCGCAGGCCTCGCCCTGTGGAGCGGCGCGCCGGAAAGCATCGGGCTCGACCGTCCGCGCGAGCGGCCAGCAGCCATGTTCTACACACGACGCGTGCTTACGACCGCGCGCCACGTTGTCGACCAAGGGCTCGAACTGGCCGCAGCCGCCTCCGGGCAAGCGCCGGGGCCACTCTGCTTTCCTTTGCCGTGCAGTGCAGCCAGCGAGAGCTGGTGCGACGACGAACTTCGCCGCCGCGGGCTGCAGGATTTCGCGCTGCTCAGTCCGGGCGGAGGCTGGGGCGCGAAGCTTTGGCCGTCCGAAAATTATGGCCAGGTTGCCGCCGGCCTGGCGCGCCAGGGACTGCCGTCACTCATCAACTTTGGCCCCCGCGAAGAAGAACTGGCGCGCGCGGTGGAGCAGGCCAGCGGAGGCGCCGCCCAACCACTCTGTTGCTCGCTCGGCGAACTGATCGCTCTCACCCGCCGGGCACGCCTGTTCATCGGCGGCGACAGCGGCCCCATGCATCTGGCGGCCGCGCTCGGGGTGCCGGTGGTCGCCATCTTCGGTCCCACCGATCCCGCCCGCAACGGTCCTTACGGGACGCGCAGCATCGTCCTGCGCCACGCCGCCAGCGCGACATCCTATAGGCACCACGACCGGCCGGACGACGCTCTGCGCTCGATCCCCGCCGCGGAAGTGCTGCGCGCCGCTCTGCGGCTGCTGGAGGCGCACGGTGAATAGCTGGACCAGGATCGCGCGCCGCATCCGCGTGCCGGTCGGATTCGTGTTTGCGGTGTTCTATCTATGGCGGGCGCGGCCTTCCTGGGCGTGCCTGGCCGCGGGCAGCGTCATCGTGGCCAGCGGGGTGGCGCTGCGCGCGTATGCCTCCGGATATCTCCGGAAAGCCAGCGAACTCACCACTACCGGGCCTTACGCCTACACGCGCAATCCGCTTTATCTGGGCTCGCTGATCATCGCTGCCGGATTCGTGCTGGCGGCCCGCAGCCTGTGGATCGCACTGGCGATGGCGGTGATCTTCGTAGCCATCTACGTTCCGGTGATGAACTTCGAAGAGCAGTTCCTGCGCTCGCAGTTCCCCGGCTTCGACGAATATGCCGGGCGTGTACCGCGCCTGCTACCCCGGCTCTCGGCGGCTGCAGGACCGCGCGGCCAATTTTCTTTGGAACTCTACCGGAAGCATCGCGAGTACAATGCAGCGCTGGGGGCCACGGCGATCCTGGCGGCCCTGATTTTCAAACTGGTCTGGTGAGCGAGTTGATCGTCTAACCCTGGTGGAACGACTCTTGCCTACGATCCGCGCTGCCCACCCCATCACCCGAAAACCGTGGGTGAGGGGGACCCCGGCTGTAGCGGTCGCCCTGCTGGTCTCCGCCGTTCTCACGGGACAGACGCAGCCACCGCAGTCATCCGGCCCCACGCCGGGGGCTGTGATCGAGTCCGAATCCCGCATCACCCCGCCCCCGGCCGCGTACGCGTTCGCCAACGGGCAAACGCTTTCCTACGATGTGGAGTGGCGCCTGCTGACCGCCGGCACAGCTACCCTGCGCCTGGATGCCTCGGGCGACGAAGAGCGGGTGACCGCGAGCGGCGATTCCACCGGCGTTTTTTCCGTGCTCTATCCCGTGCACGACCGCTTCGACGCCCGATTCGATCCGCGCACCTTCTGCTCCACTCGCATCACCAAGCACACCGAAGAGGGCTTCCGGCGCCTCGATACCTCGATCCGCTTCGACTACGCCCGGCGCCAGAGCGTGCTCCAGGAAAAAAATCTGAAGACCGGCGCCAGCAAGCAGGACGAGAACGAGATTCCCGGCTGCGTGACCGACGTTGTGTCCGGCATCTTGTACCTGGGCTCGCGGCCGCTTCAGGTCGGCCAGGCATACACCTTCCCGCTCAACAACGGGGGCAAGACCAGCGACGTGCGCGCGCGGGTGGAGGGGCGGGAGGAGATCAAGACTCCGGCGGGCGCCTTCCACACGCTGCGGGTTCAGCCCGAAGCCGCGAGCGGCGCGGTCAGGAGCAAAGGACGCATCTGGATATGGTATTCCGATGATGCCAGCCATATCCCGGTACAGATGCGCGCCCGTCTGTGGTGGGGAACGCTCACCTTGCGGCTGACGCGGGTGGAAAAGAAGTGAGGGGGTGCCTACTGCAAGCGAAACCGCTCCCGCAGGAGCCGCTGCAGGCGGGGCTTGTAGAGGATGTCGTAGGCGAATTCCTTGTCCGGGAACATGGCCAGCGCGGCGTGCTTGGTGTTGGCCACCAGCTCGGACGCCTGTTCGAGGGTCAGGCTGGAATCCTGGCAGATAACCGACATCACCATGCTCATCATGATCTGCAGGCGGCGGATTTTTCGGTTTTCGTCCGCGATTTCGGCCTGACTTTGTGTTTCCTCTCGTCGTTCCGGACTGTCCATTCGGCCCCCAGGGTATGGCCGAATCATACAACGGAAATGCGCGCCTTCCCCGCACCGCTGGTGTGCTTCCCCGATTACAATAGTAACTGGCGCGTGGTACGCGCACCATTCCGGAGGTCCTCATGGATCCCAAACCGCAGTCGCAAGCTCCTAACCCGCGGCCCGTCGATGAACCACTGGTAGAAGTTTTTGGCAGCAAGGAAGATTCCGAAGCCCTGGTCGTGCAGGGCCTGCTGGAATCCAAAGGCATCGATTCGGTGATCGTGTCTCTGGATGCGCCTCAGGAAATCCTGCCGGGCGTGGGTGGGGTGGTGATCCGCGTCGCGGCGGACAAGGCGGAAGAGGCGCGGCGGCTGATCGAGGAATACCGCGCCGCGGCCGAGCAGACAAAGGACGAGGACGAGCGGGACGACCTCAGCGGCCCGGCAGCCTAGGCTCCACGCTCCGCCCATCCAGATAGAAGGTCACGGCGCCGTGCTCATCGGTGCGGAAGGTGGCAACCTTCGATCCTTCCAGGCGCGCCAGGACCTCCCGCCGCGGATAGTCGAACGGGTTATGAGCGCCCACTGAAATCACCGCGTAACGCGGCCGCACCGCGGACAGGAATTCCGGGGTCGACGACGTCGCGCTGCCGTGGTGTCCCACTTTCAGCAAGTCGGCGCGCGCCTCGCCGCTTGCCGACATCAGCCGCTCAATACGCTTCTCCGCGTCCCCTTCCAGCAGGGCCGAAGTGTCTCCATAACTCAGCTTGAGCACCAGCGTGTCGTTGTTCTGTGGACGCGGGCCTGCGGTCCAGTCGCGGGGCGGCGCCAGCACTTCGACGCCGGCTCCCCCGAAGTCGAAGCGGGCTCCCTCGCGAAACTCCTTCAGCTCGATCGACTGCCGGCGCGCGTCGTCGAGCAGCGCGGCCAGTTCCGGGCTCTGCGGCCGCACGCTGATCCACAGCTCGCGAGGATGAAAGTTGGCGATGACGGCGCGCATCCCTCCCATGTGGTCGGCGTGCGCGTGGGTGATGGCCACGGCGTCCAGGCGCACCATGCCCCGCGACCACAGGTAGGGCGAGACTACGTCCTCGCCCAGGTCGAAGTTCGACCGCGGCTGGCCGGTGAGCCCGCCGGCATCCACCAACAAGGTCCGGCCCTGCGGCGAAACCACCAGCAGTGAGTCCCCCTGTCCCACGTCCAGCGCGGTGACCTCCAGCAGGCCGGCGCGCACTTGCGGTGTGGGGGGTGCAAGCGCGATCCAGGCGGAAGCGGCAAGCATCGCTGCCAGCCCGGAAATCGCCCACGCACGCCGGCGGCGCGCCACCATCATGGCCAAGGCAAACGCTGCCCCAAATGCCAGCACAGCCACCGTGGTAGGAGTCGCCACCCGCACTGCGGAAGCCCGTGCGCCGCCCAGCAGCCGGACGCTGCCGGTGATCCCATGGAGCAGCACGCTGGTCAGCAATGCCGGAAGCCATGCCAGTACCCGCGAAACATAACTGAACAGCACGGAGATCATGGCCATCGGAGTCAGAACGGCGGTGAGCGGAACCACGACTGCGTTCGAAGGGACGGCCAGAAAGGCGGCGCGGTGCGCGTAGGCCGCCATGGGCGCTGCCATCCCCATCTGCATCAGCGCCGAGATCAGCAGCACTTCGAAAGCGGCCACCACCGCGCCCGCAGCTCGGGCAACGATCCAGAGTGCCACCGGCTCCGATTTGTTTCCGGGAATGAACTGCGCCTGCCGTCCCGCCACCAGCCGCAGATCGAGGCGCCACTGCGCCATCCGCGGCTCCAATTGCTGGTCGTAGTCGGTGGATTCCAGAAACAGGAGCGCCCGCCGGTAAGGCTCCGCGGTGCGCTCCAAGAGCGGCAGCCCGATGCCCGCGATGGCCAGCACGGCGATGAATGTCATCTGAAAGCTGGCGTCGAACAGCACCCGAGGATCGAGCAGAAGCAGCACCAGCGAGGCGATCCCGGCCGCGTTGAGCGGCGCCCGCGAGTCGCGATAGAACAGCCGCGCCAGCAGATAGATCCAGAGCATGAACGCGGCCCGCAGCACCGGGGATCCCATGTCGGTGAGCAAGGTGTAGGCGCCGGTGGCCAGCATGGTCACCAGGGTGGTGACGCCCTCACCGAAGCGCAAGCGACGCAGCACCCAGAATACCGGGAACGCCATCAGCCCCACGTTCATCCCGGAGACCACCAGAATGTGAAACGTGCCGGTGCTCTGGAAGTTCTGCCGCGTTTCCCGGTCGATGAGCGAGTGCTCGCCGATCAGCATGGCCGCGACCAGGGGACCATCGCGCGGGCCCCACAGCAGGTTCATGCGTGCCAGGACGCTGCGCCGCGCCGCCGCGATCCACGCTCCGGCGCGCGACCCGCCGCGCCCGTCGAGCAGCTCGATCTCCGCCGCCTTCATCGAGCTGACCGCGTCGATGCCCCGCCGCTGCAGGTAGCCTCGCATGTCCATCGCGCCGGGATTGCCGTAGTTGCGCGGCCGGCGCAGCGGCGCGCGAAAGCGTATCCGCTGCCCGTAACGAAAGACGGTGGGGTGTTCCCCCGCCGGGTAATAGGCGGTCAATCGGATTCCACCCCGCGCCACGCGGCCTTGGTCATCGACGGCGGACTCGGCCTCAACGTCGATCGTCTGTTGTGGGCTGCCGAACGCGCCCTGGCGGAGCGTGCCGTCGCGCAGCACGTGCCCGGTGACGGTAACCGGCCCGCGCTCACAGAACGCCGCCAGTTCGTTGGGATCGCCGGCCGCGCTTGCGAGTTCGACGGAGAGCGCACCCATGCACACGAACGCTCCCAGAGAGAGTGCCACCGCCGCGGCAAAGCGCCGCCTCAGGAAGTACGCTGCCGCGCCCAGGAACGCCGCTGCCGCCGCAATCCACCAGAGCGGCGGCCTCCACGCGTATGCCCCCAGCAGGATCCCGGCCGCGAATGCGAGCGCTGCCCAGAAAACCGGTTGGCGCGTGGCTGGGAGCGATCGCGGCATGCCGAGCGGCGATGATATGCATGCCGGCGCGCCCGGCAAGGGGCCATTCGGCCCTAAGCCCTAGCGAACGAACTGAAGCACGCTCTCGATGTGGAACGTCTGCGGAAAGAGATCGACCAGGTGTACTTCTTCGATCCGATAGCCGGATCTCACCAGCACCGTCAGATCGCGTGCCATAGTGGCAGGATCGCAGGAAACATAGGTGATGCGAGGCGTGCCGGTATCCGCCAGCAATCCTGCCACTTTTTCGCCGAGACCAGCACGCGGTGGGTCCACGACTGCCAGATCGAACGGCCGCTCGAGGCTCTCCAGGAAGCGCTGGACAGGCTCGCCGAAGCAGCGCACGTTGGGCGGGCAGTTCTGCTTTAGATCGTGAAAGGAGAACGGAGCGGATTCAACTGCCCCAACTTCGCGGAACTTCTTCGCGAGTGCAGCCGAGAACAATCCCGTCCCGGCATACAGATCCAGCGCATAATCTCCCGATCGGCCCTCGGTCGCCAACTCCACAAGCTTTTCCGTGAGGAAGCGGTTGGTCTGGAAGAAAGAGCCGGCGCTGACTTGATAGTTGGCGGTCGCGGTGGAATACAGCAGATGATCCGCGCCGAAGGCCTCCTGCAACTCCGCCGGAATGTCCTCGCGCTCCAGCCCGCCCTGAGCAGTTGCGTGGAACACGGCCACGCTGGTTATCTCCGGAAGAGCCGCGCGCAGCGCGTGCACGAATTGCAGCAGATCAGATTTCCTACCGCGCCGCCAGCCCTTTTCGCCGACCGTCAGTTCGGCCAGAAGCTGGGTGTCGTCCGCGTTGACGAAGAATTCTATCTCCGTGACGTCGGCGCTGGCCTTGTCCGCGCGTCCCAACTCCCACAGAGCGGCGATTGCGCGGTTAATGAGCGGTGAGCTGATGGGGCACTGTTCGATAGCCAACAGTTCGCTCCAGCGCAGCCGGTTGTACCCCAGCACAAACGGACGCGTACGCAGCCGCAGGCGCGTGCGGTTGCGGTAATTCCACGGAGGTGAAGCATGGACGCGGATCTCCTGCGCCAGTTCCAGCTTGGCGACGCGGCGCAGTGTCTCACGCAGGATTGCCGACTTTATCTGCAATTGGTGCTCATAGCCGGCGTGCTGGTAGTGGCAGCCTCCGCACTGGCCGAAGTATGAACAGCCGGGCGCAATCCGGTGCGGCGAAGCTTCGAGGATCTTCTCGGCACGGGCACGCGCGAATCCCGGTTTCTGCTCGGTGATCCCGGCCTCGACGCGTTCGCCTTCGAGCACGAACGGGAGGAACACCGCTTTGCCCGGACCTTTCTCGTCCGCTGGCAAGCGCGCCAGCCCATTGCCGCCGTAAATCAGTTTGTCGATGGCTAGGATCAAGCTCTTGGCTATTGGTTGGCTCGGTGTGGCTTTGGCTGAATGCTGATTGCTGACTGCTGACTGCTCACATGTAAAACAAGCTCAGCCGCGGCAGTCCGTGCCGCTCCAGCAGCATCTTGTGGACGTACTGCTTGTGCAACTGTTCGATCTGCGCGCCCGGCATCTTGCTGCGATAAGGCGCGATTTCGCGGTCGGCCTGTGCGCGGAGCGCCACCAGTTCCTCATCCGGCGTGCCCGCCAGCAGCACGGCGAACAGTCTCTCCTCCATCACCGTCAGCCGGCGCTCCAGGTCTTCGAGCTTGGGGGCAGCGGAGAGCCCCGAGGCCAGGTCCCGCAGCGAGCGCGCCGTCTCAGACGCCAGCGGAAGCGCCGCATCCGGCAGCTTGGCCTGCTCGATCTGCGCCGCTTTGCGCTCCAGGTAGGCGGCGATCTCGCCTGAATCGAACGCGGCGCGGTCCCGAGCTTGCGGCGAGGCTACTCCGACCGCGGCCTCCTTCATGTCTTCGGCGGCGGCCAGAACCTCCTGGGAACAATAAGCCAGGCCGTTGACCTTCCGCTGCGCTTTTCGCGGCCGCCGTTCGTAGCTCTCGAACGTGGCGTCGATGCCTCGCAGCACCGCTTCCAGCGGTATGCCGGCACCCTTCCAGGTCTCAATCAGCGCCCAGTCCAGAGTCGAGAGCAGGAGCGTGGTGCCGCGCCGCCGCTGGAAGTGTTCCTCGATCTCGGTGAAGTAGTTGAAGTAATTTTCCATGCGGACTGCGGCGGGGCTGTTGCTCTTGGCTTTTAGCTCTTAGCTTTTGGCTTTTAGCTTCTTGTTGTTCTCCGGGTTCTCGGCGTCCTCGGCGGTTTTCTTTTTGATGTTCCGCTCCCAGATGATCCGCAGGCCTTCCAAGGTCAGCAGGTCATCCACCGCGTTGATGTACTTCGACCCTTCGCCGATCAGCGGCGCCAGTCCGCCGGTGGCGACCACTTTCGTCTCGGGGCCGAGTTCGGCGAGCATGCGCTCCAGGATCGCATCCACCAGTCCCAGATATCCGTAGTAGAGCCCGGACTGAATGCTGCCTACGGTGTTGCTGCCGATCACGCGGGGCGGCTTGCGGATATCGACGCGGGGCAGCCGCGCGGTGCGTTCGAACAGCGCGTCCGCGGAGATGCCGATGCCGGGCGTGATCACGCCGCCCAGGTACTCTCCCCGGGCCGAGACCGCGTCGAAGGTGGTAGCGGTGCCGAAGTCCACGATGATGCACGGCCCGCCATACTTCTCGAAGGCGGCCACACCGTTGACCACGCGGTCGGCGCCGACCTCCGCCGGGTTGTCGTACTGTACCGGCATGCCGGTTTTCACGCCGGGCTCGACGAACAGGGGCTTGCTGTGGAAGTAGCGTTCGCAGACTTCGCGCAGCACCGTGTCCATGGGCGGCACCACGGACGAAATGATGATGCCCTTGATGGCCGCCACCTTGATGTCGGCCATCGCGAACAGGTTGCGGAACAGCACCCCGTACTCATCCACGGTCTGCGTCTGGATGGTGGCGACGCGCCAGTGCGCGGCCAGCTCGCTGTTGCGGCCGTCAGCGGCAAAAACTCCGAGGACCGTGTTGGTGTTGCCGACGTCGAGAACTAGCAGCATTGGTTCATTGGTTCATTGATTCATTGGGCCCGGTTTTCAATGACTCAATGAATCAATGACTCAATGAATCAATCTCCCTCACTCCGCCCGAAATCACAGTCCGCAGCCCTGTAGCTGTCCGCACGCGAAGAAATCCGCTCGCATCGAGGCCCTCGGTAACGCCTTCGTAGCCGCCTTCTTCCTCGACGCGCACCTGCCGGCCGCGTGCCGCCGACGAAGCATCTTCGAAGCGGCGGATGATCTCAGCCATCGGCTTGCCGGCGTGTGCGCCGCGGCCCGGCGCCAGCGTGCGATACTCACGGTGCAAGGATTTTAGCAAAGCGGCGGCAAGTTCCACCCGCGAGCACGCCCTGCCGGTCTCGAGCCGCAACGAGGTAGCTTCATTCTCCAGTGCCGATGGGAAGGAACTCTGGTTCACGTTGAGGCCGATGCCGAGCACCAGGTAGCGCACCCGCGTGGGCTCGGCGTTCATCTCGATGAGAATGCCGCAGAACTTTTTCCCCGCCAGCAGAACGTCGTTCGGCCAGCGCAGATCGGCGACCAGGCTGGTGACCTCCTGCACCGCCGCGCGCACGGCCAGGCCGGCGGCGAGGGAGATTGCCAGCGTGTCCGCGGGCGAAATCTCCGGCCGCAGCACCACGGAACAATAAATGCCGGCGGACTTTTCCGACAGCCACGAATGCCCGCCGCGGCCGCGCCCCGCGGTCTGCTCCTCGGCGATGAACACGCTGCCTTCCGGCTCGCCGTGAGCGGCGGCGTTCATCGCTTCCGCATTGGTCGAGCCGACGCGGAAGTAGTGGTGGAGGCGCTCCGCAAAGATCGTGCCCTTCGCCAGAGGTTTCACAAATTCCGGCAGCAGCAGGTCGGGGACCGACGTGAGCTGGTATCCGGTCGCCGGGTGCCCCGTGATCTCGACGCCCAGGCCGCGCAACTGCTGCACGAATCGCCACACCGCCGACCGGCTGGTGCCGATCTCCTGGGCCAGCTTGGTCCCGCTGATGACCATCATGGCGTGGTCGGTGAGCAGGCGCACGATGCGCTCAATGCGGCCATCGGTGCGCGCCTCGGGCTCGGGCGCTGCGTGACGACTGCCCAGACGGCGAGTTTTCGCGGGCGCTTTGATGGAAGGATTATGAGGGAGCCGATGCAATAGGCCCAAGTGATTTCCGTAGCCAGCCCAAAACGCAAATCCACCACGGAGACACGGAGGCGCAGAGAGGTCTGGAAAAAGTTCCTCCGTGTCTCCGTGTCTCTGTGGTGAATGCCCTAATCCGGTTCCACGCGCAGGCTCATGTCCACCGCGGCCACGGAGTGGGTCAGCGCGCCCACGGAGATGTAATCCACGCCCGCCTCGGCGTAGGTGCGTACGTTCTCCAGCGTGATCCCGCCGGAGCATTCCAGCGGCACACGGCGCGTGTGCTGGGCGCCGCGCTCGACCGCCTTCTTCACGTCCTCCACCGACATGTTGTCGAGCAGAACGGCCTCGGCGCCGTGGGTGAGCGCTTCTTCGAGTTCCTTCAGCGAGCGTACCTCGATCTCGATCACCTGTTCGCCACGGCGGTTGCGTTGCGCGCGCTCGAGCGCGGGCGCGATCCCACCCGCCACCGCGATGTGGTTGTTCTTGATGAGCACGCCGTCGGAGAGGTCCAGCCGGTGGTTGAAGCCGCCGCCGCAAACCACCGCGTACTTGTCCAGAACGCGCAGCCCGGGGACGGTCTTGCGCGTGTCCAAAATGCGGGCGCGCGTCCCCGAGACCGCGTGCACGAAGCGGCGGGTCAGGGTGGCGATCCCGCTCAGCCGCTGCATGAAGTTCAGAATCACCCGCTCGCAGGAAAGGATCACCCGCGCGTTGTGCCGTATGACGGCCACGCTCTGGCCGCGGTGCAGGCGCACCCCGTCGAACACCTCGGGATGGCTGGTGACCTCGGGATGCTCGAGCACGGTGCCGTCCAGCGCGGCGAACACGTCGAAGATGCGCGCCACCAGGCCGAGTCCGGCCAGCACGCAGTCCTGCTTGGCCAGGATGGTGGCCGCAGCTACCTGGCGCGGGTCGACGCAGGCATAGGTGGTGGCGTCGCGCGTGACGCTGTCCTCGCGCAGCGCGTTCTCCAGGATGCCGGTGATGCGGCGGCTTTGCCAATCCATAACAGTACCGAGTACCAAGTACCGAGTACCGAGTCAAGACAGTTCTAAGCAGCACCAAGTACCGAGTAGGGGGCCAGCACTTAACGTTGGATACTCGGTACTCGCAACTCGGTGCTCGGTTCTATTGGAGAGCGCCGATCGCCGAACGCGCTTTTTCGAGCAGCACCTCCAACTCGGCGGCGCGCTTGCGCAGACCCTCGACCACCTTCTCTGGCGCCTTGGCCAGAAATTGCTCGTTGGCAAGCTGGCGGCGGGCGTTGGCCATCTCAGCCTCCATCTTCGCCAAGTCTTTTTCGAGGCGCACGCGCTCGGCGGCCGCGTCCACCTTCTTCTCGTATTCGACCACCACGTCGAAGCGCGCCGTGTGCCGCGCGCTCGCGACCTTCGAAAGCTCCGAATCGACAAACGTAATGCCACTGACGTTGGCCAGCCGCTCCACCGCCTCGCGGTTCTCTTCGATCAAACGCCGTACGCCATCGTCCGCGAACACGCGGATGGGCGCGCTCACCTTGGGTTCGACCTTCAGATCATGCCGGATCTGGCGGACGCTCACGATCAGGTCTTGGAGAACGGACATCTCAGCCTCGACATCGTCGCGGATGAATTGCTCGTTCGGCTGGGGGAATTCGGTCAGCGCAATCGATTTCGCCGGCAGGTCCGGACCGTTGAGCGCATGCCAGAGCTCTTCCGTGATAAACGGCATGAATGGTGAAAGCATGCGGAGGGCGCCATCGAACACCGTAACAAGCGTTAGCAACGCGAAGGTGAATTCGATCTTATTCCCGGGGTCGGCGAGGCGCAGCTTCACCAATTCGATGTACCAGTCGCAGAAGTCGCCCCAGAAGAACGTATAGACGCGGTGCGCGGCCTCGTCGAAGCGATAAGCCGCGAGTGCTTCGTTTACCTCGCGAGCGGTGCGGTGGAAGCGCGACAGGATCCAAGGATTATCGAGCCTCGTGTGCTTCCGGAAGACGCTTTCAATCTGTAATTCGCCGTTACGAATCAGGCCAGCTTGCTCCGCCCGCTCCATGTTCATAAAGATGAAGCGCGCGGCGTTCCAGATCTTGTTGGCGAAGGCGCGATAGCCCTCGGTGCGCGCGGGATTGAAGGCAATGTCGGTGCCCGGCGAGGCCATGGCCGCCAGCGTGAAGCGGGTGGCGTCGGTGCCGTACTTCCCGATGATCTCGATGGGATCGATGACGTTGCCCTTGGTCTTGGACATCTTCTGGCGCTCGGCATCGCGCACCAGCGCGTGGATGTACACCTCGCGGAAGGGCACGGTGTCGTCGGCGCGGTCGGCAAACCCGCTGGCCTGCTTGATCGCGGGGTCCTGGCGGTGGTCGCGCATGAAGTGGCAGCCGAACATGATCATGCGCGCCACCCAGAAGAAGAGGATCTCGTAGGCGGTAATCAGCAGCGTGCTGGGATAAAAGATCTCCTGATCGCGCGTCTTCTCCGGCCAGCCCAGCGACGTGAAGGGCAGCAGGCCGGAGGAGAACCAGGTATCGAGCACGTCGGATTCCTGCGTCAGGTGCGTGCTGCCGCAGGTGGCGCACTTCGCCGGCGTCTCGCGCGCCACGGTGATGTGCTGGTGTTCGGCGCAATACCACGCCGGGATGCGATGTCCCCACCAGAGCTGCCGCGAGACGCACCAGTCATGGATGTTCTCCATCCAATGCAGATAGATGGTCTTGTAGTTCTCCGGCGTGAAGCGGACTTCGCCGCGCTCGACCACCTCGCGCCCGCGCGCGGCCAGGCTGGGCTCGCCGTGCTTGCCTTCCTTCGTCATCGCCATGAACCACTGCGTCGAAAGCCGCGGCTCGACGATGGTCTTGCAGCGGTCGCACTTGCCGATGGGTACGACATAGTCCTTCATGCCCGCCAGCAGGCTGCGCTGCTGGAGGTCGGCGACCACGCGCTCACGCGCCTCGAAGCGGTCGAGACCGGCGTAGGCCCCGGCGTTCTGGTTCATGTGCGCAGTGTCGTCCATGATGTCGATCTGCGGCAGGTTGTGGCGCAGACCGGCCTGGAAGTCGTTGGGATCGTGCGCCGGCGTCACCTTCACCGCCCCGGTGCCGAACTCCGGCTGCGCCAGCTCGTCGAGGATGATAGGAATCTCGCGCTCCATCAGCGGCAGCAGCACGCGCTTGCCGTGCAGGTGGGTGTAACGCCCGTCACGCGGATTGACGGCTACCGCGGTGTCGCCCAGCATGGTCTCCGGACGCGTAGTGGCGACGGTGATGAACTCGCTCGTTCCGATCACGGGATACTTGATCTCGTAGAGCTTGCCCGGCGTCTCCTCGTGTACGACTTCCAGATCGGAGATGGCAGTCATACAGCGCGGACACCAGTTGACAATGTACTTCCCGCGATAGATGAGCCCTTCTTCGTACAGGCGGACGAAGACTTCGCGCACGGCGCGCGACAGGTTTTCGTCCATGGTGAAGTACTCGCGGGACCAGTCGACCGAATCGCCGACGCGCTTCATCTGCTCGACGATGGCGCCGCCGTAGTGCCGCTTCCACTCCCAGACGCGCTCGACGAAGGCCTCGCGGCCCATCTGGCGGCGATTCTTGCCCTCGCTCGCGAGCTGGCGCTCCACCATCATCTGCGTGGCGATGCCGGCATGGTCTGTCCCCGGCAGCCACTCTGTGGCGAAGCCGCGCATCCGATGCCAGCGCGCCAGGATGTCCATCTGCGCGTGGTTGAGCATGTGTCCCATGTGCAGACGGCCGGTCACGTTGGGCGGCGGCAGTTGCATGCTGAAGACCGGGCGTCCCGGCCCGACCGCTGAGGTGGGAACCTCGAACAGGCGTTCTTTGACCCAGTACTCGGCCCAGCGCGCCTCGATGGCGCTCGGATCGTAAGCCTTGGGAAGTTCGTGGGGCATCAGTCTCGATTCGTGATGTGAGGACAAACCTCGATATTACAGGCGCGGGGAAAAGGGGGTCAATGCGAGGCGGGGATGGGAGACAGCGCCCTGCAAAACTGCCCTCTCCTCGTGCCCGCGCACCATTCTCAGATGGTTCTAACTGGAAGAAAAGGCCGCAGTTATACAAACGAGTTCTAGAGGGCGGTATGAGCATCGCAGCGCGAGCCGCTTCGTTGACTTGCCCTCTGAGCGTCACGTAACATCGCCCCCGTGGAGGCGCCCGCGATCGTCGGCCAGACGCTTGGACACTACCAAGTGCTGGGCAAGATTGGCGCCGGAGGCATGGGGGTGGTCTTCCGGGCGCATGACTCGCGCCTGGGACGCGATGTTGCCGTCAAGATCCTGCCTCCGGTTTTTTCCGCCGACGAGGAGCGGCTGCGGCGCTTCGAGCAGGAAGCCCGCGCCACGGCCAAGCTCAATCACCCCAACATTCTGGCCATCTACGACATCGGCCGGCATGAGGGCTCGCCCTACATTGTTTCCGAACTGCTGGAAGGCATGACGCTACGGCAGCGCCTGCAAGCCGGGGGGGCGCTGTCGATACGCGCCACGGTTGATTTTGCGGGGCAGATCGCGCGCGGCCTGGTGGCGGCGCACGAGAAGCACATCGTGCATCGCGATCTCAAGCCGGAGAACCTGTTTATCACCCGCGAAGGCCGGGTGAAGATCCTGGATTTTGGCGTGGCCAAGCTGACGCGCGGGGATGAGTTGGGTGCCAGCGACGCCCACACCATGACCGGCGCCACCGCCGCGGGAACGGTGCTGGGCACCACCGGCTACATGTCGCCGGAGCAGGTGCGCGGCAAGCCGGTGGACCACCGCAGCGACATCTTCAGCTTCGGCTCCATCCTCTACGAGATGCTCAGCGGCGAGCGCGCGTTCCGCGGCGAAACCGTTGCCGACACCATCACCGCTATCCTCAAAGAGGAGCCCCCGGAACTGCCCGCGCTTGACCACAAGGTGCCCTTCGCCATGCAGCGCATCCTGCGCCATTGTCTGGAGAAGGAGCCGGAACAACGTTGCCAGTCAGCGCGCGACCTGGTGTTCGAGCTGGAAACCCTTGCCGGGATGAGCGAACTGGTGGCCGCAGCCGGCAGGCAGCCGTGGCGGCCCGGCAAACGTCTGCTGTGGGCGCTGCTGGGCGTGCTGGCGCTGGCCGCGGTGCTGGCCGCGGGCGCCACCTTCGGCCGCCGCATGCTGGGCAAACAGATGCCGTCTTACCAGCAACTCACGGCGCGACGAGGGACGGTGTGGTCGGCACGCTTCAGTCCTGACGCCAACACCATCGTCTATAGTGCGTCCTTCAATGGAGAGCCTTCGGACGTTTTTTCCACCCGTCCCGGCAGTCCCGAATCGCGGGCGTTCAAGTTAGAGAACGCCGACTTGCTGGCTATCTCATCCACTGGGGAGATGGCGGTGCTGTTGCGCCGCAGTTCGCAGACTTTTTTCCCCACCGGCACGCTGGCCCGCGTTCCGCTGGGCGGAGGCGCCCCGCGCGAAGTTCTGGACGGCGTAATGCGGGCCGACTGGTCGCCCGATGGTTCCAATCTGGCGGTAGTTCGCTACCTGGGCGGCAAGGTGCGCTTGGAATATCCTGTGGGCAAATTGCTGTTTGAGACGGCCGGGTGGATCGGCTGCCCCCGGGTCTCGGCCAAGGGCGATCGCATCGCCTTCATCGAGCACCAACCGGGCTGGTTGGACGGCGGCTGGGTGACGATCGTCGACCTTCAGGGCAAGACCACTCGCCTGACCGAGGAATGGATGGAGATCCAGGGGCTGGCCTGGTCTCCGAGCGGCGACGAGGTTTGGTTCACCGGCGCCAGGGGCGCGGGAAGCACGGCGCTCTATGCCGAGACCCTGGGAGGAAAACAGCGCGTGGTAGCGCGTATCCCCGGCGACCTTATGCTGCATGACATCGCGCGCGACGGTTCCGTGCTGCTCAGCAACTATCGCACTGAGACGCCGGTGATGGGTCTGGCTCCGGGTGAGCAGAAGGAGCGTGACCTGAGTTGGCTGGAGAACGTCGGCGTCTTCGACCTTTCTCCCGACGGCCGCATGTTCTTGTTCCAATACTACGGCGAAAATAGCGGGGAAGGCTATTCGTCGTACGTGCGAAAGACTGACGGCTCACCGGCGGTGCGGCTGGGAGACGGCACTGCTGTGGCCCTCTCGCCCGACGGCAAATGGGCCGCGACAGTCGGGAGCGACCCCCGGCAGAGTGTGCTGTTGCCCACCGGAGCGGGCGAAATCCGCAAGCTTGATCACCAGCCAGTGCAGCGTCAGGGTGACTATCGCTGGACAGCCGAGTCCCGCAGCATAGTCTTCACCGGCCAGGAAACGGGCAAGCCCCCAAGAACTTATGTGCAGGAGATCGATGGCGGCAGCCCGCGCCCGATCACCCCGCCCGGAGTAACTGGCTCTCTGGTCTCCCCGGACGGAACCATGCTCTTCGGCGCCAGCGCCGATGGCAAGCCGGCACTCGTTTCTTTGAAAACCGGCGAGGTGCAAGAACCTCGCGGCCTGGACCAGAGGGAATGGGTCATACGCTGGAGCGCCGATAGCCACTGGCTCTACGTGTATCAGGGAAAGCAGTTGCCGATCACCATCCATCGGGTTGATCCCTGGAGCGGACGCCGGGAACTCATCCGCCAGATCACGCCCGCAGACCCGGCCGGAATCCTTGGATCTTCGCGGGTGTACGTCTCCGCCGACGGCAACAGTTACGTTTATCAGTCCGAGCGCCACCTCTCGGAACTGTACCTGGCGCGCGGGTTGACGCAGTGAGAGCGCGCCCCGATTTATCTTGCAGGTGAGCGCCACGGCCATTACAATTCGTCCTCCTCGGGGGTGAGGTTCGTGGCAATTTCATTCAGGCTTCATCTCAAGCACAGAGGTGGAATATGACAGCGCGGGAATCGGTCCGAGAAGCGGCGCGGTTGCGGCTCAAGATGCACGTCAACGGCCGGCTGCGGCTGGAAACGCTGGCGGCGTTGTCCAGGGTTTTTCGCGAGCACGGCGAACCCATTCACGACGAATTACTGGGGTCTCTGGTGTTTGCCGTCCCTCACGAATTGCTGGGAGAAGCCCCGCCGGACAACGGCAATAGTGAAGTGCGTGCCCACGGCAAGCCGACCACTCCTGGGCATGAGCCGATGCCGGGACGCCCGTCGATACCGCCTCTGGGCCGTCCATCGATACCGCCTCCCGTACGAGAGCCGGGCCGGCCGTCGATACCACCGCCCGTACGAGAGCCGGGCCGGCCGTCGATACCACCGCCGGGGAAAAAATAAGATAAGGTGTCGGCCAGCCGGGGATCAAGTGGCGGTGCTTGCCTCCCTATGAACGAAGCCATAGCCATGCCGAGGGCGTGTGCGCAGGAGTGTCACGGCGTATACGCGTGCACGCTTTATGGCGCCGAGGAATGCGCGGCGGTGTTGGCGAAAGCGCGCGCGATCGATGCCTGGAATGCGGCAGAAGTCACCGTCGAAAATGATGACGGCAGCTCCGAGAGTCTGCAGGATGTCTCCACCCGCAGCGCCCGCATTCTGCACCGCGCGCAGGGCGCGGTAATCCTGGACGAGTTTGAAGCTCGGGTGCGGCGCGAAGTTCTTCCCGCCATACGGGAGATCTGGGATGTTGACCTGCACGAGTTAATTGGGACGCAGCTCGTGCATTACCAGCCGGGTGGACACTACAGCACGCACCAGGACGCCGGTGGAGCGTTTGCCAACCGTTACTTTACCGTCGTCTCCTACCTCAATGCGGACTTTGACGGCGGCCACACCAGCTTCCCCACCCTGCCCCACGTCACCCGTCCAGAAACCGGGAAAGCGGTCTTTTTCCCTTCCACCTACCACCACTGCGCCGAGCCTGTAACCCGGGGCGAGAAGTACGTGCTGATTACATGGGTGTGCGGGCCGGTTCCCGTGCGGTGGATCTGAGAACCATACAAGTCCTGATTATCGGTTGATCGCAGTGGCCGGAGTTGCGCCCGCGAAGAACTGGCGCGTCTCCTCGATTTGGGCGAGGAGTTCGCCCAGGATGGTATCGCGCTCGGCGCGAACGGCAGAATCCCAGACTTTGGCCGTTTCTTCTTCCAAGAAGAAGTGGCGCTTGTCCCAGAGAGAGTCGCCCAGGCAATAGTGGATCATGTCGGAGCTGAGCCGCGCTTCGGGAAACTGGTTTTGTTCCATGATTCGGGTAAGCGTGACAGGAAGCCCCAGGCGAACGCTCGCCAGGCCGAAGGCGTACATCACGTCTACCCAATGACGCGGCGGAAAGGCGTCCACGGCTGCCAGCCAGGCATGGGCCAGGGCGCGCGCTTGCTGAACCGGGACGACGTAAGGCACCCCGCAGCATAGGCTGTCGTGCCGCTCGAGAATGGCGTCCCAGGCGATTGCCAGGCGATCGGCGGCGGTGCGCACCCGGGGATGGTCGTAGTCCAGATAAGAGTAATAATCCCCAGACAAACAGTCCGGAAATGCCGCCGGTGAGCGGACGAAGATCATGTCCGGATCACAGAGCACGATGAGATCATCGGGATCGCAGTATTCGACGGCATGCAGCAGCGTCCCGGCGGTATTCTTGGGCACATACAAGTCGTAGGGCGTGCGGATATAACTGGGAGCGGAGCGCACCAGGGCGCCGGCCTTCACCAACTCGTGAAAATCAGGGTGCCACTCGCTGCCCAGGCCGTGCACTACGAACAGCGGTTGGAACGAGGTGCGGGTGACACAGGAGTAGTAGAAGAGCTTGCACTGCCAGCCGACATAGCCGTTGTTTTCCGCCGATACGACAATGCAGTGCTGACCCGCCACGCCTGCTCCTCCTGGAAAGGCCCCCGAGGATACATCACTGGGAACCGACTCCGTCAATGTGAGAAAGCGGGCGCCTGCTCGCTTTGGGAGTTAGCGCTCCACCATCATCTGCGTAGCGATGCCGGCATGGTCGGTGCCCGGCAGCCACTCGGTGGCAAAGCCGCGCATGCGGTGCCAGCGCGCCATGATGTCCATCTGTGCGTGGTTGAGCATGTGTCCCATGTGCAGACGGCCGGTCGCGTTGGGCGGCGGCAGTTGCATGCAGAAGGCTGGCCTCCCCGGCCCAACCGCGGATGTCGGGACCTCGAACAGGCGCTCCTTCACCCAATACTCGGCCCAGCGCGCCTCGATGGCGTTCGGATCGTAAGCTTTGGGAAGTTCGTAAGCCATCAGTCTCGGTTGGTGTTTTAAGGCCAAACCTGGATTTTACAGGCGTGGGGAAAGGGGGGTAAAGGCGGGACAGTTCGCGTTAGAATCC
>Ga0181530_10000603_pt1 | contig 46257 bp, 39 predicted proteins | sample PEATcosm2014_Bin_42_FD_119769 | JGI IMG/M metagenome (GOLD analysis project Ga0181530, IMG submission 119769) | Peatland microbial communities from MTU Mesocosm Facility, Houghton, MI, USA - PEATcosm2014_Bin10_60_metaG | ecosystem: Environmental > Terrestrial > Soil > Wetlands > Peat | place...
CGAACGTTTCATTTACCTATCCTGCTCCGCTGTCGATTTCAACTGATAAGCGTGCGGCGGCCTCCGGCAGCGGGTCGAGGCTCCTTCATCTGCCTGATCCGTGCCATTATGCCGTGCATGCGAATACCGGTAACAACGCCACGCTTCTGGCGATAAACATAATGGTTGACAATCGGACCGCGAAGGATAGCAGTGAAATCGGGGCATATGATCCGGCGGGGAATCTGGTCGGTTCAGGAACGGTCATCCACGGACGTGCCGCTTTTGCGGTCTGGGGCGCGGATCCGATATCCAAGAAACAGGATGGGTGCGCTCTTGGGGCGATGATTACCTTTAAGCTTTGGGATGGCGTCCAGGAGTATCCGCTGAATTATAGCCCCGTTAACGGCGTGGAGCCGAAGTACGCGGTCGACGCGGTATATCTTGGCAGCTTCAGCGTTCCGTCGGGATATTTTATCAAACGGTTCGATCTGACCAATGCGTATCCGAATCCGTTCAGGGGATCGGTGAAGATCGCGTTCGACGTGCCGACGATTGCGGGCGTTGCGGAGCATTCGCTAGAGATCAATGTGTACGACTTAAAGGGGAGCCTCGTGAAACAGCTTGCGACCGGGAAGTATCAGGCGGGTCACTATACGGTAGCATGGAACTGCAACGATGGCCGACAAACCTCGGCCGGGTCGAGCGTGTACATCGTTCGGATGAAGGCGCCCAACTTCGACAAGCGGCTTAAACTGATCCGGATTCAGTAAATGACTCCGCTGCAACCATCGGGCGATGGTCCTGCAGATAGCATCGCCCGTGGGCAGGCAGGGAAAATTTCTGATGACGTTGAGAGGACCGGATTTTTTAAGAGAGAAAAATAAAACTTTCCAAACGATTGAAGAATAATTATTTTGAAACCATCCTGCATGGCTGAGACCTTTGCCTGAAAGAGGGGCGCAGCGTTTTTCATATCATTCTAAGAAAGGGGTAGAGCAATGCATCTTCCAACTGCAAGACGATGGCAGGGAGCGTTGATTATTCTTTTTTCGACGGTCACCGGTTTATTCGCCGCGAACGATACGTTGGGGCCCTATATCTGGGCAACCAGCGAAACCCAGGCATATGTGTATGCCGAAGGTATTTTCGGTTCCGACACCGTCAACTGCAAAGCCACCATTGACGGAGCACCCTTGCCATACGGCAGCATAATAGCCGCTGTCGATACCTTGGGCAACTGCATCGGCGCCTGCAGATGGGAGAATGTTTCGAGTGAGAATACGCTTGCCGTTCAGGAATTCGAGTCAGCCGAAGGCGTCGTTGTCCCGGGACTAAAGGTCGGCCAAAAATTCCGGTTTATGCTATGGGATTCGGTGACCGGGACGCAGGTTACCTCGGTCTATGCGCACTTTGTTGACTCGCTTGACCAATACCATGGACAACCGAGCGCGGATTCACTCTTTGTAGGAAGCGGATTTGCTGCTTCTTGGCTCGATACCTTGAGGGGATATAGTGCTCCGGTCCTCGCTTTACCGTCGAACGGCGCCGGTGATCAGGCTCTCCCGGTGAACCTGTCATGGAGTTCTGTCCCCAATGCGACAAGCTATGCGGTCATGGTATCGACGAGTTCAAATTTCAGCACCACGGTATTCAGTCACACCGGTCTCACGGCGCTGTCTTCGACGGCGAGCGGCCTTGCGAACACCGCCACCTACTATTGGATGGCGGCGGCGGTGAATCCCGCCAATCCCAACGGCATTGCATGGTCGGGCGTCTGGAGCTTCACAACGGCCAGCCCGACGCTGGCACCCAGCGCGCCATCGCTCACTTCGCCGACGAATGGCGTGGGCAACCAATCGATTTCTTCGCTTGGTTTGAGCTGGGGCACCTCTGCAGGGGCAACTTCCTATGAAGTAGAGGTTGCGACATCGAACGCCTTCAGCAGCACCGTTTTCGATCAGGCGGGCGCAACGTTAACCTCCGCGACGGTGACGCACGGACTTACGAACAACGTAACCTACTACTGGCGCGCCAATGCGTCGAATAGCGGCGGCACAAGCTGGTCGGCTGCGTGGAGTTTCACGACGATCGTTGCGGCGCCCGGCGTACCGGTTCTTTCCTCTCCGTCGAACGGGAGCACGGGTCAATTGACATCACCTACCCTAAGCTGGAGCACGGCAACGGGCGCGGCATCGTACATCGTTCTGGTATCGACGTCATCGACCTTTGCGACGACGGTATGGAGCCAGACCGGTCTCACGGCTCACTCCGCGGCGGCAAGCGGTCTCGCCTATGGGAGCACCACCTATTACTGGCAGGCGGGGGCGATCAATGCCGCTGGCGCCAATTGGTCGAACGCATGGAGCTTTACGACGGCCCCCGTGGCGCCGCCCGGCGTACCGTCGCTCACTTCACCGACGAATGGCGCGGGCAACCAATCGATTTCTTCGCTTAGTTTGAGCTGGAACACCGCTACCGGGGCAGCTTCCTATGAGGTTGAGGTTTCGACATCGAACACCTTCGGTAGCACCGTTTTAGATCAGGCGGGCGCGACGTTAACCTCTGCGACGGTGACGAGCGGACTTACGAACGGTGTGACCTACTACTGGCGCGCGAACGCGTCGAATGACGGCGGCACAAGCTGGTCGGTTGTATGGAGCTTTACGACGATCGTCGCGATGCCGGGAGCGCCGACGCTTACTTCGCCTTCGAGCGGGAGCACGGGAGAATCGACCTCGCCGACTCTGAGCTGGGGCACGGTAACGGGTGCGGCGACGTATACCATTCTGGTATCGACATCGACGAGCTTTACGACGACAATATGGAGCCAGACAGATGTCGCAGGTCTCTCCGCATCGGCAAGCGGTCTTGCGAACAGCACTATGTATTACTGGGAAGTGAACGCGACGAATGCAGGTGGTACTGGTATATGGTCGAGTGTATGGTCATTTACAACAGGCCCCGGCTCCTCGGTTCTGTGGGTTGCAGCGAAGGCGGCCAAGACCGATTTCGCGGTCAAGGGCGAAGCGCTTGTCTACTCCCTTAACGTCGCCGGGCCGGTCGAAATTACCTTCAGTGACCTGCTCGGCAAAACCGCGCTGTCGATGAAACGTACCCTGCCGGCGGGGTATTATACCGTGGCGTTAAAGGATTTTTCCCTTGCCTCGGGCCAGTATATCGTGCGTTTCAAGGCGGGAGCCTTTGAAAAACAAGCGGGTATAATGCTGACCCGATAGTTATTATAGGATGACAAGGAGAACAATTCGAAGGAGAGGCGGGCTCATAACCCACTCTCCTTTTTTATGATACCGGCAAGCGATTATCGGCGGCCCGATTCCCTGAACAGCTCCTCCTGGCCGGAAATAATCCGGTCAAACCCGTTTCCGAGCCATTCGAGAAGCGAATCCGCAATCGGCTTGATCTGGCACTCGATATAGTGTTCACGATCGAGAGGGGCGGTCAACTGTTCAGCTGGCTGTGGGCCGCTGGTCGTTATATAATACCGGATCAGCCTTCCCGGTGAAGCCAGAAGCTTTGCCGCCTGCACATGGGGCGGAAGATGATCCGTATAATCCGCGATCGGCTTCCTGAGTCTTTTCTTATAAATTAATTTATCATCCAGCTCGCCCAGCACGACCCGTTCAACTGTGGATCGAATAAACTCTTCGATTGACTTACCGCTAAAAAAACGGAAAAACAGTTCATGCTGAAACTCTTTTGCCAGATCGGTCCAGTCGGATCGAGCGGACTCCATACCCTTGAAAAGCAGGGTCATCGTCCCGGATGCGTCGATCAACGATCCGCAGTAGTGTTTCTTGCTCCCCTCCGTCGATCCTCGCAGCGGAGGTAGAAAAAAGTGGCGGAAATGCCGCTCGAACTGCAGCTTCAGGCTGCTGGTCACGCCGAATCGATTCTTCAGCGTGGCGGTGAGCCAATCGGTAGCTTGCCTGGCAATGTCCTGACCCATTATTTCCGGCGCCGGGATGTCGCCGCTTCCCGTGCATACGAAAAGCGAATCAGTATCGCCATAGATAACCGAGTAACCGGTGGATGATTGGATATGCTCTATCGTCTGCTTGAGGATATACTGGCCGATGCCGGTGATGGTCGATGCAATGTCCGCGGAAAAAAACCTGCATCCTGGTGAGCCGAGAACTCCGTAAAAACTATTCATCAGAATTTTTATCGCCTGGGAGAGATAGGGGTTATGATCGCTCTTTGCCTTGGCACGCGCCTCCATCAGGTCTGCGATTATAGGTGGCAGGATCGTTATGTCGGCGGCAAACGAGGGCCCTACAGGCCCGCGAATGCGGTTTGCCGAAGAAACAGTCACGTGTCCCAGCGGGTCGATTCGAAAGGTGATGATAATCGAAGGATACAGGCTGCGAAAATCGAAAGCCAACACATTTTCGTAGAAGCCCGGTCTTGGATCGACGACAAAACCGCCGGGCAGAGGGCCGGCGGGCGGCGTGACGTCGACGACGTCAATCGCTACATACCCTGCCCGATGGAGACGGGGAAGGTAGAGGTAATCGAACGCGGCAATGCTGCCGCCGAAATGGTCTATAAGTTGGCCCGAGTGTTTCGAACGCTCGATGGCGTTCGGCAGGAGATCCGCGTGTTCGAAGATCTGCCGGGTTAACTCCGCATCGCGCAGGTTGTATTCCGCCAAGGAGAGCGGTTCCTCTCGGAAGCGGCGATTGATCTCGCGGATTTTTTCTTTGCCGGAGAGCTGAATCGATTTGCTTTTACCGAGCATCGCCGAGGCGACAAAATCGAGCGAATACTCCTCGAAGGTATGGAAATAGGCGCGCAGCATGGACGGAACATCGATAACGGCGCGGCCGGGTATGCGAACTTTTTTCCGACCACCCGACCTGCCGGGAATGATTCTGGATCCTTCGTCGCGGCCTGTATTGAAAGAGGTATGAAAAAAATCGCAGCGATCCTGGATTATTTGCAGATCAAAATCGATGACATTCCACCCGATGATTATATCGGGATCTTCCTTCCGGAGGTGGTCGAAAAAACGAACGAGCACCTCCTTTTCCGTGCCGCAGAAGTAAACCTGCGGCGTATCTGCCCCATTGCCCTGCATAAATACGACGGATCGGCTTGCGCTGCAAGCGATGCTGAGGATTGTACCCTGTTCTGCATCCGTCTCGATATCGAGCGAAAGGACTCTCAGTTCAGGCGCCATCGGCACCCCGCGAATCAGCGGATTGCGGCAGGAGCGCAAGGATCCGGCTTTTGTCCAGAACCCTTGTGCTTCAAACCCCCCGGCAACCATGCGTTCCATGAGATAACGCTCGACCGGATGGATATCCGATTCGTAAACAGTTACCCTGCGGCTTCGCAGATAAGTTCTGCAGGCGAGTGATGCGGCATAGGTGTTGAAATAGAGGCAGTCAACCGGCGTCGGTTCGGTCATCGACATGAGCGGCAATTGCCGTCTCTCGGCTGCTTGCCGGGTCTCTTCCAGCGGCGTCGATCGCGGAACAAAAAACAGCGGTCGGAATGTATCAATAGTGATTTTCACCGGGTTATGCTCACTGCTTGTTGCATAGAGCGTCACCTCGAAACGATTGTTCCTATCCCGGTAACTATAATTAATAAGAAAGCAGAGTCGGCTGGTTTTATCAGACATAACCGGAAAATACATGCGGTTCGCTATTCGCCGGTTCGATCGTTCGCAGGAGTTTAAGGCGGGGAGGTCGAAATGATTCGGCCCGGCGGGCCCTCCAGATCATATTTTACTTTTGTTCGCCCGTACTCTTATGGGACCTATTTCACAAGGAGGCAGTATGGACACGATGTGGGAAAAACTGAAAAAGGGATTAAAAGATGGCGCGGTTTATTCGATGGAAAAAATCGAAGAGTATTCGAAAATTGGAAAGCTTACGGTCGAAGAAATTGCCGCCAAGCGGAAGATCACTCGCAATTTTAATGACATTGGAGAAAGGGTGTTCGATCTGCTCGAAGCGGAAAAAGCGGGACAGGCCGAAAGCGACCTGGCGATTAAAACCTCGGTTGAAAATATCAAGGCGTTGCGACAGGAAATCGTGGAGATCCAGCGGAAAATAAAGGGTATTCAGAAAACCTCGAAAAAGCATGATCCGGAAAGCGACATTGGCGAAGGGATTTGAAATCACGAATATCCGAACCGTATAGGCGAATCCCGGAAACCCATGATTCGGGAGGGGGGGCGCGAAAAGCCGCGATGAAGCACCGGAAATCCATTGTTATTTTATCGGGAAAAGGGAAACCGGTAATCTCCCTGTCCATAAGCTATCGAGGGGCCATAATCGCTATTTCGTTCGTGATCATCGGGATTGCAGCCTATTTCATCCCGTTCGGAACATTTCACTTCTCTGCGGCTGATTTTCGTCAACAGCAGGATCTGGGCAAAAATAACACCCTGCTCCGGCGGAAAATACAGTCTGCTATGCAGACCTTCGAACAGGCGATGGTGCGCATCAATCTCCTGAATGCGAAAAAGGTACGTATAGCAAGCCATAACGCAGGAGTGTCTTCCGCCCGGTCTTCTGCACCCGGGATGACGAAGTCTGCTGATGGGAAAGTATCCGCCGAGGAGCTCTGCGCCAGGGTCACTCGCATCGATTCGATTATCGAATGCTGCGCTACGAAACTGGGAGGCGTGAATCATCTTTTCGATAATATTCCCGTGTGCAATCCTTTGCCCGGGGAAGCGGTAGTGTGCCGACGATTCGACATGGAACAGGATCCATTTTCAGGTCGTAAGAAAATCCACCTTGGCGTTGATATCGCTGCAACTCCCGGGAGGGCGATTATTGCTACCGCATCCGGCACGGTGACATCCATGGAGAATAGTCCGGTATGGGGTAAAAGAGTGGCAATCGAGCATGGAAACGGTTTTCGTACCGTCTACGCTCACCTGGGGACTCTTACCGTCTGTCAAGGCTGTAAGGTAAAGAGGGGAACGACGATCGGTACGGTAGGATGCAGCGGGTTTTCGACCGGCCCCCACGTGCATTATGAGATCTGGCGAAACGGCAAAGCGGTGGATCCGGAGCGGTATTTTTATCCATCAAGTAATGAAACAGTGAAAATCATGCAATGATGAATATTCTTGTACTGCGGTTATCGTCGATGGGAGACGTAATTGTCACAACTTCTCTTTTGTCATTTCTTAAAGCGCAGCATCCTTCCCATTTGATCACGCTCGTAACGGGTATCGACTATGCTCCGCTTTTCGACGATGACCCGCGTCTATCGGCGGTGGTCGGGATAGACGCCGGGGAAAAGCTGCTTCCAGGGGATATTCTCGACAGTAAATGGGACTTTGCCGTCGATCTTCAGAACAACCGTCGGAGCCATGCCCTGCTCCGGTCCATCGATGCCGATGTCGGGCGCGGGTATTTCGACAAACTGCATTGGCAACGGTTGGCTTTGCTGCTTTTTCGATGCAATACCTACGACCCCCGGCTGCATGTCGCCCGCCGGTATATTCATGCCGCCGCTTGCAATCCCGTGCCGGACGAGATACCGCCGCTTCAACTTTTTTTCAGCGACAACAGCAGGCAGATGGTACGGGCGAGGTATCTGTTCCCCTCCGGAAATGTCGAAAACTCTCTCCTTGCGCTCTTTCCGTTCAGTGCATGGAAGAATAAGGAGTGGCCGGCGGAAAACTATATCGAGGTTGGCCGCTATTTTTTGGCTAAAGGGTGGACTCCGGTAATCATGGGAGGTCAGGGTGACGTTGCCCGGGCTCAGAAATTGGAAGCGGGCATCGGCGGTCGGTGCATTTCGCTTGCCGGCAGGATTTCTATTTACGAATGTGGCGCGTTGCTTACTGGTTTTTCGCTCGCCCTCGGGAACGATACAGGGCTTGCCCATCTTGCCCGGGCGTGCGGGGTACGCACCGGTATTTTTTTCGGTCCGACTACCCGTCACTTTGGATATTTTCCCTATGGGGATCCGGCCTTTAAGATTTTTGAAGCACCACTTTCATGTCGGCCATGCCACGCTCACGGAGGCAATCGATGTCTGCGTCTCACCCATGACTGCATGCGATTGATCGGCCCTGAATTGGTAATAAAAGAGCTGGAAGAACTTTTTTTATGTGCGGAATGAAAGTATTTTTAACCTGAAAACCACGGTCAACGCCGATTAGTAAGCCCTATGAAAGTTATATGAAATTATCGACCTTTGTCCTTCTCCTTGGAGTCGTTGCTGATGTTTTCGCGGCACCGAGTTCGAAAGAGGCCCAGTTTTTTTCCGGGATATATCTTCTGCAATCCCTTTCCGGATCATCGAACGCCGAGAAGGCGCGGAAATTCCGCGAACTGGAGCTTTTAACCGGTATCGATGTCAAGAAGGCGGAAGCGTTTCTTTCCTCATATAACGCCAAGCCGACCGAATGGCGAAAATTGTGCGATTCCATGATTCCCATAATAACCGGCGCACAAGGGCAGATTTCTGTACCGCCGCCGCAAAAAGATTATTCTCCCCTTCCGGGAGTAAGGAGATAAAAGAATGGGTGGTGCTATAACGACTTTTACCGATGAAAATTTTGCCGAGGCGGCGCTTCGGAATCCGCTGCCGGTCCTCGTTGATTTCTGGGCGGAATGGTGCGGACCGTGCAGGATGCTTACCCCGATCATCGATGAGATTGCAACGGAGATGTCCGGCGTTCTCGTCGTGGGCAAGCTCAACGTCGACGAAAACCCGAAAACGGCGGCCCGCTACGGAGTGAGCAGCATCCCGACGCTACTTTTTATCAAAGACGGCGAAGTGGTGGAGCAGCATACGGGATTACTGGGGAAAAAAATGCTCAGTGATAAAATTCGAAAGACTTTTCCTGCCTGAAGTGCTTCCCGCGATGCCGGAGTAGATGGTTCTATGCGAATTCTGATGCTCAACCCGCCCTTTCTTCCTAAATTTTCGAGGGAATCCCGGTCTCCCGCCGTGGCCAAAAGCGGCACCCTCTATTATCCCATGTGGCTTGCTTACGCGACGGGGTATCTTGAAAAGAAGGGCCACGAAGTGACGCTTATCGATGCCGTTGCGTCGAATGCGTCTGCCGAAGAAGTGGTGGAGAAAGTCAGGCGTTTTTCTCCCACACTCGCGGTACTCGACTCCTCGACCCCGAGTATTTACAGTGATGTCGAAATCGGGAAAACCTTGAAACAAGCGCTGCCATCGCTCTTTATCGTGCTCGTCGGCGTCCATGTTTCCGCATTGCCCGGCGAGACGCTCGATCTTTCCCCTGCGATCGATGCGATCGCATTCGGCGAATACGATGAGACGCTTGCGGAGCTGGCCGCTCTGCTCGCGGAATCGCCGCGCAGCGATTCTATGTTTGCCAAAATCAGAGGACTTGCATTTCGCTCGTCAAACGGAAAAATCGTTAAAAATGCGTCACGGCCTTTCATCGAGGATCTTGACGCTATTCCGCCGGTTTCCGGGGTGTATAAAAAGCATCTTGATATTTCGCCCTATTTTTACGGGCACAGCCGCTATCCACTCGTCGTTATCGTGACCGGACGCGGGTGTCCCTACCACTGCAGCTATTGCGTGATTCCGCAGACTCTCATGGGGCATCAGTACCGGAAACGTTCGATTGCCTCCATCATCGAGGAGTTCAAGTACATCGCCGAAAACTTTCCGGATGTCCGGGAGATCATGATTGAGGACGATACGCTCACGGCAGACAAGAAACGCTGCATGGAGTTCGCGAACGCCCTTGTCTCCGCCGGAGCAACCCGGATTCCCTGGTCGGCGAACTCACGCGCCGATGTGGATTACGAGACCCTTCGCGCTTTGAAACGCGCGGGATGCCGACTCGTGTGCGTGGGGTTTGAGAGCGGCGATCAGCAGATACTCGATAACATCCGGAAATCGCTGAGTCTGGATACAATAAAGAAGTTCGTCCGCGACGCAAAACGCGCGGGGATCTTGGTGCACGGCTGCTTCATGGTGGGGAACCGGGGCGAAACGCCGGAAACGCTCGAAAAGACACTCGCACTTGCCAAAGAGTTGTCCCCCGACACCGCGCAGTTTTTTCCCATCATGGTATATCCCGGAACCGCCGATTACGCCTACTTTGACGAACGGGGATGGATCACGACTCGGGATTTCAGAAAATGGCTGACCGCCGATGGTCTTCATTCGTCGGTTGTTTCGCGTCCCGATCTCACCTATGAGTTCCTGGTTGCCTTCTGCGACCGAGCACGGCGGGAGTTCTATCTCCGCCCCGGGTACCTCCTTGCAAAGGGGATCCAGGCGCTCCGGCATCCGGCCGAGACGAAACGGCTTCTCAAGGGCGGACGTACTTTTATCAAGTACCTTCTCCGACCGTCGCTCGCCGCCGGACAGGACATTTGAACAGACAATCTTTACCGCAACAACCATGCAAGGGGGAGGGTGCACATGCAACAGGCCGATTATCTTTCCATGACCGAAAGGGCGCTCAGGCAGATTCAAAAAGGTGCGTTTTTAATCGTACAGGCCGGAGACGCCTTTAATGTGATGACCATCGGATGGGCGACCATCGGGTTTATATGGGGATGTCCCATGTTCACCGTGCTTGTACGTAAATCCCGCCATACCTTCCACATTATCGAAAAAACCTCGGAGTTTACGGTGAGCGTCCCGATGGTTGATATGCGAAAAGAGCTGGAGATCTGCGGATCGCAATCAGGACGAATGGTCGATAAGCTGAAAAAGTGCAAACTGGAGGTTTTTCCGGGTGAAAAAATAAAAACCCCAGCGCTCAACATCCCCGGTATTCACTTCGAATGCAAAATCGGTTACAAATCGCCCATCGATCCTTCGAATCTCGTGAATGCCTATAAAAAGCATCTCTATCCGGACAATGATTACCATACAATTTATTTCGGTGAGATAGTACACTGTTTTTCCACCGAAACCGAAAAGGGACGGTGATGGCTGGCAGGCAATCCGTATTATATTTTTTCTTTTCGTAGGTGATCAAGTCGGGCAACCGCTTTCGTTGCTCCCTCATGAAGGGCAGCTCCAATAGGGCGGCATCACGCAATGTCGCCTTCGATTGATATTTGCCCAGTTCTCAGCGGCCTCTTTCCGGGAAGTAATTTTTCTATGAGTGCAGTGCTGCCGCGACAGCATGACTACTGGAATGAGGAGATCTCCATGTGTGATGAAGAATTTCCTCACGATAAAAGTTATTCGTGTGCCCGCATCGACCGAATCTTTCTGGACAAATCGCTCAACAAGGTGAGGAAGTTGAACCGCACTTCGGCGAGTATCAGGTAAGTGCGGCCGATGGCAGGTGCGTCAATGTTTCATTTTTCGGAAATTATTCTTGTCGTTATTTTCTGGCTCTCCGTTTTCGAAGTTGCCTATTCGTACCTCCTGTACCCGCAGCTGCTTCGATTTCTCGCGAAGCGATGCGGGCGATCTTCCGTCCCTGATGATAATTACTTCCCTTCGGTAGCGGTGATTATTCCGGCGCACAATGAAGAAAAAATTATCGCCGAGAAACTGCGCAATATTTTTTCTTCCGATTACCCTCCAGACAAACTGACAGCCTGGGTCGGATCCGACTGTTCCACCGATCGCACCGAGGAGATCGCCGGGCAATTCGGCGATCCCCGGGTAAAGGTGTGGCGTTCGCCCGAGCGCTGCGGCAAAGCGGGCATACTCAACCGGGTGATCCCCTTGGCGGATGCGGAGATTGTGTTGCTGACCGATGCTGATATCATGCTGGAGCCGGATAGTATCAGAAAGCTTGTTCGCTATTTCGCGGATCCTCAGATCGGCGGGGTGGGCGGGATCACTCTCCAGCGCAGTGCCGATTCGGCCGGCGGACCGGCTAAAAATGAAGAGACCTTCTACCGGGGCTATGAGGCCGGTCAGAAAACCCTCGAAAGCCGTCTTCACAGCACCATATCTGCCTTCGGCTCTTTTTACGCGATTCGCAGGAGCCTATTCGTTCCATTACATCAGAACGCTTACTCCAACGATGACGTTATGACACCCATGAATATTATTCGTCAAGGGTATCGCATGTACTTCGAGCCCGCGGCTATCTCTTATGAAGCGATTATTCCGGCGATGAGCGTCGAATTCAAACGGAGAGTTCGGATCGGAGCCGGGAATTTTCAGGCCTTTTTCCGGCTTTCCGATTTTTTAAATCCCGGTCGTGGCTGGCCCTTTTTCTGCTATGTCTCCCACAAGGTAACCCGCTGGTTCTCACCCATATTTATCTTGCTTTCAGCCGCCTGCTGCGCCGTATTGTCATATATCTCCACAGGGCTATTCTATCGCGGCTTGCTTGTTCTGGGCATTATTTCCGTCGCTGGCGGATTGCTTCATAAAATTATCCCCTTCAGAACGGCGCACCACTTCTATTATTTCATGGCCATGAACCTTGCTCTGATCGCCGGTTTTTTTCGTTTTCTTTTCGGAATCCGCTCGGCGACGTGGTCGCGCACCGTGCGTCCGAGCGACTAATTACTCAGGGGCTCTTAGGTCGCGATTGTTGTTCCCGGACGGGAAATCATCCTACCTGGTCGCCGACGGCGCGGGCGGGTGATTGAAATATGCCTTGATGAAATTCGCCAGTGCATCGGTAAGCTCTTTGGGGACGGACGGATCGTCGAGGTCTTGTATCGCATTGAGGTTTTTTTGAAAAGTCGTCAATTGAACTTTCAATACCTTTCCTGCTTCGCGCAGTGCGGCAGCGGTATCCGCTGATTCACTCCAGGCCGCTATCCGGGCATCAGTTTTTGGGGAACTGAGCGAAACGTCAAACTCTTTTTCAGGGGGGCGGCATACGTGCGGTAAGGCATGGATCGAGTTCTTTGCAGAGCAAATCAGGTAGTACCAACCGCTTATAAAGTGGGGGAAATAGGCGTCGAGGTAACGGCAGCGGTTCCAACTCCTTTCCCGCAGGATGTATTCGAAGGTGTCTATCGCTTCGCAGAACCGCTTGTTGACCCGCGTAATAATTTTTACCTCGAACTTGGAGAACTGGCTCTCCCGGCCGGGCAGTTTGCGGAAAAGGGTCTTTTCCAGGCCATGGGAGGTATTTTTGACCTCCAAATCATCCCCCATGCCGATGATGGCCTGATCCCCGGATCCCGGAAAGATAACGCTTACGCCGCTGAACTCACCGGTTTCATCGTCGGTCTTGACCGCTATCTGCGGCAGATTGATCGAAACGGGCTCACGTGGCTGGAGTGCCGCGATATTCGATGGAGCGCTCGCCGGGGCGATCGTTGGAAAAGCGAGCAACGGCAGCAAAAAAAAGCCGCCAAAGGCGGAAAATAAACGTCCGGACAACCCACGCCCCCTTTCGGTTGTTGTTCGGTACTGACGGAATCTTCAAACACTTATAAATTAAGCTACGCGGCTGACGCCGTCAACAAGTTTATTCCGCCATCGTGTTTGGGATCATTCCGGTTCGTAATACATTAAAATATTTCCCGAGCGGAGCGTCTTCGTTTTCAGAAGCCTCAGTTTGATCCTGCCTCCGGCATCTTCGAACAGTGTTTTGCCATGGCATAGAACCACTGGGTTCACCATAAGCCGGTATTCATCGATCAAACCGAGCCGTGCGAAGGCCGATACAAGGACGCCACTGCCTAAAATCAACATATCCCTGCCAGGTCGCTGCTTCATCGCGAGAATTTCTTCCCGGACGATATCAGCCATTAATTGAGAATTGTTCCATGCGAGGATTTTCAACGTTTTTGAAAAAACGATTTTCTGTAAATTATTCATCCGCTCGGCGACAAGTGGATCGTTTTTGATCGCAGTCGGGGTCGGCCAGTAGCCCGCCATCACGTCGTAGGTAATCCGTCCAAAGAAAAGCGTATCGGCAGCGTTCAGCATTTCAATGGCATATTCATTGAATTCACTGTCTACGACATGCCAATCTATTTCGCCGCTCCCGCCCGCGAAGAATCCATCGGCGGTTATCATATCAAAAACAATGATTTTTCTCATATTCTTTTATCCGCCGTCATAGGCCCGCCGTAAGGTCTCTATGTCAATTTTATTCACTTGAAGCATTGTATGATTATCATAATCATAAAAGAATGTATATAATATATTATTTGCAATACAAAAACGATCGCATGCAGGATCCCCTTAGATTGAATAATCGAACCGCTTACTTCCTCTAAAAGAAGGCAGCCGATGGTCGGCAAGCGCTTAACGGGAGATGGTTCCGAGCTTCGGAACCTGTCCCGCTTAGACGGACTCTTCGGCGATAAGCAGAATATGCGGATCCAGACGAAGGTGCAGATCGGACGGCGGGACGAGTTCATGATCCTTGACCAGCCGGAGATGGATATAGGTATCGCATGGTTTAAGCACGATGAGCACGGCAATGAAGGGGAGAAAAGCCACGAGCGGATCCGGGACGCTTGAATCCTTCGATTGCGCCGCATCTTTCCGGATTGATGCGCTGAACCAGAGTTCAAGCTGCGCCTCTTCGGCAAACTTCTTGAATCCGGCGATCTCCTCGGGAGTGGATTTCTCGAAGTCGTAGCCGTCGACGATGACGACATCAGCGTTGAAATTGCCGTCCTTTATCATGGAAATAATGCCGCGTTGAACCTTGGGCGCGGAAACTCTGTCCTGCCGGAAGTTCATGATCACCCGGTTCCTGATGATGTCATCGTGGACGTCCATCGCGCCGTCGAGGCCGTACCGCCGCGAGATCTCCTCGAAGATATCCTCGTACCAGGAGATGATGTGGGTGGTCTCGCTTGCAAATGAGACATGGATGACATGCTTTCCTTTTAGCAACTGATCGGTCGCAATATGCACCAGGCAGGCGGTTTTGCCCAAACCTTTCCGGGCGGAGATGACGCCGATATTGCCTTTCCCGAGCCCGCCGTGCATCGATTGTTCGAGGATCCGCAGGGGGCTCCTCTTCACGAGTTCGTTTCGTATCATCGAAGGTTTGTCCTTTTATGGTTCAAAATATTTTGCGTATCCGTTATATCCAAGAGGAAAAAGCAAATTGCGGCCAAAAAACGCCGCCCTCACCCTGATTTTTTCTTCTCCTGAAATTCCTTCTTCAGTTTTTCCGCAATGGATCCCGGCACCTTGCCGTATTTCAGGAACTCCATGGTGAATTCCGCCTTGCCCTGCGTACAGGAACGGAGCGCGGTGGAATAACCGAACATCTCACTCAACGGCACCTCGGCATCGACGCGGCAGAAACTGGTCTCTTCGGTGGAACTCACGATAATGCCGCGTCGCTGGTTGATGGTAGCGAGGATGTTGCCCTGGAATTCGATAGGTCCTTCAACCGAAACCTTCATGATCGGTTCGAGAATTTCGGGTTTGGCCTTTTCGTAAGCCTGCCAGAAACCACCGATGGCGGCAAGCTGGAAGGCAATATCCGAGGAGTCTACCGGGTGGGAGTTGCCGTCGTTGATCGTGCAGGTGACCCCGACGATCGGAAAGCCGATGACTTTACCCTTTGCGAGGCAGGCCTTGAAACCCTTATCACAGGCCGGGACGTATTCGCTCGGAATCGCGCCGCCCTTGACCATATCGACAAATTCATAGTTGCTTTGCGCATTCGGCGCAAGGATGCCGCCGACGCGCGCATACTGCCCGGCGCCGCCGGTTTGTTTTTTGTGCGTGTAGTCGAAAGGTACGGTCTGGGTGATCGTTTCCCGGTAGGCCACCTGCGGCATGCCGGTATCGAGTTCGACGCCATATTCACGCCGCATGCGTTCGATATAAATCTCGAGATGCAGTTCTCCCATGCCCTTGATGATCGTTTCGTTCGACTCCGGATCCACGAAGGTCCGGAAGGTCGGGTCCTCCTTGGTGAAACGGTTGAGCGCCTTACCGAGCGAGTCCGATGATTTACGGTCGCGCGGCGAAATCGCGAGCGATATGACCGGTTCCGGCACGTGCATCGATGTCATCGCCAGGTTGAGGTCGTTCTCGGTAAAGGTGTCGCCCGAGGCGCAGTCGACGCCAAAAAGGGCGACGATGTCGCCGCAGGTCGCCTCGCTGATGTCCTCCATGGAGCTGGCATGCATGCGAATGAGGCGTCCCACCTTGAAGCGCCTGTTGCTGCGCGTATTGAACAGCTCCATCCCCTTGCGGACCGATCCCTGGTATATTCGAATATAGGTGAGCTGGCCGTACTGGCCGTCTTCGAGCTTGAACGCGAGGCTGACATGCGGAAGCGACGGATCGGCTTTCAGCCGGACCGGCGCTTCGTTATTATCGAGGTCCACTGCCTGGTTCTCGCGGTCGGTGGGGGCGGCCAGATAGCGCACGACGCCGTCGAGCAACGGCTGGATCCCCTTATTCTTATAGGCCGACCCGATGAAGACCGGCGTCATCTTGAGCGAAAGGGTGCCGGCGCGAATGGCGGTCCAGACCTGTTCAGCCGTTTCCTTTCCTTCGAGGAAGGACTCGGCCAGTTCATCGGAGTAGAGGCTGGCCGAATCAAGGAGCAGTTCGCGCTTGGCGCGCGCCTCGGCCATGAACTCTTCGGGAATCACCTCTTCGCGGATGTTCTCGCCGTTCTTGCCGTCGAAATAGAGCGCTTTCATGGTAATGAGATCGATCACGCCGACAAATTTCTCGGCAACGCCCATGGGTATCTGCAGAAGCACCGCATGGTGGCCGAGTTTTTCACACAGCTGCTGTAGAACGCGATACGGATCGGCGCCGGAACGGTCGGTTTTATTGATGAAGGCGATGCGGGGAACGTTGTACCGCTTGAGCTGGCGGTCCACCGTGATCGACTGCGACTGCACGCCGCCCACCGAGCAGAGGACGAGGATGGCGCCGTCGAGCACGCGCAGCGCACGCTCCACCTCGATGGTGAAATCCACGTGTCCCGGGGTATCGATGATATTGAAAGAGTGTTCGAGCCACTCGACATTGGTGGCCGCGGACTGGATGGTGATGCCGCGTTCCCGTTCGAGATCCATGGAGTCCATGGTTGCGCCGACGCCATCCTTGCCTTTCACCTCATGGATGGCATGAATTTTATTGCTGTAAAAGAGGATTCGCTCGGTGAGGGTGGTTTTTCCCGAATCGATGTGCGCGCTGATCCCGATGTTCCGCATACGGCTGAGTGAATCGACTGCATTCATGAAATTTCACTACTCCTCTGCTTGGAAATTATCGACAATGAGAATTGTCGGGGTTGCCGTTATTCAGCCCGGCCGCCATAATGCCGGACGGGCCAAAAATCAGCCCTCCGGGATTTTTGAACACTCCCACAGCCGTTGAGCACTCCAGGAAGGACTGCAAAACCGGGATCGTTCCTTCAAAACAGCGGAAAAAGCCATCTTAGACAGGTATAATGTGGTGCTTCCCCGCGCATAAAATAGTATAAGTAAAAGATTCGAGGCAAGATGTTTGAAAATAGGGGAGGAAATCGCACATTTTATCTATAAATAAAAAGATTCTTCTTGGTGGGGGCATCGCTGAATACAAGAATTTCCGATGGGGGAACCATGAAATGGTTCCCCCATTTTGCCAAAAAGGCATAATGGACGCATTATTATAGCCCTGATTGTGGCAGCCCCTGGCCCAAGCCTCCTTGTCCGTGAAGAAGCCGGGCTGCGGGGTCTTTGGCACACCCCCTCCAGCGAAAATGCTCGGCTAATCCCGCCTTTGGCGGGGCCGGAGCACTTCCGCAACGCCTTCTCTATAGGATTGTTTTGTATCATTGCCTTTATTATATTATCCAAAACACAATCCAAGGCTACTCACGAAAAATCTCAAAGCGCCTGAATACTATGAAAAAAACTCCCGAAGAAATACTTGATGAATTATCACAAAAATTTGATAAAAATAGAAAATCGTGGAGCACTTTGAACCACCAAGATCTTTCAAAGTTGTTTTTATTAGCGATGGCAATTGCAGAAATCGGTCAAGTTTTGCAGCAATCTGCAATACCGCAGCACCAAAAAAGATGTTGTGTAATATTTGATGAAATATTCTCGGACATCATAACTGCTACATTTTTGGCTACTTGTGCAATTGACAAACCGGCCAACATAATCCTGCGAAGGGTAATGGAACTTGGAATAGCTGTTATCTATTTATGGGATATGCCACATATAATGTGTTCCTGGGAGGATCTCGACCACGATCTTAGTTTTTCTGAGATGGTCAATCACGTGAATTCAGATGGATATAAAAAATATGTTTCTGAATCTCTCGATAGACCCATTGAAGAATATATTGCTAATCCCATCATATTGAAAAGCTATTATGGAAAATTAAGCGATATAGTACATGGAAAGATTACTTCATTTGAGAGCGATTTGCCTAACCGGTTTACTTTTATTAAAGATGATTGGAGTTATTTTGTTATAAACGCACTATCGATTGTTAAAACATTAGTAGATGCCTATTTCAAGAGATTTTCAGTTAAAGATAAAATTATTGAAATATTACCTGCACTTAAAAGACTATAAAGGATATACTATGGCTTCTAAAGAATTCGACCTACTACATGCCGCAAGAACAGAGGACTTAGAAGATTCACAAATAACCACACTTGCAGTTCTTGGTGAGGCTGAAAAAGAAGTCGTTGAAAAACTCAAATTTAGCGGATCACATTTATTACAAGGTGCAAGAGGTATTGGAAAATCGATGTTACTTCGAGCTGCAGAAGCCGAGCTCGATTCAGAATTCGATCGTGCAAAAATTCTCGGAGTTTATGTCAATTTTAAAACCAGCACGTTATTGGAGGGAGTCAAGGCAGATAAAAAAGATGCATTTCAGGTATGGGTTGGAACTAAAATTCTACAAGCAACACATGAGAAGCTCGCTAAACTGGATTTGATTTCAGAAAGCTCTGCAGACGACCCGTTTAGAAGGATTTTTGGTGTATCTGCCTCAAAGAAAGGAATGAGACATGTTTTGGAAGAAAAGATTCATCTTCTGCAACAGCTATCTCAGGGTGCGCAACAGGAAGAGATTTTAAAGAAAATTGGGGAAGACTTTCTGGAAAAGGTAAATGACATTTTTTATGTAAATGATATTATAAAGGAAGTCATTGAAGAATTTAAAATTCAGCGTCTTGTTTTTCTATTTGACGAAGCGGCTCATACTTTTATTCCTACGCAGCAAGAGATATTCTTTGAAATATTTAAGCTATTACACGGTGGGAAAGTAGCTGTCAAGGCTGCTGTTTATCCCTCTGTAACATCCTATGGAAGAAATTTCGAAATCGGCCATGACGCGATTCTTATTAGCCTCGGGAAATATGAGCCTGGTAGTACCGGAAGACAAATTGCACGGAATATGTATCGCGAGCTACTACATAAGAGGCTTCCACCTGGAAGTAAATTAATAAAAGAAATATATGCGAAAGGGGAATTGCTAGACAATTGCATTCAACTATCGTCAGGAAATCCTAGGGCATTTCTTCATCTGTTCACTAGATTATATGACAGGGGCTATACAGAAAGAGCTCTTTCTTTGGCGGTACAAGATTATGTTGACCAGGAACTTATACCATATCATAACGGGTTATCGCAAAGATTGCCAAAATATGCACAGCATGTTAAAGTTGGAATTGAATTGTTACGTGAATATATCATTCCGGAAATTAGGAAGAAAAATAACCGTGGGAAAACCACACAATATCAATCAGCATTTTTTACCCTTCAGCGGGATATTCCGCCAAATCTAAAATTAGCGATTGACCTGTTATGCTATTCTGGAATACTATCGAAGCAGGGTACTGTTAAAATCGCCGCGCGGCAAACAGGACTAAGATATATGGTTCACCTTGCTCTTCTATTTACAGAAAAAGCCTTTATAATAGGAAAGGTTAGTCAAATTATACAAATGCTGAGCCTTACAGATTATAGAGAATTTAGTGCCTTAGATAATAACTTTACACCTTATCTAGACGATCTTAAAAGCCAGTCTGACAAATGTCCCTCTTGTTCAGCCGAACTACCAACAAATGCAAAGTTTTGCACTGAGTGTGGGCTGAAAATAGAAACAAAGTCTATAGTAGGGGTGTTATTAGAGGATTCTGTTAGAAAACTTTCCATTAGTAATAGGATCGCTGATCGTGTCGAACCAGTATTTCCTAAAGTGGGTGATGTTATACATGCAGAAAGAAGAGATGTTATGAATATTTCCTACATTAAGGAAGTGCGGTCGAAAATTATTAAGAATGCAGCAGATGAGTACATTTCAGGATAGCCGCAAATATTAGGCGGAAGCGGAGGATTTCGGAGCAGTAGAAAATGTAGAAAATAAAGATTTTAGAGATTTGTCTCGTTACAGCAGCCCACTTTTTAGCTCACCAGACATGGGTGCTTATGCTTATGGAGTAAGGGATAATAGCGCTGCTAAATAAGCCCCCTTGCCATCGTTATCTTGCATCCCTCTTTTTCCGTGAATAATTTTACCGCTGCGGTTTCCCATTCAATCCATTCATCGCTATCAAGCAAGGTATATACCCGGATTACGAATTCGTTCCCTTTAATAACAAATAATAACAAAAAGACCTGCCCGCGATACCTTCCGCAGCCAGGTCCTTTTTTTACGATTGAAGCAGTACAGAGTTACGAATTACTTCGCCGAATTGCTCCCCGTTGCCGGAACCGCCGGCGCCGGCGGCGCTACTTTCTTTTCCTTATGAGGGGGGTTAAGAAATACCTTGGTCGCGACCATTTTGCCATCTTCCATCTTGAAAGAAGCGGCTACCCTGTCATCGGCCTTGAAATCCGCAAGCGCCGTACCCTTCGGCATGAATTCCGTCTTATCGGTCGTGGAAAGGGTATCCTCGCCTTTTCTCGTTTTAACGACGAGTATGTTGGCAACCGCATCAACGGAAACGACTTTGCCAAATACCATATCCTTCTTTTCTTTGTGAGCCGGAGCGGCTTTGGCGGCAGCACTGTCCTGAGCGGCAAATGCAAAACTGCATGCAACGAAACCGGCCATAAGCGCCTGGTAAAGCTTCATACAACCTCCTTAAAATTAGGTGAGTAAGATAAAATAGCAAACCGCTCAGATTAGACGATTATGGTAACGAATTTGTGTCCCTGACCATAACCACGTAATTTTTCCTCTTCAGCTGCGTATATTACTATAGAATGTTATTATATTTATGGCAGGGAACAAGGGATAGAGGAGCGGTGTCACATAGTGCAGGAAATAGTGGACTAATATAATGAATAAGGCAAATGGGTTAGTCGAAACGATATGAAACGAAAAGGAATTTCTATGAATAAGCTGATTGGAATAGGCGTGCTGCTCTTCGCCTACGGAAGCGCGTGGGCGGGAGCTCAGGAGGATGATCTGATTAACCTCGCAAAGTCGGGGGTCAATGCGGAAGTTTTAACCGCTTACGTCGACGCCGCGAAGGGACCTTTTCATCTCACGGTCGATCAGATTATCGAGTTGAATAAGCTTGGCGTCTCATCGCACACTATCAGTGCGGCGCTCAAGCACGGCGGGCAAGCGGAAAGTTACCCTTACCCGGGAAATGCAAATTACCCTGCTGCTCCCGCAAATGGTTCATATTCGACTTCCGCAGAGCCGCCTGCCGTAGCGCCTGATACGGTGGCCGTTGCAACCTCTCCCGATGTGGAAGTATATCCGTACCCCGATCCATACTACGACTATTGGCCCTATGTCGGCCTGGGATGGTGGTGGGGTCCGAGTTACGCGTGGTGGGGCGGTTATTACGGTCATGGGTATTATGGTCACGGGCCTGCCGTGCGAGGAGGCTCACCCGGTTTTCATTCTAGCGGCCAATTCGCGCGTGGAGGCTGGGGTGGGTCGAGAGGCGCGTGGGGTGGCGGCGGGTCGAGAGGCTGGGGTGGTCGATCAGGTGGCGGTGGCAGGGGAGGCGGAAGAGCCGGGGGTGGCGGGCGGCGGTAACCGGGTCTTCGGGGATGAATCAATAACGGATCTTTTCCCTCGTTCCTGAAATGATCAAGTACCTTTTGTGCGTGAGGGCTCAGCGCTGTTTCAGAAAAAAAGAGATTTCTTCGAGCCATTCAAGTTTCTTCTCGGTGGGTTAACCGCATATACTCCGCAATCTTCTCTCGTTCGATAGTGGAGCGGAAGCCTTTTCTATCCCAAATAATACAGGTAGTACCATTTTTGCTGGCAATTCCATTGTCCTGATTCCCCTCTTTAAGGTATTTTGAAACTTCTCTACGCTAAGCCTCAATCCCATGAGCGTCCATGAAATGGTTTTACGGCATAGCCCTCCTCATCGTGGCGGTCCTGACGCTGTTTCCCCTGATCCTGCTCTCAAAGGATACGGCGGAGCGACATTCGGGCGCCATCGTCTACCACTGCACCTATCCTGCTGATGTCAAGTCCATCGACCCCGCGACCTGCGGCGACGATATCTCCTCCATCATCCAGGCGAACTTCTTTGAGGGCCTGTACGCCTACGACTACCTCAAGCGCCCCGTGGAGGTGACGCCCCAGCTCGCGGCGGGCATGCCCGCGGTGTCGGACAGCGGGCTCACCTATACCATCCGCCTCAAGCCGGGTGTCCTTTACCACCGCAACCCGTGCTTCGGAAAAGATCCGACCGGCGCGCATCCCTGGGGCACGCGGGAGGTTCACGCCGCCGATTTTATACTCGCCTTCAAGCGAATCGCCGACTACCATATCAATACGGGACTGGCCTGGGCGTTCATCGCGGGCCGCATCGCGGGCCTCGATGATTTTCGCGAAAGCAGCCGGTTGTACCGCATCGGCGATTTTTCCCGGTACGACCGGCCGGTCGCGGGCCTCGAAGCGGTCGATTCCCTCACCGTGCGTATCCGGCTTGGCAAGCCCTTTCCGCAATTCATCTACATTCTTGCCATGCAGACCTGCGCCCCCATACCGCGCGAACTCATCGACTACTGGTTGACCACCGAGAACAACGGGCATGGCGGGCGGCGTCCGCTTCCCGTTCATGAACGCAACCCGGAAATCACCGAGCCCGGCGAGGCGGTGGGCACCGGGCCCTACCTTCTTGACTTGATGAAACGAAAGTGGAAAATACGCCTCGTCCGCAATACGGAGTTCCGGCCCGACTTCTACCCGTCGGAAGGACAGCCGCCCTCGGCCGACTACCCCGGCGACAGCGCCCTCGGCCTTCTGGCCGACGCCGGAAAGCGGGTGCCGTTCATCGACGAGATCGACTACCGGTATGTCGACGAGCAGTACACCTCTTGGATGATGTTTCTCTCAAAGCAGGCCGATGTCGCCTCCATCCCCCGGGAGACGTTTCAGTCGGTCGTGCGACCGGATAAACAGCTGACCGATGAGTGGGCGCAACGCGGGATCCGGCTCGCCCGTTTTACCGATCCCGCCATTTACTGGATCGTTTTCAATATGGAAGATTCAATCGTGGGCCGCTCAAGGGAGCTGCGGCAGGCGATCTGCCTCGGGTACGATGTCGAAAGTGAAATCGAAGTGCTCCTCAACGGACGGGGCAGGCGGGCGACGAATACCGTGCCGACCGGTTTCAAGGGGCACGACGAAGCCGGGGACGGGCCCTACTGCCGCTACGATACCGTGGCGGCAAAGGGCAAAATCGCGGAGGCGAAGGCACGACTGAACGCCCTCGGGCTCCTCGTCAAAGGGGAGATTCCGGAGCTGAAGATCGATCTCTCCGACGGGCCTGACGCGATCAGGGAGGCGGAGTTCGCCCGGCAGCAGTTCGGAAGGATGGGGCTGCGCATCAAGACCATTTTCAACGACTGGCCCACGCTCCAGCGCAAGGTGAACAACAAACAGTCACAAATGTATATGATGGGGTGGGTCGCCGATTACCCCGATGCCGAAGACTTTTTGCAGCTCTATTACTCCGGCAACATCGACAAGGGGACGAACAACTCCAATTACCGCAACGGAGCCTTCGACAGCCTTTACGAACGGATCAGGGTCATGCAGGACTCGCCCGCGCGCACGACGATCTATGCGACGATGATTCGCATGATCAGCGAGGATTGCCCGGTGATGCTTAAATACGAACCGGAGAATTTTGTCCTGTACCACGATTGGGTCGGCCCCATGAAACAGCATCCGATCGGGTACGGGTTTTTCAAATATCACCGTATCGACGAAGCGAAACGGAAAGCCGAAGGCGGGGGTTCCTGACCATGGGACGTTACGTTATCCGACGCCTGGCGCAGGCCGTGGTGACGGTGTTCGGCGTCATGCTCGTCACGTTCGTGCTCTTCCGCGTCATCGCGGGCGATGTATCGAGCGCTTATGTAAACATGAAGCTCGGGGCCGAGGCGAAGCTCGCCTTCAACGAAAAACACAAGCTCGACCGGCCCGAGATCCTGAACTTTCATCGTCGCCTGGTTCTTACCGACCGCTCGCAGGGAAACTTCATGTTCTCGGTCGCCGATTCCGGAGCGTCAAAAGCGGCGCGTGCGCTCGAACTCCACCTTGCGCCGTACCAGCCGGCGCCGGGACGGTCCTCGCAGGGGCTCACCATGGCGGGAAGGCTCGTCTTCAACCTCTCGCCGACGACGCCTCTAGCAAAAATGACCGACCGGAAGCCCCTCACGGCTCCGGCGAACCAGTCCGCGTTGCCGCCGTTTCTCGTGATAACGCTTTCCGACGGTACGCGTCTGGCGATAAATCTTTTTGCCGTAACGACCTGCGGCGACCTTGCAAGGGCTATAAACGGCGACCCGGCAAACCGGGGCAGGCTTGTCGCAAGTATTTCCCGCTGGACGCCGGCGAAGCTGTTCGATTCGCAGTTCTTCTGGCATCTTTACGAGAACATCACCTTTTCCGGCCGGAGCTACGCCACCGAGCAATCCATTCTGCAAACTATCGCGGAGCGTGGAAAATTCAGCCTGTCGATCACGGTCCCGGCCATGGCCCTCGGGCTCTTTCTCGCCATGGTATTTGCGTGCCTCGTTGCCTACTACCGGGGCGGGTTCATTGACAAATTCACGGTCTTCGTGACCGTGCTCGGCATGTGCATCCCCTACCTTGCGTACATGCTGCTCGGTCAATGGATCATGTTCAATATCGCGCCGAAATTCGCCGCCGGTCTTGCGAGTCCCGCGGCCATCTACGTGCCGGTCGCCATCGCGGTGGTTGCGGGACTCGGCGGCTCGGTCCGGTTTTACCGGGTCGTCATCCTGAATGAGATCAACAAGGATTATGTCCGGACCGCGCGGGCCAAGGGGGTGCCGCTTCCCGCGATTCTCTTCAAGCATGTTCTCAAGAACTGCATGCTCCCGATATTGACTGAGGTTATTTCCGAGATTCCGTTCCTCATCATGGGGGCGCTGTTGCTCGAAAAGTTCTTCGGCGTGCCGGGACTCGGCGACCTGTTCCTGACGAGCATTACCTCGCGCGACGTGCCGATCATCACCGGGCTTACCTATTTCACGACGATTCTCTATGTCGTGAGCCTGCTTTTAACCGACATCCTGTATGCGGTATTCGATCCGAGGATACGGCTGCAATGAACGCGATGAATACGACAATGGGTCGAAGCCTGTGGGGCAACGCGGTCGTGCGGCTCCGGCGTGATAAAACGGCGCTTTTCTGTTTCGCCGTTATCGTCATCTACGCGGCGGTCGCAGTCGTAAGCCCCATCGTTTTTCCGCACTGGGATGCCAGCTACAACTACCGGCTGCGCAATGCGCCGCCGTCCTTTCACCATCTTCTCGGTACCGATGCGCTCGGCCGATCGGTGCTCGTGAAAACGCTGCTGGGAGCGCATGTGTCAATGACCGTCGGCTTCATGGCCAACATCATCGCCATACCGCTCGGACTTCTGCTCGGCGCGTTTGCGGGCTACTTCGGGCGCCGGATCGACGATATCATCGTCTGGTTCTACACCACGGTGGCGAGCATTCCGGGCATCATCCTTCTCATCGCCCTCAAATTCGCTTTCGCCGACCGGACATTGTGGAGCGGCACGCCCTTTGAACTCGACCTTTCGGGCATGGCGGGCGTGTATCTCGCACTCGGGCTCATCAACTGGATTGCCACCTGCAGGCTTGTCAGGGCGGAAACCATGAAAGTCAAGGAGCTCGATTATGTTCTGGCCGCGCGCGCGTCGGGCAGGGGCGATGTCGCCATCCTCGTGCGCCATATCGTGCCGAACGTTTTTCACATCGCCATTATCAATTTTTCCCTCGGCTTCGTCGGAGCGATCAACGCGGAAGTCATACTGAGTTTTCTCAATATCGGGGTTCAGAACCTGCCGAGCTGGGGCAAGATGATCAACGATGCGCGCATGGATCTCGTAGTGGGCCGCTGGTGGGAGTTCACCTCGGCCGTGACCGCGATCTTCGCGGTCGTGCTCGCGTGGAACATCTTCGGCGACCGGCTCCGCGACGCTCTCGACCCCAAGCTGAAATGACGGCTATGCTGACTGTAAAGAACCTCTCGACAAGTTTCGACACCGAAGATGGCATCGTGCGTGTCGTTGACGAGGTCAGCTTTCGTATCGACAAGGGGCGGATTTTCGCGCTCGTCGGCGAAAGCGGGTGCGGTAAGAGCGTCACCGCCCTTTCAATAATGCGACTCATCGCCGAGCCGCCGGGCCGGATACGGGCCGACGCCGTCACCCTCGACGACATCGACCTCCTTCGGCTTCCGGAGCACCGCATGCGCGAGGTGCGCGGAGGCCGCATCAGCATGATCTTTCAGGAGCCGATGTCGTCGCTCAACCCGGTATTTACCTGCGGCAGTCAGATCGTGGAAGCGATCAGCCTTCACCGCGGCCTTTCAACGGTCCAATCGAAGAATCTGGCTGTTTCGCTGCTTGCAAAGGTGGGCATTCCCGACCCGGACCGACGGTTCTACGAGTACCCGCACCAGATGTCAGGCGGCATGCTGCAGCGCGTCATGATCGCCATGGCGCTCTCGTGCAACCCGGAGCTTCTCATCGCCGACGAGCCGACCACCGCGCTCGACGTGACCATCCAGGCGCAAATCCTCGATCTTATCAAGGGGTTGCAGGAAACTGAACGTCTGAGCATCCTGCTCATCACGCACGACCTCGGGGTCGTTGCCGAAACCGCGGATATGGTGGGGGTCATGTACGCCTCGCGACTGGCCGAAATAGCCGATGTCAAAGCGTTGTTCAAACGGCCCCTGCACCCTTATACGCGGAGCCTGTTCCTCTCGCTGCCGCGCCTCGGCGAAAGAAAAACCCGTCTCGAAACCATTCCGGGAAGCGTGCCGAATCCGCTCGAATTTCCCTCAGGCTGCACCTTTCATCCGCGCTGTTTCCTGACTCAGCAGCTTGCAAAGGAGGGCGCCGCGGCAACGGCCGAGGTTGACTCCGGCCGGGAATCCATCCCTGTCCTCGAACGGTGCGCGCGATCGAGACCGCCGCTCCGCGAGGTGATGCCGGGTCACTGGTGCTCGTGCTGGGAGTGTCCGGGGTTTGCCGGGGGGAAAGAGACGGATCCATCGGCGGAATCCGCTTCGTTGGCGACGGGAGCGCCGCTGCGATGAGTAACGCATCGACACAACCGCTGCTGTGCATCGATAACCTGCGGGTGCACTTCGAGGTTCGCGGCGGCCTTTTCGCCCCGAAACGATACGTCCGGGCGGTGGACGGCGTCGGTTTTACCATTGATAAAGGCGCAACGCTCGGTCTGGTCGGCGAAAGCGGGTCGGGCAAGACCACCGTGGGCCGCGCGATTCTGGGGCTCATTCCGGCCACGGGCGGACACGCCATGTTCGACGGCATCGACCTCTTCGCCCAAAAGCCCCGCGACTGGCGGCAACAGCGCAAACGCATGCAGATCATCTTTCAGGATCCCCTGAGCTCGCTTGATCCGCGCATGACCGTGTCCGCCATCGTGGAAGAGCCGCTCCTTGTTCAGGGAGGGCTTGGCAGGAGGCAACGAAAGTTGCGTATCGGCGATCTGCTCGAACGGGTGGGATTGTCGAGCCGTTATCTCAACCGCTACCCGCACGAATTCTCCGGCGGCCAACGGCAGCGCATCGGCATCGCCCGGGCGCTCGCGAACCGCCCCGACTTCATCGTGTGCGACGAGCCGGTAAGCGCGCTCGACGTATCGATCCAGGCGCAGATCCTCAATCTGCTGGAAGATTTACAGAACGAGCTTGGCATCGCGTACCTGTTTATCGCACACAACCTCGCCGTGGTCGAACACTTTGCCGACGAAGTCGCCGTCATGTATCTTGGCCGCATTGTGGAGCAGGCGTCGCGCGACGCGCTCTACGCCGATCCCATCCATCCTTATACGAAAGCGTTGCTTTCGGCGATCCCCCATCCCGATCCTGAAAAGCCGAAAAAAAGACTTCGGCTTTCCGGGGAGACTCCGTCGCCCGTATCGCCGCCTCCGGGCTGCCCATTTCATCCCCGATGTCAATTCACGCGCGACCGGGCGAAGAACCTGAGTACGGGCGAGACATCTACGATCACGAGTAACGGGGAGGAGATTCGGATCGTGGCGAGGTGCGCACGCGAGACGCCGACGCTGCGACCGCTGACAAGCGGCGTATCGCACGTCCATGCCTGCCTGCTTGCGGGAGAATAGTCTCGGTTTTCAGCCGGAAAATCTATCACTGCGCAAGAATGCTATCGATCACGGCAGCCAGCCTGCTGCTCATTTTTGCCGCGCCGACCGGGCATAAATGGTCGTACCGTACACGTCGTCATCGATATGATCATTGTTTCCACCGTTACTGCCTTGTATAGTAGAGCCGCTTCGTGTCAAACCCGAGTTCACCGGCCCGGCCCACGAGACGGCGCACCACCTCCGCATCAAGCGCCGGGGTTCTTGATAAAATCCACAAATACCTCCTGCCCGAGGCCACCATGGCGTACCGGTACTGTGTCGTGTCAAGTTCAATGATCGTGTAATCGCCGAAAAAGGGGCCGAAAAAGGAGACCCGAAAGGCGCCGACATCCGTCTTTCCGGCAAACTATGCCCGGCCGACCGAGCGGGCGTGTCGCCCCTCCCTGCTTCCCTCATTCACCACCCGCACCTTGCCGTCTTCCCGGAGGGAATAGGTTGCCGTGACGCTGTCCAGGTTTTTTTCAAACCAGGCGGGCAGCCGGGCGATTTCATACCAGGCACCGAGATAGCGGGTAAGGTCGAAGTTCGTAACCGGAACGAGCGATTGGACCGCCGCGGAAACGAGTATCGCGGAGAGCGCCATAATAATCACCTGTTTCGGGAGAAAGGGAAAAATCAAGCGGGGAAATCTGCCGTAAAACTGAACCAGTCGAAATATCATGGGAAGTCTGACGGAAGTCCGACTCCTTCAAGGTTGGGTTTAACGCTTGTGTTCTCTTTTCTCCATTTATTCTAATTTTCTACGTCGAATATTAGTATATCATATGATCTCACTGAGCGAATATGGGAAGTTTCCTCTCCTGCTATGCGTCCGCGTTCGCCGCTATCGGCTTGATGGTTCCGCTACGGCGATCTTCCTCTTCCGGCCACCCATGCCAATCGTTTTTTTTGATCTGCTCAAGAAGAGCCGTATCGGTAACCCAATCACTTTTTGTCACATCCCAGGACGTTGCAAGTTTTTCCGGCCAGTTGGTTTTTATTTCGGACAAAATCGTTGCGTCAAGTTTTGCCTTATAGAATGATTTGACTTTTCTGATGTCGGTTTTCACAAAGATGGCTCCCTGAAGGTCCGCCCCTTGAAGGTCGGCTTTCCCAAGGGAGGCTTCCCCAAGGTTGGCTCCCTGAAGGTCCGCTCCCTGCAGGTCGGCCCCCTCAAGGTTTGCTCCATGGAGGTCTGCTCCATGAAGGTCTGCTTCCTTAAGGTCTGCTCCCTGAAGGTTGGCTTTCTCAAGAATGGCCCTTCCGAGGTCGGCTCCTTGTAGGTTAGCTTTCTGAAGGTTGGCTCCCTGAAGATTAGCTTTCCGAAGGTAGGCTCCCTGAATGTTGGCCCCTCGAAGGTTGTCCCCTTTCAGGTTGTCCCCCTGAAGATAGGCTCCCTGAAGGTAGGCTCCACGAAGATAAACCCCCTGAAGGTTGTTCCCTTGAAGGTTGGCTTCCCGAAGGTTGGCACCTTGAAGGTTGGCCCCCTGGAGGTTGTTCCCCTGCAGGTTGGCTCCCTGAACGTAAGCTCCCCGAAGGTTAGCCTCCTGAAGGTTGGCCCCCTGAAGGTTAGTCCCCTGAAGGTAGGCTCCCCGAAGGGTGGCGTCCCGAAGGTTGGCCCCCTGAAGATTGGCTCCCTGAAGGTAGGCTCCTTCAATATTGGCTCTCTGAAGGTTGGCTTCCTCAAGATTGGCTCTCTCGAGGTCGGCTCCCTGAAGGCTGGCCCTCTGAAGGTTGGCTCCCTGAAGGTCTGCCCACCGAAGTTCGACTCCCTCAAGGTCCGGTTTAATGGTTTTATTCTCTTCTCTCCATTTATTCCAGTTCGCTACTCCTGATTTTAGTATATCAATATGATCTTGCTTCGCCAGCATAGAAACCTTCCTCTCTTGCTATCGGTCCGCGTTTGCCGGTATCGGCTTAATGGTTCCGCTATGATGATCTTCTTCATCCGGCCACCCATGCCAATCCGGTTTCTTGATCTGCTCAAGAAGAGCAGTATCGATAATCCAATCCATCACCCTTACATCCAATAGTGTCGCAAGTTTTTCAGGCCAGTTGGTCTTTATTTCGGAGAAAACGCCCGGATCAAGTTTTGCCCGGTAAAAGGATTTAACCTTGCTGAGGTCGGCTTCCACCAGGTTGGCGCCGACCAAGTTTGCGCCCGCCAGGTTGGCTCCCGTCAGATTGGTCCCCGCCAAGTTGGCTCCCGCAAGGTTGACTCCCGCAAGATCGACTCCAGGAAGGTTGGCGCTATCAAGGTTGGCGCTATCGAGGCAGGCTCTTTGAAGGCGGGCTCCCCGAAGGTCGGCGCCCGTAAGGTTGGCGCCCGTAAAATTGGCTTCGGTCAGGTTGGCTCCCCCGAGGTGGGCTCCTCCAAGATCTGCACCCGCGAGATCCACTCCCACAAGATCGGCTCTTTCAAAATTGGCGCTATCAAGGTTGGCGCTATCAAGGTGGGCTCCCTCAAGGTTGGCTCCTCGCAGGTTGGCTCCCACAAGATTGGCTCCCTCAAGGTCGGCCCGCTCAAGGAAGGCTCCGGCAAGGTGGGCTCCCCAAAGGTTGGCTAACCGAAGGACGGCACCCCGGAGAACGGCTCCCCGAAAGTTGGCTCCAGCAAGATTGGCACCATCAAGGCGGGCTTCTCCAAGGTCGGCATCCAAGAGGTGCGCTCCCACAAGGACTGCTCCCCGGAGGATCGCTCCCCGGAGGACGGCTCCTCGAAAGTAGGCACCTTCGAGGTGAGCCCCCTCGAGGTCGGCGCCCTCAAGGTGGGTGCCTTGAAGGTCGGCTGCCCGAAGGTTAACGAATTCAAGTTTTGGCTTGGTTGCTTTGTTTTCTTCTCTCCATTTATTCCAATTCCCCACTCCTGATTTTAGTATGTCAATATGATTGTGCAAAGCCCGCATAGAAGCTGTCCGCTCTTTCTATTTGTTCGCGTCCGCTGGTACCGGCTTAATGGTTCTGCTCCGGTGATCTTTTCCCTCCGGCCACCCATGCCAATCGGGTTTCTTGACCTGCTCAAGAAGAGCCGCATCGATAACCCAATCCATCATTCTGACATCCAATAATGTTGCAAGTTTTTCAGGCCATTTGGTCTTTATTTCGGATAGAATATTTGGATCAAGTTTTGCCTTGTAGAATGATTTAGCTTTGCTAAGGTCGACTCCCTCAAGGTCGGTTTCTGAAAAGTTGGCTCCTCGCAGGTTGGCTCCCACAAGATTGGCTCCCTCAAGGTGGGCTCCATCAAGATTGGCCCCCACAAGATTGGCCACCGCCAGGTGGATTCCCTCAAGGTGTGCTAACCGAAGGTCGGCGCCCTCAATGTGGGCTCCCTGCAAGGAAACAAATGCAAATTCGGGCTTGGTAGTTTTGTTTTCTTTTCTCCATTTATTCCAATTCTCCACTCCGGAATTTATTATATCGACATGTTCTTGTAAAGCCCGCATGGAAGCCTTCCACTCATATTTTATACGATCGCGTTTGTCGTCGGTATCGGCGGCTATGTTACTTAATTTAATCAATCCTCAGTCAAATTTCAATTATTTCAATCAGATTAGTGCCTCTATCTCCTCCTGAATCTGACAAAAGTCCGCAACGGTTACTATCTAAAAAATGGAAAGCATCGATCTCCCCGGTCTTATCGTTTCCTTCTCCGCTAAATCATCACCTTAAAACCAGCTTTTTACCCCCCGGTGTTCTGGTGTCGAGTTGTTGCAGCTTCCGGCAAAATATCCGGTTTCCGGTAGTTTTTTGGGGGGGGTATTTCGAGAAAGTTTGAGACTTGGGGACAAAAGTAAAAAGCCCCGAATACCTCGATTTTACTAAGGTTTTCAGGGCTTTTACTGGTACGGCCAAAGGGAATTGAACCCCTAACCTTCTGATCCGTAGTCAGATGCTCTATCCAATTGAGCTATGGCCGCACTATTTTAAATTTAAGAAGTTACAAACTTTATAACTTCACGTATCAAAATAATCATTTTAAAGATATTGCCAGACTGATTTCGCCTGATATTCAACGAAAGGAGTAGTATCGATACAATGTTGCTAAATATAAATTATCGCCAAGATAGCGGTACGGTACAGGGCGCTCCGAATCACTGGAACGGAGCCGCTTATTCCGGCTCAGTCCGGGAGCGACGTATCCGCAGCGATATGGCGATGGCGTGCGACGACGCATGGAGTTTTTGCAGTCGTCCGAAACCGGAAGGTTTTATGAATAAGCTCCGAGGGTTACCATGAATGGTCCGGCATGATCAACGGGAATGCAGTGGGTGAAGCGGGGCGGATTACCACCAGGAAAACAGCGCCCAGAAGGTAATGATCTTCGCGGTTTCTAAACACACCCAGGTGCGTAGCGTTCTGGTTTCCCACCAGCGACTGATGGAATGACGCGTCCAACCGTACCGTTCCGCCGGGACCGGCAGGCAGTGCAGGCGGATGGCTGGATCACGAAAAATTTTTTCTGCGATGAGTTTGATTCTTCGCATATGCAGGGGGTTCGAAACCAGGGCGATATGCAGCGGCCGCATGGAGAGAGCAGGCTGGTTTTTCGGGTCGGCAGGATTAAGCCCATCGGCGTGATCCTGAGGGGCGACACTCTGTTTTTTAAGCCAGCAGGCAAACCCTTTGACTTCTGAGATCGTATAGCGACAGGTATCAAGAATCGTTACCCGGGACATATCGACCCCCTGCCGCTCCAACAGCCTGGCGTACCGATGGGCATAGTCGCTTATGACCCAGTGCGCTTGCGGAAAACGGCGCATGAGATCGCGTGAGTAATTGACGCGGATGTTTTCACCGCCAAAAGTAAAGATGACGTCGATACGCGACGGTATTGCATCCGATACCGCAAGCCACGGGCCGACCTGGGAAAAGATACCGGCGATGACGCCAAGCAGAGAAACGAAGACTGCGAGCGTAAGGAGCCGCAATTTTGTCTTTTTTTTCGCCATATGGCAGTCTTACACTCGGCCGAGAAGCCGGTACGCGGCTATGCCATACCACTCGTGAAGCGCGGTTGTCGAGTTCACAAGCGTGGAGGCGCTTGGTAAATGGGCAATGAATTTCCTTTGACGAGGTACGTCGGCGAGGTAATTAGTCGGCGCCGGCTCGACCGTGAATCCGAGTCTGGTAAACACCGCTGCTGCGCGGGGCATATGCATCGCGCTGGTGACCAGGATAATATTCAACGGCAGGTGCATACTATCAAGTAATTTCTTTGTGTAAAGACCGTTCTCGTAGGTGTTACAGGATTTTGTTTCAAGCAGAATCCGCGTGGAATCGATGCCGAAAAGCTCCCGGAGAAGCCGGCTGCTCGCTTCGGCTTGCGAACTTTTCGTTGTCCGGATAAAATCAAGATTCCCGCCGGTTATGACAATCCGGGGAGCTGTTCCCTGTTTGAAAAGCCGGGCTGTGTAGAGAATGCGGTCTCCCGCGGCATTGATCTCGTCGTAGAGACGTGGCGGCATGCACTGAACTTCTCCGCCTGTAAGGAGCACGATGGATGGGGCCGGCGCGATGCGCGGGATCGGAGAATAGCGACTCTCCAGACTGCGCACGAGCAGGTACGAGACGGGGTCGGTCGAAAAACAATAGAGAACCGTTCCGGCCGCTATACAAAGCGAGAACCCTGTTTTTCTCTTTCGCATCATGACCGCGACGGCGCCTGCGGCGATGCACGCTACCGCAAAGCCCAGGGGGTAGAAGAGCAGAGCGAGAAAGTTGGAAAGGTAGGAGAAGTACATCGGATTGTTCATACCGAAGCGTGTACCGGTTTTACCATCGCGGCATCGATGGTGGTCATGGCGCGACCCAGACATTCAACCGTGAGTATGAGCCGGTCCTGGTCGCGAACGGTAGTAATGACGCCACGGATGCCCCGCAGCGGCCCCGCTTCGATGTACACCTCGTCGCCTTCCGCAAAGCTTAATGTGCAGGGTTCCAGAGGCACCCCTTTTTCAAGGAGGCTGTATACCTGCCCGAGTTCGGCGATGAATTTTTTCTGGTTCCTGATCTCGAGTATTCTTGCAACGTGACCGGTTGCATAGAGCCGCGTATGGGTCTCTCGCGTGCCGGCAAAGCTCAGGTACCCGGCAAAGAGGGGCAGCACCGACTTCCTCGGTTTGTTATTGTCCTTGCGCCGGGTGATTTTGATCATCATGGGAAGATAATACTCGATGCCGAAGCGCAGGCAGTCGTCGGCCAGCGCTTTTTCCTGGCGTGGTTTAACATGAGCGACGAACCAGGGAAGCGGTGCGCTGTCAATCGAACGGTCCGGACTCCGCGCAGGAGGATTGTCGTTTATTCTTCGCATGGGGCCAGGTATTGCTATTACTGTGATGCCCCGTATTGGCGGCGATACTCGGTTATCTTTTCCAACTTTGCCTCGTCGAGCGTTACAACGCCGTCGATCATCCTGCCGCGGAGGTGGGCGATCACCTCGTCGAGCGTCACAATGGCGAAGGAGGCGATGCCGAACTCATCGGCAAGTTCAGCCAGCGCGCTTCGATCGCCGGTCCCCCGCTCCATCCGATCGACCGATACAATCAGGCCGGCTATGGACACGGCAACGGTTTTTCCAAGCAAAACGACGGTTTCCCGCACCGAGGTTCCTGCCGTCACCACGTCTTCGACGATGAGAATGCGGTCTCCGGCGCTGGGTTCATGGCCAATGAAAATGCCGCCTTCTCCGTGATCCTTCGCCTCTTTACGGTTGAAACAGTAAGCGACGTCGCGATGGTGCAGCCCGGCGAGTGCGGAAGCGGCAGCTACCACCAGCGGAATTCCCTTGTAGGCCGGGCCGTAGAGAACATCGAAACTGTTGCCGAGGTGCTTTACCATGGCCGCAGCGTAGAATTCTCCCAGCGCCTTGATTTGAGATCCGGTACGGTATTTGCCGGTATTAATGAAAAACGGTGTGTGGCGTCCGCTTTTGGTGACAAAATCGCCGAAGGTGAGAACATTGCTGCGGACCATGAACTCAATGAACTGCTGTTTGTAGGTTTCCATGAGATGATTAAAAATCGTATATGCGTAGATAAAAGTTGGAATGAAGGAGGAATGCTGAATATGAAATAAGAACGGAAGCTCCTGCCAACGGTGTATTGCCTGTCTATTTTGAGGCCTGATGGAACCCCCTTCCCCGAATCACGTATTTTAATAAGCTTTCAGCCTGTCATGTACGGGGAATGCTGCGAGGATGGCGGAGTTGGCAGACGCGCCAGACTTAGGATCTGGTAGGGAAACCTGTGGGGGTTCGAGTCCCCCTCCTCGCATGAAGCGCTCCTCAAAAATATAGCTTTCTGTCAATGCCAGCGCCTGAAAGGCGCCACGATATTGAAACGCCTGGTTTATAGGAAGGTAACGGTAGTCACCTTAAGGAGGATGTATCCACGTGAAGGCAAAAATCTCTGAGCCCCAAACCTGGAAACGGGTATTGAGTATAGAAGTTCCCGGAGAGGATGTGACCGGGTTGTTCGAGGAGAAAATATTAAAGGTAAAGAATGACCTCGCGCTCAACGGGTTCCGGGCCGGGAAAGTTCCTGTTGCAATAGTGAAGCGGCGCTATGGAGAAGCGATCCGCGCGGATGCCGTCGAGGAGATTATCCAGAAGGCATTCAAAAAAGCGTGCGACGACAACGGCATTCTTCCAATCAGCAAGGGAGTGGTACGGGACCTCGCTTCCAAAGAGGGAGAACCCCTGACCTTCACCATCGAAACCGAAATAGATCCGGGAATAGAGATCACAGAGTTCGAGAAGCTTAAAATAAAGGTTGCGCCGAAGAAGATAAGGGACGCCGATGTCGACGCTGCGGTTGTCGATCTGCAAAACCGATTTGCCGAATATTCGTCGGTGGACCGTCCCGCGAAAAACGGCGACTATATCCGGATCGAATACCTGAAGGTTTTTATTGACGGGAAGGAACGTGCGGATGTAAAAAATCCATCGTATCCGGTCGAACTCGGCGCCGAGCATCGCCTGAAGGATTTCGACGAGGCGCTCATCGGTCATGCGGCCGGCGAGGTGGTCGATTTTTCCGTTAAGTTTCCCGAGGATTATGCCGAAAAGGAAGCTGCAGGAAAGCAGGGAAAGTTTACGGTCAAGATAACGGGCGTGCAGGAAAAGATCGTACCGGAAGTCCCTTCTTTCCTGCATAAAATCGGCAACTTTGAGACTGAAGATGCCCTGCGGAAAGACCTCCGTGGCCGGCTTGAGGATGAGGCTCTTCAACAGGCGAAAAATGAGGCTTACGGCAAGGCGATTGAAACGTTGATCAAGAACAACCCATTCGAAGTTCCGCCGGCGCGCATCGAGATGTTTCTCGATTATATGATGGAGGAAGCGCAGCAACAGCGACGCCAGGGTGAATCTCTCCCGACCCGTGAGGAGATCGATGCCCGTTACCGCGATGTCGCGATCAGATCGATTAAGCGTCAGCGCATTATCGATTACATCGCCGATAAGGAAAAGATCGCGGCTACCCAGGAAGAGGTAGATGCCGAAATCAAGCGGCTTGCCAATCACTATCAGCAACCGTTCGATACGCTCAAGCTGAAGTTGCGTACCAACGGCACGACTCTCAGGATACGCGATGATATTCGAGAGAAAAAGACACTCGAATTTCTGGTTGAGCCTCCGGAGTCCGGAAAAAGGTAAATTTATACCATAGGAATGAGATTGGTATACTTGAAGGCGCCGCGTGATGCGGAGATGGGTAACGGCAATAATTGAGCGAATAATTGATGTGGAAAGGACGGCGAGAAAGTACTATGCCCCTTATTCCTATGGTAATTGAACAGACCGGCCGCAGCGAACGATCGTACGATATTTATTCTCGGTTGCTAAAAGAACGAATCATTTTTCTTGGTTCCGATATCGACGACACAACCGCGGATCTGGTCATGGCGCAGCTCATTTTTCTCGAATACGAGGATTCTGATAAGGATATTACTCTCTATATCAATTCGCCGGGAGGAATCGTTTCCTCCGGACTTGCCATCTACGACACGATTCAGTTCATCAAGCCGGACGTTTCAACGATTTGCATCGGTCAGGCCGCGAGCATGGGCGCCATTCTTTTGGCCGCCGGCACCAAGGGAAAGCGCTATGCACTCCCGCATTCCCGCATCATGCTCCACCAGCCCATCGGCGGCGCGGGCGGGCAGGCGGCTGACATCGCGATTCACGCCCGTGAAATTGTGCGAATCAAGACTGCGCTCAATGAGATCCTGCAGAAGCATACGGGCCAAGAGTTGTCCGTCATCAGCCGCGATACCGACCGTAATTTTTTCATGTCCGCCGAAGAAGCCAAGAACTACGGTCTCGTAGACGAAATTTTGACGGCGCGGGGAGTAGGATGACGAACAAGTCGCGCTACCCGTTAGTTAAATGTTCGTTCTGCGGCAAAAGTCCGGAAGAGGTGGGAAAGCTTATTACCGGCCCGTCGGTGCACATATGCAACGAGTGTGTTGACATGTGCAACGAGATCCTGCGCGAGGGCCGTGCCGCTTCGCCGAGCGATCTTACCATCGATACGCTTCCTACACCGGCAGAAATGAAAGCCTTCATCGACCAGTATGTTGTGGGTCAGGATGCCGCGAAAAGGGGGGTCTGCGTAGCGGCCTACAACCATTATAAACGTCTGCTCTCGCGATCGCAGCAGGATAACGACGGCGTCGAGATTGAAAAATCCAACATGCTCATGATAGGGCCGACCGGCACGGGCAAGACGCTCGTGGCTCAAACCTTGGCGCGCCTTCTCAAGGTTCCCTTCACCATCGTCGATGCCACCATCTTTACCGAAGCGGGATATGTCGGCGAGGACGTGGAAAACATGCTCGTGCGGCTCCTGCAGACCGCCGACTATGATCTTGTCAAGGCTGAAAAGGGCATTATTTACGTCGATGAGTTCGATAAGATAAACCGAAAATCCGCGAACCCCTCGATAACGCGCGACGTTTCCGGCGAGGGCGTGCAGCAGGCAATGCTCAAAATTCTCGAGGGGACCACCTCGAATATTCCGCCTAAAGGGGGGCGTAAGCACCCGGAGGGGAGCATGATTCAGGTGAACACCCGCGATATTCTCTTTATATGCGGGGGTTCATTCGAGGGGCTTGATAAGATTATCGAGGCGCGCATCGGTGAAAGCCGTATGGGACTCAATGCCGAGCTTCGAAGAAAAAATCAGTACCGTATCGGCGAAACCCTTCGCCGCGTGGAACCAGACGACCTGATTCGCTACGGCCTGATTCCGGAAATCGTGGGCCGCCTCCCGACGGTGCTGGCGCTCGATGAACTTGACGAAGAGGCACTTCTGCGGATTCTGACCGAGCCGAAGAACGCCCTGACCCGCCAATATCAGAAACTTCTCGCCATGGAAGACATCCGCCTTACTTTTGCGCGTGATGCCCTTCGCGAAGTGGTAAAGATCGCGCACTCCAAGAAAACCGGCGCCCGCGGCCTCCGCAGCGTTCTGGAGGCCACTCTAATGCCTATCATGTTTGATACGCCCGGCCGGGATGATATTCGCGAAATTCTCATCACCCGTGATGCCATCTTGAACCGCGAGCCGCCGGCTTATCTTCTCAAGAAAGAAAAAGATAAAAAAATCGCCTAGTATCCCGAACCGGTACTTATTTATCCGGGGTGGTTAGGGACATGTTCGTTTCTCACCGATTATCTGCTCGATCGCAACCAACTCCGGAGCAGTCCATGACTGGTCAAACCGTTCAAAGGGCAGCGTTCCGGCGAACCCTGCAGCGAGATATTCAGCAAGAAAATTTTCTCCGATTGCGGGTGCAATATCCCGCATGCACGTGCTTTTCAGATCGAGGAGCCTGCAAAGCTGTTTGCGTTCCGCCGTCGGAGCGGCCATTAACTCGCCCAGGCGGCGGAATTGTCTCCCAAGAGGAATGGATCCGTGCTGGAGTACGGCGCGACAGGTCCGTTTCTGGGCTGAGCCGACCAGTTTTCTCCCGAGTACCATAAGTTCGTTGCGGTTAGGCGAACAGAAGCAGGGCAGCCGCAGGTTCCGTGCCGTAGCGGCATGTTCCGCTGAAGAGTCATGCAGTTCCACCGCGATACCGGCACGCTGGAACCCTGCCGAAAGGCAGCGGCCGATCACCGCATAACTTTCCGATATTGAACGGCCCATTCCGACCATGCTGACCGGGAAAGCGCAACTATAGGTGAGGTCATTCCAGTGGAGTACCGCTCGCCCGCCAGTTAAGCGGGAGATCCAACCGACGCCGATTGATTCCATCGCTTCTGCGTCGAGCAGCGATTCCGCCTTCTGCATGCGGCCGAGTGTAACGGTAGGAGATAGCCAGGAGTAGGTTCGCAGAATCACCTGGTTGTTGTCGGCGGCGCAATCAAGAAGGTAGCGGTCGGCAGCCATGTTGAAATTCGCTTTGTGCGCATCGTCACGGATGATTCGAAGCCGTGCGGGAAGGGGATTTGGAGCGATCAGGACATCCATTATTATTTTTAAAACCACCTTCCGGTTGAAATGATAAAATACCACAAAAATCTGATGCACCACGTATAATTAAAACACGACAAACGCCGCAGTTTCACATAAGAAGCAAGGACGCACACCGTGCGTTGTAAAGGAGAGAGACATGAAGGAATGCGCAATCGGCGTCGATCTCGGAGGTACGAACCTGAAAGGTATTGTAATGGAAAGGGACGGTTTGTGTCGCCACCTGACAAGAATTCCAACCGAGGCGGAAAAAGGGGGCGCGCGGATCTTTGAAAACATCATGACCCTGATCGAAACGCTCGTTCAAAAAGAGGGCTCGAAGACGCATATCCTCGGCATCGGCATCGGTACCCCGGGTTTTGTAAGCGACGAAGGCGTCGTATCAGGCGCCGAAAACCTGCCAGGCTGGGCGAGCACGCAGCTCTATGCACCAATAGTCAAACGTTTCTGTTTGCCGGCGATCGCTGCAAATGATGTCACGGTCATGGCGCTCGCCGAGGCAGCCTATGGGGCAGGTCGCGGAATACGGAACATGGTATGCTATGCGCTCGGCACCGGTATCGGCGGCGGGATCGTGATTGAACATAAACTCTATAAAGGATCGCACGGCATGGCGGGCGAGCTCGGACATATCCCGGTCGAAACGAACGGCATCCCCTGCAACTGCGGTCAGCGCGGCTGCGTAGAGCGCTATGCCTCGGCCACCGGCATCGTAAACCTGGCAATGGATCTGGCGGCGGAATGTCCGGATTCCCTGACTTCGTCATTTGTTAAAGAGGTCCGCGAGAGCCCCGGCGCAGTCACCGCCAAGATGGTCTACGAGAGTGTGGCGAAGGGCGATCCGGTCGCCTGCGCCGTGAACGAACGTGTCTGCGATATGCTGGCGCGCGCCATCGGCATGACGCTGAATGCCCTGTCCCCGGACCGGGTCGTGCTGGGCGGAGGAGTGATGATGGCGGGGCGGGTTATCATTGATACGGTGAATAAATATCTGCCGGCCTACTGCTGGCCCATGATCCGTAAAAAATGCGACATTGTCGCGGCTGCACTCGGCGAAGATGCAGGCGTCATGGGAGCCGGAGCAATGGTGTTTGAGGAATTCGTCGGTTAGCGATTCCGCGCCGGCTGGCCCATGGTCGTTAAAAAAGTGACTTGAATGGCAAAAAATGCCAGAAGAGTATATATTTAACATAATTTGTTAATACCTGGTCTGGAGTATTGGTAGAGACGGCATGAAAATAAGGGTTCCATCAATTTCTTACTAACGGCAGCGTCTCCCACTATTTTAATTGTGCCTTCACAAATGAATGGACAAGAACCTGAAGAAGGCCGGACTCTATTCGATTTCGCGCCCTATATTTTGCTGGTTTTCCGCAAGAGGAAATTACTCGCGGGCCATGCCGTTTTTATTGGTATCGCCTCGGTGATTTATGCTTTTTTTATCGCAAAGTTGGAATATAGTTCCTCGATCACGTTTCTCCCCCCTGTTTCCACCATCCTTGCATTACCTATCAGTCTCGCCGGTGTGAAATTATTATCATCGGAATCATACGACATAATGGATGACCAGATCGTTTCGGTATTTGAAAGTAACACGCTCAAGCGACAGATCATTGATAAGTTTGATTTATATAGAAAGTATAACCTTACAAAAAATAAAAATAAATACGTTTTGGCCGCGAATCGGCTGGATAAAAATCTCGGCATCGAAACAATGGAAAAAGGGTACATGAGCTATTCCAAAATGCTCAGTTTTACCATTACCGCTTATGCTTTTTCTCCTGATACCGCATTACTCATGACCCAGTTCTCTTTTTTCCTCCTCGACTCGGCGGTACAGAGCATCAGCACGGAGCGGGCTCGGGCAGACCGCATATTTATTGGATCTCAATTAAGCGGCAATAAGGCGAGGCTGGATTCCCTGCAAAAAGCGCTGCAACTATTCCAGGTAAAGACGAAAATGATCGATGTTCCCGAGCAGATGAAGTCATCTTTTAAAGCCTATGCAGATATTAAAGCCAGGGTAATTCTCAATGAAATCAAATTACAAAGGCTGAAAAGCATGTTTTCTTCAGAACTGCCGGAAACGAAGGACATTGAAAAAACTATCAACATCTATCAGGATAAATTAAATCACATGGAGAAAGATACCGCGGCCGATCCTTTTCCCAGTTTCAGCAAATATCGGACGTCGTATCCTGAATATTCGAATTTAACGCGCGATATCGAAGTGGAGGATTTTCTGGTCGTTTATCTTACGAAAGAATTTGAGAACGCCAGGTTGGAAGAACAAAAAAATATATCGAACCTGATTGTTATCGATCCTCCCCGTATGCCGGAATATAAAGCCCGGCCGAAAAGATTGCTGTTGACCGTTAAGATTATTTTTATCTATTTTCTTTCACTTTTCTGTGTGTTGGTGGTAAAGGAAATTATTACCGTTCGGTTGAACAATCGCCGTTTGTCTAACCATGCGAAAAAAGATTCCGGTGAAGTACCACATTTTTAGGTGATACCATATATTAATCCGGTCATTATATAGGTGACATTCCGATATCCGTTCGCCCTGATCATGTAGAAGGGCGCATAGCTCGACAAGTTTACCACTAAAACCCATACGATGTCATCTATATTTAGCACTCATTAATAAAATTCTACCCCGCAATTTAATTGTTATATGCAAAAAATAAAATATGAACAAAAATCCTGCATGGAATATTTGAAACGATGGAATAGGAAAGGCATAATTCGCCCCTCATGCTGGTGAAAGGCTTTTAATCCCGGGATTCTTAGACGACGCTAAGGCGAGCTCATCGGGTTGATAGCCTAAAATCAAGCCGACAATTATCATGTTAAAAAGCCAGCAATCACCGAAAACATACTGAAACCAGAAGGTTTCCTGAGTAAAGCAACTTGCAAGAAGTGCAATCGTCGCATAAAAAAAAGGCATAGCCAGGGCATCATTTTTCGCCGATTGGATCAGCGCGCGGCAGATCGAATAAAACAGGCAGATGAAAAGAATTAAACCGATAACCCCCGTTTCAATTAACACATGCAAGAAATTATTGTGTCCTCCGGAGGATCCTTTCCGCTCGAAGACGAAAAAATTGAATTGCACGGTGGAGAAGGATCCTATGCCGACTCCGACGAGTTTTTCAAAGGATGATGCATGCATAAAGTGAGTTATTGCACCCTGCCAAATCATGAATCTTCCATAGGAGCTTATGTCTATAGTAGAAGCCGGTGTGTCTGAAGAATGAATTGTTTTATAGATTGTTTCCCCCAGTGGGGTAACCTTGGCGGCAACGGCAATAGTCGCAATTGTACAAGCAAAATAGATAAAATAGCGCATTTTAATTTTGATGGTTTTTAAGAAAAAAAGTGCTATGGCGATCCCGACGCCGACCAACATGCTTCGGCATTGCGAAAGAATTATAATATAAATTGAAAGAGAAAACACGGTTCCATAAAAGATTTTCCATAAAAGTGTCTTCCGAATGAGGTATCGGTAAAGCGAAATTGCCGCTGACGGCGCCATCATAATGGCGACCATTGCATGATGGGTATGGAAGGTGCCGACCGATAACGCTTTATGAAGCAGGAAATGTTGAAATAAACTGACGATGATTTCTACTATGGAATAAAAAATAATAAAATCTAAAATGGATTCTCTGTAGCGGCTCGCTCCTTTTGACGAAAAGATATACAAGCCGACCGGAAGTTCGGCAAGCCTGATCGTAAACCATATGCTGTTGAGTCCCGTATCCCATGAAGAATTGAAGAGGTTCACTATCATGGAAATTGAACACCAGAAGAAAAAAAGCAGCACCATACCAAGAACTCTTTTTGACCTGACAGTACCATGCGTGGGAAAATCCGATCGATATAATAAAGATGAAAAAAAAGCGGAGGCAAGCGGGAAAAAAGCGATATCTGCCAAATTTTGCACTCCACCAAACAGGAACATAAAGGAAATTCCAAAGTAGAAGCTTGACATGAATACAAAAAGCAGATATCGCTGCGGTATCCCCGCTAAGGGTGCCACTAAAGTGGAGAAGAAAGCATAAAAAATTTTTGAACATCCCCTAACGACATGGGACCATAAGCCGCCGACATCTTTGGCGGGGAGGGTAAACTTTTTGAAGGTTCGGGCTTGAGGATCCATAGTATTACTAAGCAGTTCATAAGTATGTCGACATTAACACGCTATATATGATAACTCCGGATGGTTGAAGAAGGCTTTGATAATATGAGGGGATTTCTGTAACCATCGCAATGCACCAACGGCTTTGGATTTTAGTATGTCAGGGCCAGCAATAAATGAGCGACCGATTTTTGGTTTCACGGAGTTCCATACAAGCTCATCAGGATTTGTTTCAGGCGAATATGAAGGGAATCGAATCAAACGAATCCTACCATGATATGATTCAATGTGCTTTCTAACCTTGGCACTTCTATGAACTGGATGCCCGTCAACTATCAGATAAATTCGATTGCGACGATTATGAACCAGGCAGTTGATAAATTCGCAAAAAATATCGGCGCTAACCGTTTTATCGGTTACCATGAAGTGCATTTCACCTTTTCGAGTTATTGCAGAAACCATGTTCAGCCCAAATCGAGCTCCTGTGGCGGGCACTTTGGGCGTTTGCCCACGAGGCGCCCACGTGGTTCCCGCATGATAATCGGAGCGAATACCGGCTTCATCCGCAAAAAATACCGAAGCATGTTCAGTTTTTGCCATCGCAGCAATCCGTGGAAATTCATGTTCCATCCACTGATTAACCGCATCCGGGTTCTGCTGGTACGCTCTAAAAAGAGGTCGTTGGCAGGTCAATCCCAGCTTTGCCAGCAATCGGCCAACAGATACCACGCTCAAAGATACACCGAATCGTCGCTTAATCAAATCACGGATCATTTCTCGTGTCCACAAAGCAAACTCGAAATTCAATTGCAAGGGGTTTTTCCCAACAACGGTACGATAAATCCATCGAACAGTAGAGGTGTTCAATTTTGGCGGACGCCCAAACAGCTTCTTTGCTTGAAGCGCGTTCCACCCTCCGGCATTGTATGCAGCAAGCCAGCGGTAAATAATCGCCCGGGTCATTCCCAAAGCAGCAATCACTTGCTCCGGACTCTGACCCGATTGAACGGCTTGAACTGCGCGAATTCGAATAGCTTCAAGCGTCTTGTGATCCAATTTTCTACCATCGAGCTTCTTGGTCTCCATGATAGAAATATACATTATGCATACTTACTTATGAACTGATTAGTAATATAATCAGATTATTCGATCAAATAACGTAATGACGCGGTTAATTTGTTGCAAACCTTTTTGAAAATACTATATTGATCACTACCATAATGAAATAAAGTTTCTTTTTTTGAATGAAATAGGTCACGATCGAACGATGAAAAAAATTCCTGACTGTTTACTAATTCTAAATAATTATGGCCCGTGAGACCTCGTTTTCAAGGTGCTATGCGAAGAGGTCCGGGTTTTTGAGCGCGGGCACGATAACGATAAAAGCTGAAGAAGACACAGGAAAGTGATCAATTCAGCCTTAATATGCTCAGGAGTTCAACGACATTATTAGCCCAAGTAAATTTTGAAACGAATTTCTTGCAAACGGAAGAAGCCCAATTCCGCATTGCCGGTTTTTCATATAAATAATTGATAAACTGAACGATATCGTTAATAGTATCGAACGCAAATGGGCAAACCTCCGGATGGGCGCCGACGGAAAGACAGGTAGCGGGAATGCCGAGGCATTGGGCTTCGACCAGCGGCAGATTAAATCCTTCCCAGAGGCTGGGTGAAATAAAAAGATTACTTTGTGATAGGTATGCCTGTTTTCTGCTTTCCGCCACATTTTCGAGTACCTGAAACCCTTGATTTCTGAGCTGTTCTTGCACAACATTATTTTCCTGATATGATTTTCCCATGAGAACAAATTGGATATTTTGATTATTCACCAGCATTGCCACGCCCTTTTTTATGAGCGCCAGCACTTCAAATCCCTTATAACGCGCTTCCCCTGTGCCCATCCTAGCCAAGGAAAGAATAATAAAAGAATCATCGGGCAAGCCAAGATCGTTTCGTAAGTTAAAAATAGGGTCATTTGAAATATCAAGAATATGGTCTGCTCCATTATAGATCACGATGGATTGTGCAACACCTGAGGTTTTTTTTATAAATTCAGATATACTGATATGAAGGTCGAAAGAACTGAAAGCAAAATGCCGTTGATGCTCTTTAATTTTAAAAC
>Ga0181530_10000604_pt1 | contig 46207 bp, 41 predicted proteins | sample PEATcosm2014_Bin_42_FD_119769 | JGI IMG/M metagenome (GOLD analysis project Ga0181530, IMG submission 119769) | Peatland microbial communities from MTU Mesocosm Facility, Houghton, MI, USA - PEATcosm2014_Bin10_60_metaG | ecosystem: Environmental > Terrestrial > Soil > Wetlands > Peat | place...
CAGGGAACAGGGAACAGGGAACAGGGAACAGAAAAGGCCACCTCATGGCTTGCGGCTCAAAGCTGAACGCTGGCAACTGGTCGCTGAAACCTGAAACCTGACACCTGAAACCTGCTTTTACAGGCTGTCGTAGAGCGTCGAATTCCGGTAGCCGAGCAGAATTACCAGCGTGGCAATGCCGATTGCAGTTCCGAACGGGATTTTGAGCATGCAGATGACCGCGGCGATGATAGCCATGATGCGCCCCCACTGCGTGCGTTCGAGCAGTCCCCATCCGGCCACGGCACACACTGCCGCGCGGAGCACAATCATCAGCATTGCGAAGTGAATCAACGCGGACCCGAACCAGTCTGGGAACATGTGCTGGTTTTGCGCCCAGGGGCCAAAGCCGCCGTTGAAGAAAGAGTGCAGGAAGCTCAACCCGGCGACGCCCATCAGGAGCGACAGTCCCGCCCAGACCAGCCACAAGATGCCGAGCACGCGAATCTTGCCGGCATAACGCGCCAATTCAAACTCAAAGCCGGGCGCCGGAGCCAGCGGCGGCGTAATCGGCGCTGCCACTCGGCCGCACTGCGGGCAGAATCCCTGGCCCGTTTCAAGCTCGCGTCCACATCCGCTGCAAAACATAGCGCCTCCTCGACGATCGATGGGGGATACGCAAGCGAAAGGCGGCAGGTTCCATGAAAGTGAACCGAGCGCAAGCATTATTTGCCCGCCGCGCCCGGCACCTTCACCCACCGCTCCTCGTGGCGGCTGTCGTGCAGCACGTATGCCGTCACGCGCCCCTGCACGTCGCGCTCGAAGGTCAGATGCACCGTGCGTGTGCCAGTCGAGTCGCCAGGACGGAAAAACGAGTCGACCGCTTCGGCTTCCAGCCCGATCACTTCGCCAGCGGGAGTCTTCTCGAAGAGCTGGTCGTTCGCGCGGTAGATCGTGGTCACGCCGTGCGCGTCCGGCTCGCGATACTGCCCGGCAAGGCTATCGAGTTGCGCCCCGCTGAGCTTGATGGTGGGTGGGTGCAGCGGAATCATAAGGAACTCCGCCAGGGTCTCGGGAGTCTCGGGAGTGTGGTGCGCCAGCAGCCAGCGTGGCAGATCCGGCTCGTCATAAGCGCGCGTCCAGCAATCGTGCAACATTCCCTGGTAGAGCCAGAAGCGAATGTTGCCGCCAGCTACCTTGAAGGCGTCGAACATGAGTTCGCTCTCGCGCGGCAGGACGGTCGTATCCAGGCTGCCGTGGAAGAGCCACACCGGCGTGCGGCCGATGGCGCGCGCGTATTCGGCAGGCAGGGTATTGGCTTGCTGCCAGCGATCCGGCTCGTAGCTCCAGAACACGCCGCTAGCGGCAATGGCGATGGCCGCCCAGCGATGCGGATTCGCCCTGGCCAGCTCCCACGCGCCGTATCCGCCCATGGAAAGGCCGGTCAGGTAAGTGCGCGCCGGGTCGCCATGAAATTCTGCCGACTCCTGGTCGAGCGCGGCGATTGCGAGCTCCAGCATGGCAGGATCGGTCCAATGCGCGTTCAGCGGGCACTGCGGCATCACAATCACAAACGGCCAGCGGTCAGGATGATTGCGCACCGCCTCGGCAAGGCCGATCTGCGTTTGCCACATGCCTTCTGAGCCGCGCTCGCCCCGCCCGTGCAGAAACAGAATGATGGGCCACTTCTTGCCGTCGTCGCGCCGCCAATCCTCGGGCAGGTACACCTGAAAGCGGTAGAAGATGCCGTGCAGCTCGATGCGGCGGTTCAGGAATCCCGTATCCTGCGGCGCCTGCGGTTTGGCTTCCGGTTTGGCTACGCGCGCCTTTTGCTGGGCTGCATGCGACACGACTGGCCCTGACAGGCACGCCATCGCAGCGCAGGCAATCGAGATTCGAAAAAGGCGGGGCATCTAGCCCTCCATCATACATAACCATGAATTCCAGCATCATCCCGCCATTTTGCGTGCTGTCCCACCCTTTCGCAACGAACGCGAAAGGATGGGGCACGGGCATTCGTGTTTCCGACTTCGCGGCCCCCTGCGCGAGCCTTTGCGAAATTTTTATGTTTTGCATGAAACACTCGAAATTGCGATGCTGACAGCAGTCATGACCACGCCCGAAGTCGGAGAAACTCTCGATCACTACCGCCTGGATGCGGAGGTCGCCCGCAGTGGTATGTCCACGCTCTTCCGCGCCACGGACCTGCGCAGTGGCCGGACCGTGGCCGTCAAGGTGCCGCATCCGGAGATGGAAGCCGATCCTGTGCTGCTCGAGCGTTTTCACCGCGAAGAGGAAATCGGCCAGGAGATCGACCACCCCGGCGTAGTGAAAACCTACGACGGCGAAGAGCGCAGCCGCCGCTATATGGTCATCGAGTGGGTCGACGGCCGCCTGCTGCGCGACATCCTCAATGAAGAACGGAAGCTGCCCATCGAACGCGCCGTGGCGCTGACTATTTCGATCTGCGATGCCCTCGACAATCTGCACAAGCACGGCGTAGTGCACCGCGATCTGAAGCCCGAAAACATCATGGTATGCAAGGGCGACCGCATCAAGATCATCGACTTCGGCATTGCCTTGAAGGAAGACGCGCGCCGCATCACGCAGACTTCGCTTACGTCCGCTCTGGGTACGCCCGATTACATCTCACCCGAACAGGTGAAGGGCCAGCGCGGCGACCAGCGTAGCGACATTTACGCTCTGGGCGCCATGCTGTACGAGATGCTTACCGGTCAGCCGCCCTTCACGGGGCAGAATCCGCTGGTAGTTCTGAACGAGCGCGTGCTCAACGATCCCAGGCCGGCCCGCGAACTCAACCCTGACCTTTCTCCCCAGCTGCAGGAGATCCTTTCGCGCGCTCTGGAGCGCGATCCGCGCCACCGCTACTCCACGGCCGCCGAGATGGCCTGGGAGCTGGAGCACCAGGAACTGGTGGGCGTGGACGACAATGAGCGCCGGCCCTCCCTGCGCAGCCGCCTTTCGATCGACGGCGCCAGACTGGCGCTCTACGCCGGGCTCGCCCTGATTCCGGTGGTGTTGTTCGTGGTGATGCTGCTGCTGGCGCGCAAGTAGCGGTGCCGGACGTTCGGCCCGTGTTTTCATCTGGCCGAAATTGCGCCTCGGGCGCTATACTCGCGGCAATCCGCCGCGTTTCCCCAGTCAGATGGTTTTACCCTCCGCGGCGGCAAAGGAAGCATCCCCATGAAGAAAATCGCCGTGTTAATTGCCGCTGCCGTGACTCTGGTTCCGGCCCTTGCACAGAGTCAATCCGCGGGTATCCCTGCAAAAGGCATTCCTGTTCAAACAAGGCTGCCGCTGGTGCCCCTGGCGCACAAACCGCTGGTATTTTCCAACGGGCACGCCCTGTCGCGCGCCGACCAGGCGCAGTTCGTGACTTCAGCCCGGACCGCCTTTAGCGCGAACCAGCATGGGAGTTCGGCCGCGCCCACGACCGCGCCGGGGGCCATGACGACCCGCTCCATGCCGGTAAGGGAAACGATCACGATCTCAGACCCTACGGCTGCGAGTGGCTTTTCCCTGGTTGCAGAAGACCCCTACGTATGGGATCCCGTCCATAAAAACCTCGTGATGAATCCTCTGGGCACAGCCCAGCAAAGCTATCTGGGCATCAATGTGGAAGTGGAGCCCAACACCATTTATGTGCTGACCTTTCTAGTCAATTCCGACAGCGCGAGCGAGTTCGTGATTGCCACTGCGCCGGCAAAAATGCCGGCTGGCGCTCACACCGTAGAAACGGTGAAGGTCCCGCAGGGCGACGGCGGCTTTGCCTACGCCTTTGACGCAGCCGCGTCCGGCAGTGTCTGGATCTGGGTATCCGCGAAGACTACGTGGTCATTCCAAAGCGTGCAACTGATGCCGATGCCGATGTAGGGACTGTCAACACCAGGATTTCTTATTTCGTGCAAAAAACCTTGCAACGGATACCTTCCAACCGATAGCAACTGGGCGTACTCTGGTGTCGATGGTCCGGCTCTCGCGGTGCAAGCCGCCGCCTTGGGACCTGGAGGGGCCGGCATGAATGCTCTCAAAGTCACTGTTCTGCTTCTGGTTCTGCTTCCAACCGTCGCTCTCGCGCAACACAAGACCAGGAAGCCCATTGTTCCAGCGATCTTCAAGAATGCCCAGTACGTCTATGTGGAAGCGATCGACGGCCAGGAGTTCGATCCCGGGCTGAATCCGGACGACCGGCAGGCCATTGCGGATGTGCAAGCCGCCCTGCAGAAATGGAACCGTTACTCGCTGACCACTCGCCGCGAGGACGCCAACTTCGTGATTGTGGTGCGCAAAGGGCGCGCCGTGGTGGCCAAGGCGGGCGTCATCATAGGCTCTAGCTCTGGGCCCGGCGTCGGCTCAGGCCCGCAGGGAAATCCATCGTCAGGGCAGCCGCGCGGGCCAGCGGGTGCAGGAGTAGGCACAGTTGCAGGCGGCGAGGTGGGCACGCCGGACGATCTGCTCGAAATTTGCCAGCTCAACACCAACGGCACATTGAGCACTCCGTTATGGATGCGCACTTTTCCTGACGGTCTCGACGGACCGAAAGTGATGCTCTTTGAGCAATTCAAAGACGCCGTCGAGAAAGCCTATCCGAGCCAGCCCGCGAACCAGCCTGCGAGTCAGGCGCCGAAGCCGTAGCGCCGGCGGCAATGCGGACGACGTACCGCAACGATCTGCAGCGCTAGCGAAGAATCTGGTCCAGATAGCGTTCCACCGCCTCAGCCCACAGTGCGCCGTGCGCCTTCAGCCCCGCGTCGCTGAAGTGCACTCCCGCACCGTGGTTTTGCCGGTACTCGCTGCCCAGAGTGTCTGTGTTCGGTCCTTCCAGCGCAATGCCGCTCTGCCATAAGCTGCGCTGCGCCTCTTCGACGCCAGCATCGGAAGGGTCTTGGGGCGAGTGATACGTTGCCTCCGCCACGATCCACGGAAAATTCCAGCCTGCTTGCTTACGCGAGGACCGGATCAACTCGATCATCATGTTCCGGTACTGATCGGGAGTGATGGAGTGCTCGGGCGCTTGGTGCGCATCCGACTCGCCCTGGTGCCAGAGCAGCGCGCGGAACCCATGCTTGCCCAACTGATCGATGCGCTTCATCATGCCGTTAAAAAGCGTGCCGTCGAAGACCAGCTCGTTCTGCGCGTTGCGCGTGACGTAGCGTGTCATGGTGGGCATCACCAGCACGGATGTACCCGCGGGCAGCCATTGCCGCACGCTCGTCGATCCGTGGCCCACCGGCGCCACGCCGATGGGCACGTGATACTTCCGGTAGAGTGCATCGCCGAACGCGGGAATGAAGCTGCCATTCTTGCTCGTGTCCTGCACGCCGGGCTCAGGGTCGTTGGCGAGTTGCCAGGCCTGGCCGCTAAAAACCGTTACCATGCCCGTTTGCGTGGTTTGCTTTACTTCGCCGTAGTTGGTGGCATTCGATTGCCCCGCCACCACAAAAACTTCGCCCACGCCTACGTGCGGCACAGTAGTTTGGGCGATGGCCGTACGCGCCCGCACCAGCCGCAATTCACATTGATAGAACCCGCCTGGGATGGTTTTGATCGCGCCGGAAAAACTGCCCGAGGCCTCGTCCAACTTCAGGCGAACCCAGTTGCCCGCGAGCGGGCCGTGGAGCGACGCACCTGTCAGTCGCGCTTCCACCCGGGTTCCGGCAAGACCCGCTGCATCTTTCACCTGACCGCGAATCAGCACCCGGTCTTGGAGCGGAGCGCTGCGTTGAAACACCTGGAAATCGAGCGGAGAAGTGAGTGAGATTGCAGCGGCGGGTGCGTTGCTATGCTCGTTGCTCTGCGCGCCCGCCGAATAAGCCATCAGCAAAAAGGCCGTGGCCGCGTAAAGTGAGCCCCAACGCCTCAGAAAACACCTCGCAGCCATCGTCTACCGGTAGGATTCGTCGCGATGGATCACGAACTCCGGATAGGCGCCCCCGCCCAGCTCGTGCAGGTCCATGCCGATGCGCTCGCCGTCGGGATCGACGCGGAACTCGACCACGCGGTTCAGCAGGGCAAAGAGCAGATAGACCAGCGGCAGTACGAGACCAAGCAGCGCCGAGATGCCCACCAGTTGCGCCAGCAGTTGCCCGGTTTGCGGCGCAAAAAGGCCCGCGGCCACCAGTCCCCACAGCCCCGATGCGCCGTGCACAGCGATCGCACCCGAGGGATCGTCGATGGAGATCGCCAGTTCCAACACCTCTACCAGCAGCGGCGTAAAGAAGCCGGCCACGGCTCCGGCAAAGATGGCTTCAGCCGGCGTGGCCAGCGCCGCGCAGGCGGTGGATGTCACGAGCCCGGCCAGCCAACCGTTCGCACAAAGGCTCGCGTCCGGCTTACCAAAGCGGAAGCGTGTGACGGCAAAGGTCGCCGCTAACGCCGCGGCAGCCGAGAGCAATGTATTGATGACCGTGCCCGGCAGCGCCGCCAGGGGAGCGTGCAGCCAGATCACTGCGCCCGCGGCGTTCCATGCCAGCCAGCCCACCAGCGCCAGCAGGCAGCCGAACAACACATAAACGGCATTGTGACCGGGCATCGCGGTTGACAGGCCCTCACGGGGAAATTTGCCGCGACGCGGTCCTGCAATCCACACCAGGGCCAATGCGGTGAGCCCTCCCAGAGCGTGCACGGTGGCCGCGCCACCAGCGTCCAAAAATCCCGCGCCCAGCCCGAAGTTCGCGCCCAACTGCGCCAGCCATCCGCCGCCCCAGATCCAGTGCGCGGCCAGAGGAAACACAATTCCTGCCAGTACGGCCGCCGACGCGCATCCGGCAGACAGCCGCCAGCGATCCGCTCCCGAGCCCCACGGAATCAGTGCGGCCATGGCCACCGCCATGAATTCGAAAAGCAGCGCCAGCTGTGCCTGCGGCGCGGCCGATCCCAGCCCGTGCATCAGAAACGGCCCGCGCCCCACCACGCCCCAGGTCTTTCCGGCCAAGTGAAATGCGGCCTCTGAAATTCCCAGCGTTCCGGCAAACGATGCGCCAACCAGAGCAAACACGATCACGGCAATTGCCCCGAGCGCCAGATTGCCCAACATCGCCTGTGCCGCGGACCGCGACCGTCCCAGGCCGGTATTGATCAGCGCTATGCCGGCAATGGCCAGCGGCGCAAGCAGCAAAAGCGCAAGGGTGAGCGCGAAAACGGCTTCGCTCATCGCCGCCGCGGGCGCGGGTGTCATGGGGGCCATCGCGTTCATGGGCGGCTGGCTCCGTGGGCAGGCATATGGCCGCGCACTGCGACCACCAGGCCCATCGCTTCCACTGCCAGGCCGCAAATGACAAACGCTATCCGCCGCGTGGCATCGGGAAACAGCAGCAAAGCGGCGAGCGTGAGTAGGAATCCGGCTGGCATCACCAGCAATCCGGCGTACTTCATGTGCTTCCTCTTCCTGTTAGGCCTTACACAGGTGCTGTGCCGGCCGCGTTGGAGACAAAACCGACCACCAGGGCCGAAACGCGAGTCCCGCGCAGTGAGATGTTGCAGAGAGTGTTCGTTACGTCCTTATGAATTCTAAACGATCTTTCGCATCGGGCTGTCGCGGCACTGCGCGCCTAAGCGAGCGGCAGGCTCCCACGGCAATTCACACTGTGGGAGCAAGAGGCTGGCCTTTATAGATTCCTTTCATGCGGCGGAAAATAATGGATTGTGCAGACTGCTTCTGACCGCGCCCGCAGGCTCGTTCCACTAATTTTCGGCATCATCACACTGGCCGCCGTCGCCATGCTCTTTGTCGAGGACGCTGCTCCGCGGCTGCTTCCCGCGGGCAGTCACAATGCTCTCGCCGCGTTCTCCCTGGCGATGATCGCTTTCGCCTACATGGTCTTTCAGTTAGTGCGGCATCGCGGTTTGGGCCCTTTGGCGGAACTGGTCAAGACCATCCTGTTGGCGTCGGCCTTTCTTTTCTGGGCCGCGAACCAATTCTGGCCAAACATTCCCCAGGCATCGCTGTTCAACGACATTGCCATCGGCCTGTTCGTCCTGGATGTATTCTTCGTGATCGCGGGCTGGCCGACGGGGTCGAACCAAAGCGTTTTGGACGACTGCAGCGGGGGTAGTGCGAATCGGTGCAGTTGCGGTTGCTGCGATCGTTAGCCCTGCGCCACTCATGGCGTTCTGGCAGGCGTGATCGGGCCGGCACGATTAAGGCGTCAGTGGTCCGCGGATTTGGTCGCCGTAAAGGTTCCGCTGGCCTGGCCGCCGTAATCGCAGGTGCCTTCGAACTTCGTGCCGTCGGAGTTCAGCTTGCCCTGGTAGTGAACCGTGAATCCCGACACTTCGAACTCAAGCGTTACCTCGTCTCCCTTAATGGTCCCCTTCATGTCGGCTTCGCCGAAAGCTCCTGAGTATTTGCCGGTGAGCTTGTCTGCGTCCTGCTTGAGGACAAACGTGGGAGCTCCCGACTGGCCGTTGAGGTCCACCTTCACCTGCCAGGTGCCTGTGACGTCAGCAGCGGCATGGGCAAAGAGCGGAAGCGCGAGCAGTGCCCCGAACAGAAGTATCCTTCGCATGGCCAAAATCCTAGCACACAAATGCAGGGAACAAGGGAACAAGAAGACAGAGAGGCGGCAGCAGTTTTACGTGTCCGTTGGAGTTTCCGACCACCGATTTCCGGGCGCATAGCCGCAGAGCCAGTTCAATGCTTTGTGCCGCTCCGTAGCGATCGAGGTAAGCTGGGCCAACTCCTCTTCTGAAACCTCGCGAAACGCCTTGCCAAAAACCGGAAAGTCGCCGCTGATTGGCTTCGCGAAGACGCCCTCTTCGGCCGCCTTCTCCACCGTCATTCGGATGATCTCCGCTATCCGTGTGCCGTCGGGCAGAGCATCGGGAATCTGTCCGTCTGCAAGGAGCTTGTGCGTGCGGCAGCGCCAATGCCACAACTCTGCCTGGTCGCGCTGCCGCTCGATTTCCTCATGCGGTCGAAGCTTCAATTGCTGGGTATCGCCGCTCAGCGGATCTTTAGTCGGGATCTTGTTCGATCGAGGATCGGACTGCTGATCGTAAGCCGGGATCTGTTCGGCGTACCCCAAAGCCCACAACAAGCACATGACGGATTCCGCGAGCCAGCTCGCATCAAAGCGCTGCCGCATCGTCGTCTCAAAAATGCCCGCGTTCACGAACTCCTGCTCGGACCCTTCCATCTCTTCCCAGAGGCCTGCACTGCGGAGCTTCTCCCTTTGCTTACTGAACATCTCCTCGAAACCGCTGACAAGCTTTGCTTTTTCACCTTCCATCGACGGCTCGGCAAAGCGCGCGAGAACGGGTTCGGGCGGTGTCGCAAGTGCCTTGGTGAATATGTGCATTAGGATGAAGACTCGTCTCTTAACGGCAGTTGAGTCAGGTGGTTTCGGTTGCTTTTCTTCGATTTGCGGCATTACGACAAGTTAGCACTTCCGCGGGATCGGCGGCTCGCTGAAGGCTCGCGAAATCACGGGCCGTCGCCGCTGCTATCATTTCCTCAGTGCAACCGGAACAATTTACTTATCCGTCAACCAGCGAACCGCTGCTGGAAGCCTATGGCGGCGCATTCGAATGCGTCTTTGTGGTTCTGCATCCCTTCGTGCGCGTTCCCGCGGAGCTGGCCTGGAGCGTCACCCATCGGTATCCCAGCGACGCCGAGATTGCCGCCTACGGAGCCAAAGCCCCGTGGACCGAAGTCGCAGCGCGCACAAGCCTGAAATCCTGCGCACGCATCAACCAGGCGCTGCTCACCTCCATCGGTTCGCTCGAAGATCACGTCGCCGACCCCGCCGGCCGCGGTGAATTGCAGCGTTTCCTCGAATCCCACCCCATCTGGATGCCCACCGAAGGCCGCTTCGAGCCGCTTCTCCAGCCCGACTTTCTGCACATTTTTGCGGAGGCGGGAGCGGAAGAGCTCATCTTCGTCCCCGAATTCCCGAACTCCGATCCCGTGGTGCGCCTGGCCCTGGCCGGCCTGCGCTCGGGCTCCATTCCGTTCCCCGCACGCGGAACCCTCCTCGCCCCCAACTATTCCTTCCTCTTTACGGTCGATTGGGACAGTTTCTTCACACTCTTCTACGGCGCTCGCGCCTTTGTAGCCCGCGTAGCCGCCGGATTGAACCTCGAAGGCTTCTTCGCCACACCCAACACGGAGCACGCCTGGTACAACTATTCCTTCGGCTGCGCGACGGTGACGCTTTCGCCAGAGCACTGGCAGACGACCTGAAACCTCCTGCCCTCCAATTCGATTTCCGATGCATCGCCCAGAAAGATCCTCTGGTGCAACCCGGATTCGGCATGATATTTTCTTCATGAACATCCCAACTTCTGGTACGCAAGCGCCAGGAGCACGGGAGTGGTTTCCCAAGAATTGCATTTGTCACAAGCGGTTTTCTTTTCAGGCGATTGCAATTCGGTTTCCCACATATTTTTTTCGTATTTTTTGCGCAACTCCTGTGTTGTGAGCGCCCCGCGTGCGCTATATTGAAATTTCGGGCTTCCCTGCCCCTCCAGTAGAGCTTTATCGAAGAGCGTTTCTTGTACACCACCCATGTGACCGCCGGCACACGCGGCGCATGCATAACGACAGTCAAATCGGGATTCGTTCATGGCGCAAATCTTCGACCGCAGCTCCAATGCACTGGCTCGCATGAGCCTTGTGTTAACGGGGTTGATCGTCATCGCTTTGGGGGTCACGCTCGACCAGTTGCAGCGCTCGCCGTGGGTCACGCGGCAAGGGCAGCGCGCGGAGCAGCCGGTTCCCTTCAGCCACAAGCATCACGTCGAGGGCCTCGGCCTGCAATGCCAGTACTGTCACACGACAGTGGAGAAGTCGAGCTACGCCGGCATTCCGCCCACGCGCACCTGCATGAACTGCCACGCGCAAATCTGGACCAATGCTCAATTATTGGAGCCGGTGCGCCAAAGTTGGTATACCGGCCAGTCCATCCCCTGGATCAAAATTCACGACCTGCCTGATTTCGTCTACTTCAGTCACGAAATTCACGTAAACAAGGGCATCGGCTGCGAAAGCTGCCACGGCCGCGTGGACGAAATGCCGCTGATGTACGCGCAGAACACGCTGCAAATGGAGTGGTGCCTGGATTGTCACCGCAATCCGGCCAAGAATCTGCGGCCCACCAGCGAGATTTACAACATGGCCTGGGAGAGCCCAACGGAAGACCGGCCCGTGTGGTGCGCGGCCACTGACAGCAAATCGGGTGTGCCCACCGCGCAAAGCGTGAGTTGCACGCAAAAGGACCCGGGTTCGTCCAGCCCCCAGATGGCTTCGCTGGCGTTGCCGGGCGCAGGCCAAAAAGGGCTGGCGGGCGACGTTGCCTCCGCATTGCCGCCGGCCGCTCCGGCTTACAAAAAGTTCACCAGCCAGGAGGACATGGGCAAATTCCTGGTGGCCCACTACAACATTCGCACACCCAAGGACCTGACCAGCTGCGAGGTGTGCCACCGATGAGCAGCGAGATGAAAGAAAAGATGACACTCGAGCAGGTACGCGCGGAGCTGAAGGGCGCAAAGGGGAAAAAGTACTGGCGCTCGCTCGATGAGCTGGCCGATACGCCCGAGTTTCAGGCTGCGGTGGAGCGCGAGTTTCCTTCGGCGGCGCAGGAGTGGATAGATCCCGTATCGCGGCGCGGCTTCCTCAAGGTGATGGGCGCTTCGCTGGCGCTAGCCGGCTTGGCCGGTTGCACCAAGCAGCCCGACGAGCCAATTTATCCCTACATCAAGGCGCCGGAAGATCTGATTCTCGGCAAGCCTATGTATTTTGCCACGGCGCATCCGTTCGCCACCGGCGCCGTGCCGCTGCTTGTGAAGAGCGACGAGTTTCGGCCTATCAAGATCGACGGCAATCCCGAGCACGCTTACAATCACGGCGGCTCCGATCCTTATTCGCAGGGGACTTTGCTTGACTTGTACGATCCTGATCGCTCGCAGCATGTCACCTATAAAGGCGAAAGCCGCGAGTGGCAGGAATTCGCCGAAGCCTTTCGCAACAAAGTGATCTCGACCAAGGATGGAACCGGCATTTACTTCCTGAGCGCCGCCATCACGTCGCCCACGTTGGCGCGGCAGTGGGGCGAGGTGCAGAAGGCGTTTCCTAACGCAAAGCTGGTGCAGTACGACCCCGCAATCGCCGGGACGTTTCTCGAAAAAGGGTTGAATGTTCAGTACGACCTGAGCCAGGCCGACGTGATTGTCTCGCTCGACGCCGATTTCCTCTCAGGCGCGAGCTATCCAGGCTTCCATAAGCTGGTGCGCGACTACGCTGCCCGCCGCAAGCAGCCGGAAAACGGCATGAACCGGCTCTACGCGGTGGAAAGCTCGACGACCACGACCGGCATGAAGGCCGAGCATCGCCTTGGGCTGCGCGCGAGCGAGATTCCCGCTTTTGCGGCTGCATTGGCGCAGGCTGTGGGTGCGCCCGGCGTGAATGCGCCGGGAGTGAATGCGCCAAGTTATGCGTGGACCGCGGAGCAGCAGAAGTTTTTGGCGGCGCTCGCGAAAGACCTGAAGGCGAGCGCCGGCAAGTGCGCCGTGATTCCGGGGCTATATCAGCATGTGTCGGTGTGGGCGCTCGCGTTAGCGATCAACATGGCGCTCGGCAATGTAGGCAGAACTGTTTTCGGCGGCACCGATCCGACGATCCCGATGCCGAGCGATCAGCTTGGCGATTTTAAGTCGCTGGTTGCCGACCTCAATGCGGGCAAAGTGGATTGGCTGGTCATTCTCAATGCCAATCCGATCTACGACGCCCCCGCCGATCTGAGTTTTGCCGACGCCTTCAACAAGGCCAACACAATCGCCCATCTCGGCTCGCACTACGACGAAACTGGCCAGCAGTCGCACTGGCACATTCCCGCCGCACATTATCTTGAGTCGTGGTCCGATGCTCGCGCCTACGACGGCACAGTTTCCATCGTGCAGCCGATGATCGATCCTCTCTACGGCGGGCGCTCGGCGCATCACGTTTTCCAAGCGCTGCTCAATGAACCGATGGTGAGCCCCTACGACGCGGTGCGCGAGACGTGGAAGGCGACGATCAAGGGTGAATTCGAAACCGGCTGGCGCAAGGCGCTGCATGACGGGTGGATTGCGGATACGGTACCGAGCAGTCCGGGAAAGTTCAGCGGCGGCGTAGGTTTTGGCAAAGGCGCTGTTCCCGCGCCCACACCGAAAGATTCGGTCGAAATCATCTTCCGCCCCGACCCCAACGTCTACGACGGACGCTGGGCCAACGTGGGCTGGCTGCAGGAACTGCCCAAGCCGGTCACCAGCTTGAGTTGGGACAACGCCGCCATCGTCTCCGGCGCCACGCTGACCAAGTGGAACCTGGAAGAAGACGACATCATCGAGATCACCGTAGGCAACGGCCGCGTGAAAGCGCCGGTCATTGTTGCGCCCGGCCATCCCGACAACTCCGTCACCGTCTATCTCGGCTACGGCCGCGAAGTGGGCCGCGTGGCTGGAGGCGCAGGTTTCAACGCTTATTTGATTCGTAATACCTGGGCGCCTTTCTACGCCACGGGCGCGGTGAAGAAGGTTGATGGCAAGTGGGGCACGGCGATCACCAAGAGCCACTACCAGGATCATCGCGGCGAGACCTTCGGTCAGCCCAAGGGCCAGAACAACAATTCGCTCGAGGCCGATGAGGCTCTCGGCGAGCGCGGCATTATTCGTTACGCATCGCTCGACGAGTTCAAGGCCAATCCGAACTTCGCGCACGAGGGCGAAGGCCGCGACACGCCGCCCGTCGACACATCGCTCTTTCCCAACTGGGAGTACAACGAGGCCAACGCCTGGGCCATGTCCATCGACATGAACAGTTGCACGGGCTGCAATGCCTGCATCGTGAGCTGTTATGCGGAGAACAACATCGCCGTGGTGGGCAAGCAGCAGGTGCGCATCGGCCGCAACATGCAGTGGCTGCGCATCGATTCTTATTTTGAGGGCGACCTGGCCGCGCCGCGCGCGCACTTCCAGCCCATGGCCTGCCAGCACTGCGAAAACGCGCCATGCGAGCAGGTTTGCCCGGTGGGCGCAACGGTGCACACGCCGGAAGGCCTGAACACCATGGTCTACAACCGCTGCGTGGGCACGCGCTACTGCTCCAACAACTGCCCCTACAAGGTACGCCGCTTCAACTTCCTGCTCTTCTCCGATTACGAAACCGAGAGCTTGAAATTGATGCGCAATCCCGACGTGAGCGTGCGTTCGCGCGGCGTGATGGAGAAGTGCAGCTACTGCATCCAGCGCATCTCGGCAGCCAAGATCGAGGCCGACAAGGAGAATCGCAATATTCTCGACGGCGAAATTGTGACCGCCTGCCAGCAGGCCTGCCCCGCGAGCGCGATCACCTTCGGCAACAAGAACGACAAAGACAGCCGCGTGTCCAAGCTGCGCGCACAACAGCGCAGCTACCAGGTCATTGCCGACATCAACACCCGTCCGCGCACCACGTACGTGGCCGAAGTATTGAACCTGAACCAGGAACTCGAAGAGACGCCGACGGAACATACGCCGGCCAAGGGTTGAGCAGCCGATGGCGACCAAAGAAGTAAAACCCGCTGACCATTGGGTCGATCCCGCGACCGGCGAATACCGTGTTATCGCGCCGGGCCAGAGCTTCCGGTCGATTACCGAGAAGATCGTGCGGATTGTGCTCACGCCGCACACGCCGATGGGGTGGTTTGCGCTCTTCACGTTGGCGGGCGGCGGCGCGGTGATGCTGTTGACTGCAATCACCTGGCTTTTCTTGAAGGGCGTCGGCATCTGGGCCATTTCGCAGCCGGTGGCCTGGGGCTTCGCGATTATCAATTTCGTCTGGTGGATCGGTATCGGCCATGCAGGCACGTTGATCTCGGCCATTCTGCTGCTCTTCAAGCAGCAATGGCGCAATTCGATCAGCCGCTTTGCCGAAGCCATGACCATCTTTGCCGTGGTTTGCGCGGGCATGTTCCCGCTGATCCATGTGGGGCGTCCCTGGCTGGGATATTGGATGTTGCCGTTGCCCTTCACCATGAACGTCTGGCCGCAGTTCCGCTCGCCGCTGGAGTGGGACGTGTTCGCGGTTTCGACCTACGCCACGATTTCGGTGGTGTTCTGGTACATCGGCATGGTGCCCGATCTCGCCACCTTCCGCGATCGCGCAGATTCCAAGCTCGCCAAGTACTTCTATGGGATTCTGTCCGTGGGCTGGCGTGGTTCAGTGCGCCACTGGATGCGCTATGAGACGGCATCGCTGCTGCTAGCAGGCCTGGCCACGCCGCTGGTGCTTTCGGTGCACACCGTCATCAGCTTCGATTTCGCCGTGGCGGTCCTGCCCGGATGGCACACCACCATCTTCCCGCCCTACTTCGTCGCCGGCGCTATCTACTCAGGATTCGCCATGGTGCTGACGCTGGCCATTCCGCTGCGCAAGTTCTATCACCTGGAGTCGCTGGTCACCGAGCGCCACATCGACAACATGGGCAAGGTGATGCTGGTGACCGGCTTCATCGTGGGCTATGGCTACGCTATGGAAGCCTTCATGGCCTGGTACTCGGCCGATCACTGGGAGGCATTCGCTTTCTGGAATCGCGCCTTCGGTCCCATGGGCTGGTCCTACTGGGTGCTGATCAGCTGCAACCTGGTGATTCCGCTGACCACGCTCTGGTCGCGCAAACTGCGCACCAACGTTGCGTTCATGTTCTTCATTTCGATTGTCGTGAACACGGGCATGTGGTTTGAGCGCTTCGTCATCATCGTGACCAGCCTCTACCGCGACTTTTTGCCCTCGTCCTGGGGAACGTATCGCGCCACCAAATGGGACTACATGACCTTCGTGGGAACGTTGGGCTTATTCACCACCCTGTTCCTGTTGTTTGTGCGCTTCCTGCCCATGATTCCCATGAACGAAATTCGCATGATTCTGCCGCAGGCCAAGATCAAGCCCAAGGCCACGGTGGAGGCGGGAGACTGATATGCCTGCTCGCGAAGGAGTATACGGCCTGCTGGCCGAATTCGAGACCCCGGGCGATCTGGTGAGAGCCGCGCAGCAAGCGCGCCAGGATGGCTGGCGGCGCATGGATTGCTATACGCCCTATCCGGTGGAAGAAGCGGCCGAAGCCATCGGCTTCCATCGCAACAAGGTGCCGCTTTTGACCCTCATCGGCGGCCTGATGGGCGGCACGGCTATGTTCCTGCTGCAAGTCTGGGTCTCGGTGCTCGCTTATCCGCTCAACATCGCGGGGCGCCCCATGTATTCGTGGCCGGCTTTCATTGTGCCCACCTACGAGTGGACCATCCTCTGGGCCGGTCTCTCGGCTGCCTTCGGCATGCTGGCGCTCAACGGCCTGCCGTCGTTGTATCACCCGCTGTTTAACGCGCCCAACTTCCGCGACGGCGCCACGACCGATAAATTCTTCCTCTGCCTCGAGGCGCTCGATCCCAAGTTCGATCGCGCCGAAACCAAGGCCTATTTGGAAAAGTTCAAGCCGAATTCTGTGACGGAGGTGGAGTACTGATGAGCCGCCTCGAAAACAGGGAACAGGGAACAGGGATCAGGGATCAGAAGGCCGTGAATCGTGATTCGTGGTTCGTGGTTCGTGAACCGGAGCCCGTCAATGATCACCAGGGCGCACCGTGTCCCATCCTTTCGCGCACTTTGCGAAAGGGTGGGAGAGCAACTCTCTTCGCCGGAATTGCCGTACTGTTTCTCCTCGCCGGCTGCCGCCAGGACATGCAGGACCAGCCCAAGATGCAGCCGCAGCGCGGCTCCGATTTCTTCGCCGACCATCGCGGCGCGCGTCCCCAGGTTCTTGACACCGTGGCCCGCGGCCAGCTCCACGAAGACAGCTACTTCTACACCGGCGTGGTGCAAGGCCCCAACGGCTACCGCCAGGAACTCGACCAGATGCCCTCCGAGATTCCCGTCACCCTGGATGTGCTTGAGCGCGGCCAGGAACGCTTCAACATTTACTGCACGCCCTGCCATTCGCGCGTGGGCAACGGGCTGGGAGAAATTGTGCAGCGCGGCTTCAAGCCCGCCGGCAATCTCCACGACCAGGTGCGCATGTCGCAGCCGCTTTCGCACTACTTCTACGTGATGACACATGGCTACGGCGCCATGCCTGACTACTCGTCGCAGCTGCCGCCGGCCGATCGCTGGGCCGTGGCCGCGTACATCCGCGCCCTGCAGCTCAGCCAGGCAGCCACGGCTAAAGATGTGCCCTCCGGCACCCAGATCAGGAACCTGAAAGATGTAGCAACCAGCGAGGGACATCCGGAGTACGCGCAGCCCTGGCCCTTGCCGGCGACGGCGGTGCAGGCTTACAAGCCCATCGCCAGCCAGGGAACGCCCGGCATGGCTCCGGCGTATCCCGCGGATCCGAAGATTTCGATTCCTGCAAGTAAACCGGCCCCCGCGGCGCAGAAGTAAGGACGCATAGGAATGGCTCACGATATCAACCCGGCTTCTCACGCTAAAGCGCTTCCCGCCGAGCTCGGTGCGCCGGCATTTGTCGACGCCTGGAAGTCTCGCGCGCTCGTGACCGGAGCAATTTTCGCCGTGATCGCCGTGATCCTGGGATTTCTGGGCCAGGCCGAGGACGGTCTGGGCTGGGACCACTTCCTTCGCGCCTGGACGCTCGGCACCATGTGGACCTGGGGCCTTTGCGTCGGCGGTCTCGCGCTCCTGATGGTGCAGTACTGCTCCGGCGGCAAGTGGGGATTGCTGCTCCGCCGTCCACTCGAAGCCCTCAGCCGCACCCTGCCGGTCATCTTCGTCTACTGGCTGGTCATCGCCCTCTTCATGAAGCGCCTCTACCTGTGGGCGCAATTCACCACGGCCAGCGACACCGCGACTGCCCTCAAGAATGGCGTCATCACTGAAATCCAGGCCCACTGCATCGACTTCAAGCGACCCATGTTGAACACGGACATGTTCTGGGCGGTCAGCCTGTTCTGCTTCGCCATCTGGGCTTATTACGAGATACGCCTCAACGCGCTCGCCCTCAGGCGCGAGGCCGACGCACCGGAGAACACGCCCAACTGGATCAAGAGATTTGAGAACATCAGCGGCCCCGGCATCCTCATCTACGCCCTCACCATGACGGCGTGCGCCATCTACTGGATCATGTCGATGGATCCCACCTGGTTCTCATCGGTCTACGGCCTGCTGTTCCTGGTCGGCCAGGGCTACCTGGTGCTGGCCTTCTGCATCATCGTTGCGATCTCGCTCTCCCGCGCCGAGCCCTTCAAGACCATCCTGCGCCAGACCGAGCAGCACGACCTGGGCAAGCTCGCCTTCGCCTTCGTCATGCTCAATATCTATCTGAACTTCGGCCAGTTCCTCATCATCTGGTCCGGCAACCTGCCCGGCGAGATCAACTGGTACCTGGATCGCATTCGCGGCAGCTGGGGCGTCATCATCACCCTCGACTTCCTCTTCCACTGGGTCATTCCCTTCAGCATGCTGCTTTCGCGCGACCTCAAGCGCAACAAGAAACGCCTCGTCCGCATCTGCCAGTGGATGGTTTTCGCCCGCGCCTTCGACATGTTCTGGCTCATCGAGCCCAACTTCAAGGACGCGGCGCGCAATCTCCACTTCAGCTGGGGAATTCTCGAATACATTGCCGTGCCCGCCGCGATGTTCTGCTTCTGGCTGGCCTACTACTGCACGCGCCTGAAGACGCGGCCGCTGTTGCAGGTGAACGATCCGCATCTACAGGAGATCCTGGAGCCTGAACATGTCAATGCATGACGAAAACGGGCCTAACGAACATGGGCATAACGTATTTGAAAGCCCGGATCGCGACAAGGGCGCCCCGGAGAACGTTGACGCCTCGCTCGGCTATGAGCGCAGCGACGTCGGCGTCACGGGCATTTTGGTCTTTATTACCGCGCTGGCCATTTTTGTCATGGTCGGCGGAGTGCTCTGCTACGGCATCGGCAAGGTCATCAACGCCCGCATGAACAAGGAAGACGGGCCCAACAGCAAGTGGACGAAGACCGTGGACGTGCGCCAACTTGGCAACTTCCCGTCCAGCCCCGAGCTACAGAACAAGATGGCGGAGATTACCCAGACCTTCCCCACGCCTCGGGTCCAGACCGACGACGGCAATCAGGACGTTGCCGACCTGCACGCGCGCGAAGATCTGCTGCTCTCGAACTACACCTGGGTCGACGAGTCGAAGGGCACGGTCAGGATTCCTATCGATCGCGCCATGGAATTGATTGCGCAACGGGGATTGCCCGTAGCACAGCCTGTGCAGGGGCAAGCGCCCATGACCGGCGACAGCAGCCCAACAGTCCCCGTTCCGCTCACCAATGGCTTCGCACGTACCGCGTATGAGCAAGGAGCAGGGACCAGAGACTAGGGAACAGGGAACAGGGAACAGGATTCCCCTTCGCCGAATGTGGGATCCAGGGTTTGTATCAGGGCACGGCTTTAGCCGGGCCGATGAGGTTGCAAAAAAGCTAGGGGCTTTAGCCCTGAGGGATTTGGGCAGTGGAATCAGGCAGCACAATTCGGAGAACCTTGCACGCAACGGCTATCGGCCTCGCGGGCGCGATTGTGTTTTGTCTTGCCTCTCCGCTCCTCTCCGCGCAGGTCTCCGCCTACGGCGACAAGCAAGCCGGCCGGCCCAACGACCAGCCGCCGTCGATTCTGAAGGGCGTCGGTATCGCGCAGCATCTCAATACGCAACTGCCGCTCAACCTCACGTTCACCGACGACGCGGGCAAGCCGGTGGCGCTGGCCAGCTACTTCGGCAAAAAGCCGGCCATACTGGCGCTGGTCTATTACCAGTGCCCCATGCTCTGCTCTGAAGAGCTCAACGGCCTCACCAGCGCCTTGCAAATGGTGCGCTACATTCCCGGCAAAGACTTCAACATCATCGTCGTTAGCATCGATCCCAGCGAGGGCACGGATCTGGCCGCGGCCAAGAAGCGCACTTATCTCAAGCGCTACGGCCGCCCTGAAACCGCCAACGGCTGGCATTTTCTCACCGGCACGCAGCCCAACATCGACGCGCTGACCAAAGCGGTTGGCTTTGGCTACGTCAAAATCCCCGGCCCCGACGGTAAGCTCACGCAGTTCGCCCACGCCAGCTCCATCCAGATCGTCACACCCGAGGGCAAGCTGGCCCAGTACTACATGGGAGTCGAATACTCGCCCAAGGATCTGCTGCTGGGCCTCGACGAAGCTTCGGCCAATCGCATCGGCTCGCCTGTCGACAACATTCTTACTTACTGCTATCACTACAACCCTGAATCCAACACGCACGATCTCATCATTGCGCGCGTGATTCAGTTGGGAGGTTTCCTCACCGTCGTGCTTTTGGGCGGTTTCATGCTAGTCATGTTCCGCAAGGACTTCAAGCACCCGCACGATTGGGACAATTCGTATCATGGCGGGCCTCACGGGACAGCAAAAAAGGTGAACGGATAACGGAATGGACCACATCAGCCCAGTACTTTGGCAGTTTCTCCAGAAGTGGTTGACGCACTTCGCGCTCTTTCCGCCCGAGGCGTCCACGGTCGCGCCCGAGTCGGACGCGCTCTACTTCTTCATGGTCCTGGTCAGCCTGATCGGGTTGACGCTCGTGGTGTTGCTGATTGTGGCTTTCTCCATTCTGTACAGCAAGAAGCGTCATCCCAAGGCGGTTCAGATCGAAGGCTCCACTCTGCTTGAGGCCACCTGGACCATCATTCCCTTGGGCCTGTTCCTGGTTATGTTTGTGTGGGGCGCGTTGCTCTACTTCCGCATCTATACGCCGCCGGCCAACGCCATGAACATTTACGTGGTGGGCAAGCAGTGGATGTGGAAGGCCGAGCATCCCGGAGGCCAGCACGAGATCAACGCTCTGCATGTGCCCATGGGCCGTCCCGTGCAGATCACGCTCATCTCGCAGGATGTGTTCCACAGCTTCTCCATCCCCGCATTTCGTGTAAAGCGCGAGGCCATTCCGGGCCGTTACACCACGGTCTGGTTTCAAGCCACGGCAGTTGGAACCTATCACCTTTTCTGCACTCAGTACTGCGGTACTGACCACTCGGAGATGATCGGCGACGTGATCGTGATGACGCCCGACGATTACAAGAAGTGGCTCGAGAGCTCGACCAGCGGCAACTCGCTGGCGCAGGATGGCGAGCGCCTCTTCGCCAGTCTCAGCTGCAACGCCTGCCACAACACGCGGCCCGACGCGCGCGGCCCCAGCCTGGCCAATGTCTACAATGCCAAGCTCACGCTTTCCAGCGGACAACCCATCACGGTCGACGACGCCTACCTGCGCGATGCCATCCTGAATCCGTCGCAGCACATCACGCAGGGCTACGCCCCCATCATGCCCACCTACCAGGGGCAGATCAGCGAAGAAGGCGTGATCGCCCTGGTCGAGTACATCAAGAATCTCGATTCCGATTATCGCGTTCAGCAAACCATCAACACCACCGACCTGGTTCCTGAAACTGAAGGCGCCAAACCGGCGACCGGGGCTAAGGCGCCCGCGGCGCAGAAGGAGGTCAAGCCATGAGCGAAGCCACCATCGTCAGTCTTCCCGATCAATCCACGGCCAGGATCCCCAAGATGAACTTCCTGACCAAGGAGAACGGCCTGCTCAGCTGGCTGCTCACCGGCGACCACAAGCGGATCGCCACGCTCTACCTGATCTCGATCACGTTCTTCTTTTTTATCGGCGGGGCCCTGGCTGGACTCATCCGCCTGGAGCTGCTCACCCCGCAGACCACCCTGATGGCCGCCGACACCTATAACAAGGTATTCACCATGCACGGCGTCATCATGGTGTTCTTCTTCCTGGTGCCGTCTGTACCCGCCACCATCGGCAACTTTCTTATCCCCATGATGGTCGGCGCCAAGGACCTGGCCCTTCCCAAGGTCAACCTGCTGAGCTGGTATCTCTACGTCATCGCCGGCATCATGGCCATCTATACCATGGCCGCGGGCGGCGTGGACACGGGCTGGACCTTTACCACCCCGCTCTCTACGCACTACCTCAACACCCACGTCATCTCGACGGGTCTCGCCATTTTTGTCGCCGGTTTCAGCTCCATCTTCACCGGCCTCAACTTCATCGTCACCATCCACAAGATGCGCTGCCCGGGCATGACCTGGTTCCGGCTGCCGCTGTTCGTGTGGTCGAACTACGCGGCCTCTATCCTGATGGTGCTGGGCACGCCAGTGCTGGCCATCACCCTGGTGCTGGTCGTGCTTGAGCGCACCATGCACATCGGCGTCTTCGATCCCGCCTTCGGTGGCGACCCGCTCCTCTTCCAGCACTTGTTCTGGTTCTATTCGCACCCCGCCGTCTACATCATGATTCTGCCCGGCATGGGCGTCATCTCCGAAGTGGTTTCCACCTTCAGCCGCAAGCGCGTCTTTGGCTACACGGCGGTGGCGTTCTCCTCGGTGGCCATCGCCGTCTTCGGCTTCTTCGTCTGGGCCCACCACATGTTCATCATGGGCATCTCCAACTACGCGGCGCTCATCTTTTCGCTGCTCACCATGCTCGTCGCGGTGCCCTCGGCCATCAAGATCTTCAACTGGGCCTTCACGCTCTACAAAGGTTCCATCACCTTTGAGACGCCCATGCTCTACGCCTTCGGCTTCATGGGCCTGTTCACTATCGGCGGGCTGACCGGCGTCTTCCTCGGCACCACGGGTACCGACATTCACCTCACAGAGACGTACTTCATCGTCGCTCACTTCCATTTCGTCATGGTCGGCGGCATGTTGATGGCCTTCCTCTCGGGCGTCCATTTCTGGTGGCCCAAGTGGACCGGCCGCATGTATCCGGAAAAGATCTCGCAGTTGGCCGCCATCGTCACTTTCATCGGCTTCAACTTCACCTTCTTCCCGCAATTCATCCTCGGCATGCTGGGCATGCCACGGCGCTACGCCGCCTACCCGCCGGAGTTCCAGGCCCTCAATGTCTTTTCCACTGCGGGCGCGACCATTCTTGGCATAGGCTATCTGCTGCCCATCATCTACCTCACCTGGTCGCTCAAATACGGCGAAATCGCGGGCAACAATCCCTGGCAGGCCACGGGGCTGGAATGGCAGACACAGTCCCCGCCCTTGACTGAGAACTTCCCTGAGATTCCCATCATGGATCACGAAGCCTACGACTACGAGTGGCTCGAGAAAATGCAGGAGAAAGAGGTGGCGAGTGTCGGATAGCACCGCAATCGCGAACGGCGGCCAAGGGCTTTCTAACTCCGCTAGCTCCGCTAACACCGCTAGCTCCGCTCATTCGGAGCATCCGCCCTATCAGCGCCATCACTTCGAGTCCGTGGATCAGCAGTTTGACGCCACCAACTTCGCCATGTGGCTCTTCCTACTCACTGAAGTCATGTTCTTCGGCGGCCTGTTTACCGCCTACCTGATCATGCGCAACTGGTACTACCCGGCCTTTGTCGTCGGTTCGCACCAGTTGAGCATCTTCTGGGGCACGGCCAACACCGCCGTCCTCATCGCCTCCAGCTTCACCATGGCCATGAGCGTCTGGTCCGCGGAGGTGCGGCGCAAGAAATCGCTGCTGATTTATCTCTGCCTCACGCTGGTCTTCGGCCTCACCTTCCTGGGCATCAAAGGCATCGAGTGGCACGAGAAGTGGGAGAAGCACCACATCCCCGGCGAGCACTTCAGTGTACAGTCATTCGTCAATCCGCAATCGGACCCCGAAGTCTACAACGAGTATCACGACGCCCCGCTCGCGCCCGACATGGCGCAAAAGACCGAGGAGTATTTCTTCCTCTACTTCGCCATGACCGGCATGCACGCGCTGCACATGGTAATTGGCGTCGGCATCCTGATCTTCATGATCTTCCGCGCCAAGGCCGGGGCTTACACCACGGGCCACGTCACATTTGTCGAGAATTTCGGCCTCTACTGGCACTTCGTCGATATCATCTGGATCTATCTCTTCGCCCTGCTGTATTTGATCAGCAGGCATTGACGTTGTACGGCCGGTCTGCAGAGGCCGCGGAAAAACTCAGCTGGCAAGGAGTTCTGTATCAGAAGTTTTGTATCAGGGCGCGAGTTTACTCGCGCCGCAAGTTGCACAAAATGATTTCGGGGCTTTAGCCCCTGGGGGGCAGAACACCCGCAGGAGAAGTGACATGAGCGAACAACGCGAGCATGAACAACACGAACCGGAACACCACATCGTCAGCCCCGTCACGTACATGATCATTCTCGGTGCGCTGCTGGTGGGCACGGCGCTTACGGTATTAGCTTCCTACTTCGATCTCGGCGAGTGGCATATCGCCCCCGGCCTCACCCTGTTCTGGAATCCAGTAGTGGCGCTGGCCATTGCCACCACGAAGATGATGCTGGTGGTGCTCTTCTTCATGCACGTCAAGTACAGCCCCAAACTCACCAAGCTCACAGTGGCTTCGGGCCTGTTCATGTTCCTGGTGTTAGTGGGCATGACGCTGGCCGACTACTTCACCCGCGCCTGGGGACGGTGGTGAAAGCAGGGAACAGGGATTAGGGAACAGGGATTAGAAAACAAGGGCCGCCCGCGGGCGGCCCTATTTAGTTTTCAAGGGAAAAATCAATCTGGCCAGTCCAATTCCGCTCCCTGCAATTCGCGGTCGGAATATTCCGTGAGCAATCGGGCATGATTTCGAAGACCCTTTTCGAGCGCGATAATGCCAAGAATCGCGCAGCAAGTATCAGGATCCTCTGCGTTCAGCAGTTCCGAAATTCCTTTTTCGGCAAGCGCATGGATCGCGTTGAAGTAGTCGTCTTTGATCCAGTCAGGAACATCGGGATTCTTGTTTTGATTGCGCGCGAGCTCAATGATCGAAATAATTGCGTAAGCATTCCAGTCGATCACGCCGCGAGCGCAGTAAATCCGCACAATATGGGGAACCGCAGCGAACGACGCATCGCCCACATCTCCTTGATGGTGAAGCTCATTCCAAAGCTCGCTCCAAACCGAGCCAATTTCCGGTTCGTGCTCAAGCTTTTCCAGAAGTGGCCGCGAATCGAATGGAACCTTATAGCCGCCTTTCAATCCAGACCAGCGCGGGTCGTCAAAACCGATCATATTGCGGAGGCTCCTCGCTTTCTTGTTCCCTCGGTCCCTTGTTCCCTTGGTCCCTGCTTTTACAACGTCGGCTTCGGCGGCTTGACCACAGTCCACGCATTCGCGCCCGTCACTTTTACGTGCCGCCGGAAGAGCTTGCCGCCCTGTGCAACGTAGATCCAGCTTGCGTTTTCGTTGGCGGCAAAGGTGATGGCCGTGAGCGGCCCTCCGCCAGGAATCGGAGGATTCAGAATCTGCATCACGCGGCCGTTTTGCATGCAAACCTGAATGCCCGTCGGCGTGGCGGTGTAGACCACTCCATCGGTATCTTCCGTCGCTCCGACGGCGGCGCTCGGCGAGCCGGGCATGGTCGTCTCCGGCACCTCGAGACGGTAAAAAGGCTCGCCGTTGACCAGCGCCCCGTCCGCAGCGATCTGGAACGACCAACTGTAGCGAGAAAATGCGTCGGTCACGACCATAAGCGACTGGTCGGGCGAGAGCGCGAGCGCGACGGGGAGGACCAGCTCGCCATGGAGGTCGGTAAAGCGCAGCGCCACGTGCGCATCGCCAGCCGCATCGATGCGGCCGATTGTGCCCTCCGATCGGTCGAGAAAATAAATCGTTCCATCTTGCGTTACAACAAAATCGTCGACGCCGGCGAGACTTCGGACGACGGTCTTCTGGTCATTCGCCGATCCGGTCGCCGTGTTCGAAGAAACAATGTCGCCCGTCGACTGCTGATACGTATAGAGCCTGCCATTCGCGCCCATGCGCAGGATGGTCGCGTCGTTGGGAGGCTCTGCAAACTGCGTCACCTTGCCGTCCGCGTCCACGCGGTCAATCGTTCCCGCCGGGGCATCGGCAAAGTAGACATCCCCCTTGCTGTCGGAGGTCAGGCTCCTCGGCCCGTACTCGCCCGGTCGTGAATCGCCCGGCCCATACGCGCCGCCGATCTGAGTCCAAGGCTTGTCCAGATACACCGTCGAAAAGACGCGATTCGTAGTGTCGTAACCCGGCTGGTGCGCGGCCGCCGGCTCATGCACCACAACCGGCTCCGGATACCCGCGCCACAGCCAGCGCAACGCATCGGGCAAATCCGCGCCGCCCTGCTTCATGTTGTGCGCTTCGGTGCCCATCTCGAACTTTACGTCGTAGCCCACAAATTCCAGCGCCTCAAACATCACCTGGTTGTTAATCGGCCAGCTTCCGAAAGGCGAACTCCCGAACGGCTCCGGAGCCACGATGTGATCCTGCGTCCCGTCCTGCATCCAGATGCGGATCGGCTTGGGCTCCGTCTTGCGCACCAGCGCCGGCAGCGCGTCCGCGCCCTTCATCGACACATAGGTTCCGATGAAGCTCAGCACGCGGTGAAACTCGTCGGGCCGGTTCCACGCCGCCATGAATGCGCCCACCGCGCCCGTACTCACGCCGCTCAGCCCGCGGTCGTCGGGATTCTTTGACAGGTTGTAGTCTTTGGCCACCGCGGGAATCAACTCACCCAACAGAAACTCGGCAAAACGCGGCGTCAGCGAATCGTACTCGTAGATGCGGTTGTAACGGTTCTGGTCGGCGTCGCTCACTACAGGCAAAATCCCCGGATCGACGAAGATCGCGATCATCGGCGGCAGATCATGCTTGGCGATCAGGTTGTCGAAGACCACCGGCACGCGCACGCCGTTACCCAGCGCCCCGCTGCCGTCGAGAAAGATCATGAACGGCGTGGGCTTGCTGGCGTCGTACTGCGCCGGGACGTAGACGGCGCAATTGTGCGGTGTGCCGGGATAGGTTTTGCCCGGCGGCAGCACAAATTTTGTCACCGTGCCCTTGGGCACGCCGTCCTGCGGTTGTGAGTCGCGCCCGAGCGTGTAGTCTTCCGCGGGTAGCGCCACGGCCGCGAAGAGCAGCAGAGAAAACAGAATTGGTTTCATCGAAAACCTGGCTGTGAAGTTTGGCCTGATCGAACCGGGAAGAGAGTCGCCCGCATAGCCTGCAACGCCACCATCCTACATGGCCCAACGCTCACTCGCATAGAATGCAGAACATGATGGTAGAAGATTTTGAGAGAGCACTTTCAGAGCTGAAAGGCACAACGGTCGAGGTCTCAAGTTCCGGTGCATTTCCGGAGCCTGGAGCGGCCTCGGCGAAGCTACTCTTCAGCGATGGCACATGGCTGCGGGCTGATTATTGGAGACTCATAAAGAGCGGCAAGGCAGATGTAAGCAGCTTTGACCATCAAGAGAAATACGGGCTGCCGGCGCCTATTGACGCACTCCTGGAACTGAAGCAGGCGTTTCAAAATGCGCCAGTATCCGACGCCCGGCGCGACAGAAGAACTGGCGACCTGCTTTTCTCTTTAGAAGGAGAAGTGGAACTCGAAGTGTTCAATTTCACTGGTTATGAGGTGTGGGAAATTCACTTTTCTAACGGTGCCGGAGAGTATTCACCGCACGCGAAATGAAATTCCGGCGAGGTGAATTGAATCCTCCGCTCGCCGAACTCGCCGCCTTGGCCGGCACGCGAACCCCGCTAAGTCCTGCTTTTGCCGCTTTACCACCCCTGTATCCGGAATCACACTTGGCTCTCCTCACCGCTGTCCTATAATGGGCCACCATTTCAAACCCGGAAGCTGCGTGTTTCGTTGAGCGTTATCTCATGGATTTCGCGCTTATCCCCATTGGAAGATCTTCAGACAAGGGGAAGTGCGAATCCGATTCCGGATGCGCGCCACGGAGCCAATGCTCGATCCGATCGTCTATCGTCCTGTTCGTCCTCACAGGGCAGGGAAGTCCGGCAGTCTTGCGTTTGTGCGGCCACGCCTCGCCGCATGGGCCTGCGTCGCTGCGCTGGCCGCAGGTCTTCTTGTTGATCTTGCTTTCGGCCCCGCGCTTGTGGCGCAACAACCCCTCGCCCCGCCGCGATCCACATCCATCACACAATCCGCGCTGCAGTCGCAGCAGTTGCCGCCGCGCGTGGTTGCCGCCCAGCACTTTCTCGCGCAGCGCGGAGTCGTTCCCGGCCATCGTGCCGTCGCCCGCTCGCTCTCGCCTCACCGTCTCAGCGCCGCGCTTTCCGCCCGTCCCATGGCAGCCTCGGCGCAAAACACCGCCAACAACGCCGCCAGCGCCACCTGGCAACCGCTCGGACCCACCGCCGTCCTTACCCCCGATTTCGGTCTCGTCACCGGCCGTATCTCCGCCATTGCGCTCGATCCCTCTGACTCCACAGGCAACCACCTCTACATCGGCACCACCGGCGGCGGCGTGTGGAGTTCCAGTAACGCCGGCACGTCCACTCTCTCGAACATCGTCTTCAATCCGCTGACGGACGCTCTCACCGCTCTCGGCGGATCCATCGATGCATCGATCAGCATCGGCGCGCTCACCGTGCAGCCGGGCGAGACCGGCGTTATTCTGGCCGGCACCGGCGATCCCAACGATGTTCTCGATTCCTACTACGGCGCCGGCATCCTGCGCTCCACCGACGGCGGCAACACCTGGAACCTGATCCAGGAAACCTCCGACGTGGAGGATAGCCTCAGCAGCCGCGACGTGAACTTTGCCGGCGAGGGTTTTGCCGGCTTTGCCTGGAGTTCCGTCAATCCCCAGTTAGTCGTGGCTGCGGTCACCGAATCCTTCGAAGGCGATGTGGTCGACGCGAACCAGCCTGCTGCGAATTGTGAGGGCCTCTACTACTCCTCCGATAGCGGCGCCACGTGGCATCTGGCCACCATCACCGACGGCAGCGGCGCGGTGGTGCAATCGGCCGGCAATCCGCTACTCGGGCCCAACGGCAACGCGGCCACATCCGTGGTCTGGAATCCGGTGCGCCAGCTGTTTATCGCCGCGGTGCGCTATCACGGCTATTACCAGTCCGCCGACGGCATCACCTGGACCCGCCTTGCCGATCAGCCGGGCGCGGGACTCACCACCGTCCTTTGCCCCACCAACCCAACCTATCCCGGCGACGTGGCCTGCCCCATCTATCGTGGCGCGCTCGCCGTCAATCCCCAATCCGGCGACACTTTGGCCTGGACCGTCGATGGCGATAATCAAGACCAGGGTCTGGGGCAGGATCAGTGCGCCATCAGTGGCGGCGTCTGCACCAACTCCACCATCACCTTTGCTCAGCAATGGAATACAACCGCTCTTGAAACCAGCACCCTCCAGGGAGCGGCGACGATTGCCAATGGCAATTACAACCTCGCGCTGGCCGCGGTTCCCTCCGGCCAGGACACGCTGCTGCTGGCCGGCGCCAACGACCTGTGGAAGTGCAGCTTGGCCATGGGCTGCGTCTGGCGCAACACCACCAACTCCACCACCTGCATCAGCGCCCAGGTGGGCGAGTTCCAGCACGCATTGGCCTGGAACACCTCCAACCCACTGGAGATCTTCCTCGGCAACGACAGCGGCCTTTGGCGTTCGATCGACGCCATCGGAGAAACCGGCGCGGCCTGTTCCGCCTCCGACGCCGCGCATTTCCAAAACCTCAATGCCAGTCTCGGCTCCCTCGCCGAGGTGGAAAGTCTTTCGCCCACCGGGAATTCCTCTTACACTCTCATGGCCGGCCTCGGTGTCAACGGCGTCGCCGGTGTCAAGAGCTTGGCCGTCACTGCGGATTGGCCGCAGATTCTCTCCGGCTACGGTGGTCCCGTGGCCATCGATCCCGCGAACTCCAACAACTGGTACGTCAACGACCAGCCCGGAGTCGCCATCTATCTGTGCTCGCAGTCCGCTCCGTGCACGCCATCTGCCTTTGGCACAACTCCGGTCGTCAGCGATGCCGATGTCGCAGGCGATGGCGACGCCATGCCTCTACCCGCACCATTCCTGGTCGACCCCATCAGCGACACGCAATTGCTCGTCGCTACCTGCCGCGTGTGGCGCGGCCCGGCCGGCCCCGGTTGGACCTCCGCCAACGCCATCAGCCCCATCCTCGACAACCAATCCAGCCCCGGCCCGTGCAGCGGCGACGCGCTCATCCGCTCCATGGCTGCCATGCCTCTGGCCTCCGGCGGCGAAATCATCTATCTCGGCATGTACGGCTCTGCCACCGTCGGTTCTCTTCTGCCCGGCCACGTCCTGAGCGCCATCTACAATCCCGCCTCCGCTTCCGCGCCCGCCTGGAACGATCTCACCCTCAATCCCGTCGTCAACAGCGCGCACGCACTTAACTACTACGGCCTCGACATCTCCAGCATCACCATCGACTCCCACGATGCCAGTGGCAACACGGTCTATGTCACCGTGGCAGGCATGCCCAACCCGGCAGATGGAATTGAGACCGTATACCGCACTACCAACGGGGGCTCTACCTGGACCGACATCTCCTCCAATCTGCCCTACGCGCCCGCTAGCAGCCTCGCCGTCGATCCGCAAAACGCAAACACGGTCTACGTGGCCACCGATGTGGGCGTTTATTTCACACCCGAGGTTGCCAACTGCGGGACAATGTCCTCCGATTGCTGGTCGGCCTTCGGCACCGGGCTTCCCGCCGCGCCCGCCGTGGCTCTCAGCGCCGTTCCTGCTTCCGCTTCCACGCACATGCTGGTCGCGGCCACCTATGGGCGCGGCATCTGGCAAACGCCGCTCTGGACCGCAGGCACGGCCCTCAGCGCCGCCTCCGTTAGTCCCGCCTCATACACCTTCGCCAGCCAGAGCATCAATTCCACCAGCGGCCGGATCCCCATCACTGTCCTCAATACCGGCAGCATTGCCCTTCTCCCCACCCCCTTTGCCATGACCGGCGACTTCGGCGAAACCGACAACTGCGTGAATCAGTCCATCGCTCCGGGTTCCAGCTGCATTATTTGGGTTACGTTTACGCCCCAGGTCACCGGCCCGCTCACGAGCGAAATGATCATTTACGCCAACGTCTACGGCGGCCAGCTCAGCGTCGATCTCAACGGCACCGGAACCGCCTCCGGCCCTGTCACTCTCACACCGGCCAGCGAAAGCTACGGCCAAATCGAGGAGGGAACGGTCTCCTCGCCGCTCACCATCACCGTCGCCAATAGCAGCCTTGTTTCCATTCCCATCAGCAGCATTTCCGTCACCGCGCCGTTTGTTCTCTCCGGCAATGGCTGCGGAACCACCAGTCTCGCGGCCAACGCCGATTGCCCGTTGCAGGTGGAGTTCGCGCCCACCACGACGGGCGTCTTTACCGGTCAGCTCACGCTCACCGACGGTGCGGGAACGCAAACCGTCCAGCTCAACGGAACCGCCGAGGCTTCGCCCACCGACGTCCTCAATCCCACGTCGCTTGCATTCTCACCCACTGCAATCGGGGGACTGCCTTCCAGTCTTACCTTCACGATCACCAACCTGGGCGACCTGCCGCTGACCGATCTTTCAGTGTCGATGACGAACAATCCTGGCGGCCAATTTCAAGTTTCGAACCCATGTGGCTCGCAGGTGGCGGCGCAGCATCCGGGAATCTGCACCATCACCGTCGCGTTCACGCCCACGCAACTGGGCGCAGTTACAGGCATGCTGACGGTTTCCGATTACACAACGCAAGTGGACACGCAAACTGTGTATTTAAGCGGCACGGGTGTGACGAATGCCGCCATCAGCCCCAGTCCCACCAGCTTCACCTTCACGAACCAGCAGCCGGGCGTGGCCAGCGCGCCGCAGACGCTCACGGTGACCAACTCCGGCGGCGTGACCATGGCCAACGTGAGCCTCACCATTTCGGGGGGGGCTGGCTATTCGGTTTCTCCCCCTGCGTGCGCCGCGCTGCTGAACCCGAATGCCAGCTGCACCGCGCAGATCGTCTTCACGCCCAATGCCACCGGCCCCGCCCCGCAGGCCACGCTCGTGATCTCGTCGTCCACCATTGGAGTCGCGGCGGTCTCGGTTCCCCTCAACGGCTCCGGGCAGCTTACGAACGGCCTCACTGCCAATCCCGCTCAACTCACCTTTGCCGCGGTCGGTGTGGGACAGGCCAACACCGCGCAGCCGGTCACCATCACCGACTCTTCCAGCTACGCCATCAGCTCGCTCACGCTTTCCATTTCGCCTGCCTCGGCTCCTTTCAGTGTCACGGGCTGCACCGGCAGCCTGGCTGCGGGCGCTAATTGCACGGCCTCGGTAGTTTTCGCGCCCACCGCTGGCGGCGCAGCCACGGGAACGCTCACCGTCAGCGCCACGGGCGTGGCCACGCCAGCCGCAGTCGCGCTCTCCGGAACCGGCTTCGATTTCACCGTTGCCTTTTCCGGCCCATCCAGCCAGACCGTGGCCGCCGGCCAGCAGGCTAACTACACGCTGGTCCTCACGCCCATCGGTTCCAGCGGCACGTTCACCTTTGCTTGCGGCACGCTTCCTACGGGCGCGCTCTGCCTCTTCAACCCCACAACGCAAACGCTCAATGCGGGCGCGCAGGGCAACGTCCTGGTCGAAATCTCCACCACCGGCTCCCTGGCTAATCTCGATAGACCGGAATTCGGCAAACCCGGAAAGCCCGGCTTCTGGAGCGCCGTGCCGCTTAGTTGCGGCTTGCTGCTTCTGCCGCTCACGATTCGCCGGCGCCGCAAAATCTTTCGGCTTGTCATCCTTGTCGTGGTCCTCGCCTGCGGCATCTCCAGTTGCACCAGCTCCGGCGGAGGGGGTACAGGCTGTACCGGAAGTTCTTGCAGTCAGCAAGGAGGTGGAGGCACGCCTACCGGCACCTACACCATTCCCGTCACCTTCACCGCCAACGGCACCTCGCATGCCGCAGACCTGGTCCTGACCGTCGACTGACCGCGCTTTCACCGCTTTCACTCATCCACTTCTTTTACCATCTTCACCCCTTCGCCTCTTTCACTTCCTTCACTTCCTTCACTCCTTTCACTCGTTTCACTGCGCCAGCCGCTATACTTGTTCTTCGGGAACCCGCGAGAAAACGCCCAAACCAGGCCGGCGGAAACGCCGCCATGAGGAACACCAGCGCATGACTGCCAAAGTAACCGTCGCAGATGTCGAGCGCGTCGCCGAGCTCGCGCATCTGGAGCTGGCGCCGGAAGAAATCGAGCCCATGCTTCGCGATCTGAACGCCATCCTCGACTACGTCGCCGAGTTGAACCAGCTCGACACCTCGGGCATCGAGCCGCTCGCGCAAGTGGGCGAGCTTGAAAACGCCGCCATCCCCCAGCCGCGTCCGGATGTCGTCGCGCCATCGCTCCAGCGCGCCGCCGTCATGGCCCAGGCGCCCGAAACCGACGGTGCATTTTTCAAAGTGCCCAAGGTGATTGAACGATAGCGCCAATTTGTAGCGCCGGTCTCCTGGCCGGCTGTAGCGTGGGTCCCCAGACCCACGCTACGTCAGACACGTAGACAACAGGCCGTGCAACGGGATTCAGAACCAAAGAGGAACCGCGATTGCCAAGCGACACGAAAAAAACCGAGAGCTACGTCGAGAAGCCACAGACTCTGGCCGCGTTGCGCGACGAAATTGCGACAGGCCAAACCAAGGCCACTGACCTCGCCAACGAGTACTACGCTCGCATCGAGCAAAAAAATCCGCATCTCAACGTCTACCTGAGCCTGACCAAAGAACGCGCCCTCGCGCAGGCCGCGCACATCGATGATCTCGTGAAGAAAGGCAATCCGCTTCCGGCCCTCGCCGGCATTCCCATGGGCATCAAGGACGTGATGGTCGTCCAGGGCGCGCCATCGACCGCGGGCTCGAAAATCCTCGAGGGCTACCGGCCTCCCTACGATTGCACCGCGGTGGCAAAGCTCGAAGCCGCGGGCGCAGTGCGCCTGGGCAAGCTCAACTGCGACGAGTTCGCCATGGGCTCGTCGAATGAGAATTCAGCCTACGGCCCCGTGCGCAATCCCGTCGACACCGATCGCGTTCCCGGCGGATCGAGCGGTGGCTCGGCCGCGGCCGTGGCTTCCAATCTCGCCGTGGCCACGTTGGGGAGCGACACCGGCGGATCGATTCGCCAGCCCGCCAGCTTTTGCGGTGTGGTGGGTGTGCTGCCCACCTACGGCCGCGTCTCGCGCTACGGACTGATCGCCTTCGCGTCGTCTCTGGACCGCATCGGCCCTTTCGCCGCCAACGTGCGCGACGCCGCCACGCTGCTCGGCGTCATCGCCGGTCACGATTCCAAAGACGCCACCAGCTCTCCGGCTCCCGTTGATGACTACGCCGCCCAAAGCGACCAGCCCGCCGCGGGTCTGCGCATCGGCGTTCCGGCGGAGTATTTCGCCGAAGGCCTCGACCCCGAAGTCCGCGCCGCCATCGAAAAGGGAATCGCCGCGCTCGAAGCTGCCGGATGCACCATCAAGCCGGTCTCGCTGCCGCACACAAAATATGCCGTTCCGACCTACTATCTCGTCGCCACCGCTGAAGCCAGCGCCAACCTTGCCCGCTTCGACGGCGTGCGCTACGGCTACCGCTCCCCGCGCTCGGCAACGCTCTCCGACATGTACTCGCACTCCCGCGACGAGGGCTTCGGCGCCGAGGTCAAGCGCCGCATCTTCCTCGGCACCTACGCGCTCTCCGCCGGCTACTACGACGCCTACTACCTCAAGGCGCAGCAGGTCCGTCGCATCCTCGCCGAGGAGTTTCTCCGCGCCTTCGCCGAAGTCGACGCCATCGTCACGCCCACCTCGCCCTTCCCGGCTTTCAAAATCGGCGAGAAGACCGGCGACCCGCTGGCCATGTACCTCGCCGACATCTACACCGTCACTGCCAGCCTCGCCGGCATCTGCGGCGTCAGCGTGCCCTGCGGCGCAACGAATGCCGGCCTGCCCGTCGGCATGCAGATTCTTGCCCGCCACTTTGGCGAAAGCACTGCCTTCCGCGTAGCGCGCGCGGTGGAAGCCGCAAAGATCTAACTTTGCGCTAGAATCATCGCGCAGCACTTTTCCGCCCCGGCCCGTCGCCGGCGTGGAGTCGTCATTCTCCCAGAAGCGTGTTTCCAGGAATCCGTGCGGAATAGTCCCTGACTAAGAACGGGGCACGCAACGGATTCAAGAATCATCAGGAGACTCGCCTTCATGCACGCTCGGCGGAAAGCTGTCCTTATCGTCCTCCTTCTCGCAATGTTCTTTGCGATCGCCTCAATAGCCTCATCCGCAGCGCGCAAGCACACCGTCGTCCTGGGCGCCATGAGGAAGGTGCCGTATTCCAAAGCCGGCGATCCATCCGGCGCGGTTCCCGGCGAGGACACGCTCAAAATTCGTGCCCTGCTCGTCGATGGCGTTCTCAAGGAATGGACCACAGGCGACATGCACGACGTCACCGACCGCAGCTTTGTAGTGCGGCGCGTCATTCGGCTCAATGACGCCTTGCCCTCGGACAACCCGCCAGAAAAGTCCGCGTCAAGTCCCGCGTTAAATTCGGCCAGCCACTGGGTATGGCAGCGCGGCCCGTGGCTGCTGGTCGATCGCGTCACCGGCCATGTCACCGCACTACACTTGCCCGACTACGATCCCGGCGTGAGCCAGGCGAGCTGGTTCCGCGATTACGCTGCCTACTGCGGCGTGACGGCCAGCGGCAAGAGTCTGTATGCGGTGGTGGCGCAGTTGGCTGTGCGCAAGCCGGTGCTGGCAAAAAAGCTCGCAGCCTTCGATCCTGAGAGTGCGACCGGTCCTGCCTGCGCTCCGCCCGATTGGCAGCGCGAGCCGTTGCGCATCAGCTTTCATCCCACAGGCAAGGACGCCGTCAGCTACGATTTCGTTCCGGGCTCGGCGGTGATGGTGGAAGATACGGGCGACGAAGAGGAAACCCCGGCTCCGGCCCCGGCAAAATAGCGAAAAGCACGGAACAAGGGAACGGACGCCCTAGCGCGGCGGTTCCCTCCACCAGTTCCAAAGCACCCAAACCATGAACCAGAGCGCAATTCCGACCGGGATCAGCGCGAACGCTTCCGCGTCAAATACCACTTTCATGGCGACGGACCCTCATTCCGCCTTCCGTATGCCGGGGGCCCCCAAAAGGCTCCCGCGCCTCGGAAAGCTCGATGAATCCAGTGGGCGCCCATTTCTGTAAAAAGGGAGTAGCGGGTTTGTAAAGGACCTATAAAGACGACACGCCCCGGGCGGTTGGCCCCCTTGGCGCGAAAAACTTCGCGCTCGTCCCCTCGCTCCCTGCCTTTTTGTTCCCTTGTTCCCCGTTCCCTTGGTCCCTGTTTTTCCCGCCTTCTCGGTCCCTTGTTCCCTGCCGGGGCCCTCGGCGAGCGGTCTTTGCTCGCTGGGGTGGCTTGTTCCCTCGGTCCCTGTCCTTGACACCGAACCGGCTGCACATTTCTTATCGTTCTAGGCTTTCTTTTTAGCAACCCGGGCGGGACGACCTTGGCGGGAACCGCTTTTTGCTTGCTCTGGTGCTGAAAAGGAAAGCTGTGTCGAACAGGAAGCAGGCGGTAGCGGGGTTGCGCGGTGCGTACAGGCATGAGCATCAAGTCCTGAATGGCGCGGCCAAACCCTTCCACCCGGAGCTTGGGCCGTTGAGAGACTGAGGCTCCAAGAACCTTTCCCGGAGACAAATCTATTGGTCAGGCGCCGGCAGCATCGGCCGGGTGCGCCTGTGCCCAAAGCTGGTGAACGCCGGCTGCGGAGCGAGTAAAGGACTTGAGGCTTAGTATGAATCTCTTGGCAACTTTGGTTTTGTGGGCTGCTGCGCCTGCCCCGGGGGCAGGTGGCGGCCTGGGGATGCTGCTCCCCATTTTGCTGTTTATTCCGCTGCTCTATCTGCTCATGATCCGTCCGCAACAGAAGCGGCAAAAGCAGTGGCAGCAGATGCTGGCGGGCATCAAGTCCGGCGACCGGATCACCACGGCGGGCGGCATCCGCGGCGTCATCATCTCCATCAAGGACGATTCCATCATTATTCGCGTCGCGCCCGACAATCTGAAACTGGAAGTGGCCAAGAGCGCAATTGCCTCCGTCACCACGCAGGATGAGCCTTCGGCCTCCTGACAAGAGAATCGAAATCATGAAGAAAAATCTCAAAAACAAAATTGCCCTGATCTTTGCCGTGCTTCTGATCTGCCTGTACGGGATCTTCGGGATTCCCCAGGGATTCAGTGGCAAGGCCTTGCGGGCCGCCATCTCCAATCGCATTCATCTGGGTCTCGATTTGCAGGGCGGCGTGCACCTGATTCTGCAGGTGCAGGTCTCTGAAGCGGTCAGCGACGAAACCGACAGCGCCGCGGCCCGCATCCGGGATGCTCTCAAGACCGGGAACATGACTTATTCCCAAGTAATCAAGCCCGATCCCAACAAGCCTGAGCTCATCGAGGTCGATGGCACTCCCGCCGCTAAGGCCAGCGACGTGCGCTCCCTGCTCGATCAGAAATTTTCCAACGAGTACGACATCAACGCGGGCAGCAGCGACAACTCCTGGACCCTGACCATGAAGCCGCTGGTCGAAAAGGACCTGGAACAAAAAACCGTTACCCAGGCCATTGAGACCATCCGCGATCGCGTCGACACCCTGGGCACGTTCGAGCCGTTGATTGCGCCCTATAGCCTGGGCGAAAACCAGATTCTGGTGGAACTGCCGGGAGTGAGCGATCTCGACAAGGTCAAGGCCATGATCCAGTCCACGGCGCGGCTTGAGATTCATGCTGTGGAGGGCGACGGCGAGGGATTTGCCGATGAGGCGTCGGCACTGGCCAGCGTCAACGGAGCCCTCCCGCCCGACGAGGAGATACTCCATGGCTCCGGAAACATGGCCACCGGCTCCGACTCCGACAAGGTCTTTATCATCGAGCGCGCCCCGGTCGTCTCCGGCAGCGACTTCCGCTCCGCCGATCCCAGCGTCAACTCCAACACCGGCCAGCGCACCGTGCATTTCACGCTCACCGATGAAGCCGGCAACCGCTTCTGGGATTACACCAGCGCCAATGTCGGCAAGTACATGGCCATCGTCATGGGCGGCCGCATCCGCGAAGTCGCCGTCATCAAGAGCGGCATCCGCGACTCCGGCGAAATCGAAGGCGCCTTTACTGAAGACGAAGTCACCGTGCTCTCCAAGATGCTGCGCACCGGCGCTCTGCCAGCTTCGCTCATCTTCCTTGAAGACCGCACCGTGGGTGCTTCGCTGGGCGCCGACTCCATTCGCGAAGGCGTCACCGCAGCCATCGTCGGCGTGCTCGTGGTCATGGCCTTCATGCTCATTTACTACAGAAGCTCGGGCATCAATGCCGACCTGGCGCTATTCCTGAACTTGGTCATCCTGCTTGGCTTCCTTGGCTACTCCGGAGCCACGCTCACCTTGCCAGGCATTGCCGGAGTCATTCTCACCATCGGTATGGGCGTGGACTCGAATGTGCTGATCTTCGAGCGCATCCGCGAAGAGATTCGCGCCGGCAAAGCGGCCTCGGCGGCCGTCGACCAGGGCTTTGCCCATGCCTGGGTGACCATCGTCGACACCCACGTCACCACCATCGTTTCCGCGGCCATCCTGTTCCTCTTCGGAACCGGACCGGTCAGGGGTTTTGCCACCACGCTCACCTTCGGTCTTGCCGCCAACCTCTTCACCGCGGTCTACGTCTCGCGCGTGATCTTTGAGGCGCATTTGAACAAGCTGAAGCCCGGCGAGATGGTTTCAATTTAGAAAGCAGCTTTTAGCTGTTAGCCGTTAGCTCTCAGCCTTTTTGCAGTAGAACGTAGCCTGGTTCTCGCACAAACGAGCTGACAGCTAAAAGCTAAGAGCTAAAAGCTTGGAGAAAAAAGTGGAATTCTTTCGCGGCGTAAATGTGAACTGGCTGGGGTATAAGTGGTACTTCCTCGCCTTTTCCATGATTTTTAGTGTGGCCGGCATCGCAAAAATGAGCTGGAACTGGACGCATATCGGCACGCCGGTGCCATTGAGTGTGGACTTTCGCGGCGGCACCGAAGTGCAGGTGCAATTTGCCAACCGTCCCGACATCAACGCCATCCGCCAAGCCATGGAAGCGGCCGGCATCAAGGATGCGCGCATCCAGAACTTTGATGTAGCCAGCCTGAACGAGGTTGTCATCAGTTTGCCGAGGCAGAACGACGAGGCTTCGCTCGACACGGGGCGCCAGCAGATCGTCGACGCTCTGCACTCCCACTACAACAACTCGTTCAACGTCAACAAGGTGGATAGCGTAGGCGCCACGGTTGGCCACCAGTTGGAAGCGCAGGCCACGCGGGCCGTTCTCTGGTCCATGCTCGGCATGCTGGTTTATCTCTGGTTCCGCTTCCAGCTGATTTATGGCGTGGCCGCGGTGGTGGCCTGCTTCCACGACACGCTGATCACGGTAGGCGCCTTTGCCCTCACCGGCCGCGAGATCTCGCTCACCGTCATCGCCGCCATTCTCACCCTGGTCGGCTACTCCATGAACGACACCATCGTGGTCTTCGACCGTATCCGCGAGAACCTGCGCCTGAGCCGCCGCGAGCCGCTCCCCGATCTGGTGAACCGCAGCATCAACCAGACCCTGAGCCGGACCGTGCTCACCTCAGGCCTCACTTTTCTCACGGTGCTTTCGCTTTTTATCTTCGGTGGCGAGGTGCTGAACGGCTTCTCGTTTGCCTTGGTTGTGGGCATTCTGATAGGAACGTACTCATCCATTGCGGTGGCTGCACCGATGTTGGTGGCCTGGCAGCAATGGCGGGCGGGCAAAGGCAAAGCCGCCGCGCTTCCGGCTGCAAGACGGACCAAATGATGAGGCTTTCATGGATGCGTGGCGCATTTTGTCCGCATCCCACGGTAACGGGACGCCGCTCCAGGACGTCTCACTATGAGGATTCGTTGCCAGCGCCGGACCGGGAAATGGGCAAAACGGCGGGAACAGTGGGAAGCCGGGGTTGCACCAGTTTTGCAGCATTCATTGCAGGTGCCCCGCAGTTCTGATAAGGTTGTTTCGTTTCTTTGTTAGGAATTTTGAATACGGGAACAATTCCCCCTCCCGCGGTGTCTAAAATAGGAGTAACCAAACCCGATTCCGAGGCTGGCTATGTTTGAAGATTCCACGTTCGAATCCGCGAGTAGGATCAAATCCAAGAGCGGTCGCTGGATGCTGTTCACGGGCGGCATCAACCTTGCGATCCTCGTTCTGTTGATTCTGATTCCTCTGATCTATCCTGAGGCGCTGCCGTCGATGCTGATGGCTACTCAATTGACGGTACCACCTCCGCCTCCACCGCCTCCGCCGCCGCCACCGCCGCCTGAAGTGCACGTTGTGCACGTGCAGTCGGAGATGATGAATAACCAGCTCACGGCGCCCACCAAGATCCCGCACAACATCCAGATGGTGAGCGAGAAAGAAGCACCGCCCTCCAGCTTCGGCGTAGCCGGCATGGAAGGCATGGGCGGCAGCGGCAACGGCGTCATGGGCAGCATGTTCGGTTCCGGCAACGCTCCCAAGGTGCAGGCCGCCGCTCCCAAGAAGATCAACATCTCGGCCGGCGTGGCCGTGGGAATGCTCATTCAGAAGGTGCAGCCCGTCTATCCGCCCATCGCCAAGGCGGCGCGCGTTTCCGGCACCGTGGTGTTGCAAGCTACGATCTCCAAACAGGGTACGATTGAAAACCTTCGCGTCATCAGCGGGCCGGCCATGTTGCAGCAGGCCGCCCAGGACGCCGTGAGGCAGTGGCGCTACCGGCCTTACCTGCTCAACAATGAGCCCGTCGAGGTCGACACCACGGTCAATGTCATCTTTACCCTGGGTGGGTAACGCAATCTCCGGCTCCCTGCCGTTCTTTGGCAGGGAGCATTGCTTTTGACCCGAATGCGCATTCTCCGTTCGCCGCATTCCTTACAGCGTCCGCCGCGGCGCATTCATTTCAGTCCACAAGAATCTCCTTAGGAGGAACGATTCAGTGATTCACGCTCAGCTCGCACATTTCGCTTCGCACATGGTTAACAGTCTGGCCTTTTTCCAGGATGAAGGACAGACGGTGGGCTTCAGCCCCTTGCAACTCTGGGATCACATGGCTTGGATGGCACGCACCGTGGCCATCATCCTGTTCATTGAGTCGGTCTGGTCCCTGGCCGTCATGATCGACCGCTACCTTTACTTCTCAGCCGCTCGCAAGCAGTCCCGTGAGTTCGCCCCCAAGGTTGCCGGCGCCCTCAAGGACAGCAAACTCGAGGAAGCCATCAAGATTGCCGACCGCAACAAGAAGTCGCATCTTGCTGAGGTGGTCACCGCTGGTCTGCAGGAATTCCGCGCCTCGTCGGGTCAGGCCACCGATGAAACCATCGCCAGCGCAGGCCGCGCTCTGGAGCGTGCCGAGGCTATCGTTCACGCCAAGCTGAAGAGGGGTCTGTCGGTGCTGGCTACCATCGGCGCCACCGCTCCCTTCGTCGGCCTGTTCGGAACGGTCATCGGCATTCTGCATGCGTTCGACGCCATCGCCACCCAGAAGATCGCGGGTATCGGCGCCGTCGCAGGCGGCATCTCCGAAGCTCTCGTCACCACCGCGTTCGGCCTGCTCGTGGCCGTCCCCGCCGTGATGGCGTTCAACTACTTTACCGGACGTGTCGAGGCATTCGACGTCGAGATGGACAACTCCTCGAGCGAATTGGTCGACTACTTCATCAAGCAGAGCCACAGGCGCTAACCGCGAAGCGGTTGCCGGCAGGAGCGAGAGTCTGTATCGAGAATTCTGCCGGGTGGAAGCGTGAAGCTCTTCCGCCCGGCGATTTGACTCCTCGCGCAGGCGCCTTGGATTCGAGCCACGCCGGAATGCATCCGGCATAAAAATTCAGACGTACGGAGTCCCGATTATGGGCGTAGCAGTTCGTGCAGAAGGCAAAAAAGTTAATTCCAACATCAATGTCACTCCCATGGTCGACGTGATGCTGGTGCTGCTCATCATCTTCATGGTCATCACCCCCATGTTGCAGCAAAAGGTCCAGATCGACATGGCCCAGGTGGAAAATCCCACCGCCATGCCCGATGCCGACAAGGAAGACGCCATCGTGGTCGCTATTACCCGCGACGGCGCCGTGTACCTCGGGCAGAACAAGGTCGATCCTTCCGAGCTCGGCAGCATGGTGCGCGATAAGCTCGCCGACAAGACCGACAAAACCATCTTTGTGCGCGCCGATGCCCGCGCCCAGTTCAAGGTGGTGGAAGACGCCATTGACGATGTGCGCACGGCTGGCGTGGAGACCGTGGACCTGTTGACACAAAAACGCGAAGGCAATCAAATCGGCGGGGAGTAGCTCCGCGCCGCGATTGCCCGTAGAACGATATTGAGGAAACGAGGAGTATAAGCCATGGCAATGTCTATGGGAACGGCGGGCGGCAGCATGTCCGAGCCCAACATCACGCCCATGATCGACATTCTGCTGGTGCTGTTGATCATCTTCATGGTCATCGTGCCGGTCACCCCCAAGGGTCTAGAAGCGCTGGTGCCTCAGCCGCCCAAGAATCCCCAACAGCAGCAGAACAATGACCGCACCATCGTGGTCCAGGTTCTCTATCGCCCCGGCCAGGCCCCGGCGTACAAGATCAATGAGACCGATGTGAATCACTCCGAGTTGCTGGGCAAGCTGCAAGAAATTTACGCCAACCGCGCTGAGCGCATCATGTTCGTCAAGGGCGACGACGATGTCAACTTTGCTTATATCGCGGATGTGATCGATATCGGCAGGGCGGCCAACGTGGACCACATCGGCTTGATGACGCCCAAGATTCAGGCCGGCCAGTAGGGCGGCCGTGTTCGGGGACACAAGATCCGAACACCGGGAAGAGTACAATTTTTTTACCTTGGCTGTGGTACCTCCCGCCCGCAGCCGGTTGCTGGAAATTCCAGGTGCGGCCTTGAGGGCCCAAGCCTGAAGGAGAAGGATACGAACATGAATGGACCCGGACGTTTTTGGGTGCTCGCGGTGATTCTGAGCGGCATGGTGATTGCCATGAGCGGGTGTAACCAGCTGGAAGCACGTGACCAGTTGAACAAGGGATGCGAAGCCTATAAGGCCGGACACTACGACGAAGCCATCGAGCACTTCCAGAAGTCTACGGAACTCGATCCCAACCTGCCGATGGCGAAGACCTATCTGGCTACCGCGCTGGCCCAGAATGTGGTACCTGGCCTGACGACACCCGACAACCTGAAGACTGCCAACCAGGCCATGGACATCTTCAAGCAGGTGCTTGCGCAGAATCCCAACGATGTCAACAGCATGAAGCAGATCGCCGGCATTTACTTCAGCATCAACGATATGGATAATGCCGAGGCCTGGCAGAAAAAGGTGCTCGCCTACGATCCCAAGGATCCCGAGGCGGCCTATACCATCGGCGTCATCGACTGGAAGAAGGCGCACCAGAACAAGCTGAACGCGCTGCAGGCCGCCGGACTCAATGACGATGGCAAAGGCAACGTGAAGGCGCCCAAGAAGGTGATGGAGCCGCTGGCGCAGGAGAACGCGCCGCTGGTCGATGAAGGCCTGAAGTACCTCACCATGGCCGTCGACAATCGCCCCAACTACGACGACGCCATGCAGTATCTCAACCTGATCTACCGCAACAAAGCCGACGTGGATTACGGCAACCCGACCGCGGTGCAGCAGGACCTGGCCATGGCGGAGGACTGGACCCACAAAGCAATGGATATGCGCAAGGCCAATGAACAGAAGAAGAATCAGGGCCCGGGCGGCATCACCATGGACAACAGCGGCCAGATGCACTGATCGTTATATGCTCTCGGAAGAACACCAAACGGCCTCCGCTCCGCGCGGAGGCCGTTTTTCTTTACCCGCGACTTTTCATTCGAGGTGAACGTTGATCAAACCCGAACGCGCCGCCTGCATCGCATGCATCGCTGCCTGCCTCCCGCTCTGCGCCGTTTCTGCGCGAGCGCAGTCTCCAGCCGGAGCCGCGCCTCATCCCGCGGCCATGCTAGCCGCACCATCGCCCGCGGGCTTCACGGCGCACAACGATCGCGAAACACTCGAAGTCGCGGTTTGTGGCGATGCGCTCATTCACGTCGCGTCGCGGCCCGCGGGGGCCCCGGCCGGCACCGAATCGCAACCCCCCGAAGCGCAGCCTTGGATGCTCACCAAGACCGACACCTGTCCCGGCGCGCCCTTCCAATTCACCCAGGCCAACGGCATTTCTACCCTCACCACATCTCGCCTCGCCGTCACGTTGTCCGATCGCGATGGCAACCTGACTTTCAAGACCATCGAAGGCGAGACCCTGGTGCGTGAAAGAGGCAATCTTCCGCGCACCTGGCTGCCTTCACAGGCCGCGGGTTTCTACCACATCGAGGACCGCTTCAGCCCCGATGCCACTGAAGCGTTGTACGGTCTCGGCCAGCACCAGAGCGGCATGTTCAACTACCGCGGCAGCGTCGTCGAGCTCGGCCAGAACAACACCGACATCGCCATCCCGCTGCTGGTCTCGAGCAAAGGCTACGCCATCCTCTGGAACACCGCCTCCTTTAGCTACGTCGACAACCGCTTTCCCCTCGAGCTGAACCTGGAGTCGATGGCCGCGCCGCAAATTGACTACTACGTCCTCTACGGCCCGCAAATGGACGCCATCCTCCATCAATACCGCTCCATGACCGGCCACGCGCCGCTGTTTCCGGAGTGGGCTTACGGCCTCTTCCAATCCAAAGACCGCTACAGGACGCAGCCAGAAATCCTCTCTATCGCCGCCGAATATCGTTCCCGGCACATTCCCATGGATGCGATCGTGCAGGACTGGTACTGGTGGAAGGAAGGCGGCAAGGGCGACCCCATCTTCAACTCCGGCTACACCGACGTTCCCGCCGAGTTGAAGACCCTCCACGACGAGCACGTGCATGCCATGATCTCGGCGTGGGCCATGATGGACGCGACTGCTGAAAACTTTAAACAGATCGTCGCGAAGGGCTTCGATGTCCCCGGCGCGCAGATCTACGACCCGTCCAATCCCGCCGCCGCGGACTTTTTCTGGAATCAGTTTGTCGGGAAGCTCTTTGCCCAGGGGTGGGACGCATTCTGGCTCGACAGCTCCGAGCCCGAGGAGGCATGGCCGTACGTCGGTGACGCCATCCTGCGCAATAAGCCACTCCACATCGGCCCCGGCCTCGAATACACCAACGTCTTTCCCTTCATGCACACCGGCGACGTGCAGGAGCGCTGGAAGCAGGCCAATCCCGACAAGCGCATCTTCCTGCTCACCCGCAGCGCCTTCATGGGCCAGCAGCGCAACGGCGCCGCGGTGTGGTCCGGCGATGTGTACAGCAGCTGGTGGGCGCTGCGCCGCCAGGTGCCGGCGGGCCTCAACTTCGCGCTCTCCGGCTATCCCTACTGGACGACGGACATCGGCGGCTACCATCCACTGTTTGCGGGGCAATCGAGCCAGCCCGCCTATCAGGAGCTCTACGCGCGCTGGTTCGAGTACGGCGCGTTTTGCCCCATCTTCCGCACCCACGGTCATCGCGATGCGAACGAGCTATGGACCTACGACAAGGTTTTCCCCGCGCTCCTGGCCGTCGACCGCTTGCGCTACCGGCTCCTGCCCTACGTTTATTCGCTCGCCTGGAAGGTGACCAGCGAGGACTACACTATCCAGCGCCCCCTGAAGATGGACTTCCGCCAGGATCCAGCCACCTGGGAGGTCGGCGACCAATTTATGTTCGGGCCTGCGCTGCTAGTGAGCCCGGTGCTGACCCAGGGCGCCACACAACGCACGCTTTACCTGCCGGCCGGCACGCGCTGGTACGACTTTTGGACCGGAATGCACGACGAAGGCGGGGCCATGGTTTACGTCGACGCGCCGATCAATCGCATTCCTCTCGCCGTCCGCGCGGGATCGATCTTGCCCCTCGGTCCGGCGATCGAATATGCCGGCCAGGCCACCGATCCCATTGAGCTCCGCGTTTATCCCGGAGCCGATGCCGGCTTCACGCTTTACGAAGACGAAGGCGACAGCTACCGTTACGAGCGTGGCGCGCACTCCACCATCCCGATCCATTGGAACGATGCCACGCGCACCCTCACCATCGGCGCGCACCAGGGCAGTTATCCCGGCATGGCTGCCGGTCACACCTTCAACGTGGTGATAGTTTCCGCCGGCCACGGCGTGGGAGGGGATGCGACAACAGCTCCGGATAAGACCGTCCAGTACACGGGCACAAACGTCGACGTCCGGTTCTGAAAACTCGCGAGATGAGCGGGTGCCTGTAGAAGGTCAAGAGGTTGTTCCGTAGTCGGAGCGGCTGATGGGCGGCTTGTAGTTGAGGCTACCATGGGGTCTTTGGCAGTTGTAGTAGTCGTTCCATGACTGAAGATGGAGG
>Ga0181530_10000605_pt1 | contig 46192 bp, 41 predicted proteins | sample PEATcosm2014_Bin_42_FD_119769 | JGI IMG/M metagenome (GOLD analysis project Ga0181530, IMG submission 119769) | Peatland microbial communities from MTU Mesocosm Facility, Houghton, MI, USA - PEATcosm2014_Bin10_60_metaG | ecosystem: Environmental > Terrestrial > Soil > Wetlands > Peat | place...
CAGTCCCCACTCGGGATCGAGCAGGATGGCGCTGGCATGTTTGGTCAGGACTTCGGTGACGTAAATTTTGAACTCTTCCAGTTGTTTGTCGCCGGCATCGGCGCCCAGGGCTTTCTTCAGCGAGCCGCGCTGGTCCATGGCGGCGGCGGCGATGACACCGCGATCGTTCGAAACAGCTTTCATGCCCGCGAGTTTTCCAGGAGTCAATTTCATGATGAGACCTCCACGGGCGCGATGGCCCGGTTCGACAGATAAAAGATTAAAGTGCAGTCCCGCAGAATGCGGCAGGGCGCGAGAAGTGCGGAACAGGAAATTCTAAATGAATACGGCGGCTGCGGCCAGCCTCTCTCATTCGACGTGAGTGAGACTAATCTTCGTCCGGCGGCCAAGGGTCCCGCAATGCGAGGAAGCTACCCGGCGCTTGTCCGTCCCTTATTACAAGCCGCCCGGTTGTCGAATCCGGTACGAACTGAGAGAAGGGCAACTCGGCAGGATCTAATGCTCTCGCTGCCCAAGGGTTATGCACGAGCCATGGCGAATTGCTCCGCATGTTCCACGCTGTTAAGCCTTTAAACACCATTACCGCGCTGATCGTTGTGTTTTGCGGACCACGAGGGCCGTCCCAAGCGCCGTCGTGTAGCCGTTCTCCAGGTCGGGTGCCACCGGGTCCGAAGATGACTGTCTCGTGACCAAAAAGAGAGTTCATTACGTCATACTTCGAACAAAAATCACCTGTCACATTAACAGCTACCGCGAATGGAAGGTCGAGCCGACCGTACTTGTTCTTCACACTGACAGCGCTCTTTATGTCCTCATCGACAGTAATCTGGTGTACCTTGAGGGGCATCGTTAACCCGATTGGACGAACGTCTGTCGAGCCGCGGCTCGCCCCAGTCTTTGGCAGAGCTTGGAAGATAACGCTCCAACCAGAGTGCTCCCATGGGTACGTGGGCAAGCCATCAAAGCCCTCACCCGCCCACGCTTCCTGTACCGCATTCCAGTTCAGCGTGCTCAGCCAGTTTTCTAGCCTCCGGCGCAGCGCGGCGCCAGGCGGAGGTGAGTCCGGTGCTCCATGTAATCTCAGCGCAAGAAAGAAATCTGGGTTCTGTAAACTGTTAAGCGTGTCGTATACCTGATTTATCCGTCGATCGCTGGCTACTTCCAGGTCTGACGGCGCACTTATAGTGGCCTCCAAGAAAAAACGCCGCTCTCCGTTTCGAGAGACTAGGAAGTCAGGATGAGTGGGCTCATCAACCTCAGGGTGTATTTCCACAGTGAACCCGATTCTCAGTAGCAGTTCGTGGAGATATAGCTCCAAGAAGGCCGCATTGTGTTGGCGGCCGTCTTGCGACCGGAACCGGTTCCGTAGGTCGGTGCTTCCTTCATCGGGATACCTAGCGAACCAGTCGTCCAAGATTCCACGGACTTGCACGATTGGCACACGTGAGCTCTCGTTGTAGTACTGGAAAATCGGCTCGTTGTATAACTTGGCCCGAGTTCCGATGTTGTTCGCATTGGCGTCGAAGAGACTCATTCCTTTAAGCTCCTATTGCCGCAACGGTAACCCGCTCAGCACCGCCTGCTGGCGTGCGATCAGTGATTCGATCCCCTGGCGCGCCAGCGAGAGCATCTTTGCAAACTGCGCATCGTCAAAGGGGCGGCGCTCGGCCGCAGCCTGCACCTCGATGAGCTTCTTGCTGCCGGTGGCGACCACGTTCATGTCCACCTCGGCACGCGCGTCTTCTTCGTAGCAGAGGTCCAGCATGATTTCGCCATCGACGATGCCGATGCTGGTAGCGGCAACGTAATCGCGAATGGGCGCGACGGTCATCGTGCCCGCCTCGACCATGCGGCGCATCGCCAGTCCCATGGCGACGAACGCGCCGGTAATGGACGCGGTGCGCGTGCCGCCGTCGGCCTGGATCACATCGCAATCGAGAAATATGGTGCGCTCGCCCAGCTTCTGCATGTCGGTGACAGCGCGCAACGAGCGGCCAATCAGCCGCTGAATCTCGTGTGTGCGGCCGCCAGCGCGGCCCTTGGTTACCTCGCGCGGGGTGCGGGTCAGCGTCGAGCGCGGCAGCATGCCGTACTCGCTGGTGACCCAGCCTTTGCCGCTGTTGCGCAGAAACTGCGGCACCGAGCCTTCGATGGTTGCGGTGCAGATGACGCGCGTGTTGCCGAGCTCGATGAGGCACGAGCCTTCGGCAGTGGAGATGAAGTCGGGCAGGATGTTCACCGGCCGCATCTGGTCAGGGGAGCGATTGTCGGAGCGAAAGATCATAGTTCGGGATTGTATGTGAGAGTTCCCACTGGGCAACCAACATCGGACGGAATAGTCCGATCAACCGGAGGGGTGTGCTGCACGGACGCCCGGCTCGGGTCGTTCAGGGGACCCGACATTTTCGATTTCGAGAACTCGGGTCTTAGGGTCGGGTGGAATCTTAACTACCTGCATACTCAGGACATTCTTGAAGTTAAGCAGCAAACCGTCACACGGTAACGGGGCGTATTCGGCAGCACGATCGGCTTTGAAGTTTACTCTTGCGATGTAAAAATCCTTGTTCTCCTCGGAATCATCGACGATTCCGTATGACATCAGCTCGCCGGTGTAGAAACCGCCTGAATCCCTCATTTCTATGTCCAAGAAAACTTGCGTGCCGGGTGCTCGCTGCTGAAAAACGAAATACCAGACAGGGTCGTTTTTTAGAAATCCCGGAATCCCTAATCGTTCGAGCACGACTGTGAGTGGCCTTTTATTTAGAAGCCAGCTCCTCACAGGTTGCCGAAGAATCAAGTAACCCTGCACACCACCCACAATGTATCCAGTTGCCAAGGAAAGTACAAAATAAGCTAGAAGAAAAGGCCTGTAGTTCCATAGGAAGTTAGGCAAACTACCGTAATGCAGTGTGTTCTGGAAAATCGCGAAAAAACTCTTCTGGAAAAATTGGAAGTACCCGCAGAAAATGAGAATCAGGAAAATGTGCGACAAGATTCCTGCGAGCACAAACTCTCCGACTTCCGAAACAGCTGACTGCGGCTTGAGCGTGCGAGGAGTGATCGAATCTCGAGCTTTTTGTGCTACGAAACCGGGAAGGATGAAGGCGAGAAAGATGAGGAAGCCAGTAATGTCGAACTGCATTCACTATCCTTCGGATTTACCTCCATTCGCAGGCGGACGAGTGGAAGGCTGGGCTTGGCTGCCCTGCTGCTGGCCACTTCCCCCAGATCTGTTTTGTAAAAACGGATTCTTTACTGCCGGATTAGAAGTAAAGACGTTAATTGACTTCATCAGATCCTGCGATTGCTCATTAAGTTTCGCCATTGCTTTAAGCTCGACATGCTGGTCACAAGTCACAGTTCGACGCAAGTCCACGCGTGATGCGTTGACTTCCTTGAGCCGTGCTTTTTCTGGCGACCTTTCGTCTTTCATCATGACTCCTCTACAACCAATGATACACCAAAGCATAGGTCCCCAATCCTGGTTTTCGTCCAGAGAAACCTGAACGAAGGTCCCGCACGTTAGCCTCCCAGATCCACGTGCTCGACGCTGTCGACGTGGCGTCCAAGGAATCGCGTGGCCAAGCGCTTGAACTTGTCGACCGAATCGGTTACGTAGAAGCGGAAGGTGCGATGCGCTGCGGATGGTTCCGTGGCTATAGGGGTCCTTCGACTGCGTTCGGCCGCTGGTGCGGCCTCACTCCGCTCAGGATGACAAACCAAATCCTGCGCGGCCTCGCTGCGCTCAGGATGACCCATCGCATTATCTTCCACCATCTTCTTTACCACTCTCGCGGTTGATTCGGCTGAATCCACGATGTGCATTGACTGGGGCAGGATGCGGCGGAGCAGCGGCGCGATCAGCGGATAATGCGTGCAGGCCAGCACCAGCACGTCAGCTCCGTCGGGGGCATGCGCCGTCGCCTCGCCCAGATAAATGTGCGCCACCTGCTCGGTCACAGGGTGCTCAATCCATCCTTCTTCCACCAGCGGAACGAAGAGCGGACAGGCTTTCTCCAGCGCCAGCAAACCGTGCCGTTGCAGCGCATCGCGATAGGCATGGCTGCTGACCGTCGCTTCCGTCGCGATCACAATAGCCGCGCGATTCTTGCTGACTTCGGCTGCCATGGCCGCGCCGGGCTCAACCACGCCAATCACCGGCACATGAGCCGCCTGTTTGATCTGCGGCAGCGCCAGCGCTGTCGCCGTATTGCAAGCGATGACCAGCAAGTCAATGTTTTGCGCCTCCAGGAAGCGCGTCGCACTGATGGCATAGCGTGCGACCGTTTCGGCGGACTTGGTGCCATAAGGCAGGCGCGCGGTGTCACCGAAGTAGAGATAGTGCGCGGGCAACTGCTCGGCAATGGCTTTCAGGACGGTGAGGCCTCCGACGCCTGAGTCGAATACTCCTATTCGAGGTAATGTCACTGCATGTCCTTCACGACCTGACCGATATTACTAGCCTCGTAGAAGCGCTTCAGGTCGGCATGTCCGGCAAGCGTATCGCGTTCCTGTCCGTTCACCAGGATCTTCACGCGCGCGATCTTGCTGTCATTCGCGTTCAAGGTCACCACGAGCGATGCGAGAGTCAGTTCTTCCGCCAGTACTCCGGAGGGATGGGCGTCGGCAAACGCCGAGTTTGTATCCACCACGGCTGAGTCCTCACCCAGCAGATACACGGAGCGCACATCGGAGGCCGGCCCGATGGGATGCGGCGAAGGCGACTTCAAATATTGTGCCATCAGCGTGCGCAGCACGGCGCGGGCGCGCTCGCTGCGCTCGACCGGCAAAGCGACGCTGAGCTGTGTCTTGCGCAGGGTGCCGTCGCTGTCGTTGGCAACATACAAAGTCACCGGCTCGGGAGGCCCGTTGCCCAAAGGCGTCAGCGCTATCTGCTCGGCGGCCGCTTGTTCATCACGCGCGACCCTGCGCTTCAGGTGCAGCGCGTAGAAGCCCAGCGCAACCGCAATCACTGCCAAAAGGGCGAGCATAACCAGAATGCGACGGGTCATGGCCGCACCTCCGGCAGCTTGGAGCGCACGGCGGCAATGCCGGCGGCAATCGACTGTGCCACCTGCTCCTGATACTCCGCGCTGGCGATGTTGTCGACGTTGTCGTCCGGAGGCGCCATCTCAACCGCTATCGCAGGCGCGGCGATGTTGTTCATCGGGCGCAGGGGCGCGACCAGCGTGGTGTTGGGCAGCTTGCGAGCTTCCAGTTCGGCGGCGACCGAGCCGGCGACCGAGCCGCTAAGATCCAGGAAGGTCGCCTGCGCGGTGTCCCATGGCAAGAATCCGTCGCGCGGCTGGCTGGTTGGGGGCAGCAGCGAGGTGAAGACATGCACCCCACGTCCGGTGTTGGCGGCATGCAGAGTCACATACAGCGCGGGACGCGCCGCATTCACCGACACGGCGCGCTGGTCGAGCGAGATGGCCACGTCGGAGTTGCGCAGCATTCCGGCAGCAATGCTACGGCTGGCCAACTCGCGTTGCACGCGCCGCGCTAACGCCAGCACAACATCTTTCTCCAACAACGACGAAGTGATCGCCGCTCCGCTGTCGGCACCGCCGTGAGCCGGATCGATCACCACCAGGAAGCGCGGCCCGGCGGGAGTTTTGGGTTGAGGGGTTAAGATCTGCGCCGGAATCTGCAACTGCGGTGCGGGAAGCGTGGTCACCTGAGGAGGCGGAGGAACCGGGGCGAGGATGATGGTCTTGCCGCCGTCGGCGAAGCTGGCCACCAGCGGCTCCGTGGCCATCACGTCCAACTCGGCCAGCCCGTCGCGCTCGGCGAAGACTGCGCCGGTGATCACCGGATCGTCAAAGTTGGGGCTATCTTGCCCGTTGGAGACGACGGGCTCGCGACGGAAGGTGAAGCGCACGCGTCCCGGCTCAGTGGCAATCGTGGGATTCACCGGGCTGGGGAAGCTCACCACCAACTTCGGTGGATTGCTTTTGTCCAGATCCAAAGTGAAGCGAATGGGAACATCGCCGATGAACAGGCGCCGCGCCGAAGCATGCATTTGGATCGGCTTCGCCAGCAGCTTGTTCAGGATCTCTGACACAGAACTGAGCGGAACATAGCCGCGGCCGTTCTGCAAAACAAAATTCGCCGGCAGCTTGTAGTTTTGGCCGAGAATTTTTGCCTTGTCCTTGCCCTCGTTGAACAGCGCTTCGACCGCGCGGCCACCTGGCGAAGTGAACTTCAGCTTGTATTTCTTGCCGTCAGGGCGAGCGTCGATGGATCCCAGCGGCTCGAGCAATTCGACCAGCCCGGCGTAAGGCAGACCCTTCACGTCCAGGAGCGAGACAGAATACGAAGTCTGTGGAGAATAGACCGTGAGCTGATCTGCGGCCTGCGCATGCACCGTCGCCAGATGCGCGATCAGGACGGCCAGCCCTATTACCGGTAGGGCCACAACCAGCCAGAGGCGAGAACGGTTATGGGCGAGCGGGAACCTCGAAGTCATCCAATCGATCCATGAGCGATGTACAGGGTTCCCTTAACGATATATGGGTTGATCCGTGGTGCCAACTGCTAACCCCGCAGTGAGCCAAGGCGCAACTACCGTTCTCCGGCCGGGCCCCGGGCCTCCGACAGAGAGTAGATGGTGAGCCCGCTCAGCATCTTGGGATAGAAGTCGGTGGATTTCTGCGGCATCACCCCGCCGGCAAAGGCGATATCGCGCATCTGCTCAATGTGCACCGGGTTCATCAGGAACGCGACCTGGGCTGCGCCGGAGCGCACTTCATCAACGGCCTCGCTTGCGTCGCGGATGTACTTCAAGTGTTTCTGCGCGCGAATATCTTCTTCGGACATACCAAGGATCTCTTCCAGCACCAGTTTATGTAGCCGCACCACGTCGAGCTCGCGCTGCTGCTGGGGCAGATCTTTCAGTTTTGCCGCCTGCACATTTTTTAGGGTGCGGAGCAGAAACGCGCTGTGCGCGGTTACCGCCAGCAGTGCGGTGTTGTCCTTACCGGCTTCATGCAGCCACCGCAAAGCGTCTTGCGCGTCGGATACCGGGCCCACATCTTCGACCTCAAAATACCTCTGCAGCTTGGCAACCATCTCGAAGATGCTGAAGTCCTCCAGCCCGAAAACCACGCGGTGAGTGGGCAGGATCACCAGCCCCGGGGCATCCATGTTGACGAACGTGATCACGACGCGTTCATAGGGAGCCTCCAGATCGCCCTTCGCCTGCTGCCGCATCTGATTGCGATAGTTGAGAGCGGTTTCGTAGCGATGATGGCCATCGGCAATAATGAGCTTCTTGTCTGCCATCTTGGCCCGAGTTGCCGCGACGGTCGCCGGGTCGGAGACCTTCCACATCTGGTGCAGCACGCCGTATTCGTCGCGCAGCTCGACCGTTGGCGCTGTGTCCTGCTTCAGCAGCTTGCCAACCTCATCCGCGGGATCGGTGTACAGCATGAAGATTTGCTCGCAATGCGCCTGCGTCGCCTGCAGAAGGTTCAGGCGGTCAGCCTTGGGCTTGCTCAGCGTCTGCTCATGGCGGAAAACAACTTTGCGGTCGTAGTCTTCCACGCGGCCCAGGGCGATAAAGCCGCGCCGTTCCATCTCAGCTCCGCTGGGATCGCCCGGAACCTCAAACTTCTGAGCATAAACGTAAATACTGGGCTCGGCGTCGCGTAGCAGAACGCCCTCGGCCTGCCATTGCCGCAGGCAGGCGGCAGCTCGTGTATATACGTTCTCCTGATCGTTGTCGTTTGCTTGGGGCTTGCCCAGAATGATTCGCACCAGGTTATACGGGCTGGCGGCGTAGTATCCGTCCTGCATCGCGGGAGTGATTTTGTCGTAGGGCTGGGTCATCACGTCGCCCGCGGTCACTTTTGAGAGGTTATAACGAAGAGCGCGAAAAGAAAGAATGTCTGCCATAAGAGTCCTTTATTCCCGAGGCGTAGATCAAGTCAACAGGACTTGGGGTAGAACCAGCCTTCAGGCTGGCGTCTGCACTGCCTTGCCACCTCGGGAAGCATGATTGTAGCAATGAGAAAAGAAAACCAGAATGACGTGAATCACATCCATTAGTGCTGAAGGCCCGGTATGCCGAAAGCGGTCGCCGGCGGAGCGAGCTGATTCGGCGATTCCGTCTTGTGATAACATTCCAGACACTCCTCAAGGGGATCCTATGGCCCGCGTAGGCAGTACGGGATTCGGGTCAAGCGGCTCGAACATTCAGTCGTGGTACCTCAATCGTGCGGCGGGACATTCTTCCTGTCAGCCCGTCCAACCACATGTGCGCCTTCTGAAGATCTTCCTTCTCCTGCTCGGCTTATGTTTTATTGCCTGCTGGACGGCGATTCCGGCGTGGACACAGGACTCTGACGTCCACATCACTCCGCGCGAGACCAAGAAGGCCGATGCCACACCGGTACCGGACATTCCCGGCGGAATCGTCGATCCCTCACTGCGCACCCACACCAAGCCGCTGAAGAAGGATGTGGATTTGGTTCTGGTTCCGGTGACCATTACTGATCCCATGAACCGTCTGGTGACGGGCCTGGAGAAGGAAAACTTTCAGCTCATGGACAACGGCCAGGAGCAGATCATCCGGCACTTTTCCAGTGAAGACGCGCCAATTTCGCTGGGCGTTATCTTTGACGTCAGCGGCTCGATGGCCGACAAGATCGACAAATCGCGCCAGGCCGTGGTCGAGTTCTTCCGCACCGCCAATCCGCAGGACGAGTTCTTCCTGATCACCTTTTCAGAAAAGCCCGAAGTGCTGGTGGATTTCACCTCTTCCATCGAAGACATCCAGAGCAAGCTGGTGTATACCATGCCCAAGGGCCGGACAGCTTTGCTGGACGCCATCTATCTGGGCATGAACCGCATGAGAAAGGCGCACTATGAGCGCAAGGCGCTGCTGATCATCTCCGATGGCGGCGACAACCACAGCCGCTACACCGAAGGCGAGATCAAGTCGATGGTGCGGGAAGCGGATGTTCAGATCTACGGCATCGGGCTCTTCGATCGCGACTTCAAGAGTCCGGAGGAACGGGAAGGCCCAGCTTTGCTTAGCGATGTTACCGAGGTCACTGGCGGGCGGACCTTTGTTATCAGTTCGCCCAACGAGCTGGCGGATGTAGCCACCAAGATTGGCATCGAGCTGCGCAATCAATATGTCCTGGGATACCGTCCAACCAATCCGGGACGCGATGGCAAGTGGCGCAAGATCAAGGTAAAGCTGAATCCTCCCAAAGGCCTGCCGCCGCTACACGTTTTCGCCAAAACTGGATACTATGCGCCTACCGAATAAACCCTATTTTTTCCTGATTCCAGTGGTTTTGTTGGTGGGAACGTGGTTGTCGGCACAGAATTCTGCCCCTCCCAATCAGCAATCCAGCGGCACAGCGACGGCCGTGCCACCGCCGTCCGGTACTCCGCCTGTTCAGCCGGGGACAAATCAGGACCAGTCGCAGCAGCCCGCGCCTCCCAAAGCTCCCAATCAGCCTAGCGACACCGTGCAGGCGCCGGCGCCACAAGGGCAAGAGCCCGCTGCGCAGCGGGATGATGTTTATATCTTCAGGAAGGAAGTGGACGAAGTCACGCTGCATGCTACGGTGGTCGACGATCGCAATCGCCTGATTACCAACCTGACCAAGGGCGACTTCAACGTTCTGGAAGACGGCAAGCCGCAGAAGATAACGTCGTTTCGCAACGAAGATATCCCGGTAGCGATGGGCATCGTGATCGACAATTCCGGCTCCATGCGGGAGAAGCGCCCTCAGGTCAATGTTGCGGCAGTAAACCTGGTGCGCTCCAGCAATCCGCAAGACAAAATTTTTGTGGTCAACTTCAACGAAGAGTACTTCCTCGATCAGGACTATACCGGCAGCATTCCCAAGCTGAAGGACGCGCTGGAGCGCATCGAGGCGCGCGGCGGCACGGCACTGTACGACGCGGTCGTCGCCTCTGCCGATCACCTGAAGAAGAGCGGGGAACTCGAGAAGAAAGTGCTGCTGGTGGTGACCGACGGCGAGGACAATGCCAGCCGTGAGTCGCTGGAACAGGCCCTCCGCCGCTTGCAGGAGCAGAACGGCCCGACGATTTACACCATCGGCTTGCTGGGCGATGAGCACAGCAAGCGGGCCCGTCGCGCCCTGCGCGAGATGGCCGAGGACACAGGTGGCGTCGCATTTTTCCCTAAGGACCTCAGCGAGGTCGAAGCGATCACCCAACAAATCGCGCACGACATTCGCAATCAGTACACCATCGGGTACAAACCCTCGACGCCACAGAGCGCGGGCGGCTATCGGACGGTGAAAGTGGAAGCCCAGGCTAAGGGCTACAAGAAGCTCCAGGTGCGGACGCGCAGCGGCTACTATGCCGGCCAGCAGCACGCGTCAGCCGAGCGTGGCGGGCAATAGACCCGGTTATTCTGAAAATCTCCGTCGCACGGTAGCCCCAACTTCGGCCGACGAAGCCGGACATCGCCGGATATGGCCTTGCCGAGTTCCCCTTACGGCGTGATTTCGAACACTACTCCGCAACCGCCGCCGTAACATCCACTTCCGCCGGAGGCAGCAGTGCCATAAATATTGCCATAGAGGTCGAATATGAGATTACTGAATGGTATGGCTCCGTCGCTGCCGCCGGTGAAGTCGTACAACGAGGTGTACGTCCAACCGCTATAGGAACGCGTAAGTTTAAATACATTCCCGGCCCCATAAATTCCGCCATCGCGCGTTGTCCCGTAGAGGTTGCCAGCCGCATCCAAGGCCAGACTGGCGGTCGGTCCGCCGCGGTCGGTAAAGGTGTAGAGCAGATGATAAGTCCATCCCCCGCCAGACGGTGATAACTCGAATACAGTGCCGCCGGCAGCTCCTCCTTGGCCCCATTCCGTCGTGCCATACAGATTTCCAGATGCGTCAATGATCAGCCCCGCTTGGGGACTCTCTCCATCGTATTGACCTTGAAAAGCATAGAGAACGTTTATGTTCCATCCGTTGCTGGTGGGGACTAGCTGAAACACAGTGCCATCGCTATACTGACCGCCGGCCGCAGCGGTGCCGTAGAGGTCACCGGCACCGTCGAAAATCACGCCGCCAAGAGGCATGATTCCCTTGCCACCAGTCCCGAAAGCATGCAAAACGCTTTCGACCCAGCTACCGTGGACGGACCTGAGTTCATAGACCGTGCCACAGCCAATGCCGCCGCACGCTCCTCCGCCGGTTGTCGTGCCATAGATATTGCCCTCCTGATCGAAAACAAGGTCGCCGGTGGGGTTGGCGCCGTCTTGAGCCTTCAGCGCGCTCATACCGAAAGCGAAGCGATATAACACGACTTTGTTCCAACTGTCAGGGCTTATTCGATCTGCCGGAGGGCTTAGGCTGAATACGGTGCCACAGCCCGTCAGACTGCCCCAGGCACAGATGTCGCCTGGTCTGCTAAAACCGCCATACGCGGTTGTGCCATAGAGATTGCCGTCCGACCCGAAGACCACTCTTCCCACGGGTGTATCGCCGTCAAGGCCGCCCGCAAAAGAGTAGATCATTGAAAAAGTCCATCCCGAGCCTGCCGGGGTCAACTTGAATACCGCGCCGCATCCGTAATTGTTGCCACAATTTGGGCCCGTCTGCCCGCCGCTACGAGCAGTCCCGTAGAGATTTCCTGCCGAATCCCAAGTAAGTCCAGCCTCTGGCGCCGAGCCATCCGTTCCGCCAGTAAAGCTGTAGAGGACCCGGTAGCTCTGCGCCTCTACCGATTGCGTCAAGCAGGTTGTCAGAGCCAACGCAATCACAAACATCACAGCGAAGGCTTTAGGGCGCGAAGCGTTACTTAAAGCATCGGAAGGTAACTGATCATTGCTGTTCATCGATCCCTCCTGCTATATGGCTATGAAGTGAAATTTGAGATGGATGTGACAGAGCGCATCCGGGCATCTGGGAAGGAGAGCTATGCCAGCCTTTTCGCCGCGCTACACCAGAACGATGTGGCGGCCGCGGAAAAGCTCGCGCTCCCCCACGAGCAATAATTTCACAGCATCGGCGAAGGGCTGTCAGTGACGCTCGCCTCTTCTCAAAGTGACGAGCTGGTGTGCTTGGCCCGTCGCGGATGTGCGGCGTAGTCCGCCCTCGCCGCATCCAAAACTGTCAACGCTATGCAACGTTTGGCCGAGCTGAGCGAGCGCGTCGCCGCAACCACCAAGAAGACCGAGAAGGTCGCGTTCCTGGCCGAATATTTCCGCTCGCGAGAGTTGCCCGACGCCGCGATTTCCGCGGTCTTCCTTTCCGGACGCGCCTTTCCCGCATTCGACGAACGCACGCTGCAGATCGGCGGTTCGCTCTTATGGAAGCTGGTCGCCGAAATCACCGGCGAGAGAAATGCCGCGCTGACCGCCGCTTATCGCAAGCGCGGCGATCTCGGCGCGGCCGCCTACGATATGCTGCTGGCGAAAGCGCCGGCATCCCCGACCATCACACTGCAACAAGTCCGCGCCAGCTTCGACCAGATCGCCGAGACACGGACCGCGACAGCCAAAGCTGCCGTCCTCAAGTCGCTGCTGAATCGCGCGACCGCGCTCGAAACCAAGTACGTCCTGAAGATCATCACCGGCGAGCTGCGCATTGGGCTGAAAGAAAGCCTGGTGGAGGAAGCGATCGCGAAGGCCTACGACGAGCCGCTCGGACGGGTGCAGCGCGCCAACATGCTGCTGGGCGACATCGGCGCGGCTCTCCAGCTTGCGGCTGAGCACCGGCTGGATGAAGCCCGCATGAGATTGTTCCATCCTATCGGCTTCATGCTGGCCAGCCCGGCGGCAGATGCGGAAGAAGCGTTCCAATATTTTGAGCGCGCGCTGGTCGAGGACAAATACGACGGCATTCGCACGCAGGCGCATTGCGGCAGCGGGCAGGTGCGGCTGTTCTCGCGAACTCTCGATGAAGTGACTTCGTCGTTCCCCGAGTTGGTGGGGCCGCTGAGTGAGTTTGCCGGCGAGGTGATCCTGGATGGCGAGATCGTTGCCTGGCGCGACAATGAAGGCGGCGGAAACGGGGTCCCCAGCGCGCCCGCAGTTTCCACCCCAACAACCGCAAAACCGGCGGTTGTTGAGGGCCCCGGTGGCGCGATGGGGTGGGGACACGCCATGCCGTTCTCCGAGATCCAGAAGCGCCTGGGCCGCAAACAGGCCAGCGAAGAACTCATTGCCGAAGTTCCCGTGGCGTATGTCGTCTTCGACGTGATCTATGCTGATGGCGAGCTTATGCTGGACCTCCCGCTCTCGCAACGGGCGCAAGTTCTCGACCGTGTATTTGCTGGCACGAATCGGGTCGCGCCACGTCCGATGGTCAACGCGCAGGGAAACTTGCAGTTCGAGCCGGAGATCGGGGAAGAAGCCGCGCCGTCGGGATGGGTGTTGCGCGCGCCGGGCATGCGCGCCGATTCGCCTAAGCAGCTCGAACGCTATTTCGACGAAGCGATAGCGCGCGGCAATGAAGGACTGATGATCAAGGACCTGGAGTCACCCTACATGCTGGGGCGGCGCGGCCACTGGTGGCTCAAGCTGAAGCGCGAGCTGGCCACGCTCGATGTAGTGGTCACCGCCGCAGAATTCGGCCATGGCAAGCGCATCCACGTGCTCAGCGATTACACCTTCGCGGTGCGCAAGGGCGAAGAGCTGGTCAACATCGGCAAGGCGTACTCAGGGCTGACGGACAAGGAGATTGCCGAGTTGACCGAGTGGTTCCTGGCGCACACCACCGCCGATCACGGGCATTTGCGCGAAGTGGAAGCGAAGATCGTGCTGGAGGTGGCCTTCAATGCCATCATGCGCTCCGACCGGCATGACAGCGGGTTTGCGCTGCGCTTTCCCCGGATCGTGCGGGTGCGGCAGGACAAACTGCCAAAAGAGATCGATACCGTGGAGGAAGTCGAGCGGATCTACAAGCGGCAGCATGGCAGATAGCTGTCAGCCGTCAGCTGTCAGATGACGCATCTGGAGAAGTTCGATCGGCGCGGCTGAGCAATTTGTCTGAAAAGTCCGAAAAGCAGATTCCTCGCGGGCTGAAGCCCACTCGGAATGACAAAAATATGATGGGCGCTGGCGGCACGCCTGAAGGCGTGCCCTTTCAAGACTCTCAACAGACGGCTTCAGTTGAAAGCTGACGGCTGAGAGCTGAAAGCTCTACGCATCGCTCGCCTCATACTGAAACACCTCCTCCAGCGGCACGCCGAAGGCGTGCGCGATGCGAAACGCCACCTCCAGCGATGGCGAATATTTGTCGCCCTCGATCGCGATCACCGTCTGGCGGGTGACGCCGACCTTTTCCGCCAACTCCTGCTGGGTCATCTCGGAGGAGTTGAAGCGCAGTTTGCGAACGTTGTTATGGATCCGCCCACTGCTCATCGCAAGCCTCTGCGGTAATAGAACAACTGGCTGAGGTATTTCACCAGTTCAGCCAACACCATAAACAGCAGCACCAGGTTGACGATAAGGAAGGGGGTAACGATGATTCGCGCAGGAGTGGCATCGTGCATCAGGACGGCCATAATCACGCAGCTGATCACCAGGAAAGCCCCCGTTGCCAATGAGAAATAGGCGTTACGATACGCTTTGCACTCGATCAGTATGTCGCGCTCGTCTTTGGGTTCGGGTTTCGATTCCAGAGCGAGAACAATGTGGTAGACGATTTGGATCACCACAATGGCAATCACGGCAAATATGAAGCGTCCGATGCTGCCGGCATCGAACTCGCCGGCGTGGCGCAAGGCGCTGGTAAAGTAATATCCGTAGACGACAACCGTGGCCAGCAGCGTTCCCAATATGCTTTTTTCCTGGTAGGAAAGATCCATGATCAATCTCCTCAGTGAAGTAACTTCCAACGGACAAAATGTAATATAATTGATACATAATGTCAAGTGTATTTTACATCACTGAGTTCGGGATGCGAACATGCGATGCCGGCTCCTGACCTGCGCGTAAGATAAGCCTTTGATTCCAGAGAGGATGCTGTGGCCGATTCGACTCGCGTAATAATCGTGAACCAGCGTGGCGTAGCCAGGCTGCGCAGCGGACATCCGTGGGTCTATCGCTCCGACCTGCTGCCGCCGACGGATGCTCCTGCCAGCGCGCTGGTTGAGGTGCGCGATGAGCGCGGCCGCCGGCTGGGATCGGCGTTCTACAGCAGCGCCTCGCAGATCGCCATTCGCTTGCTCAGTTCCGACGACATCAGCGAGGACGCGCTGCCGGACCTTCTGCGTGCGCGCATCGCGAGTGCGGTGCAATTTCGCCAAGCGATCGCCGGTGGTAGCGATTCGTATCGCGTGATCTTCAGCGAAGCCGACCTGCTGCCCGGCCTGATCGTCGACAAGTACAACGATGTCGTCACAATACAGGCGCTGACTCAGGCGTTCGATCGCGAAGATTTGCGCCATGCTGCGCTCGACTCGATGGCCGAACATTTTCCCGATGCCAGCGTGCTCGAACGCGTGGACGCGCACATTCGCAAGCTGGAGGAGTTGCCGGCGCGTGATTCGCAACTGCTGCGGGGCGAACGCTCGAGCACAATCTTCACCTTGAACGGCGTGCGCTTTCACTTTGATGGACTGAGCGGCCAGAAGACTGGGGCTTTTCTCGATCAGCGCGAGAACTATGCGGCCGCGGCCCGGCATGCGCACGGCGAGGCCCTCGATGTCTTCACGTATCAGGGCGGCTTTGCGCTGCATCTGGCTCGTGTGTGCAGCAGCGTTGCCGCCGTCGATGCCTCGCGGCCCGCGCTCGAAGTGGCCGAGCAGAATGAGCAGCTCAATCGCGCCCAGCATCGCTGCGGCGAGATCGAGTGGACGGAAGCGAATGCTTTCGACCTGCTGAAGGACTACGCCACCGCGGGGCGTGAGTACGACACCATCGTCCTCGACCCGCCCGCGTTCGCCAAGACCAAGCGCACTGTGCCGACCGCGCTGCGCGGATACAAAGAGCTCAACCTGCGCGCGTTAAAGATGCTTCGTCCCGGAGGCATCCTAGTTACCTGTTCATGTTCGTTTCACGTCAGCGGGGCGGAGTTTCTGGAAATGCTGGGGGCAGCCGCGGCCGACGCCGGGCGGCGCGTGCGCATTCTGGAAAAACGTGGTGCGGCCCAGGACCATCCCGTCCTGCTCAATGTGCCGGAGACAGCGTATCTGAAATGCGTGATTTGCGAAGTGCTCACCTGAAGGCGGCGGTGCTGATCGTGGAGTGGATGGCGGAGCACGATCCACCATCCACTTCACGAAGCACGTCACCGTGCAGCAGGCTTTCTGAGCAGTTGCGGGAGCGCGTGGGATTTCCCTGGCCGTCGGGCGGGGTTGGTGACGGCGACGCTGGCACAACTGGAGAGCGCGACCGTCGGCGTGTTGGCAACATTCACGCTGGGCGTATTGACGACGTTGACATTGGGCGTGTTTACCACCTGAACCGGCTGAATCACGGCCTGACCGAACAACGGAACCGAAGCGAGGGTGCAGGCTGAGAACAGAGACACAGCAATCGCGCACTTCCATGCATTCCGAGTCATTGACATTCTCCTGAAATCGTGAAATTGGACTTGCGGGGAGCAGACTAGCAGCACTGCACTACGCGAACTCCCGGGTGCAATCAGCAGCCAGGCCACAAGTTTGGGCTGGACAGCGAACGGTATTCTGGGCAACTCGCTCAAGTTTGCAAGCAGAAAAGCTGCGAAAACGAGTCACTGGAAGTGCTGAATGTCCCCGAGACCATTATCTGAAGTGCTTGATCGGCCAGGCGGAATTTTGAGAATCAGAGACCTGGGACGGTCTCAGAAACACAAAACCCAGCCAGTTTCGGCTGGGGCAGTTGAGGATCTCTCAACTTCAACTCTAATTTCATTTTATCACATTCGAGCGGTATTTGTTCCGTATTTGCCAACTTTATATCTGCCGCAGAATCATGAGATTGCGGCTTATTGCTGCGTTTCTCCGTATTGACATGTAAGGGTTACACGGGAAAGTGTGACAGTAGTTGTACTACATTCTAATATGATAAAGAGCTTGCTAAGCGTAATCTAAAAATTATTTACAATAATGACCTCATATTTTATGATGCAGTTACGCTGATAAATGCGTCTAATAGTCAAAGAGGGTGGCTAGACAGGTTTCGCCCCTTGGGAGTTTCCTCGAGGGAGACGAACTGGGGAGTTCAAGGGGAGGTGGGTGCAATCTTACCTCCCTTTTGTTTACCGGCGGGAGCTCTCCGAGGGGCGGAAGCAGTCAATCGTGGCCAGTGAATCTACCTGGCCGAAGAGAGAGGCGCAGGTCCAGCCTCGATTCGCGTGTTTTTGCGAGCCGCAACGCGCTTCCGCGAATCCAAACCACTGGCTACGATTTACTGCAAGGAGCCTGGCAGGTGAAAATCGCCCACCTTGATGTTCAACGCTTCAGCCTGGTTTCGCAACGAGAGATCGACGACATTTTGGGCAAGCTGGGTGATGTCATCGGCCATCCCGAAATGGCTGCCTTTCGCCGCGCGCTGGAGTCAGCCAAAACCACCTCCGAACTAAAAAGCGTGGTGAACGGCGCTGTCGGCCCGTCCGGCTTGATGGAATTCGCCCGCTTCGATATGGGCGCTATCTTGCGAATTTACGACAAGAAGGCGCCGCGATGTTTTCGCCTGCTGGTGGGCAATCCGCTCATCATGCGGCAGATGGCCGAACATGTGCCCGATGCCGCTGCCTATGCGCCGGTGACGATCCTCATCGATGAGCGTGCCGATGGCGTGCATCTTTCGTACGATAGGATGACGAGTTTTCTCGCGCCGTATGGGAACGCTGCGGCGATGAACGTGGCGCAGGAGCTGGACGCGAAGATCGAGAAGTTGCTGGCAGAAGCGGCTGGGTGACACTGAGCAAGTCCCTGGGGAATAGGGGTCCTTCGACTCCGGCTCGCAAACGAGGCGAGCCTGCGCTCAGGATGACAGACATTACTTGGATTTGGTTTTAGCTAATTGCTACTTACTGGGGTACAAACATGGCAATTCGTTGGGACAAATTAACCGTTAAGGCTCAGGAAGCGATGCAGCGGGCGAACGATCTCGCCAGCGAGCACGGCAATCCTGAATTGCAGCCAGTTCATATTCTTGCTGCGCTGGTCGAAGATCACGAAGGCATCGTCGCGCCGCTGTTGGAGCGCGTTGGCCTGCATGCGTCCGCGGTGCAGGCCGAAGCGATGCGCGAGATCGAAAAGCTGCCGAAAGTTTCCGGCAGCGGCGCCACCCAGTCGCATCTTTCCGATGCCACTACGCAGATGGTGGACAACGCCTTCAAAGAGGCGTCGAATTTCAAGGACGAGTATGTCTCCACCGAGCACCTGCTGCTGGCAATGGCCAAGCTGAAGCGCGATGCGGCGCTGCAGATCCTGGCGCGCGGCGGCGCAACTTATGACAACATTCTGCGCGCGCTCACGGCGGTGCGCGGCAGTCAGAAGGTTACCGACCAGAATCCCGAAGCCAAGTATCAGGCGCTGGAAAGATATGCCAAAGACCTGACCGAACTGGCGCGCAAGGGCAAGCTCGATCCGGTCATCGGTCGCGATGAAGAGGTGCGGCGCGTAGTGCAGGTGCTGTCACGTCGCACCAAGAATAATCCGGTGCTCATCGGCGAGCCGGGCGTCGGCAAAACCGCCATCGTCGAAGGGCTGGCGCAGCGCATCATCTCCGGCGATGTTCCCGAGCAGTTAAAGAACAAGCGCGTCGTTTCGCTCGATCTGGGCGCGATGCTCGCAGGAGCGAAATATCGCGGCGAGTTCGAAGACCGCCTCAAAGCCGTGCTGAAAGAGATCGAGCAGTCGCAAGGAAAGATCATCCTGTTCATCGACGAGCTGCACACGCTGGTGGGAGCGGGCGCGGCTGAGGGCGCCATCGACGCCTCGAACATGCTGAAGCCGGCGCTGGCTCGCGGCGAGCTGCGCGCCATCGGCGCAACCACGCTCAATGAGTACCGCAAGTACATCGAGAAGGACGCTGCGCTGGAGCGCCGCTTCCAGCCCGTCTACATCGGCGAGCCGACGGTGGAAGACACGATCGCGATTCTGCGTGGTCTGCGCGAGAAGTACGAAGTGCATCACGGAGTCCGCATCAAGGATTCGGCGATTGTCGCGGCGGCGACGCTGTCGCATCGCTACATCACCGACCGCTTCCTGCCGGACAAGGCCATCGACCTGATTGATGAAGCTGCTGCCTCGCTGCGCATTCAAATCGATTCCATGCCGACCGAGATCGATCAGCTCGAACGCCGCGCTACGCAACTGGAAATCGAGCGCCAGGCGCTGAAGCGCGAAGACGATGCCAACTCGCGCGAGCGGCTGGCGATCGTCGAGAAAGAACTGGCGCAGATCAAAGAAAAAGCCAATGCGCTGAAGGCGCGCTGGAAGCAGGAGAAAGAAGCTATCGCGAAAGTCCGCGAGTTGAAGGAGCGCATCGAGCGCCTCAAGACGGAAGAAGTGGAAGTTACGCGTAAGGGCGACTTCGAGCGCGCCGGCAGAATCAAGTACGGCGAGATACCGCAGCTCGAGCAGCAAGTGGCGAAGCTGAGCGCGGCGATGGATGGCAAACAGTCGCGCATGTTGAAGGAAGAGGTCGATGAGGAAGACGTCGCCAAGATCGTCAGCAAGTGGACCGGCATTCCGGTGTCGAAGATGCTGGAAGGCGAAGTGAAGAAGCTGGTCACGATGGAAGATCGGCTAAAGGCGCGAGTGATTGGACAGGACGAAGCGATTCAAAGCGTTTCGAATGCGATTCGGCGCTCGCGCGCGGGACTTAGCGATCCGCGCAGGCCCATCGGCTCGTTCATCTTTCTCGGTCCGACCGGAGTCGGCAAGACTGAGCTGGCGCGCGCGTTGGCGGAGTTTCTCTTCGACGACGAGCACGCGATGATCCGCATCGACATGTCGGAGTACATGGAGAAGCACGCGGTGTCGCGGCTGATCGGCGCGCCTCCGGGATACGTGGGCTACGAAGAGGGCGGGCAGTTGACCGAGGCGGTGCGCCGCCGGCCGTATTCGGTGGTGCTGTTCGATGAGATCGAGAAGGCGCATCCCGAGGTGTTCAACATCTTCCTGCAGATCATGGACGATGGCCGCCTGACCGACGGCAAGGGCCGCCACGTCGATTTCAAGAACACGATCATCATCATGACCTCGAACATCGGCTCGGCATATCTGCAGGACCTGGGTGTTCATCACGATCCCGAGCAGATATCCGACGCGCACAGGCACGTGATGGAGGCGCTGCGCGCGCACTTCAAGCCCGAGTTCCTCAATCGCGTGGATGACATCATCATCTTCAATCCGCTGGGCAAGGAGCAGTTGACGAAGATTGTCGATCTGCGGCTGGAGGATTTGCGGAAGTTGCTGGCCGAGCGCAAGATCTCGCTGGAGTTGACGCCGGCGGCCAAGGAACTGGTCTTCACCGAAGGCTACGACCCCAACTACGGCGCGCGTCCGCTGAAGCGCGCAATTCAGCGCCTGGTGCAGGATCCGCTGGCGATGAAGATTCTCGATGGCGAGGTGCTGCACGGAGATCATGTGGTGGTCGACGCCGACAAGAAGAAGCAGCAGTTGACCTTCAAGGTCGCGAAACGCGTGGGCGAGCCGGCAACGGCGGTGAAGTAAGCATCGATTGGGGGAGCCGGCGGAAATCTTCCCTTGGTAAACTATCTCTGATGTCGCCCGCCGAGCAAAAGCAGCACGCGCACGAACTGGTGGATCGGCTCGACGCCGGTCAACTGGAGGCCCTGGTTCGCCTTCTGGAAGTCATGATTGATCCTGTGTCTCCCAACATCGAGAACATTCCCGTTGAAGACGAATCTATCAGCGACGAAGAGACCCGCGCCGTCGAAACTTCTAAGGCGTGGCTGAAAGACCGTGAGCCTATCCCGAATGAAGAGGTCCTCGCCGAATTCGGCCTTACCCCCGAGGATTTCGAGCGCATGGGCCGCACGCCGTTGGAACCAGAGAAGCCGGATCGCTAGCGATGGGCAAGAGAGTCGACTGGACCGCGCAGGCCAAAACTGATCTACGGGCTATCAATCAAGCCACCGCGCTTCGCATCCTGCACTCCCTTGCCCGTTATGCCGCCCAGGGGGAAGGCGATGTTAAACGCTTATACAATGTCGATCCGCCGGAGCTGCGTCTTCGGGTAGGCGATTATCGCGTTCGCTTCCACGACTTCGGTCATTCGATGGTTGTGCTGGCCGTCAAACATCGTCGCGAAGCCTATCGCTAACCGCGAACTTCCGATGGCCTGGTTCCAACCACGATTTGCCACCCACGATAGCCTTATGTCCTCAGGTATCCGCGCACCTTCATACGCCTGCTGTGACGGTGGTAGACTTGCTTGCACTTTCATCCTGCTTACCTTCGAATCTAATGTCCTGGTTCGCGATCTTCTTCTTTCTATCCGGGCTGTGCAGCATCGTCTACGAGCTGGTCTGGCTGCGGCTGGCCATGGCCAAGTTCGGCGTGACCACGGCGCTGGTGTCGATCGTGCTCTCGGTTTTTATGGCAGGTCTGGGAGCAGGCTCCTGGATCGCTGGGTGGGCGACGCGGCGCTATGGCGAGCGAATTACCTTTCCCGCACTTCGGCTCTATGGCGTTATTGAGCTTCTCATTGGCATCTCGGCGCTGGTGGTGCCGCTGGAACTGGTCTGGGGCAGCCGCCTGCTGGAATCGTTGGCCGGCCAGGTGTCGATTTCCTCCGGCACGTTTTATCTGTTGTCGGGTCCGTGGCTGGCACTGACGCTGATTCCTTGGTGCACGTGCATGGGCGCCACCATTCCGGTGGCCATGTTCGCCATCCGCCGCATGGCGCAGAATGAATCGCCGCGCTCCTTCAGCTTTCTTTATCTGGCGAATGTGATCGGCGCGGTGGCCGGGGCAGCGGTCGCGCCTGTGCTCATCGAACTCTACGGTTTTCACGGCACGCTGCGGACCGGCGCGCTCCTAAACGGGCTGATTTTCGTCTCCGCCCTGGCTCTCAGCTTCGCCTCGCGTGAAAGCTCAACCAGGGCTGATGCTGCCGGTACATCCGCCGGCAATGCGCCCGCCGCCATCGCGGGCGGGCGTTCGGACCTGGTGCTGCTGTTTACTACCGGCCTGACCACCATGGGCGCCGAGGTAGTCTGGATTCGGCTGTATACCTACTTTGTCGGCCCGGTTGTGTATTCCTTCGCCGAGATCCTGGCTACCTACCTGGCGGCCACGTTTCTGGGCTCGAAGGCGTACCGCATGTGGAGCAGGCGTCCGCGCGGGCATGAGTCGTCGCTGCTATGGGTGTCACTCGCCCTGCTTGGGGTGCTGCCGCTGCTGACTGCCGACGCCCGCTTTGAGATGCAGCCTCTGCTGCGCGTCATCCTCGGAATCGCGCCGTTTGCCGCGGTAGTGGGGTTTCTGACGCCCATGCTGGTGGACCGCTGGTCGGGAGGCGATCCGGATCGCGCCGGCCGCGCCTATGCGGTCAATGTCGTCGGCTGCATCCTTGGCCCGCTGCTGGCCGGATTTGTTCTGCTTCCGCTATGCGGCGAGCAGGTCTCGATGTTGATCCTGGTGTTGCCGTGGTTTGGGATGGCGATGGCCGGCGCAACCAGGAAAGATTCCGGCCTGCAAATGGCGGCCAGCGCCGCGCTGCTGATTGCCGCCATCACGCTGTTTTTCTTCACCAAGGATTACGAATTCTTCTATAAAGCCGGCATCATACGGCGCGACAGCACGGCCACTGTGATTGCCTCCGGCGGGGGGATGGGCAAGGAACTGCTGGTCAACGGTAATGGAATGACCGCGCTGACGGCCATCACCAAGATGATGGCGCACTTTACGCTGGCGCATCTGCAGAGCCCGCCACGCAATGCGTTGATTATCTGCTTCGGTATGGGTACGACATTTCGCTCCGCAATGTCGTGGGGGATTCCGGTGACCGCAGTGGAACTGGTGCCCAGCGTGCCCAAGCTGTTTACGTACTATCATCCCGACGGCGGGCCGCTACTGACATCGCCGCGCGCCCACGTGGTGATCGACGATGGCCGGCGCTTCCTCGACCGCTCGGCGGAGAAGTTTGATGCCATCATCATTGATCCGCCGCCGCCGGTCGACGCCGCCGGATCCAGCCTGCTGTACTCGCGGGATTTTTACGTGTTGGCGAGACAGCATCTCAGCCCCGACGGAATTCTGCAGCAGTGGCTCTATGCCGGCGACGATGCCGACTGGGCTTCGGTCACGCGCGCGCTCCTCGACGTCTTTCCCTATGTGCAGGTGTACGCGGAGGTTTACGGCGGCAACGGCCGACACTTCCTGGCCAGCATGCAGCCCATACCGGAACGCAGCGCGAAGCAACTGGTGGCGCGCATGCCGGCGATCGCGATAACGGACATGATGGAGTGGGGCCCGGCGGACACCCCGGAATATCAGCTCCAGCTGATGCTCGGGCAGCAACACTCGCCCCAGAGCCTGATCGCGCTCGATCCTCTGGTTCCGGCGTTGCAGGACGACCGGCCGATCAACGAATACAACCGCCTGCGCACCGATCATCCGCACCTCGTGCGCGTCTGGGAAAGCTGGTGAGCGCGGTTTCGTTGACAATCGCCGTGCGAGTCGTCTATTCTTAGGTCTTTGGCAGTCCTGCGTTTGCCCGCCTGAAGGTCTCTGCGCATCCAGCGCCTGAACCGAGCGGCTCTTTCGCATTTTCAAATTCTGGGAGAGTTTAGAGATGTCTACGTATTTCCCCAAGGGGGAAATCGCGCGCAAGTGGTTTGTCGTTGATGCCGAGGACCAGACCCTGGGCCGGTTGGCGACACGTGTGGCGCGCATCCTCTCTGGCAAAGACAACCCTAAGTACACGCCGTTCCTCGATATGGGCGATCACGTGATCGTGATCAATGCGGCCAAAGTTCGCATCACGGGGCTTAAGGCCGATAGCAAGGTCTACCATCGTTACTCGGGATATCCGGGTGGTATGAAGTCCGAAGAGTACAAGAAGCGGCTGGAGCGCAGGCCGGAGCAGGTTGTGGAAGACGCTATCACGGGTATGCTGCCGCACACAAAGCTGGGCCGGGCGATGGCGGGCAAGCTGAAGGTGTATCGCGGCGACAAACATCCGCACGCGGCGCAGAAGCCGGAAGCGCTGGCTGCGGTTGCTAAGCGCGCGTAGTGCCACAACAGCGAAGTTCGTCTTCGCCGCATAATTTTTGGGAAGGATTACAGGGGGCACGGCTCCCGGCGAAATAAAGATGGCAGAACTGATCCAGTATTACGGTACAGGTCGTCGCAAATCGAGCGTAGCGCGTGTCTTCCTTCGCCCGGGTAGCGGTGAATTCAAGGTGAACGGCAAGCCGTTCGATCAGCACTTCGTGACCGAAGCGCAGCGCATCATGGCGAAGTCGGCGTTCGTAGTCACGGAAACAGCCGGCACATTCAACATGATTTGCACGGTGAACGGCGGCGGCGTCAACGGCCAGGCCGGCGCGGTACGCATGGGCGTGGCCCGCGCACTGCAGGAGTTCAATCCTGAGCTGCGCGCCAAGCTGAAGGCGGAAGGCTTTCTGCGTCGCGACGCCCGCGGCAAGGAGCGTAAGAAGTACGGCCAGAAGGGCGCGAGGAAGCGGTTCCAGTTTAGTAAGCGGTAAAAAGGCAGTGGCTAGTGGTCAGTGGCTAGTCACGGATCTCTCGTCGCGCAATTCAGGCTAGGTCGGTCGGTTTGTTAACTAGCCACTGACCACTAGCCACTGGCAACTCGCTTCGTGGTTCCGGGGGCGAGAGTAGAAAATTCAACCGGAACGAAATCTTCCCGCACTCGCAACAGCGCGGGCCGACGGGAAAAGCAATCCTAAGCGGCGAAAGCCATCGCAAGGGATGCAAGTCTACTGAGGAGGTAGCTTGGCGAACATCACGATGAAGGAGTTGCTCGAAGCCGGCGTTCACTTCGGGCATCAGACCAAACGCTGGAACCCGAAGATGAAGGAATACATCTTCGGCGAACGCAATGGCATTTACATCATCGACCTGCAGAAGACGCTGAAGATGTTCAAGGAAGCGTCGAAGTTCGTGCAGGAGCAGGCATCTGAGGGCAAGCTGGTGCTGTTTGTCGGCACCAAGCGCCAGGCGCAGGATGCAATCGCGGAAGAGGCCACGCGCTGCGGCATGTTCTATGTCAACTCGCGCTGGTTGGGCGGACTGCTCACCAACTGGGTGACGGTGCAAAAATCGGTGAAGCGGCTAAAGGAGCTTGATGAGATGGCCACCGATGGCCGCTACGAGCTGCTGCCCAAGAAGGAAGTCATTAAGCTGGAGCGCGAGCGCAAGCACCTGCAGGCCAATCTTGCCGGCATCAAGAACCTGAATCGCCTGCCGGATGTGCTGTTCGTGATCGACTCCAACAAGGAGCAGATCGCGGTGAAGGAAGCGCGCAAGCTGGGTATTCCGGTGGTCGCGGTGGTGGACACGAATTGCGATCCCAGCGAAGTGGACTACGTGATCCCCGGCAACGATGACGCGCTGCGTGCGATCCGTTTGTTCGCCTCAAAGATTGCCGACTCGGTGGTGGAGGGTTCGCAGGCCGTGACCGACAAGCAGATGGCCGAGATTTCCGCAGGCGTGCAATACAGCGAGGCGGCGGAAGCTGCTGCCGCCAGCCCTGAGGGCGAAGAAGGCGCCGCCGTGGCTGAGTCGACTATCGACGATTCTGAAGAGGTCAGCATGGAAGAAGTGCTGGGCCGAGGTGGGCGGCGCGCCGAAAATACCAGCGCGTAGGATCGGCTCGAATTGAGTTACTGGCCCGCGCGTTCGATGAGCGCGGGCTTTTTAGCTATCAGCTTTCAGCCGTCAGCTATCAGCTAAAACAATTCTTGATAGAGCATAATATCTGCGGTGGAGTGTGGCATTGACCGATCCACTGCGACAACCAAGTCTTAGCCGACGGCTTGATGGCTGAAAGCTGACAGCTAAAAAGGAAAAAATGAGTACTACTACCGTGAACATTTCCGCTGCACAAGTCAAAGAACTTCGCGATAAGACCAACGCTCCCATGATGGATTGCAGGAATGCCTTGATTGAATCCAAGGGCGACGTCGAAGCCGCGATCGTCGTCCTCCGCAAGAAGGGCATTGCCACCGCCGCCAAGAAGGCGACGCGCGCCACCAGTGAAGGCTCGGTGGCCAGCTACATCCACGCCGGCGGCAAGATCGGCGTGCTGGTCGAAGTCAATTGCGAAAGCGACTTCGTCGCCCGCACCGACGACTTCAAGAACCTGGTGCACGACATCGCTATGCACATTGCGGCCAGCGATCCGCGCTTCATCCGCAAGGAAGATGTGACGCCGGAAGCCTTCGAAAAGGAGAAGGACATCTATCGCGCGCAGGCCGCGGCGACCGGCAAGCCGGCGCCGGTGATCGAGAAGATTGTCGAGGGCAAGATGGCCAAGTTCTACGAGGAGGTCTGCCTGTACGAGCAGCCCTTCGTCAAGGAGCAGACCATGACCGTGCACCAACTCATTGCCAGTGTCGTCGGAAAGCTGGGCGAGAACATCTCCGTCCGGCGCTTCGCCCGCTTCAAGGTCGGCGACGTCGCCGAAACCGTCGCCGTCAGCAAGACCGGTGACCCCGTCAGCGAGTAAGGCTCAACCTCGTCAAACGAAATGCGGGGCGGGAGTAATCCCGCCCTGTTTTGCTTACGCGTCACAAAATCGCGGCATCCATCCCTGCAATGAACCGAATGCCGTCAATCGCCATCTTCTTGAGCCCGGAATCGTTGGACAAGTAAAGGTCTACTTGCGCTGTGGAAGCACACGCCAGGTGAATTGCGTCAGCGGGCGACACGTTCCACCGCGCACGAATTCTGGCATATCGGTCAGCCGCTTCCGGATTGAACGGGAGCAAACGCACAGCCGGGCTCTCGAAGAATCTTCGGATTCGTCGCGCCTCCTCGGTACGGCCGCCTTTATACGCGCCGGTCAAGATCTCGCCTACGGTAAACACGCTGGTGCAAAGCTGGTCACCCCGCTCCGCCATCCGCTGATGGATTCTCCCCACTTGCCTGGCATTTTGCGGATGGCCCTCCAGCCAGTAGATGAACAACATCGTATCCCAGTAGACCAGGCTCACTTGCTGTCCGTCCGATCATGATCGTAGAAATACTGGCGCTCTCGCCTCAGGAAGATCTCGCCACCGCCGAGCGCGTGAAACGCTTCTTTTAGCAAGCCTCGCAGGTTTGCGAACTCCGACGCGGCCGGGGTCTTTTCTTCCGCCCCAGCGCGCTCCAGAAGGCGATAGGTGTATGCCGCCCGAGTGCCCATACCCGATGGCGGTCCAGACACTTCTTCAATGGCAAGTCCGTTGGCTTCGAGGAATGTTCGTGACCCGAGAACGCTGCACACGTTGGGAACGCGGTTCCTCAGCCGCATTCCGCGATGCACGTCGCCAGCAACGATTCTGACTCGCTGGGCTCCGCTTTTGCGTGCTGGTTCGACATATTCCCTAGCTGCATACGTGCGAATGGCCTCCGCAGACGTAGCTTGCATGTTTCCTCCTCGGGCAGATAGGAGCGGTAACATGCACAACATAACATACATCTATTACCATCGTCAACACACACATACAGTCTGATGAACCGGGTCGTCCTCGGAATGCGTGGCACTGGCGGTTGGATGACAGCAGTGACGAACGATCGTGCACGCTGCAAATGGCCAGTAGCGCTTGCTCTTCTTTCCGATGGGGCATGGGCACCATCTAGAGCCCCTTCACCGCCGCCAGGAAGGCCGCCCCGAACTTCTCCAGCTTGAATTCGCCGATGCCTCTGATACGGGCCAGAGATTCCAGACTGTGCGGCGCAGAGCGGGCGATTTCGCGCAGCACGGAATCGTGGGCGACCCAAAAGGCGACCTGTTTGTGCGCTCGGGCCAGCTCCAAACGCACGGTCTTCAGGCGCTCGTAGCGCCGCGTCGCCTCGGAATCGAGCGGGGCTGTGTCAATGGGCGGTTTCGATGCCGCTAAACGGGGGCGCCGCTTGGACGTGATCTCGCTCTGCTCTCGAGGCCGGGAGCGAATGTCTCCGCGACAAACGTCGCAGACACACTGGGTGACAGCAGTGCCGTCGCCAAAATAGTCGAGAATGGCGCGGCGGCGGCATCGTCGCCAATAGGCATACTGAAACATTCGTTCCAGCTTCTGGCGCGCGTGGGCTTGCAGCAGTTCAACCTGTGCCAGTGTAAGCGCAGTATTGTTCTCGCCGATCTTGTCGATGAAGAATTCCTGCGTGTGCCGGTCAACCGCGCTGCAATACAGGACGCATTGCGCGGGCAGACCGTCACGCCCGGCGCGGCCCGCTTCCTGGTAATACGATTCCAGGCTGGCGGGAATGTTGTAGTGGACGACGAAGCGGATATCGGGCTTGTTGATCCCCATGCCGAATGCGTTGGTGGCCACCACCACCGCGTCGGAATTGCTCATGAAGTCCTGCTGCGCCTTCTTGCGCGCTTCGTTGTCCATGCCGGCGTGATAGGCACGGACCGCACGCTGCGGAAAGCTCTGCTGCAAGAACGCGGTCAGATGCTCGACCTTTTTGCGAGTGGCGCAATAAATGATTCCGCTGCCCGGTCGCTTGGCGAGACCGTGTACCAGCGCTTCATCTTTCTCTACTTCGAAGTCGATGCGGCGGCACGCATAGGTAAGATTCGGGCGGTCGAAGCCGGTGACGTGCAGCCTGGGAGTGCGCAACTTGAGCATTGTGACGATGTCGTTGCGCACTGCCGCAGTGGCGGTCGCGGTCAGCGCAATGGTTATTGGCGATCCAAGCTGCTCGCGTACCTCCGCCAGACGCATGTATTCCGGGCGGAAGTCGTGTCCCCAAAAGCTCAGGCAATGGGCTTCATCCACCACCAGCAAGCGGGGCTTGAGTTGCGGCACCAGCCGTTGAAACGATGGAGCCGCGAAGCGCTCGGGAGCCAGGTATAGCAATCCCGTGAAACCGTTCCGAAGTTTGCCGACAACCTGCGACTGCTCAGCGGATGATTGCGAGCTGTTCAGCAGAAGTACAGGCACTCCCAGTGTCTGCAACTGATGCACCTGGTCCGCCATGAGCGAGATCAACGGCGAGACCACGACCGTCAGTCCCTTCATCAGCAGTGCCGGAAGTTGAAAGCACAGGCTCTTGCCCGCGCCGGTCGGCATCACGCAGACAACATCGTTGCCCGCCATAACGTCCTGAATGATCTCTCGCTGGCGAGGACGAAATTGTGAGAGCCGGAAGACCTGCTGCAGAAGATCGTCAATCGTCTCCATGAAGAATTGGCTCTCAATCTACTCTATCGCAGCCGCGCGCGAATTCGAACGGACAAGGCACGAGTGCGCAGGAAACCGCCGCTCACATTCCCGCTTCCGGATTAGCCGTGTCGAATCGTGGAGACGCCCGCGACATTTCTGACGCGTGCACTCCTGCTAAACTGAATGAGCTAGCTTTGCCCAGAGTTTTGCTTAATGGATGCTCCCATCTACAAGCGCATTCTTCTCAAGATATCCGGCGAGGCGCTGGCCGCCGGGCAGGGGTTTGGTGTAGACAACACCCGCGTCCACGAGATTGCCGCCGAACTGGCGGAAGTGCATAAGCTTGGCATCGAGATCGCCATCGTGGTAGGCGGCGGCAACTTTTTCCGTGGCGTGGCCGAGCAAGCCAAGCTGATGGACCGCGTTTCCGCCGATCATATGGGCATGCTGGCCACGGTCATCAACGCTCTGGCTTTGCAGGACGCGCTGGAAAAGCAGAACGTCTTCACGCGCGTCATGAGCGCGCTGGAGATGAATCAGGTGGCGGAGCCGTTTATTCGCCGCCGCGCGATTCGCCATTTGGAAAAGGGCCGCGTCGTAGTGTTTGCGGGCGGCACTGGCAATCCCTACTTTTCGACCGATACCGCGGCATCGCTGCGGGCAATGGAAATAAAAGCCGATGCGATCCTGAAGGCTACGAAGGTGGACGGCATCTACACCGACGATCCGGTGCTGGTAAAGGACGCCACCATGTTCGATGAGATCAGCTACATGGAGGTGCTGCGGCTGGGCTTGCGGGTCATGGATGCCACTGCCATTGCGCTTTGCCGCGAAAACAATCTGCCAATCGTAATCTTCAATCTCAATAAACGCGGCAACATTCACCGCGTGGTGATGGGCGAGAGGGTGGGTTCGGTCGTAAGTCACGGATAGCGCTACAGGCCTCGATTTTCTGATCGGCTGCCGATTGCAGGAAAGCCGGGAAGAATGCGGGGCGGGAATCCGAGCTGAATCCCCAAGGGCCTTACTTATTGTCGTCCACTAAACGCACCACGATGCGATCAATCGTATCCAGCGCCTTCTTGGTTGGCATGTTGTTGTTGTTGGTCATCACGGCGAACGCGATATGTTCGCCCGACTGCGCGGTGGCATAACCCGCCAGCGAATACACGTGGGCCAGCGAGCCGGTCTTGGCGTGGACCACTCCCGAGGCGGGGGTGTTGCGGAAACGATCGGCGAGCGAGCCATCGAGGCCCGCGATCGGCAGGGTGTCCTCATACGCCTGTCCCCAGGATTGCTGGCGGCAGTAGCGCAACAGGGTCACAATGGCTTGCGGCGTCACCAGGTCCTCGCGCGACAATCCTGAGCCATCATAAAAAACAAACTGATCAGCTTTGACGCCCGCGCTCACGAGAAAGCCGCGCATCACTTCGAGTCCGCCTTCGATGGATCCGGAGGTGCCTTTCTCCTTGCCCAGCAGGCGCAGCATCAGCTCGGCATGGAGATTTTGACTGACCTTGTTAATCACGCGAAGGTCCTGGGCGAGGGGTTGCGACTGATAACTGGCCAGCACCATCGGCGAGAGGTTCGGCGGACGCGCGGTATCGCCGCCTCCCGATGCCAGGGAGGTCACGCTGAAGGTCCGGGTCGAAGCCAACTCGGTGTGCCGAGTGCGCGCTCGCCCATAGATCGTCACGCCGCGTTGCTCCAGCAACTGGCGAAACAGCCGCGCGCTGAAGTCGGCGGGATCTTCAATGGCCAGCGCCTCGCCGAAGCCGGGATCGTCCTGGGGAATGTTCCCCCAGAACGTAAGCTGATTGGAACCGGGCTCGCGGTTGATGGAAACCGTGCGCGGCCCGCTGCCTTGCGGCGTAGTCATCACCCGATTGTCGATCTTGTAATACTCGGGAAACGGCGTGATGTTCAGGAACGCGCGCTCGCCGGGCCGGTCGGCCGGCATGATGTTTACGAAGATCACATTGTCGTTGATCGTGAGCGCCGAAACCGGAGCGCCCCACTCGCGCGCCAGATCGTCCTGCGACCAGCCTTCGTCATAACGCTCCCAGACGAAATAGGAATCATCGGCAACCACGTCGCCGTCCACGTACTTCAAGCCATGCTGCACCAGTTGGTCGGCCAGTTCCGTCAGCACCTGGATGGGCGGCGCCTTACGCTCGGTGTGCATGTTGTAAGGCAAGACGCGACCGGAAAGATTGGGGTCGCCGCGCCCCACCAGCGCGAGGTCGGAATTCAGGCGGCCATACTTGTCCAAGCTGCCAAGCGTCTCAACCGTGGTCTTGAAGCGGTAGTCGGGACCGATCAGGCCGAAGACGGCAGCCGTAGTGAATAGCTTGGCATTGGAAGCGGGAGTAAACAGCTTGTCCGGGTTCAGTGCGAGGATTGTCTTGCCGCTGTCGAGGGAGATGGCATAGATTCCCCAGAAAGCGCGGTCGCTATCGGGATCGTCGAGAATCGTCTGAATGTCGTGGTTGAGCTTTGCGACCGATTGCGGCTTCTGGTTGTTGCCGGCAAAGGCAGGAGTGAGCAGTGCAATCCCGATGATTAACGTGACGAGAAAACGGACCCGAAACATAAAACCACTCTCCCGATAATAGCATCGGCACACAAGGTAGCTTGCGCGAGGTCACGAACCTCAGAGCGCGGCCACTCGCCTCTGCACCAGCAAAAAGTACAGCGCCATCAGAATCAGCAGGAGTCCATTGAGGCTAAGGATAACGGGCGCGGTGAAGATCGGGACCAGCCATCCCGACAGCAGGTTTCCCATCGGCATACCGCCGCGAAAGGCGCAGTTGTAGACGCTCATCACCCGTCCGCGCATTTCGTTGGTAGTAATGAGCTGCACCAGCGAAGTCACGGTAGCGAAGACGGCCATCATGGAAGCGCCCACGACCACCAGCATGGTATAGCTCAGCGGCAGCGACTTCGAAAGCGAGAAGCCGGCAATCGCTGCGCCCAGGCAGATGAGACCGGTTACGGTAAATCGCCCCTTATGGCTAATGTTGCCCAGCCCCGCGACCATCAGCGAACCGCAGATGGAGCCGATTCCCATCAGCGAAAGCAGATTGCCGTAGGTTTCCGGGCCGCGATGGAAGATGTCTTTGACGAACACAGGGAGGTAGGTGCGCATGGGCATGGCCAGCGCGGTCATGCAGAACGCCAGCACGATCAGCGCCTCCATGGAGGGCTGCTTGCGAACGAACTTGATGCCCTGCTTAAGGCTGGTGAACATCGACTCCGTGGTCCGCGGCGGCAGAAAGCGGGTGCGAATCAGCAGCAGTGAAATGATGGGCGCCAGAAAGGAGAGCGCGTTGAGCCCGAAACACCACTTCTCGCCCAACTTCGCCAAAGCTTGGCCGGCGAGCGCCGGTCCAATGGTCACCGCCAGGTTGAACTGTATGGAATTCAGGGCAATGGCGTTGGGCATGTCCTCGCGGTCGACCAGGGTTGGAATCAGCGCCGAATATGCCGGTCCGCCAAACGCCTGCGCGAACCCGGAAGCGAACGACAGGCACAGGATATGCCAGACATGAACCATGCCGGTCGCCACTAATATCGTGAGTACCGACGCACTTCCCATCTGGATGTACTGCGATATCAGCAATACCTTGTGCCGCTCGATGCGGTCGGCGACGACGCCGCCGATCAGCGTGAACAGGAAGATGGGAATGCCGCCCAGGAACTGATCCAACGCCAGCAGAAACGCCGAGTGGCTGAGGCGGTAGATGAGCCATCCCTGCGCCACGATCTGCATCCAGGTGCCGATGCTGGAGGTGCAGGCACCGAACCACATGAGGCGAAAATCGCGATAATGAAATGCCTTGAATATCTTGCGAAGGGTCGAGGCGCGCATGTGCTCCGTGTGCTGCTATGGCTCGCACTCTATCTTCGCATAAGCCAGAGCCAGCCCGGGCGGAGGCGATATTCCTGAAAATGCCTGGCCATGAGGGCATCGCATTATTGCCCTGGTCGAAGGGCTGGGGCGCCGATCTGGAGGGTGCTATACTCGGCGGCGTCTTCTGCCAGCACCCATTGGAGATATTGATTGTCGTCCACGCTAGCGCCGAAAAAGCCCGATTGGAACAAGCGCATCGAGCGCACCATCTCTCTCGGTGAGCGGCATCCCGGCACGGCTGAGGTGCTCAACTTCTACCGGCGAATTCTGGAACTTCAGAAGCAAATCTATGAATGCGTTGCATCGCTACCTGCTCTCAGCCGCGACGGGCCGTTTTGCGAACGTCTCGATGCCGACGCGGCGCTGCAACAGTTGCCGGCATTGCTTTCGCTGGTCCAGAAGAATGGTCCATCCAAACTGGCGCAGGAGGCCGCAGACTTTAGCCGAGCATCGCCGGAAGAATGCCGCCAGGTGCTCGAGGTTTTTCTGGAGACGCAGGACGCCGATGACGCGGGGCCATATGCGTTTTTCGCTCGTGTTCTTTTCCAGCCGCTGGCCGAATATCTTGCCGCGACTCCGGCCGCGATGCTGACAGGATTCTCCGGCATGGTGTGTCCGGTATGCGGCGCCAAGCCTCAAGTTGCGGTCCTTCGTCCGGAAGGCGATGGTGGAAAGCGCTTTCTCGTCTGTTCCTTTTGCATGACTGAATGGGAGTTCCGGCGGATTCTGTGTCCCATGTGCGGCGAGGAGGACTACGCAAAACTTCCGCGCTACAACGCCGAAGGCATCTCGGCAGTGCGCGTCGAGGCCTGCGAGACCTGTCATTACTACTTGAAAAGCGTTGACCTGACCGTGGATGGCCTTGCCGTTCCCGTGGTGGACGAGGTTGCAACCGCGGCGCTTGACGTGTGGGCGATGGAATACGGATTCCGCAAAATTAGCCGGAATCTGATGGGTTTTTAGGCCGCCGCCAGCAGCTTGCGGCCAGCTGCATGACCACATCCTGAATCCATTTGACCGGCAGGGGTTTCACGGTATACGCTGTGTCCCGATATTTGGGTCCTGGGTTCCTCGTCGTAACCTCAACGGCCTGGTGAAGATGTGGACCACACTGAGCACACTATTTCTCGGTGTTTGAATTCAGCGCTTCTCGAGCGCTCCTGTTTGTTCCCTACACACATTCGCGGTTTCGATTTTTACGTTCTGGGAGGCTGCAATGGACGTCTCTAGACGAGCATTCTTCAAGACCGGAATAGCGGGCGCTGTCGGCATTACAATATTCGGCTTTGATGCGCAACCGCTGCTGGCGCAAGCCCATGCGCTGAAGATTTCACGCACCACGGAGACGCGCAGCACCTGCCCGTATTGCTCGGTGAGCTGCGGTGTCATCATCCACACCATTGGCGACAAGGCCAAGAACGTCACGCCGCAGGTGGTGCACGTGGAGGGCGATCCCGATCACCCCATCAACCGCGGCACGCTCTGTCCCAAAGGCTCGTCGCTGCAGCAGGATATCCAGAACGAGCGGCGGCTGCTGAAGCCGCAGGTGCGGCGTCCGGGCTCCGACCACTGGGACGACATCCCGTGGGACCAGGCGATTGACGAGATCGCGCGCTGGACCAAGAAGACGCGCGACGCCGGCTTCATCGAGACCGACGCCAAGGGCAACACGGTCAACCGCTGCGAATCGCTTTTCTTCAGCGGCGGCTGCACGGATACGAACGAGTTCAATTATCTGGTCGTGAAGACGATGCGTTCGATGGGGGTGGTGCGCCTGGAAAACCAGGCGCGGGTTTGACACGGCCCCACGGTCTCAAGTTTGGGACCAACTTTCGGGCGCGGGGCGATGACCAACGGCTGGATCGACATCAAGAACACCGACATGATGTTGATCATGGGGGGCAATCCGGCCGAGAACCATCCTTGCGGCTTCAAGTGGCCAGTCGAGGCAAAGCGCAACCGCAACGCCAAAATGATTGTGGTCGATCCTCGCTTCACGCGGACGGCATCGCAAGCTGATCTCTTCTGCCAAATTCGCGCGGGCAGCGATATCGCCTTCCTCGGCGGACTGATCAACTACGCGATCCAGAACAACCGCATCGCCCACGACTACCTGGTCAACTACACCAACGCGGCGTTCATCATCAAGGATGGATTCAAGCTTCCGGAAGACGGCTTGTTCTCCGGCTTCGACGCCACCACCAAGACCTACGACAAGAGCACCTGGAACTATCAGGAGGGCGGCAACGAGGCGGGCAAAGCGGTTGCTGACCCGGCTCCGGCGGCGAAAGCGATGGCCGGCGCTCCGGCGCCCCCGCCGTCGCTGCCCCCGAATGTCGCGTACGATCTATCGCTTCAGCATCCGCGCTGCGTCTATCAACTGCTGAAGCAGCAATACTCGCGCTACACACCGGAGATGGTGGAGCGCATCACCGGCATCCCCAAGGACCAGTTCCTGAAAGCTGCCGACCTGTACACTTCCGTCCGCAAGGACGGCGACATGAAGAAGGTTGCGACCATTATCTACGCCGTCGGCTGGACGCAGCACAGTTTTGGCACGCAGATCATCCGCACTGCCGCGATGCTGCAGTTGCTGATGGGCAACGTCGGCCGCGCCGGCGGCGGCGTAAACGCTTTGCGCGGGCACTCCAACATTCAGGGCGCAACTGACATGGCCGGCATCTTCGACATTCTGCCCGGCTATCTCAAGATGCCTGCGCCCTCTGACAAGGATCTGAAGGCCTTCCTTGATCGCACTACGCCGAAGGCGGCAAAGCCAAAAGAGTGGGATTCGTTCAACTACTGGTCGAACACGCCCAAGTTCATGGTCTCGTTCCTGAAGGCGATGTACGGGAACGCGGCGACCAAGGACAACGACTTCGCCTTTAATTGGCTGCCGAAGATCGACCGCAATTACGCCTGGGTCCAGAACTGGAACGACATGTACAACGGGCAAGTGAAGGGCGTCTTCGCCTTCGGCATGAACGGGGTGATGATCGGCCCTGACTCGCAGAAAAACATTGACGCGCTGAAGAAAGCGGACTTCCTGGTGGTCTGCGAGATCTATCCCGATGAGACCAGCGCTTTCTGGGAGGCGCCGGGCACAACCACCGACGAGATGAAGCAGATCGACACCACGGTGTATCGGCTGCCAGGCGCGGGTTTCGCGGAGAAGGATGGGACCTTTGTCAACTCGGCACGCTGGCTCCAGTGGAAGAACGTCGCCCTGCCGCCGCCGGCCGAGTGCCGTCTCGATCAGGACATCCTGGCGCAGATTTTCCTCAAGGTCCGCGAGCTCTACAAGAAGGAGGGCGGCAAGTTCCCCGATCCCATCCTGAACCTGTCCTGGACCTACACGATTCCAACCAGCCCCTCGCTCGCTGAGGTGGCGAAGGAGATCAACGGCAAGGCGCTGGCCGATATCACCGACGAGAAAACCAACCTCTCGCTGAAAGCCGGCCAGCAACTGCCAGGCTTTGCCGTGCTGCGGGATGACGGCTCAACCCTGTGCGGCAACTGGCTGTATTGCGGTTCGTGGACGGAAGCGGGCGCGATGATTCAACGCCGCGGTACAGAGGATCCTTCTGGTTTGGGAATCTATCCCAACTGGGCGTGGTCATGGCCGGCAAACCGGCGTGTGCTCTATAACCGCGCTTCCTGCGACCTGGCGGGCAAGCCGTGGGACCCGACGCGCAGACAAGTCTGGTGGAACGAGACGGCGCAGAAGTGGGCCGGCAACGATGTTCCCGACTTCAAGCCGGACTCCAGGCCCGATGAGCACATGGGGCCGTTCATCATGAATCCGGAGGGCGTGGGCCGCATCTTCGTTCCGCTCGGCGCCTTTGCCGATGGTCCCTTTCCTGAGCACTACGAGCCGATCGAAAGTCCGGTCACCAATCCTTTACACCCCAACCAATCCAACAATCCGGTCGTCAAGAAATTCAAGACGCCGATGGACAAGTATGGCACGGCGCAGGAGGGTTACAACATCATCTGCACCACATACCGGCTGACCGAGCACTATCACTACTGGACCAAGAACAATCCGATGAATGTGGAGCTGGTGCCGGAGCCGTTCGTGGAGATTCCCGCCGAACTGGCCGACCAGATGGGCATTCGCGGCGGCGAGAAGGTAAAGGTGACCAGTGCCCGCACCGACTACATCGCCAAAGCCATGGTGACCAAGCGCATCAAGCCGATGAACGTCGATGGCAAGAAGCTCTACCAGATCGGCGTTCCTATTCACTGGGGCTATCGCGGAATTTCCGAGGACGAGGGAAGAACGTCGAAGATGCCGGCCAACCGGCTGACGCCGACGGTGATCGACCCGAATGCCTACACGCCGGAATTCAAGGGATTTCTGGTGAAGCTGGAGAAGGTCTAAAGGAGGGACGAGATGAGCGACCGCGGCACATTACGAATTCAGCAAATCTCGGCCCATCCCGGGCCGGTGGCCGGTGAGGGCACGCAGCGCCAGGACAAGGTCTGCAAGCTGATCGACACCACCACCTGCATCGGCTGTAAGGCGTGCGAAGTGGCATGCGTCGAATGGAACGACATGCCGTTCCGCGAGACCTATTTCGACAACACTTATCAGACCATGCCGGACACGGAGTGGAACTTCTGGAACCTGATCAAGTTCAACGAAGACGAGCACGCCGACGGCAGCTTCGCCTGGCTGATGCGCAAGCATCAGTGCATGCATTGCGCCGATCCCGGGTGTTTGCGTGCGTGTCCGGCGGACGGCGCAATTGTGCAGTACGAGAACGGCATCGTGGACTTCCAGCAGGAAAACTGCATTGGCTGCCAATTCTGCGTCTCCGGCTGTCCGTTCAACATTCCAAAGTTCAATCCCAATACCAAGAAGGTTTACAAATGCACGCTGTGCTCTGACAGAGTGGGAGCTGGGCTGGAACCTGCCTGCATCAAGGCGTGCCCCACGGGCTGTCTGCACTTCGGAACCAAAGATGACATGAAGTTCCTGGCCGAAAAGCGGGCCACGCAATTGCGCGATGTCTCGGGCTTCAAAGACGCCGGGGTCTACGATCCCGATACCATCGGGGGCACGCACGTTATTTACGTCCTGCATGACATCACCAAGCCGGAGCGTTATGGCAACTTGCCGGCGAAGCCGAGGATTCCGCTCAGCTTCACTGTCTGGAAAGACATCTTCAAGCCCATCGGGCTGTTCGGCGCGATGCTGGGTTTTGTGGGCGTGGTGATGCACTACGTCTTCGAAGGCCCGTTGCGAACGCAGCCGACACCACCGGTGAAAGAAATCGTGCCGCCGGACGCGGGAAGGGAGAACTAGGTGGCGACTTCAGCCGATCGTTTTATTCATCATCCCAACGCCATCGACCGCCTGGGCAAGACGGTGGTCTACACGGGTGAACTGCTGCGCCATCCCGTGTACACACGGTTCCTTCACTGGATGGTCGGGATATTCTTCTTCCTCGCGCTACTGTCCGGGTTCGGTATCTATCTGCCGTGGATCTTCCGCTTCTTCACGCCGCTGTTTGGGGGTGGCGCCATGACGCGCCTCCTGCATCCCTGGTTTGGTTTGGGTTTCGTCCTCTTCTTTGCACTCCAGGCGATCAACTGGCTGGGGGTGATGAGCTGGACGCCGGCCGATTCGCGCTGGATGAAGAACATTAGGGGGTACGTTATTCGCAGCGATTCGACGGAATCGCCGGAGACCGGCTTCTTTAACGGCGGCCAGAAGCTGATGTTCTGGGAAATCGTCTGCGGCTCCATCGCTTACGTTATCACCGGCGTGATGATGTGGTTTCCGGAGATTTTTGGGCGGATCGCAGTTGCTATCTCCTATGTGATCCACGACATCTCGGCGCTGATCATGCTGTTTGGCATCTTCTTCCACGTCTACCTGAGCACATTCGGCGAGCCCGGAACCATCCAGGCGATGACGCGCGGCACGGTCAGCGAGGGATGGGCGTGGACCCATCACCCTGCGTGGTATAAGGCAGTTACGGGACGCGATCCCCGGCAAGCCGCAGAACAAGCAGAGGCTGAAATGGCATCCGGAAAACCGCAGGCACGCGCTCCCGAGGCGCTTTAGAAGCGGTCTTGTTTTGCGCCAGCCTGACATCCTGTCCCTGATCTTGAGACGGTCCCAAAGCGCCGGCGTCTAAACCGGCTTTGCTTTTACTGTGTCCGGGTGGAGTGGGCCTTCAGGGCCCGCGTCTCAAGTGCTATTTTTGGGTTTCGGCGCTGAGGTCTTCGACCTCAGCGCCGAAACAGATTTAATCGCCGCCGCTGGACGCAGGCCTAAAGGCCTGCTCTACCCAATCAAATCGGATACACCAAATCCAAAACTGCCCTAAGCCTTCTTTCCATTTGTCGATGAAATGCCGCACCAATACCACGGTGCGGGGTTTCCTTGCTCGCGAGAGTCGCAAGCCTTATCATCAAATCCAAATTTGGCGCCAGTCGGTGAATCATCCGAAATCAGCGCCCAGTGCTAAGGAAACTCGGATTAAGTTGCGGTGGGATCCGTCAGCGGCTAAAGCCGCAGCGATTTCGCGGCATTTACGGACGGCCTGAAGGCCGTCCCCTTCGAGAACCGGACTTAATCAGAGTTTTCCCAAAAACAGGATGATGCAATGGCCGCATCCAACAGCCCACTGTCGGTTGGCGATCATGTCGGAACGATCTACCAGATCCTCGGCCGGATCGGGGCCGGCGGCATGGGAGTGGTTTATAAAGCCCGCGATCGAAAGCTGGAGCGTACAGTCGCTCTGAAATTCCTTCCTCCTGGACTGAATGCCAGCGATCTCGATAAGGAGCGGTTCCTGAAAGAAGCCCGAATTGCCTCGTCCCTGGACCATCCTAATATCGGTGTTATTCACGGAATCGAAGAAACGTCCGACGGCAGCACATTTATTGTTATGGCCTTCTACGAAGGCCAATCGCTGGCCGAGCGGATAAACACGGGATCTCGTCCGCTATCGGTGCCTGAAGTTGTCGAGATTGCAATCCAGATCGCCCAAGGTTTGGCGGAGGCGCACTCCCGCAACATTGTCCATCGCGATATAAAACCTTCCAACGTGATGCTGACCGCCCAAGGCATGGCGAAGATCGTTGACTTTGGACTGGCACACATCAATGAGGCGACAGCAACCCTGACCCATGGCGCAACAGGCACCTTGAGTTACATTTCGCCCGAGCAGGCTACTGGCGCAACCCCCGACCAGCGCAGCGATATCTGGGCGCTCGGCGTGACCCTGATGGAGGCGCTTATTGGCAGCAATCCCTTTCAGCGGGAGAACATGGCTGCCACCTTCATGGCCATCGTCAACGAAGCCCCACCGCCGCTGGATGATGTTCCGCTGGAAGTGCAGAACATTGTGTATCGCTGCCTATCGAAAGATCCAATTAAACGGTACCAATCCTGTTCCGAGCTGTTACGAGATCTAGAGGAAGCGAAGTCTGCGCTTGCCCGTGCCGGCATGACGCCGCCGCCCAGCAGTTGGCGACGAAGCGGGCAGCTTAAGGCGCTCCGCGAATCGCGCCAGGAAGCATCGCGCTCCGCTTGGACGCTGCCCACCAAGCCCGGCCACGTTTGGGGCCGCTCGATTGCAATCGCTGCCGCGATTCTCCTGGTGCTTTCCAGTGTTCTCTTGCTGCCATCGGTTCGCGAGCGTCTGCAAAGCGCTTTCTTTAGCAGCAGCCAGAAGCACATTGCTGTCCTTCCTTTCGACAACATCGGCAACAACCCAGAGAACCAAGCCCTGGTGGAAGGGATCGTGGACTCGCTGTCCGGCAAGCTGTCGAACCTGGAGGTCGGCAAGCAATCGTTGTGGGTCATTCCCAGTAGTGAAGTGCGACGGCTTAAGGTGACGGACCCTAGTTCTGCGCTGCGCGAATTGGGCGCGACGTTGGTCGTTAAGGGGACGATATCGCGAGAGGGCTCGGATGTTCGTCTCAATATGGACCTGATCGACACCAAGAATCTGCGGCAAATCGGATCGGTTGATCTCGAGGACCAGGCGGGAGATTTGGCAACGCTACAGGACGAAGCGGTGGCCAAACTTGCCCGCTTGATGAACATCACCGTCACCGCCGACATGGTCCGGGGCACCGGCGGATCGGTCAATCCGGCAGCCTACGAGGACTATTTAACCGCACTCGGCTACATGCAGCGTTACGACAAGCCCGGCAATCTCGACCTTGCCATACAGTCTTTGCAGAATTCGGTCCAGACCGATCCGCGCTTCGCCCTGGGATACGCGCAACTGGGAGAAGCGTACCGGCTGAAGAACCGGATCGACCAAAATCCCAAGTGGCTGACGGAAGCCGAGGCAAACTGCAAGAAAGCGGCCGAGATCGACAACCGGATTCCCGCAGTACACGTCACTCTGGGTCGCATCCACGAAATGCTGGGAAAGCATGATCTTGCCTTACAGGAGTTTCAGCGCGCTCTGGATATCGACCCGCGCGACGCTTCGGCGCTGGATGGCCTGGCCTACGCCTATGAGCACTCGGGGCGTATTGCCGACGCGGAAGCTGCTTTCCAAAAGGCAGCCGCTCTGCGTCCTGATTTCTGGGATGGTTACGACGAACTGGGCCGCTTCTATGATCGCCAGAGCAGGTTTCAGCAAGCGATTCAGGAGTATCAGCATGCGTTGGAGCTCACGCCAGACAATGCACAGGTGTATTTGAATCTGGGGGCCACATATCTCGATTCCGGCGATCCCAAGCTGCAGGCGGATGCCGAGCGTGCGCTGAAGAAATCGATTGAGATCAGCCCCAGTTATCCGGCCTATGCTAATCTCGGTAATCTGTATCTCACCCAGCAGCGGTACCGGGAATCGGCGTCGCTGACGGAGCAGGCGCTTAAACTTAACGATCATGACTATAACGTCTGGAATAATCTGGTCCTGGCATACGAGTGGTTGAAGGACAAAGATAAGGCGGAAGCAGCCCGCAATCGAATGTTGGAGCTAGTTGAGCAGGGGGTGAAGCTGACGCCTCAGGACGCTGAAATGCAGGCTACGCTGGGAGGCCTGTATGCGCACTATGGTTTCAGGGACAAGGCGATGTCGCGAATTCAGACAGCCAAGGCCCTGGGGCCGAATGATCCGTTTGTTTTGTCAACGATTGCGGAGGATTACGAACTACTTGGAAACCGCACCGAGGCAATAGCGTATATGCAGAAGGCGATCCAGAAGGGCTACTCCATCGAGCAAGTTAAGGTTGATCCCGAATTGCAGGCACTCATAGCCGATCCCAGGTTTACCAGCAGTAGTAAATAAAACGCGCCACTGATGCGCATGACGAGGAGATTTGTACATGCCAACCAACACCCCCATCGACATCCCGCCTGCGGTAGACAAGACAGTCGACCCAGGCACAATCAGTTTTCCCGTGTCATCCACTTGCACCGTCTGCTTTGGCACGGCGAACCCGGCAGGTAGTTTTCCCGACCTGGAGGACGAAACCTTCGAATGGACAGGCGGCTTAACGTATGGCCCATACACGGCCGCTACCGTGGACTCGTCGCTTCCGTACGGCACGTCCAACCCGGGAGTTCCCTGCTCCACGGTCGGGCCAGCAGATACCGGAAGAACCATTACTGTAGGCTCGGGCTTCGGATCAACAGAGGCGAGAACCAAGGCCAAAGCCGGGGGGAAAACCAAGGCAAAAGCAAAGCCAAAGGCGAAGCCGAAGGCCAAGGCGAAGCTGGTGTCTAAGGCGAAGCCCGCGCCCAAAACCAAGGCAAAATCAAAGCCGAAGCCGAAGCCAAAGGCAAAAGCTAAGCCGAAGGCAAAAGCTAAGCCGCAGGCGAAGGCTAAGCCCAAGGCGAAAAAGGGCGGCAAATCTAAGCGGTGAAGCCGACGGTTTCCAATCGAACGTCAGCCGCAGGCGATGGTTAGATTGGCTCCGGTTAGCGCAGGCGGGGAGTGCCAGCACTTCCCGCCTGCTATAGCTGATGCGGCACATCCCTCGCCAATCAACAGTACACTCCGGGGCGGTCTCACACCTCCCTGTGATTGCGGTCACAGCAAAGATGGGCGCACTTTTGGCATAAAAGTCCCATGACACATGTGGGCTCCCAGTGCAATATCCTCAAGGCCTCAGCCGGGTTGAAAAGCAGCCTGGAAGAACTCGGACGCAAAGAGCGTTTTTCCCCAAATCAGGCCCTGTTTCGAGAAGAAGAAAACAACGCCGGCGTGTTTCTGCTGCTGAAAGGGAAGGTTTGCATGAGCGTGAATGGCCTGCCCAAGCTCGACCGGTTGTTTTCCGCCGGCTCGCTTTTGGGTTTGCCTTCCACATTTACCGGACACGTTTACAGCCTGACGGCGATAGCCTTGACCGAATCAGATGCCGTACACGTGCAACCGGAAGATTTCGTCCGGCTGATGCGAGAGCGGACAGACCTGTGCCGCGAAGCCACTGAGATGCTGGGCCGCGAGGTGACGTTTATCCAAGCAGCGCTGGCCGAGCGACGGAAGCATGCAAGCGCCAAGAAATCCTCGTACGCGCAGGTGCCCGTCCACTCATAGGGCGGGTTTGCAAGTGATTTCTCATTCCAGGGCTGAAAGCTCGCGCTTCACATGTCGTGAACTCAGAACGTCCAGCCTACTGCGATTGCACTGCCTGTAGCAGGTTCAGCAAGCCCCAGCCAAAGGTGTTGTCCTGAAAGATCATTGGACCAAGGCAGTTGCGGTAGGCCACCGGATCGGTCAAATGCTGCGCCGCATGACTCCATGGTCGCCTCGGTCGCGCCAACCGGCCCGTGTAGCATCGACGACGCTCTGTGTGTAATTTCATGAGTTGTTTCCGATTAGTATCAAAGGAAATGAAAGCAAGAACCTTGAAGGGCTGAGTGCTGGGGAGAACAAGCATCTCGCGACTGGAATGTAGTCCCCGGAGTGACGGCCGTCAATAACTGGCGTGCAGATAATGAAGTCACGCCCCGCTTTGGTCTCACACCTGACTGTGATTTCGAAGAGCGGTCGCCAAGTTCGAGCCGGCAAGGGCCTGGCGAGAGTCCAGTTGACTGCTATTATTTCTTGCGACCGACTTGATCCGGCGGCTTGAGTCTGGACGCTCGTCACGCAATACAACCCCAGGGTGTTCGGACGTTGAGTTGTCGCCATTTGAGAAACAGGAAGCCGGCTATGAATCCTGGCAAATGCTATGGGCGCTGGTTCAAAGTTGCCATCCTGATCGGCTTGATGGCAGCAGGACAAGCAGTTGCTCAGAACAGAACGGCGAAGGGGCCTTCGCCTGGGACTTCGATTGGCGGAGAGCCAGCGGTCACACTGCATCGCCCGGCGTCGAGCGATCGCATCAGGCCCGAATTGCTTGACGCAGTCATCCTTCCCGGTCGCGGCATGGCGGTCTTGCAGATCAAGGCATACGTTCCCGGCAAAGGCGAGATTGATCTCCTGAATTCGCCGCCGCTGCCGCAAGCAGAGCAATTGTTGACCACTGGTGACGACGAGTTCGGAAACGAGATCTTCAAGATCGGCGGGGCGATCCTGCTGCCCTTCGCGAATAGGATTCGCGGCAAGCTTTCTGACGACGGCAAGACGATCACCGCGACCGTCGCCGGGAAGACGGTCACGCTGCCGGCCAACTGGAGCGGCAACAACCCCGGAGCGGAGAAACATTCGATTCATGGCCTGATGCGCAGGTCTCATTTCCAGGACGTCGTGACTCAGAACGGACCACAGGACTCTAGCGTCTCCGCCGTGTTGCATGCCGGCAACTTCAGTGGACACTGGTTGTCGGACACCGACGTACGCGTCGCAACGAAATTGAGCCATGACGCCTTCGAGATGACGGTCACGGCCAGCAATGTTGGGCACGAGCCGCTGCCCATGGGCATTGGCTGGCATCCCTATTTCGTTCTCCCCAGCGGCGATCGCCGGCAGGTGAGGCTGCATCTGCCCAGCGAGACACGCGCCGTCATGAACAACTATGACGATTCGTTTACCACCGGTCAGCGCGTCCCGGTGAAGGGAACTGCTTACGACTTCTCCGCGCCCGGCGGCCGCTCGTTGGGATCGCAGTACCTGGACGACAACTTCTCCAATCTCGCCTACGACGCGCAGGGCAGGACGGTTTCCGAGATCATCGACCCGGCGGCGAAATATGGCCTGCGGCTGATTACCCTTTCGCCGCAGATCAAGTCCATTCAGGTGTATGCTCCTCCACAAAAGAATTTTGTTGCTATTGAACCGCAATTCAATTTACCTGATCCTTACAACCAGGATTGGGGAACGGCAGACACCGGCATGGTGCTGCTCCAGCCCGGACAGTCGGTTTCCTGGCGCGTCCGTCTGGAGCTGTTCACGCCGGACCTCGGGGTGGAAGAATAGGTGAGCCATGCATCGCCTTGCGATCAAAACGCACAAGAAGCGCGAGATTATCGACATCACGCAGAAGCTGGAAGCCATCCTGTGGAAGCACTATGCGGACAAGACCGGCATCTGCCAGCTTAACCTTCTGCACACCACAGCGGCGCTCACCACCTGCGACCTCGATCCCGGCACCGATCTCGACATGCTCGACGCTTTCGAGATCATGGTCCCCAAGCTCGACTATCGCCACGAGCACAACCCGGAGCACGTGCCCGATCACATTCTGTCGGCGATCATTGGCACGTCGGTGCAACTGGCCGTGGAAGCCGGGCTGCTTCTGTTGGGGACGTGGCAGCGCGTTGTCCTGATCGAGCTGGACGGCCCCCGCGAGCGCGAGCTGGTCATTGCGCTGGCCGAAACGGAGTAGGCCAGAGCGGATCATTCAAGCGCGTCCCAATCGCACTTTTTCCTATGGGCTGGAGCAACGCGCGACATGCCAGAGATGGAATTGCGGTGTCTGATTTGGGGCGCAGCCGCAGGGATGGACACCCGGCAACCGATGGTCAGACTGAGCCCCAACCTGGATAGTCCGTGACTCCGGGCACAATCCGCTGTCGTTCGCTTTCGACGTGTCGGAGGAGATCCCAAAACTCGCGCAACCGGTCGGCGACACTCGATTGCTTCGCACCAACAAGCAG
>Ga0181530_10000607_pt1 | contig 46152 bp, 35 predicted proteins | sample PEATcosm2014_Bin_42_FD_119769 | JGI IMG/M metagenome (GOLD analysis project Ga0181530, IMG submission 119769) | Peatland microbial communities from MTU Mesocosm Facility, Houghton, MI, USA - PEATcosm2014_Bin10_60_metaG | ecosystem: Environmental > Terrestrial > Soil > Wetlands > Peat | place...
AAAGCGAGATTCTCAGCTTGGCAGGGCTGTCGTTGGCCATTTCGCCAGTTCCTCTAGTGGTGGCTGATTACGGGGTCGGGAGGGATCACGGACCAGTGTGACGGCTTCGGAGTCGCACGCCAATCCCCCCGGTCCGACAACGAGGGTGCCCCAGGGTCAATCCGATCACGACGGATATAGGACCGCAAACCTATGTTTCAACCGCTGAGTTGGCTTATTTCTCTTCGTATGTGGCGCGCGGCACCGGACATTCTGCCGGGCACGCGCTGGACGGTCGGACATTGGCGCCAACCTGTACTCATGGAAGGGACCCTAGCACGGACGGCTGGAGATTTCAGCCGTTGGCGTCTGTTTTCTGTGCCCCCGTTGTGCGCGGAATCACGCTCTGTTCGCGCCGTATGCGCCCCAAGAAAGCGCAGAAGTCAGCCATTTGCGGGTATTCGGTGGCAGCGAATTCGGTTTACAAAACCGCTGCCGGGCAAGATTACCGGACCCGCAAGCCATTGATATAGGCTGGTTCTGGCGCACAAAGACCACCAGGCTCGCAATCTCTTGCGCTCCAGGTTGATCGCCAAGCTCCCGCACGGGAGCGTGCAAGCTGCTAAGCACTAAGTCGTGCTTGCACGCCTTCCCCCGCTAGGCACACTGCCCGGAAGCCATTGAATTGATTGGCATGGAATTCGCCGGGATTTGTGCCGCAAGCCGTTGATATTGCTCACTGATGAAGGGTATCATAATCCCTTGGTCGGTGGTTCAAATCCGCCCGCCGCTACCACCATTTCAACGAGTTAGCCTGTGCTCAGACGTGAATGAGCCCATTATGCTCCCACCCCGTCCAAAGGGGGGCAAAGCCGCCCTGGCGGGCTCCAGCGCAGCGCCCTGGCGCTACTTCGTTCATTCGACGGCGGTGCGCACCCACGAGCGGACCAGCGCCGTTTCGCCGAAAAAATAGCTGTGGCAGTGCGTTGCCGCCGCGTATTCGGGCCACGCCAGCAGCAGCGCATGCGCCTGCGGCAATGCGTAAAACGGCATCCCCGGATTGAGGTGGTGCACGAGGTGATAACCGTTATTGTGCGGATGAAGCAGCGCGCCGCAGAGGCCGCTCGCGGTATGGTTGCGCGAAAAGCCGATCAAGCTGCCAGGCCTGAGACCGACATGGTCGGAGATTTCGCGAAACGTCGTGATCAGATGAAAAATGGTTGCTCGCGACACCAGCCACAGCGCGGCAAACTCGAGCGCTGCGATCGGGGTGATGAGCCAGGCGAGCGCCAATAGCAGCCCGCCCCACCAGACGACCATCAAGCCGAATTCGCCAGGTTCCGCGCGCAGCAGATGGCCGAAGGTTGACCCCTGCCAACTGTGCCGGTTCACCACGTGCCGCCACAGCAGACCCAGCCAGGATCGGCCCATATCCTCTTCGCTGTGGATCAGGTCGACGTCATGGCCTGGAACGCCAAGCAGCCGATGGTGGGCAAAGTGCTCCCGCCGGTAGATTTCGAGCGAGTTCCACATCGGCCGGAACAGCAACCAGCGCCCGATCAGATCGGCGGTGCCCCGGTTGCGGCCGAAATTCCCGTGGGCAGCATCATGCAGGAGGTTGCCGAGGGCGCGCTGCCGATTGCCGATGATGACAATCGCGACGGGCGCGGCGAGCGAGCCCCATGCCACCACCGCGGCAAAGGTGGCGAAGACGGCCACCCAATCGCCGATCGCCGCTGCCAGAGAGCGCCAGATGACCGGGCGGTGCAGGAATTTGATCTCCGCCGCGAGACCATGGTCGTGGGCGTATCGCCACATCCGGGCGATATCATCGAGGGGGGGTCGCATCGCGCTTGCTGCTGGCATCGACAACGGCGATCCTGGAAAGGAACGTGCATGGCAGAACTTACCAGGATCGGGGGCGGTGACTCCACGAAAACTCCGACCGGGTGGCTACGGCGCGGTCTGGTCGATCACGAAAGCTCCGACTGGCATGGCTACGGCGCGGCCTGGTCGATGACCGTGTAGCCCCCGGCGCGTAGCGCGGCGGTCGCGCCGACAAGATCGGCGTCCTTGACCAGCAGGTAATCGGTGTTGAACGTCGACACCGCAACTATGCTGACGCCGGCGTTGGCCAGGGTCGCGCTGATCGCGGCCAACACACCGACAATACTTAGCGCAAATGGTCCCGCCATTTCCAGGCATCTCCAGCCGGATTCGCGACGATCCCCCAGCATCCCCGCCGCTTCCGGGATAACCAGCGACAGTTCGTCATCGGTCTTCGTAATCGAATACCAGGGCAGGCGAAGCAGCTCCGGCGGAATGCTGGCATCCGCGCGTAACTGACAGATCGCGAACCGCCCGGCCCGCACCTTGACGACCTGCGGATGCACCGACCGTCCTCCAAAAGAGTGGCGGCCCGAGACTATCCCATTGATGGCGGCGGCATAACGGCTGCTTCGAGCGGCACTACCGGCCGCCCCGACGCTTGCTACCGGCCGCAAGTGACACTGACACCCGGCGGCTCGCACTGCGCCTTCTATTCGGGCAGCACCAGCAACCCGGTGACGCCGGCGGCAAGTACCCGCAGGAGATCCGGCAATGCGAGCGCCACGCAGCCGTCGGTCGGGCCGTAGTCCGGCCGTGCGACGTGCAGGAAGATCGCGGAACCGCGGCCGCGCTCGACCGGTGCGTCATTCCAGCCCAGCACGCCCAGCACGTCGTACAGGCCGTCCTGCCTCCACAGCTCTTCGCAGCTCGCCTCGTGCGGCAGGCGGACCAGGCGATTGTAGTCGCGATGCATCGGGTCGTCGCACCAGCCGTCGGCGTCGCCGATCGGTTCGATCGGGACGGCGCAATCGGGAGCCGGCAGGCGGTCCAGACGGTACAGCACGCGGCGCAGCGGCAGCACACCGGCCGGCGTCGCTCCGTCGGCCTCCAGCTTGTGGACGCCCACACCGGCGCGCCCCAGGGCGGCGCGGAATACGTCGTTCCGCAACGCCAGCCGTCCGTCCGGATGCACGACCGCTTGCACTGCCCGGTCAATCCAGCAGGTGGCCGAACCGCGCCGCCTTGGTGGCGAGATACTCGTCGTTGATGCCGTTCGGCGCGAAGCTGTGGGGTTCGCGGCCGACGACCTCGACGCCGCATGCCGCCAGCGCGGCGAGCTTGTCCGGATTGTTGGTCAACAGGCGGATGCGCCCGATGCCCATTGCCTGCAGCATGCGGGCGGCGATCAGGAAGTTGCGCTCATCCGCGTCCCAGCCGAGCGCCCGGTTGGCGTCCAGCGTGTCCAGCCCGCGATCCTGCAACGTGTAGGCGCGCAGCTTATTGATCAGGCCGATGCCGCGGCCCTCCTGCGCCAGGTAAAGCAGCACGCCGGCGCCCTCGGCGGCCATGCGGCGGATCGCGCCGCGCAGTTGCTGGCCGCAGTCGCAGCGCAGGCTGCCGAGCAGATCGCCGGTGAAACACTCGGAATGGATGCGCACCAGGGGGGCGGCGACCTTCTCTGGTTCGCCGACGACGATGGCAAGATGGTCGAGCCCGGAGCCTTCGCTGCGGAAGGCGATCACGCGCGCATCGGGTGCATCTTCCAAGGGCACGCGAGCTGCGGCCACCTGACGCAGTCCGGCAGCGGCGGCGCCCGGATAGTCGAGCACATCGGCGGCCGGCAGCACCAACAGGTGCCGGCGTTCGAGGTCTGCTTCCAGCCCCGGGCGCAGCGTGGCGACGAGCACTGCCGGCAGCAGCAGGGCGAGCTTGCCCAGCGCCAGGGCTGCGCCAGCCATGGGCGGCAGCGGGACGGGCTCGCCCAGCCGGTCGGGCGGAACCGGGGTGAGGCTGGGATCGGCAATGGCGCGCAGTGTCTCTGGCGCCAGCAGGTTCTCCGGCACCCGCACCGCTACCGCAGCCTCCCCCTGCCCGACCGGACGGCGGAGCACCGCGGCGGCCCGTGTCGGCGCCAACAGCAGGATTGGTGGATCGAGCGCCAGCGTCGCCAATTCCGCCACGCTACCGGGCGCCGCCGTCTCGGCGGCGAGCACGGCCATCATGGCCTCGCCGGCGCTCAGCACGACCGGAATACCCCGGCGCAGGTCGGAAGCGGCCCGATGCACCCGGCGCAGCCGTGCGATGGTCTCGGTGGAGACCCGATCCGGCACCTCCGCGGTGAGTGGGGCTGGGCGCGCTTGGCTTTGCAGTCGGTTCATGGAATTGAGACTACACGGGTTACGGGAAAGTGAGAGCAGCCAAGCCCATTTTGGTCAAGATTCAGCGGAAACTGGTTCCGCGTGGTGCACAAAGGCCCCGGCTGGTCGGTTCGCCATCCGGGTTTATATGGCGGAGACGGCCGCTTGTCGCGGACGCGTTCACGAGAAAGTGAGGGCAACCCCCGCCGGATCGTGATCGCGCCACCGCTGGCCAAGCGGGTGCATCCATTTCGATAGCACGTGGGCCTGGCTATTGTAAGCTCACGGGCGTTGGCACAGATCACGGCATGGACCATCGTCCGTGTCCGGACTGCGAGGGGAACAAGACATGTCGGCCGAACGACCGATCTTGATCGTGGATGACGATGCCGCCCTGCGCGACACTTTGACAGAGCAACTCGCGGTGGACGGCGAGTTCGTCGCTACCGAGGCCGGGACGGTGATGGAGGCCGAGGAGAAGCTGCTGGCGAAGGACGCGCGGTTCGATGCGGTCATCCTGGATGTCGGGCTGCCAGACGGCGATGGGCGCGACTTCTGCGTCAAGTTGCGGCGCCAGGGGCAGAAGATGCCGATCATCATGCTGACGGGCTCGGACGCCGAGACCGACGTGGTGCGCGGCCTCGACTCGGGTGCCAACGACTACATCGCCAAGCCGTTCCGGCTGAACGAATTGCTCGCCCGGTTGCGCGCCCAGCTTCGCATCTTCGAGAACAGCGAGGATGCGGTGTTCAGCATCGGGCCGTACACCTTCCGCCCGTCGGCCAAGCTGTTGCAGGACCCGGCGAAGAACCGGCGGATCCGGCTGACGGAGAAGGAAGCCGCGATCCTGAAGTTCCTCTATCGCGCTGGCACGCGCGCGGTGGCGCGGCAGGTGCTGCTGAACGAGGTGTGGGGCTACAACGCCGCCGTCACCACGCACACGCTGGAGACGCACATCTATCGGCTGCGCCAGAAGATCGAGCCGGATCCGACCAATGCCCGGCTGCTGGTGACCGAGGGTGGCGGCTACCGGCTGGATCCCGAGGGTCTGCCGACGCCGGTGCCGGCGCACGTCTGATCGGATTGTGACCCGGACGATGCCGACCTGATCGCAGCATCAGGCCGGCTTCGGCCGAGCGCGTTGTCGGCGCTCGGTGCGGGCCCTGGCATGGGGCTGGCTGATATGCAAGAATTCGACCATGCCTGACGACCTCTACGACCGTGACATCCTGGCCTGGTCGGAACACCAATCCGGCCTGCTGCGGCGTGTCGCACGCGGGGAGCGGGTGAATGAGGTGGACTGGCCCCACGTGGTCGAGGAGATCGAGGACGTGGGCATCTCCGAGCTCAATGCCGTGCGTAGCCTGTTGAACCAGGCCATTGTGCATCTGTTGAAAATTCACGGTTGGCCGGACAGTGCGGCCCGCGTGCACTGGCAGATCGAATTTGGCACATTCCGATCGGACGCGCGCCGCCGCTTCGTCCCGTCCATGCGTCAACGCATCGATCTGCCGGCATTATACGCCGACGCGCAGTCGCAACTAGACCGCGTGGACATCGACGGCCGGGCCCCGCAACCTTGGCCTGTCGACTGCCCGTTCAGTCTGGATGAACTGCTGACCCGCGACCGCCCGGCCCTCGAAGCAAAGCTGCTACCGCCGTAGTTGCTTCGGTCCCACATTGGCCGGCTGCTTCGCCGCGTGTCGCTCATCTGGCACCAGACCTGACATTGCGCTATCCTGCCGGCATGCCAGACGACCTCTATGATCGCGATATCCTGGCCTGGTCGGAACACCAATCCGCCTTGCTGCGCCGCGTCGCACGTGGCGAGCGGCTGAATGACGTGGACTGGGACCATGTCGTCGAGGAGATCGAGGACGTGGGCTTATCCGAGCTGAATGCTGTTCGCAGCTACCTGCGGCAGATGCTCGCCCATCTTCTCAAGCTGCAAGGCTGGCCGGAAAGCACCGCCTGCGATCACTGGCAGCTGGAGTTGCGCGGCTTTCAGGCCGACGCCGTGCAACGTTTCGCGCCGTCCATGCGTCAACGTATCGACATGGTCGAATTGTACCGGCGCGCGTACCGGCAATTGGACGGCTTGCACCTGGATGACAGAGCGCCTCTGCGGTTTCCCGGCGCGTGCCCATGGAGCCTGGATGACCTTCTGGAGGGTGATCCGCGCGACCTGGAATCCCGTCTGGCATCGCCAGCGTCGTAGCGTCGCCCGGTTGGCCGGCGGCCGACCTACACCGCCAGTTCGACGCACACCGGCACGTGGTCCGACCCCTGCGGCCAGTCGCGCGCATCCTTCAGCACGACATGCCGCCTCAGCGCCCCCTGTAGGTCCGGCGTCACCCATACATGATCCAGCCGCCGCCCACGATCCGACGCGCGCCAGTCGCGGTTGCGGTACGACCACCACGTGTAGAGCTTCTGGTCCGCCGGCACGAAATGCCGCACGGCGTCCACGAAGCCGCTGTTCAGCCAGGCGGTGAGCCCGGCGACTTCCGGCGGCGTATGGCTGACCACGCCGAGCAATTGCTTGTGGCTCCAGACGTCATGCTCCAACGGCGCGATGTTCAGGTCGCCGACGATCACCGACCGGCGCAGCCCCGTCCGCGCCGCGAACCAGTTGCGCGTCTCGGCGATGAAGTCGAGCTTGTGGCCGTATTTCACGTTTTGCGTCCGGTCCGGGATGTCGCCCCCGGCCGGCACGTAAAAGTTGTGCAACTCGACCGGACCGCCCTTGGCGTCCACCGTCACCGCGATGTGCCGGCAGTCGCCCTTGGCGCACCAGTCGGGTGCGAGATCGTGCAATGCGATCGGTCGGCGGGAGAAGATCGCCACGCCGTTATAGCCCTTCATCCCGCGGAACACGGCATGCGGATAACCGAGCATGCCGGGCGCATCGGTGGGAAACAGCTCGTCCACCACCTTGGTCTCTTGCAGGCAGATCACGTCGGGATCGAGCGCGGCGACCAATTCCTTCAGGAGACCCAGCCGCAGCCGCACCGAGTTGATGTTCCAGGTGGCGACCCGAAGCGATCCCTGCCGCTGCCGCATCAGGCGATGCGGGTCCGCACCGTGCCGACTCCCTCGACCACGCCTTCCAGCACGTCGCCGCGCTGCACCGCCGCGACGCCTTCGGGGGTGCCGGTGAAGATCAGGTCGCCGGGCGCCAGTCGAACCAGACGCGAGAGGTAGGCGATCGTCTCGGGGATATCCCAGATCATCTTCGACAGGTCGGACGTTTGCCGCACTGTCCCGTTCACCTTGAGCTCGATCAGCCCCTTGGCCGGATGGCCGATCTTCGCTGCGGGCACCATGAGGCCGATCGGCGCCGAGGCGTCGAAGCCCTTCCCCATGTCCCAGGGCTTGCCCTCCTTCTTCGCCTGGTTCTGCAGGTCGCGTCGGGTCATGTCCAACCCGGCGGCGTAGCCCCAGACATGGCGCAGCGCGTCGGCCTCCTGGATGTCGGCACCGCCCTCGCCGAGCGCGACGACCAGTTCCATCTCGTGGTGCAGGCTGTTCGACTGCGGCGGATAGGGCATGTCCGCGCCGTTCACCACCAGGGCGTCGGCCGGCTTCATGAAGAAGAACGGCGGTTCGCGATCGGGGTCGCTGCCCATCTCGCGCGCATGCTCTGCATAGTTGCGGCCCACACAGAACACCCGCCGGACCGGAAAGGCGCCGCCGCCGGCCACCGGGACCGAGACAATTGCCGGAGGGGGGATGACGAAGTCGGCCATGCACGTTGCATCCTGTCGCAGGGGAGCCGGACATTAGCGGCCCACCGTTGCAAGGGAAAGTGTGAGCACACAATCTGCCGCGCTGCGCGCGGGCGAGGTCCAGGCGCGGGCGGGCCGAGGCTGATCGGGTCGGTCAGCAACATCCTTGTCCGCCATCTCGCCGCCCTGGCCGGTTCGTTTCCTCCGGCCACCCGCGTCGGTCCGCTTCGCGCCCCACCCGCGTCGGTCCGCGGCGCGTCCCCGCCCCGCCAAAAGCGGCAGCGGTATCGCGCCACCGGCGGGGAGCCAATCAAAGCGCCCGCATCGCCTTGGCGTCGGCACGGGCGCGCCGGCGCAGCCGTACCAGCGTGGCGTCCAGCTCGCGGATGGTGAACGGCTTGCGCAGCAGCGCGTCGAGCGGGCTCGCGGCGCCGTCGGAATCGGCCAGTTCGGCATAGCCGGTGACCAGTGCCACCGGCACGGTAATGCCACGCTCGCGCAACGTGCGGGCGAGTTGCAGCCCGTTCATGCCCGGCATGGCGTAGTCCAGCAGGATCAGGTCCGGCATCCCATTGGGCTGCTCGAGCAATGCCAGCGCCGCGACGCCGTCGGCCGCCTGGATCGTGTCGCAGCCCAGGTCCTTCAGCATTTCCACGGTGACCGCGCGCACGGCGTGATCGTCGTCCACCACCAGCACGCGACTGACCGGCAGGCCGCGCCTGGCGTCGGCGGGGGACCGCGGTGCGGGCGCGATTTCGGCCGGCGATGTTGCGCGCGGCAGCAGCAGCACGACTCGGGTTCCCTGGCCCGGCGTGCTTTCGACCCGCACTGTGCCGCCGGACTGCCGCACCGTCCCATAGACCTGGCTCAGGCCGAGGCCGGAACCGCCGGGCCCCTTGGTGGTGAAGAACGGATCGAAGGCCCGGCGCAGCACGTCCGGTGTCATGCCCATGCCGGTATCGACGACGCTGATGCGCACGAAGTCGCCCGGCAGCGGTCCGTCCGGTGTGTCGCTGGCTTCCAGCGCCTCGTTCGCCGTCGTGATGGCGAGTTGGCCGCCCTCCGGCATGGCGTCGCGTGCGTTCAGGCACAGGTTGAGGATGGCGGCCTCCATCTGGCTTGGATCGACCATTGCCGGCCACAGATCGGCGGCGAGGTCGGTGGTCACGCGCACCCGGCTGCCCAGCGTGCTGGCGGCCAGCATCACCAGCTCCGACACCAGATGGTTGAGGTCGGTGGGCCGCGCCGACAGCCGTTGCCGGCGCGAAAAGGCGAGCAAGCGGGAGGTGAGCTTGGCGCCGCGCTGCACCGCGCCGGTGGCGCGCTCGATCAGCGTGCGCAGGCGATCGGCGTCGGCCGGCGTGCCGGACTTCTCGCTTTGCGCCACCCGGCGCTCCATCAGCTCCAGGCTGCCCAGGATGGTGGCGAGCATGTTGTTGAAGTCGTGCGCGATGCCGCCGGCGAGCTGGCCGACCGCTTGCAGTTTTTGCGCCTGGTGCAGCACCGCCTCGGTCTTCTCGCGTTCCGCGATCTCCACTTGCAGGCGGTTATTGGTGTCGGACAGGTCGCTGGTGCGTTTGGCGACTTCCGACGCCAGCAGTTCGACGTGCAGCCGGCGTTCCAGGTCGCGCGCCTGCAGCGTGGAGGCCATGGCGTTGAAGGACTGCGCCAGGGCGCCGAATTCCGAGTGTGGCGGGCCGGCCTGCGCCCGGGCGGTGAGGTCGCCGTCGCGCCAGCGCTGGGCCGCGGACAGCAAGCCTTGGGTCGGGCGATAGATGAAGCGCTTGGCGATCACCCAGGCCAGGGTGAGGGCGAGCAAGGCGGAGACGGCCAGCAGGAGGGCGTCGCGCAGGGTCGCCTGGCTCAAATCGCTGGTGAGGTCGGGCAGCGACAGCGATTCGATCGTGGCGAGCCCGACTGGCGGCACCCCGGCCGGGACGACCGCCACCAGCGTCTTCCCGCCATCCGCGGTGGGCAGCCTGGCGATAGTGGCTGTCGCGCCGGTGGCGAGCGGCAGCAGGTCCGGCGGCAGGCGATGACCCACCCATTGCGGCGCCGCGGGGAAACGGGCGAGCACCGTGCCGTCGCTGTCGGCCAGGAACAGGACGCTGTTGGCCAGTGGGGGAGCCTGGTCGAGCCGAAGCTCGTCAAGGTGGCGGGCCAGCCATTGCAGGTCGAGCCCGGCGACGACAACCGGGGGCGCGGCGGCGTCCTGCTGCGGAGGGCGCACGGTGATCGGCAGGAAGGCGCCTTCGATCGCCGGGTCGGTCGCGTAGCGGCCGATCGAGACTGCCGTGCCCGGGACCGGCGATCCGAGCGGCGCTGCCGCGGCGGTCACCGCCGGAGACGAGGTGCAGAGCGGCTGCCCCGCCGGATCGTAGGCGGCGAGGAAGCGGTAGGCCGGCAGGCCGTGCTGCAACGCCGCCAGCCGTTCGCCGCATGCGGTTCCAGCGGCGTGGATCTCGGGAAACTGTGCGATCGCGAGGGCAAGCTGACGCACGCCCTCCACCATGCTGGTGAGGTCCCCGTTGGCGAGTTCAGCCTGGCGCAGGGCCAGATCGCCCAGTTGTAACTGGCGCTGCCGGTAGAGACTGACTTGGCTGTAGACCTGGGCGCCCATGACAGGCAGCAGGCAAACCAGGATCAACAGAAGCAGGCGGATAGAGAGTCTCATTGCTTGGGCGCGGCCGGACGCTTGTTTCGCGCGACGGTAGCACGAACCCGTGAGCAGTGGCCGGAGGACGCGTGGGAGGACGGGGTTCACGAATTTGCGAGGCAGACGGTCCTCCCCCTCCCTCAAGGGGAGGAGGCGAACGATGCGGCCGTTGTCCCGAGTCGCCATTCCGTTCTACGCATGCCCCGGTGAGCACACGCATCACGCTGCCGGACGCCCCCGCGGTGGTCGCCGGCCACGGCCGCGCCGCCATCCTCACTGCGGATGGTGAATTCCTTCTCCTGCCCGCCGCCGACGCCGCGCAGCGCCTGCGCCACCTCCCGCCGCCGCTGCTGGTGCACGCCCCGGCGACCTTCCGCCGCCTCGGCCTGCGCGCCGGTCCCGCCTTCGACCTGCTGGAACTTTTCGCCTTCGTCCTTCCGGCGCGCACCGCCGCTCCCACGCCGCGCGGCCTCGCTTTGGCGCTCGACCACGATTCTCCGCCTACCGGGCTGGAAGCCGAGGCCGCCTTGCTGCCGGACCTCGCCGCCGCCCTGCTGCATCGCCTGGCGCGGGGCCGCGCCACCCCGCTGAACCGCGACGCCGGCACGCTTGCCGCGCGGATGGGCGCGACCGGCTGGGGTTGGGCACCGTTCGTCCTCGCCGCGCTCGACCGCGCCGACGCCACCCCCGACGCCAACGCCCTGAAAGTCTGGCGCCGCTTGCCGGAATGGGAGGACGCCGCGCCGCTGCCGCCGCCCTCCGCGCTGCCGGTCACCGAGGCCGAAGCCCGCGCACGTCTCGCCGCCATGCTCGGGCCGGACGCCGAGCAACGCCCCGGCCAGTCCGACTATGCCGGGGCGGCGGCCGCCGCCTTCGCCCCGCGCGAAACCCGTGGGGACCCGAATTTCGTGCTGGCGGAGGCCGGCACCGGCACCGGCAAAACACTCGGCTACCTCGCCCCCGCCAGCGTCTGGGCGCAGAAGAACCACGGCGCCGTGTGGGTCAGCACCTTCACCCGCCACCTCCAGCGGCAGATCGACGCCGAGATCGCCCGGCTGTTCCCCGACCCGATCCAACGCCGCCGCCGCGTCGTCATCCGCAAGGGCCGCGAGAACTACCTGTGCCTGCTGAACCTGGAAGACGCGGTCGGCGGCGCCACCGCCGGCTTTATGCAGCAGCCCACGATCCCGCTCGGCCTGATCGTCCGCTGGGCGCTGGCGACCGACGACGGCGACCTGCAAGGCGGCGATCTGCCCGGCTGGTTTGCCGAACTATTCGGCGCCCCGCTGATCGCCAGCCTGGCCGACCGCCGCGGCGAGTGCATCCATGCCGCCTGCCCGCATTGGCGGAAATGCTTCGTCGAACACACCATCCGTCGCGCCCGCACCGCCGAACTGGTGGTGGCGAACCATGCCCTCGTCATGACCCAGGCGGCCTGGGGTGGACTGGACGACAACGCCGTCCCGACCCGCTATGTGTTCGACGAAGGCCACCACCTGTTCGACGCCGCCGATTCGGCGTTCTCTGCCGTCCTCTCCGGCCACGAGACCGCCGAACTGCGCCGCTGGTTGCTGGGTGCGGAGGGGGGCCGGTCGCGCGCCCGCGGCCTGGCGCGCCGGGTCGAAGAACTGGTCGCCAAGCGCCCGGAGCTGGAAACCCCGCTGGAGGCCGCCTTGCAGGCCGCCCGCGCGCTGCCGGCGCCCGGCTGGTCCGCCCGGCTCGGCGACGCAGGTCCGGAATTTCCCGACATTGACTCCGGCCGGGCGGCATTCGCCGACCCCGACTCCGGCCGGGCCGCACGCACCGACCAAGATTCCGGCTGGCCCGCACACGCCGATCCGGATGGCCGCCGGCCGAACCCGACCGAGGTGTTCCTGCGCATGGTGCGCCACCAGGTCCTCGCGCGCATCCAGGGCGACGACGGCGGGCCGTCGCGACTGGCCACCTGGGGCGCTGCCGAATGCGATGTTTTTCCGGTTGCCGCCAACCTCGGCCAGGCCGCCGAGCGCCTGGCCCGCGCATTCGGCCGCATCGCCGAACCGCTCGCCACCCTACGCGAGCGCCTGCTGGCGCGGCTGGACGCCGAGGCGGAGGAAATGGACGCCGCCACCCGCAACCGCATCGAGGCGATCGGCCGCTCGTTGAACCGCCGCGCGCTGAACCCGCTCTCGGCCTGGCAGTCCATGCTGCGCATGCTCTCTGCGCCGGAGCCCAGCCCCGGCACGCTGTCGCCCTATGTGGCGTTCTTCCGGCTCGACCACCGGGTGGGCGGGCGCGACAGCGACGTCGGGCTGCACCGCCACTGGCTCGACCCGACCGTGCCGTTCGCCGCCACGCTGGCCGCGCCGGCGCACGGATTGCTCGTCACTTCTGCCACCCTGCGCGACGCCAGTGGCGCCGATCCGGAGACCACCTGGGCCGCCGCCGAGGCCCGCGTCGGCGCGCCGCACCTGCCGTCGCCGGCGATCCGCGCTGCGGTCGCCTCGCCGTTCGACTACGCCGCGCAGACCCGCGCCTTCATCGTGCACGACGTGGCCGCGGGCGACATCGCCCAGCTTGCCGCCGCCTACCGCGCGCTGTTCCTGGCCGCGGATGGCGGCGGGCTCGGCCTGTTCACCGCCATCCGCCGGCTGCAAGCCGTGCACGCCCGCATCGCGCCGGAGCTGGAAGCCGCCGGCATCCCGCTCTACGCCCAGCATGTCGACGCCATGGGCAACGCTACCCTGGTGGACATCTTCCGCACCGAGGAGTCGAGTTGCCTGCTGGGCACCGACGCGATGCGCGACGGCGTGGACGTGCCCGGCCGCGCCCTGCGCCTGGTGGTGTTCGAGCGCGTCCCCTGGCCGCGTCCCGACATCCTGCACCGCGAGCGTCGCGTCCACCTCAGCAACGGCGACCCGAAAGGCTACGACGACCGCATCGCCCGCCTGCGCCTGCGCCAGGCCTTCGGCCGTCTGATCCGCCGCGCCACCGACCGTGGCGTCTTCGTATTGCTCGATCGCCAGACGCCCAGCCGATTGCTCTCCGCCTTCCCGGCCGGGGTGCAGGTCCGCCGCCTGGGGCTGGCCGAGGTGGTGAAACAAACGCGAGAGTTCCTGAACTCTGCTTGGGTGAGCCCGCCAGCCGCTTGATCTCTCCCACCGCTTCGCTCAGGGTCGAACCCTACCGTATGAGAGGCGAAACGAATGCGTTCCCGCGACGACCTGACCGCGCAAGAGGCGCTGGTTTTGACCATGGTCCTGGTCGCCGCCGCCGACGGTCGCATGAGCGATCGCGAGATCGGCACCATGTCCGGCCAGGTCCAGACCCTGCCCGCCTTCCGCGACTTCACCACGGAGCAATTGAGCCAGGCCACCGAAGCCGCGGTGAAGCTGCTGAACGACGAGGACGGGCTGAAGCGCGCCGGCGAGTTGGTGCGCGCCGCGCTCACCCCGCGCCTGCGCGAGACCGCCTACGCCCTGGCGTGCGAGGTCATTGCCGGCGACCAGGGGTCCAAATCGGCTTCGTTCGACATGCTGGAGTTCGTTCGGACGGAATTGCAGCTCGACCCGCTGATCGCCACCGCGATCGAACGCGGCGTGCGCGCGCGACATACGCGGGTGGAGTAAAAGCCGTTTTCCGTTGCGCGGGAGACGGTAGGGCGAGGGTGCGGCGGGGCGCACGCAATACCCTCACCTGACCTCTCCCGCCGCGCGGGAGAGGGATTCTCATGCGCACACTCGCCCTCGCGTTCGGTCTTGCCGCGATGCCGGTCATGGCGCTGGCGGTCATGCTCGGCGCTGGTTGGGCGGCGCCCTTTCCGGCGTTCATAGCCATCGTCCTGACCCTCATCGCGGCGCTGATCGTCGCCGTGCTGTGGACCCGCGACCTCGATCGGGTGACCGACGCGGTGCGCCGGGTGGCGGCGGAAGGCAGCGGGTCCGCATCCTACGCCCGGCCCGCTTTGGCATCCCTCGGTCAGCTCGCGCGCGAGGTGGAACGGCTGGCGCGCCGCGTCGCCAGCCGCACCGCCCTGGTCGAGCAATTGCAGCGTGCGGATGCGGCCATCGTCGAGCGGCTGCCCGACCCGTTGATCGTGCTTGGCGCCGACCGTTCGGTGCGGCGGGCGAATGCGGCGGCGCGGGCCGCGTTCGGCTCGGATATCGGCGCGGTGCTGCGGCATCCCGGTCTGCGCGGTGCGATCGACCGTGCGTTCGACTCGGGCTACGTGCAGAGCGCCGAGCTGGTGCTGCCGGTGCCGGTGCAACGCGAGGTGCAGGCGGCGGTGGTGCCGATGGATCCGCCGCTCGCCGATGGCGGCCGGGCTGTCGTCGTGCTGTCGGACCGCTCACGCGAGCATGCGATCGAGCGCATGCGGGCCGACTTCGTCGCCAATGCCAGCCACGAGCTGCGCACGCCGCTCGCTTCGCTGATCGGCTTCGTCGAGACCTTGCGTGGCCCCGCCGCTGACGATCCGCCGGCGCAGCAGCGCTTCCTGGCGATCATGGCGGAACAGGGCGCGCGGATGAACCGGCTGATCGACGATCTGCTGAGCCTGTCGCGGATCGAGCTGACCGAGCACCAGACGCCGTCGGACAGTGTCGACCTGGCTACGCTGCTGCCGCGTCTGGTCGCCGGCTACGAGCCGCGGCTGGCAGAGCATGCGGCGCGGCTGGACATGCAGGTCGCCGAGGCGCTGCCACCGGTGTTGGCCGATGCCGACCAACTCGCCCAGGTGCTGCAAAACCTGCTGGACAACGCGGTGAAATACGGCCGCGCGGACGGCACGGTGCGATTGTCGGCGCAGCCGGCGCCGGCCGGCGGGACGTGGCCGACCCGGCCCGGCGTGGTGCTCGCGGTCGCGGATCAAGGCGCGGGGATTGCACGCGAACACCTGCCGCGGCTGACCGAACGGTTCTACCGGGTGGACAAGGGACGCTCGCGCGCGGTGGGCGGCACCGGGCTGGGCCTGGCCATCGTCAAGCACATCGTCAATCGACACCGCGGCCAGTTGCTGATCGAAAGCGAGGAGGGCGTCGGCACCACGGTCAGCGTTTGGCTGCCTGCCAACCTCGCCCGCGAACCGGGCTTGGGCGGCGAAGCGGACCAAGGCGATGGTCGTGAGCACCGAGGCTGAGGGTGACCGGTCGCCCTGCTGGCCTTACGTGCCGACCCGAAAGCGAGGCGCCGAAGCCGGGCACGAGACGCGGACCGAAGGCGGGGCAGGCACGCGGCGGCGTCGCTTGGCCCGCTCCGCTGCTCTCAGTGCTGGCTGTTGAGCGACTGTGCCATTTGCAGGTGCTGGCGCAGCATCGGCAGGCTTTTCCGGGCAAAATCCTTTAACGCCGGATCGTGGCCGGACTGCGCCTCGTGCTGGAACAACGCGATGGTTTGTTCGTGGTCGCGCACCTCGTCGCTGACGAATGCGCTGTCGAACGCGGAACCGGTCAGGCCGGTGAGGCGCTGATCCTGGGATTGCCCGGTGGCGCTGGGCTGGGTCGGCAGGGTCAGGTTCTCCTGCTGGGCGATCTGCTGCAATTGGTCGTTGGCCTGGGAATGGTCGGTGACCAGCTTTTGCCCGAACTGCTTCACCTGTGGCGACGTCGCCCTCTGCGACGCAAGCTGGCCGGCCTGCACCTCGGCCAGACCGCCCTGCGCGGCCGTCATCGCGAAGGTCTTGTCGGCCTGCGAGGGCGCGGCGAACGCCGCGGTCGCGGTCAGCAACATGCCGGCGGTGGTGAGGGCGAGCGTGGTCCGTTGCATCAGGGGGAAACTCCGTGTGATGTGCCGATCAAGCAGCAGCAACGCCGGATGAGGGTGCCAGTTGCGGTCGCGCGGCGCGCGCCGGACAATGCCGGACGACACAACCGAGGGAGCGTCATCATGGGCAAGTTGACCGGCAAGGTCGCAATCGTCACCGGCGCCAGCCGCGGCATCGGCGAGGCGATCGCCGAACTGTTCGCGGCGGAGGGCGCCAAGGTGGTCTGCGCCGCCCGCACGCTGAACGAGGGCGACCACCGTATGCTGGAAGGCTCGCTGGCTCGCACCGTGGAGCGCATCCGCGCCGCCGGCGGCGAAGCGACGCCGGTCACCGCGGACGTCTCGACCGAGCCGGATTGCATCTCGCTGGTGGAACAGGCGCGCGACGCCTATGGGCCGATCGACATCCTGGTGAACAACGCGGCGCTGAACTACTACCTGCCGACCGAGACCTATCCAACCAACCGCTGGATCCGTTGCTTCGCGGTGAACGTGCATGGGCCGTTCATGCTGGCGAAGGAGGTGCTGAAGGACATGATCCCGCGGCGATCCGGCGCGATCGTGAACATCAGTTCCGGCGCGGCGATCGGCCCCGGGCGCGGGCCGTATGCGGACAAGACGGTGCGCGGCGGCGTGATGTACGGCGCGACCAAGGCGGCGCTGGAACGGTTCACCCAGGGCCTGGCACAGGAACTCGCGCAGTACGAGGGTATCTCTGTCGCCGCGGTATCGCCGTCCAAGGTCGTGCCGACGCCGGGGACGGTGCACCACAAGCTGGTCACCGGGATCGACGATCCGAAAGGCGAGCACCCCTCGTTCATGGCGCGCGCCGCGCTGCTGCTCGCCAGCGAGGGGGCGGCGAAGGTGAACGGGCGCGTCACCTACAGCCAGCAGATCCTCAAGGAATTCGGCTGGATCACCGCAGCGGCCGGGCGTGGGGTGGACAGCCCGGGCTCGGGGTATTCGCAGGCGTAATAATAACACCTGCCGGCCGGAAATGAGATTGCCGGGCGGCTCGCACCACCCCTCTGTCATTGCGAGGAGCGAAGCGACGCAGCAATCCCCCGCCTGGTGATTGCTCATCATGCGGGGGATTGCTGCGTCGCTTCGCTCCTCGCAATGACAGGAGCTTGGTTACGACGGCCCTACCCGCCGACCTTCTCGTCCGAATTGACGCCCAACTGCTTCAGCTTGCGGTGCAGTGCGCTGCGCTCCATGCCGACGAACTGCGCGGTGCGCGAGATATTGCCGCCGAACCGCATCAGTTGCGCTTGCAGGTACTGCGTCTCGAACAGATCGCGCGCCTCGCGCAGCGGCAGGCCCATGATGTCCGCCGTCGGATCGATGGTGAGCAATGCCGGCGCACCGGAGCCGATCTCCGGCGGCAGCATGTCGGCGCGGATCGGATCGGCGGGACCGCCCGGCGCCATGATCAGCAGCCAGTCCATCAGGTTGCGCAACTGCCGCACGTTGCCGGGCCAATCGTACGCTTGCAGTGCCGCGATGGCATCCGCCGATAGTTCGCGCGCCGGCATGCCGGAGCTTTCGGCTGACCGTGCCAGGAACAGTTCGGCCAGCAGCGGCACGTCCTCGCGCCGTTCCTTCAATGCCGGCACCTTCAACGGCACCACGGCCAGCCGGTAATACAGGTCTTCGCGAAACCGCCCGGCGGCGATCTCGGCGTGCAGGTCCTTGTTGGTGGCGGACAGGACGCGCACGTCCACCTTGATACGCGCCGAGCCGCCCAGCCGCTCGAACGTCGAATCCTGCAAGGCGCGCACGATCTTGCCCTGGGTTTCCAGCGGCATGTCGGAGATCTCGTCCAACAGCAGCGTGCCGCCATGCGCGCGTTCCAGCACGCCGGCGCGGCGCGGATGTGCCACCGGATCCATTCCGGCCTCCAGGCCGAACAACTCCTCCTCGAACCGGGCCGGGTTCAGCGTCGCACAGTTCAACGCGACGAATGGCCCGTCGGCCCGGCGCGAGCGCGCATGGACCATGCGGGCCACCACCTCCTTGCCGCTGCCGGCCGGGCCGTAGATGAGCACCCGCGAGCCGGTCGGCGCCACCTTCTCCACCCCGGCGCGCACCAGAGAAATCGCCGCGCTCTCGCCGGTCAGGCGATTCTCCGGCCCGACGCGCAGCCGCAGTTCGGCGTTCTCGCGCGCCAGCGCCGCGGCCTCCAGTGCACGCCGCACCGACAGCAGCAGGCGATCGGACTGGAACGGCTTTTCCATGAAGTCGTAAGCGCCTTGCTGGATCGCGCTCACCGCCATTTCGATCGTGCCATGACCGGAGATCATCACCACCGGCACTTGCGGCTCTTCGCTTTGGAACAGTTCCAGCAGGCCCAGCCCATCGAGCCGTGACCCCTGCAGCCACACGTCGAGGATCACCAGCGACGGCCGACGCATGCGGAACGCCGCGATGGCGCCATCCGAATCGGCGGCGCCACGCGTTTCGTAACCCTCGTCGCACAGGATGCCGTCGATCAGCAGCCTGATGTCGGGTTCGTCATCGACAATTAGAATATCATGCGCCATCCGGCACCACTCTCAGCAAACAGACTGCCCCGGACCGTCGCCGGGCTTGACCCGGGAGTCCGGGGCCTGGCCCCAACCGTCCGCGGCCGTGACCCGGGGATCCGGGGCGTGTCCCGAACCATCCGCGGGCCTCACCCGGGGACCCGGGGAAGGCAATGGAATGACCAGAGTGGCAACCGCGCCCGGAGTCGCGGAAGGGCCGTCGGGACGATCTTCCAACACGAGGCTGCCACCATGGTCCTCCATGATCTTTTTTACGATCGCCAGACCAAGCCCGGTGCCTTTCGGCTTGTGCGTGACATAAGGTTCGGTGAGGCGGACGCGATCGGCCGGCAGCCCGACGCCGTCGTCGGACACGCTCACGCGTACTTCATTGCCATTTTGGCGCACGGCAAGCTCGATAGTGCCGGCGCCGTCGCGCATCGCCACGGCATCGGCGGCGTTCTGCAACAGGTTGGTCAGGGCCTGCCGCATCAGCCGGCGGTCGCACGGCACCACCGGACCACGGTCGGGCAGTTCGGTGCGCCAGGTGATCTGCGGCCGGGCGGTCTTCTGCAACACCAGGGCCTCGCGTGCGATCTGCCCCATATCCTCCGGCTTGATCACCGGCTGCGGCATGCGGGCGAAGGCGGAGAACTCATCGACCATGCGGCCGATATCCCCGACATGGCGGATGATGGTGTCGGCGCATTGGCGGAACGTGTCGGGATCGGATTGGACCTCCTTGGCGAAGCGGCGCTTCAAACGCTCGGCCGCGAGCTGGATCGGCGTCAGCGGGTTCTTGATTTCGTGCGCGATGCGGCGCGCCACGTCGGCCCAGGCGGCCTTGCGCTGCGCCGACTGCAACGCGGTGATGTCGTCGAAGGTCAGCACGAAGCCGTCGGTGCGCCCGCCCGAAAGATCCGCACCGATCCGCGCCAGCAGGATGCGGCGATGATTCGGCGGGCCGATCTGCACCTCGGCGGTATGCGCGCGCTCCGGCGTGGCGGCGGCATCGCGTGTCAGCGGGGCGAATTCCGGCACCACCTCGGCCAACGGACGACCGAGTTCCGCCAGCAGATCGCGCTCCAGCAACTCATCCGCGGCGCGGTTGGGCAGTTCGATGCGGCCCGCGGCATCCAGGCCGATCACCCCGGCGGAGACGCCGGACAGCACGGTTTCGGTGAAGCGGCGGCGCTCGTCGATCTGGCTGTAGGCGTCCATCAACTCGGTGCGCTGTGCGGCAAGCTGGCCGGTCATGCGGTTGAACGCGCGCGACAGGCCGGCGAGTTCGTCGCCGGTGGCGATCTCGGCGACGCGCGTTGACAGATCGCCGCCGCGCACGCGTTCCGCGGCGTTGATCAGCGAGCCGATCGGCCGGGCGATCTGGTTGGCGATGACCAGGCCGATCAAGGCGGCGGCCAGCAACACCAGCAGCGCAACGATGGCGAAGATCCAGGCAAAGGCGATCTGCAGCCACGAACGGTTCTCGTCCAGCCGATGGTATTCGGCGAAGGCGGCCTCGGTCTCCTGCATGTAGCCAAGAATCTGCGGATCGACCGGACGGCCGATCATCAGCATCAACGGCGGCGTGGAATCCAGCCGCACCACCGCGCGCACCCGCGTACCGTCGCCGGCATTCAGCACGACGACGTCGCCTTTCAGCGCCTGGTCGGTGTCCGCCTGGGCCGGCGGCGCAATCCCCATGCCAGCGAACAACCCGGCCGACGCCAGCACCTGGTTGGTGAGCGGGTCGTAGATCACCGCCTCGGTCAGGCCGCGCAATGCGGTCTGCGTGGCGAGCACGTCGCCGAACGCTCCCGGCGCGCTGGCCAGCAGCATGCCGGCACGATTGAGGTCGTTGGCCATCTCCAGCGCAACGGCGCGGATGTTGTCGCGATGCTCCTCGAGATAGCCGCGCGAGACCTGCAACGATTTCTGCAACGCCTCGCGCACCGGGTCGTTGAACCAGGTCTGGATGCCGAACTGGAAGAAGGCGACGGCGAAGCAGGCGACCAGGATGGTGGGCGCGACGGCCACGCCGGAGAACAGCATGACCAGCCGCACGTGCAGCCGCGAGCCGGCGGAGCCGCGGCGGCGCTCGGCCCAGACGCGGGTGAGTCGTCCCGCCAGCGCCGCGCCGAGCAAGAGCAATACGCAGAGATTGGCGAGCACCAGCCCGACGCGGGTGCCGGGTTGCACGCCGAGCGGCGTGGCGCCGCGCGCCAGGATCAGGAAAGTCGAGAGACCGACTGCCAATGCGAGGCCGGTGAGCACCAGCGTCGTCGCCTTGCCCAACAGCATGTCGGCCAGCAATCCGGGCCAGGAACGTTTCTGCGTCGGCACCGGTTCGGGCAGCGGTGCCGGACGCAAAGACTCAGGCGACGGGGTCACGTTCACCAAACCTCTCCCGCTGGGCGGGAGAGGTCGCCGCGCGCTTGCGCGGCGGGTGAGGGTGCCGCGGGCCCCGCCGAACTTCCTGCGAACCGCAACAAAGGTTGGCCATGGGGCGCCGCGGCACCCTCACCCGGCGCTGCGCGCCGACCTCTCCCACTGCGCGGCAGAGGTTTCATACCAGGCCTCGCACGACCGGGATCTCCAGATCGCGGATCTTCTTGCGCAGCGTGTTGCGGTTCAGCCCGAGCATGGAGGCAGCCTTGATCTGATTGCCGCGCGTCGCGGCCAGGGTCAGGCGGATCAGCGGCCTTTCTACCTCCGCGATCACCCGATCATAGATGTCGGAGGCGCCCATGCCGTCATCGTGAGCAGCAAGGAATTCGCGGATGTGGCGCTCCACGGCCTTGGCCAGGGTGTCCGGGGTGGTGCTCGGCGCGGCGGCCTGCGCTGGGGGCGGCGTGGCATCCGCCAGTTCCGTGGCGATCGAATCGGCGCCGATGACTTCCGTCGGACACAGCGCCGCCAGCCGGCGCATCAGGTTCTCCAGTTCGCGCACATTGCCGGGCCAGGTGTGCTGCTTCAGCTTCTCCACCGCCGCCATGTCGAGCGATTTCACCGGCAGCCCGTCGTCGCGCGCCCGCTCCAGGAAGTGCCGCGCCAGCAGCGGGATATCTTCGGTCCGCTCGCGCAACGCCGGCAGCCGGATCGGCACGACGTTGAGCCGGTAGAACAGGTCCTCGCGGAAAACGCCCTGGCGGATCGAGTTGCGCAGGTCGCGATGGGTGGCCGCGATGATGCGCACATTCGCCTTGATCGGCTGCCGGCCGCCGACCGAGGTGAACTCGCCCTCCTGCAACACCCGCAGCAGACGCGTCTGCGCCTCGGGCGGCATGTCGCCGATCTCATCCAGGAACAGCGTACCGCCGTTGGCTTGCTCGAAGCGGCCCTGGCTGCGATTGGTGGCGCCGGTGAAGGCACCGCGCTCGTGGCCGAACAGCTCGCTTTCGATCAGCTCGCGTGGGATCGCCGCCATGTTGATCGCGACGAACGGTCCCGAGCGGCGCTTGCCGTAGTCATGCAGCGCGCGCGCCACCAGTTCCTTGCCGGTGCCGGACTCGCCGTTGATCATCACCGTGAGGTCGGCGGTGCTGAGCCGGGCGATGGTGCGATAGACCTCCTGCATCGCCGGGCTGCGGCCGATCAGCGGCATCTGGTCGTCGGCGTCGCGCGGCTCGGTCGGGCTCGGCGTACGCGGCGCGGGGGCCGCCAGAGCGCGGCTGACCACCGCCAGCAGTTCCTGCAGGTCGAACGGCTTGGGCAGATATTCGAAGGCGCCGCGCTGCGCTGCCTTCACCGCGGTCATCAGCGTCGATTGCGCGCTCATGACCACGACGCGCAGGTCGGGGCGGATGCGCTTGATGCGCGGGATCAGGTCGAGGCCGTTCTCATCCGGCATCACCACATCGGTGATGACGAGGTCGCCCTCGCCCTCCTCCACCCAGCGCCACAGCGTGGCCGCGTTGCCCGTGGAGCGCACCTGGTAGCCGGAGCGACCCAGCGCCTGGGTCAGCACGGTGCGGATCGAGCGATCGTCGTCCGCCACCAGGACGGTGGGCAGGGTCATAGGATTCCCTCTCCCATGAAATGGGAGAGGGTTAAGGTGAGGGTGGTGCGTGCGGCACGTAGCACCCTCATCCTCCGTCGATCCGCTTCGCGGCTCGACCCCGCAAGTGCGGGAGAGGAAATCATGTGTCCCCCTCCTCGTCGGTGACCACCGGCAGGTGCAGGCGGAATTCCGTACGGCCCGGGCGCGAATCGACTTCGATCAAGCCACCATGGTCCCCGACGATCTTGGCAACCAGCGCCAGTCCCAGCCCGCTGCCGGTGGAACGCGTGGTCACGAACGGCTCGAACAGATGCGGTCGGATGTCGTCCGGAATGCCCGGGCCATTGTCGCGTACCACAACACACAGCGGCAGATCGACTCGCGCGGTGGAGCCCGGGACGGCGATGCGCATGCCGTGCTGGAATCCGGTGGTCAACACGATCTCCGGATGCATATTGCCCTCATGGGTGACTGCCTCGGCGGCATTCTTCACCAGGTTCAACACGACCTGCACAAGCTGGTCTCGGTTGCCCCAGACCGGCGGCAGCGACGGATCATAGGTCTCCTGGAAGTGCACATGTGCGGCGAAGCCGGACTGCGCAAGCTTGCGCACATGCTCCAGCACACGATGGATGTTGACGGCGCTGCGCTGGATCGGCTTTTCGCCGAACACCTCCATGCGGTCCACCAGCGCGCGGATACGGTCCGCCTCGTCGCGGATCAGTTCGGCCAGTTCGCGATCGGCGGGCCCCACCGACGCTTCCAGCAACTGCGCTGCGCCGCGAATGCCCGATAGCGGGTTCTTCACCTCATGCGCCAGGATCGCCGCCATGCCGGACACGCTGCGCGCCGCGCCGCGGAACGCCAGTTGGCGGTCCAGGGCGCGGGCGGCCGAGGCGTCCTGCATCACCAGCAGCACCGCGCCCGGTTCCTCCGGCAGCGGCGAGCCCTGCACGGTGATGCCTTGCTTGTGCAGCCGCGGGCTTTCCAGCGTCATGTCGTGGTCGGAGATCGTCGCCTCGGTCTGCCGCACTTGCGCGATCAGCAGGAACAGCGGGCTGTCCGGCGGCACGATGTCGCTCAACCGGAGCTGTGCCAGCGATGCCACCGAGATGCCGAGGAACTGCTCCGCGGCGAGATTGACATGGCGGAAGCGGTTCTCCGGATCGAGCAGGATGACCGGGACGGGGAGGGCGCTGAGGATCGCACCGCTATCGGCGGTTCGCTGGCGGCCGGGCAGCAGGCGCGCGGCGCGGGCGACGACCGAGCTCATGCCGCCTCGGCGGTGACGGTGTCGTCGCGGGTGAGCAGCCGGCGGGCGACGCCACGGGCGATCAGCGGGTCGTAGAAGCCGTCGATCAGCCGCAGCACGCTGGCGGCGTCCGGCACCCGGGTCACCGCGGCGCGGAACTCGGCCGAGTTGGGCAGGCCGCGCGAGTACCAGGACACGTGCTTGCGGGCCAGCCGCACGCCGGCGTCGTCGCCGAAGCGGCTGAGCATTGCGTGGTAGTGCCGCAGCAGGATGGCCTTTTGGCGCCCAAGGGGCGGTTCCGCCAGGCGTGTCCCGGTGCGCAGGAAATGCGCGACCTGGGCGAGCAACCAGGGCCGGCCGTAGCAGCCGCGGCCGATCATCACGCCGTCGGCGCCAGAGCACCGCAGGGCGTCGGCGGCGTCGTCCTCGGTCAGGATGTCGCCGTTGGCGATGACGGGGATGCGGACGGCGGCCTTGACCTGGGCGATGAAGTCCCAATCGGCGGTACCGTTGTAGAACTGCTGCCGGGTGCGGCCATGCACCGTGACCATGCGGATGCCCACGTCCTGGGCAATGCGGGCGAGGCGTGGGGCGTTAAGACTGGCGTGGTCCCAGCCCATGCGCATCTTCAGCGTCACCGGGACCGGGACGGCGTTGACGGTGGCTTGCAGGATGGCGGCGGCGGCGGCCTCGTCGCGCATCAGGGCGGAGCCGGCGGACTGGCCGACCGCTACCTTCTTCACCGGGCAGCCGAAATTGATGTCGATGAGGTCGGCGCCCTTGTCCACCGCCAGGCGGGCCGCGTCGGCCATGGCGTCCGGGTCGCAGCCGGCGAGTTGCAGGGCGGAGACGCCGCCGCAGCCATCGACCTCGGCCATGTCGAGCGTCTTGCGGTTCTCCCGGATCATCGCCCAGGAGGCGATCATCTCCGAGACGACCATGCCGGCGCCGAGTTCCTTGGCGGTGCGGCGGAACGGCAGGTCGGTGACGCCGGACATCGGGGCGAGCAACACCGGGGTGTCGATGCGCACGCCATTGCCCAGATCGATGGCGCACAAGGCAGGAGGTGTGGTGGCGGAACTACAGTTGCCCATCATTTGGGCAGGTTACAGACACAGGGCGGGGGGCGCAATCGGGGATATGGTCTGGCGGGCGATCGCCGCGTTGGTTGCGTCAGGGTCGCTGCGGCCGCTGGGTGCTCCAGCGGACTGCGGCCTTCCGGCGGTTGTCGCCGAGCCTGCCGCTGCCGCACCTGGTGGTCGGTCTGAATGCCGGGTCTCGCCCCAGAGCGCCGGCAGCGTGGCAGCGTCGGCTACAGCCGGTTTCGACCCATTGCGGGCATTCACCGCGAGCCGGAGTTGGCTTGGCCCGATTGACGCCGCCGTGCGGCCCGGCAATGTGCGCCCATGCGCATCGCCGCCATCCTGGTCGCCGCCGGCTCGGGCAGCCGATTCGGCGCCGACACGCCGAAGCAGTTCCTGGTCCTCGCCGGCAAGCCGGTGATCCGCCATGCCGCCGAGGTGCTGGCGACGTCCGTGTCGCACCTGCAACCGGTCGGCGACGCCGCGCCGATCGAGGCCGCCCTCGCGGGGATCGAGCACCTGCCGACCGTCGCCGGCGGTGCCACCAGGCAGGACAGCGTGCGCGCCGGGCTCGAGGCGCTGGTCCCGCACGCGCCGGACATCGTGCTGGTGCACGACGCCGCCCGCCCGCTCATCCCGCCCGGCACCATCCCCGCCCTGCTCCTCGCGCTGGAGCAGAGCCCGGGCGCCATCCCGGCGGTCCCCGTCGCCGACACGCTGAAGCGCGGCCACAAGGGCGTCATCGTCGCGACGCTACCACGCGAGGGCCTGTTCCGCGCCCAGACGCCGCAGGCCTTCCGGTTCGGCGTCCTGCTGGCGGCGCACCGCGCCGACATCCAGGGCGCCACCGACGACGCCTCGCTGCTGGAAGCCGCCGGCGAAGCGGTCGCCATCGTCCCCGGCGCGGACGACAACATCAAACTGACATATCCCGAGGACCTCGCCCGGCTGGAGCGTGCCATGACCGCCCCCCTGATCCCGCGCGTCGGCACCGGCTTCGACGTGCACGTGCTGGAGGCCGGCCGGCCGTTGATGCTGTGCGGCGTCGCGGTGCCGCACGACAAGGGGCTCGCCGGCCACTCCGACGCCGATGTTGGCATCCATGCGCTGTGCGACGCGATCTACGGCGCGCTGGCCGAGGGCGATATCGGCCGCCACTTCCCCCCCAGTGAGGCGACCTGGAAGGACGCCGACAGCGCCCGCTTCCTGACCCATGCCGCCGCCCGCATCGCCGCGCGCGGCGGTATCCTGGCCAATGCCGACGTCACCCTGATCTGCGAACGCCCGAAAATCGCGCCGCACGCGGAGGCCATGCGCGCCCGCCTGGCGGCGCTGCTGGGCGTCGATCCTGGCCGCGTTTCGGTGAAGGCCACCACGACGGAAAAACTCGGCTTCACCGGGCGCGGCGAGGGCATCGCCGCCCAGGCCGCCGCCACCGTTCTGGTGCCGCCCTGATCCACCATCCGTGCATGGACAGCGCCGGCTCGGATGGCCATGTGAAGGCCGCCCGATCGGGGCGAGCATAGGCCAGAGATCAGGGAGCATAGGCCAGAGATCAGATGACCAAACGAATCCTTGCCGTCGCGCTGCTGGGCGCCAGCCTGCTTGCCGGCTGCGCTTCCCCCACGACGACCACGATGACCGTCGCCAACCCGTTCCCCCCAGTCCCGCCGTCCGTGCCGGAGACCATCCCGAAGCCGCCGGTGAGCCCCGACACCCTGCTCTGGCAGCCCGGCCACTGGGACTGGAACGGCAGCGGCTATGTCTGGCAGCCAGGCGAATACGTGCCCGCCGCCGGCCATGGAGCGTTGTTCCAGACCGGCTACTGGCAACCAACCCCGTCCGGTTGGCTCTGGGTCAAGGCGCACTGGACGTCGTGACACCGTAACCTCCGGCGCGACGCAACAGAGGTGGATTTGGCCGCGTGCCGGGTGCCGGATGGCATCCACCGGGCCTCGTTGCGTCGAGCGGAGGGTGGCTTCTCTGTCGCTCAACTCGCCAGCCCACCTTGGATGAGGCGGAGAGCAGGCCGCGGGCGACGCGCGGGGGCCGGTTTCGTCTCCCCGGGGGGCGCCGGCGGCTGGGCCGGCAATGCCGCGACGGCATCACCGGGGCTCGCGAGGCTGTCGGCATCCTGGCCCCCGCTGTGCGACGGGGGGGTTCGCTGAGCCGCCCCGGTGGTCGCCGCGCGCCGCTGGCGTTCCTCCTGCATGGTCAGCAGCAGCGACCGGTTGCGCTGGCCCTCCCGTATGAAACCGGCGTCCTGTGTCCTCAGTCGCAGGCCCATCCCGCTTGTGGGCGGATGCCGCAGCGCCAGCCACAGGCAATGGTCCGCATGCGCACCGGCGACGACATACTTGATCGTCAGCGCAACCTCGGCAGCATCGGCCGGCGCCAGGGACACGGCCAGGTCGATGGCGGCAGCGTTGCGACGGGCGATGTCCTCCGGCGTTCTGCCCATCGGCGGGGGCAAGGCGGCGCGCAGGCTTTGCACGAGGTGATCATAGCGGGCCTGCACGGCGGGATCGGATTGCTGCGGCTGCTGTGTGTCCATGTCTAACATTATGCAGTTATAGTACATGACTGTCAAGCCCATCATCGCAACCGGGACCGGCGGACCGCCCCGCGCCTGCCTCGTGCCGCACGACCATCGGCCGCAAGCTCCCCGCCACCGCCGCCTGGAAATTTCGCGGCCAGGCCTCCTGCGAACGCCGCCGCGCGGCCAGGCCCATCGAACGGCGGCGCGCCAGCCAAGCCTCCGGTGAACGTCGGCCCCACCTTCGGGCGGACATCCGACCGGTCAATCCGCTCCATCCCGTTTTGCCGGCACCAGCGCGGGCGGCGCCGGCGAACCACCTGGATCGGCCGAGGGACGCCGCTCCTGCTGCCCGCGCGGACGTAGCGCGCAGGCTTCGTGCGCACCGGTCCCCGGGGCATTTTCGAACGTGCAACGGGCGGTCGGCGGTGTTCCGCAGATCCGCTCCAGGTCGCGGTAGCCGACGCAATGTCCATTGGGACCACGATACCCCGGTCCCCCCGCGCAACCGCAGCCGTGACACGCCTTGTTCGGCGGACAGAAACCCGGGTCATCCGGCGGCAGGTCGGCCGCCATCGTCAGCGTCGCCAGCACCGGCAGCAACAGCCAGACGCGCAATGGCCTGGACCGGCGACCAACCCTGAATGCACCACGCCAACCCATGCCGCTGCCCCGCCTGAGACGCTGCCGGTTGCGGACGATCGCCACCATCGCGCGGTTTCAGTGTGACATCATTCGACGCATGACAGGACGCCGGTTGCGGCCACCGGATGGTACAACCACGCAACGCCCCTCGCCCGGAAGACCTGTAATCCACCCTGCCGCGAGGGCCGCCTCATCCGCCGCAAGAACCGCTGGCACCGTCAGCCGTGATGGTTCGGGGGCACGCAGTCACCACGCGAATCGTGGGATCGTGGCAACCGGGTCCAATCCCGCCTCCGCCGCCTCGGCCTCCGCCGCCGCCGTGTCGAACCCACCGTCCGCTTGGCGCAACGTGGCCCCATGGATGCCGTCCAGCACCCAGCACGCCGCCAAATCCACTGCCGCGGCCCCGGCAATGTCGGTGCGCAGCGCGTCGCCAACCGCCAGCACCCGCGCCGGCGGCAGCCCAAGCTGCTCCAGCACCGGCTGGTAGATCGCCGGATCGGGTTTTCCCAATGACCGCACGTCGCCGCCCAGTTCCTGGTAGCGCACCGCCAGCGACCCGGCGCACAGCACCCGCACGCCGCCGCGGATCACCTCCAGGTCGGGGTTGCCGCAGATCATCGGCAACCGGTGCCGCGCGCAGTCTTGCAGCACCGGCTCGAACTCGTTCATGTCGGTGGGATTGCGGTGGTCGTCCGGCCCGGTATTCAGCACGAAATCCGCTGCGTCCGGCGCGGCCACGCGCGTGAGCGGCAATCCCTCCAGCACCGGCAGGTCGCGCGCCGGCCCGAGATGGAACACGCGCTGGCCAAGCTCCGCCCACCACAGATCCGGCGGCGACTGCAAGGCGCGGCGCACTGCCTCGCCTGACGTGAGGATGTCGGTGTAGAGCGCGTCCTCGATGCCAAACCCGCGCATCATGGTCTGCACCGCCGCATTTGGCCGCGGCACGTTGGACAGCAGCAGTGTGCGTTTGCCCGCGTCGCGCAGCCGGCGCAGGCAGTCCACCGCATGCGGGAAGGCGTTCACGCCGTCATGGATCACTCCCCACAGGTCGAGCACGAACCCGTCATAGCGGTCGGCCAGCGGAGCGAAACCGGAGAGATGCTGCATTCAAACGGATCCTGCGAGTTGGGCGGCGTCGATGCCGATCGCCTCCTGCATGCGGGCGAATCCGGCGGCGTGCAAGGCGGCGGCGAGGTCGCGCCTGATCCGCGGCAGCAATGCCGGACCGGCGGCGGCGAAGGCGGTGTAGAGCTGCACCAGCGAGGCGCCGGCGCGGATCTTGGTCAGCGCATCATCCCCGCTGGCCACGCCGCCGACGCCGATCAGCGTCAGCCGCCCGCGCGCCAGGACAAAGGCGCGTGCCAGCACGCGGGTGGACAGGGCGAACAGCGGCGCTCCCGACAACCCGCCGGCCTCCCGCGCGTGCGGCGAGCGCAGGCCGGGCGGCCGCGTCACGGTGGTGTTGGAGACGATCAGGCCTTGGGCGCCCTCGGCGACGCAGGTCTCCACGATCGTCGCCAGGCCGTCATCGGCCAGGTCGGGGGCGATCTTCACCAGCACCGGCGGACGTTGCGGCACGCCGGCGACGGCGCGCAGGATGGCGCGAAGCTGCGCCTCGCCTTGCAGGTCGCGCAGGCCGGGGGTGTTGGGCGACGACACGTTGATCACCGCGTAGTCCACATGCGGCGCGACGGCGGCGATCAGTGCGGGATAGTCGCGCTGCGGGTCGGCGCCTTCCTTGTTGATGCCCACATTGGCACCGAGCGGCACCGGCCGATTGCCCAGCGCCGCAAGATTGCGCACGTGGACCGCGATCCCGGCGTTGTTGAACCCCATGCGGTTGATGGCTGCGGCGTCTTGCTCCAGACGAAACAGCCGCGGTCGCGGATTGCCGGGCTGCGGCCGGGGCGTGACGGTGCCGGTCTCCACGAAGCCGAACCCCAGCCGCATCAGCGCGGCGGCGGCGACCGCGTTCTTGTCGAAGCCCGCGGCCAGACCGATCGGATTGCCGAACCGCCGGCCGAGCACCTCGATCGCCAGCGCCGGATCGTCCGCCGTCGCGGCGCGCCCGATCAGCCCGCGGCGCAGCGCGCACAGCGCAAGGTCGTGCGCCCGTTCCGGGTCCATGCGGCGCAGCAGCGGGAGAATCGCGGAGGCAATGGTGGGGGTCATGGGCGGGCTTATAGCCGGGCGGTGCGGGGTTGGAACGTTGGCGTGTTGTGATGGCAGGACGGGGATGTAGGGCGCATGAGCGCAGCGTCATCCGCCATATCCGTCCGGGAGCTGCGGGTTACGCCTGCGGCTCACCCGCCCTACGGGTCTTGCTGCTGACCCGGCAACACTCTCATGCCAACCGGCGAAAAGAATGACCCACCGGCTACCCCGACATCGTCATGCCGACGTCGGCATCCACGATTTTCCTCGCTGTGCGCGGTAAAGTCGTAGATGCCGACCTTCGTCGGCATGACGGCGGAGGCCCGGTCGGGGCGGTCGTGACATGAACCGGTGTACCTAAAAGGCGTTCCAGATCGAGCTCGATCGCAGCGATGTCGAACAGGCGGGTGCTTTCGGTCGTATCGACCAGCAGATCGAGATCGCTGCCCTCGGCGTCATCGCCGCGGGCGATCGAACCAAATACTCTGGGATTCCGCGCTTGGTGTGACTTGACGACACGCGCGAATCGCGGCCCGGCGGACATTGAAGGCTTGCGACGGTTTGCCGGGCATGTCGATCTCCCGTCCGTGACCGCAAGTGGCACAGGTCGCGATATTTAGGCGACGCCCAGGAATAACCGCGTCAGATAGCGTGCAGCCTGTCATTGCGAGCCGTGGCGCCGGTCATTGCGAGCACAGCGAAGCAATCTCCCGCGTGACGAGCCGGCGCACGGAACGCGGGACATTGCTTCGCTGCGCTCGCAATGACCGGCTGCCGGTGGTGTCGCGCAATGACAGGCGGTCCGCAATCACCGGCCGATTCGATTGTTCCCGGACGGTTCCTCAGTCGGAGAACCCCGCGCATGTCACCCGGCTTCCTCGGACCGTCCACCAGCGGCCTTGCCCGGTTGACTCCCCGCCCGCCGCGTGTCCGCTATTGCCGCCCGCAAGCCACGCCGGAGTGACCCGACATGACCCTGAAGCGCATGGTGCTGGAGATCGGCATGGGGACCGACATCCGCGGTGCCGAACCCACCAAGGCGGCGGTGCGCGCATTGCGTGATGCGCTGTGGCACAACTCGCTCAGCGTCGCCGACGCCCTCGGCCAGCACGTGGACTCCATGCAGGTGGAGGTCACCATCGGCGTGCCGCATCCCGAGCAAGTGGACAAGGCGGCGGTGCTGGCGATCCTGCCGCACGGCACAGGCACGGTGAACGTCGTGGACGGTGGCCTGGAAATTCCCAACGACGCCGGCACCGGCAGCACGCTGCTCGCGCACGCCGCGGCGGTCGTGCGTCTCGACATCGCCTGACGGGAGAGCAAGCGCATGCCATCCAAACGTGTCATCCTGGAGTTGGGCGCCGGCAACGATCTGCACGGCGGCGACTACACCAAGGCCGCGCTGCGTGCCGTGCAGGATGCCCTGCATCACAGCTCGCTCAGCCTGATCCGGTCGCTGGGCCTCGATTCGAAGACCATGCTGGTGGAGGTCACCATCGGCGTGCAGCAGCCCGACAAGGTGGATGCCGCCGCGGTGCAGGCGTCGCTGCCGCACGGCAAGGCAACGGTGAAAGTTGTGAAGGGCGGCCTCGACGTTCCCGACGACACCTCAGGCGACATCGCGGTGATCGCCAGCGCCGCCGTCGCGGTGCGGTTCGAGGCACCGCTGACCAGCGGCTGACGACACCGCACGCACAATTCCGCCACTCCCACAACGGGAGGGGAACGACCGCATACCCAACTTGTGCCCTGCATGACGCCGCGCTGAAAAACCGCTAGGATCGCCCTAACGCCGTTCAACACAACAAACTCAGAAGGAGGAGAATCCCATGCCAGCCAAGACTTACGAGTTCACCACGCGCGATGTCGAATACCTCCGTCACGGCGACCGCCGTTTCACGGCGCGGCTGTTCGTCCCGCAAGGCCCGGGGCCGTTCCCGGCCATCATCGAGCTGCACGGCGGCGCCTGGTGCAGCGGCGACCTGAATGAGTGCAAGACCTACGCCGAGGCCCTGGCGCGCGGCGGCCTCGCTGTCGCGGCGCTCGATTTCCGCCATGCCGGCGACGGCTATCCGACTTCGCTTGCCGACATCAACTACGGCATCCGCTGGGTGAAGGCGAACGCCGGGGAGTTGAACACGCGCGCCGACCTGGTCGGTGCGGCCGGGCAGTCGAGCGGCGGCCATCTCGCGATGCTCGCGGCGATGCGGCCGAACGACCCGCGTTACGCCGCGATCAAGCTGCCGTCGTCGGCGCCTTCGGTGGACGCCAGCCTGCGCGCCGTCGCCATGCTGTGGCCGGTGATCAACCCGCTGTCGCGCTATCGCCACGCGCTGCGGGCGCGCGACAGCGCCAACCCGCCGGCCTGGGTCGGCAACATCCCGGATCGCCACGACCTCTACTGGAAGACCGAGGCGGCAATGGCCGACGGCAACCCGATGCTGATGCTGGAGCAGGGCGAGAAGGTGCAGACTCCGCCCGCGCTGTGGCTACAGGGCCGGCCGGACCCGGTGCACGACTACCACGATCCCGACTCCGGCTTCACCGGCACCGAGCCGGAGCGCTTCACCGCCAACTACCGCAAGGCCGGCGGCAACATCGAATTGCTGATCGTCGAGCAAGCGGAGCGGACCACCGCGGCGACGCTGGGGAAGGTGGCGGACTTCTTCCATCAGCACATTCCGGTGAACAGGTAGGGCGGTCCGACAAGGCTGGGGGTCGCTGGGCGCGGCGCACCGTGGCGCGATGCGGGTTGATATGATGCTGCACCGCAGCATATCGAGCCGTGTCAGCTACGGAGCCTTCAGATATGGATTGGTCAGACGGGTTGGGAGCGCTGCGTCGCGGCCTCGGCATCGCAACACGCGTCGCTGCGGCGCGGCTGCGCGCGTTCGGCCCCGACGTCGCGGCGCCCGCCCAACCGCAGTCCGGCCGTTTCGTCGTCCTGCGGGAATTCGGTGCCAACCCGGGGCGCCTGCGTCTGCGCATCTACCTGCCGGCGGTGCCGGTGCGTCCCGGCGCGCCGCTGATCGTCCTGCTGCATGGCTGCGGCCAGGACGCCGCGAGCTTCGCCGCCGATGCCGGCTGGACCGCGCTGGCAGACCGGCTTGGAGTGCCGCTGCTGCTGCCGGAGCAGCAGCAGGCGAATCACCGCCAGCGGTGTTTTCAGTGGTTCCAACCGGCGGAAATCCGGCGCGGCCACGGCGAGGCCGCCTCGATCGCCGCCATGGTGTCGGCCGCCGCCAGCCGCTTCAAGTCCGACCGCGACCGGGTGTTCGTTGCCGGACTGTCCGCTGGTGGAGCGATGACGGCCGCGCTGCTGGTTGCCTATCCCGATCTGTTCGCGGCCGGTGCGGTGTTCGCCGGGCTGCCGGTCGGCGCCGCCACCTCGGCGGTGCAGGCGCTGGCGCGCATGGCGCATGGCAGCCCGGACTATCTTGCGACGGAGTGGGTGGAACGCGCCCGCCGGTTGGCTCCGCCCGGCTATGCCGGGCCTTGGCCGCGCTTGTCGGTCTGGCACGGCGAGGCGGACCAGGTCGTGGCGCCCGACAACGGGCACAAGCTCGCGGTGCAATGGTGCGCGCTGCATGGGCTGCCGGACCAGCCGACGCGCGCGACGGCGCAGCACCGCGCGTGGGGCGATGCGGTCGAGCTTTGGACGTTGCCCGGGTTGGGCCACGCCTGGGCGATCGGCCCCGGCGAGGGGCGGCCGTCGCAGTACGCCGTGTCAGGTCCGGTTGCCGCGGTGAGCGAAATCGCGCGGTTCTGGGGGATTGGGTGAGGCGCTCGCGGGATCTGGAGCATGTCCACCCTGACGGGATTCGTCGAGGGTTCCCGGTCGTTGCGCGTTGACCGCCGGCCGGCGGCGGCGGATCCGTCCTGGATGAAACCGCTGCACCGCTGGCAATGGCAGGGTAGCGGACGGCGTTTCCAGTCAGGCCGAAAATGTTCCAACCGTAACGTCCGTGCCGTCCGCGAGTACGCAAGGTTTTAACACCGAGAAAGTGCGAGAGCCACGTAGGACCACGGGACAGAATGGAATTGCGCCTCGCGCCAAGGGGCATCGAAGCTTTCCGCTCCGCGGCTCTCGCACTTTCTCCGTGGCGAGAGCTGGCTTGCGTCTGCACGCAAGCATGTCGGTCGCATAACGCTGACGCGACAACGGCGCTGGTTTCAAAGATTGCCCTCGTTTGCATGTTCCCCCGTTATTGCCGAACAATCCCAAAGGTGCTGGGGTGCGCAGCAGCGTGGCTATCCACGTCATCACTCGGGGGGAAACCGGCCAATGCACGCCGCCACCATGACATCCGCAGCGGCGCTGACCGCACTACTGCTCGCCGGCACGGCAGCGTCCGCTTTCGCAGCGCCGGCCTGCACCGTTGACGCGTTGAACGCGCTGCACGTGCCCAATGTCAGCGTGACCCAGGCGGCGCCGACGCCAGCCAGCGGCAGCGTGCCGGCGCATTGCGCGGTGCAGGGCACCGTCGCCACACACGGCGAAGGCGCGCCGGACGGCTCGGCGCGTGTCGCCATTCAGTTGCCCGACACCTGGCAGCAGCGCTTCTTCTCCATGGGTGTCGGCGGCAATGCCGGCATACTCACGCCGGCGGTCAACGCCACCGACCGCGCGGCGGCGCTCGGCAAGGGCTATGTCGTCATCGTCACCGACACCGGCCACACCGGCAACGGCACCGATGCGAACTGGGTCCTCACCCCTGACGGCAAGCGCGACGCGGCCAGGATCACCGACTTCTTCTATCGCGCCGAACACGACGTCACCGTCGCCGGCAAACAGTTCGCGCAGGCCTTCTATGCCGCACCGGTGCAGCACGCCTATTTCGACGGGTGCTCCACGGGAGGCCGCATGGCGACGATGGAGGCCGAACGCTACCCCACCGATTACGACGGCATCATCGCCGGCGATCCCAACCTGGACTACAACTCCACGATGTTGCGGTTCCTGGTGCAGAAGGCGGCGCTGGCCTCGCCCGCGGCCTACCTCCCGCAATCGCTGCTGGGGGCGATCGACAAGCGCGTCACCGCGCGCTGCGACGCGATCGACGGCGCGACCGACGGCCTGGTGCAGAACCCGGCGCGCTGCCCGATCCGCGCCGAGGACCTGATCTGCCACGCCGGCGAGGCCGGCGACTGCCTGACGCCAGAGCAAGCCAGCGTGCTGCACGCTTACACGACGGATCTGCATGACCGGCACGGCCATGTGCTGTATCCGGGCTACGCGATCACCAACCTCTCCGGCCCGCGCGGCATCAGCTATTGGACCACCGGCGACACCGCGCCCAACCTGGCGCAGCGCGAGCTGCCGTGGGGCAGCGACCCGGCAGCCCCGCCGCGCGGCTGGGAGTTCGCACGCCAGGCGCTGACCTACTGGCTGGGGCTCGGACCCGACGCGAAAATGGCGACAGTCGATGTCGATGTGCACACCGGCACCGCGGGCGACAAACTGGTGGCGATGCTGGAGCATGTGTTCGCGCCGGCCGAAACCAAGAACCCGGCGAAGCTGCTGCCGTTCGTCCAGCAGGGCCGCAAGCTGATCATCTATCACGGCACCAGCGACCCGGCGATCCCGGCTGCTCGCTCGATCATGTTCTATCACGAGCTGACGGAACTGCTGCACGGTCCGGACAAGACCGCGGCCAGCGTGCGGCTGTTCCTGGTGCCGGGCATGCAGCATTGCAGCGGCGGTATCGGGCCGGACCAGTTCGATACGCTGTCGGCGATCGAGGCCTGGGTGGAGCATGGCAAGGCGCCGGAGGCGATCGCCGCGACCACCAAGCCGGACAGCCCGACTCCGCACAGCCTGCCGCTCTGCCCGTATCCGCAGCAGGCACGCTATTCCGGCACCGGCGCACTGGGGGACGCGGCGAATTGGAAGTGTGCCGCGCCCGGGCGCGTGACGGCGCGGACCGGGCACGCGGCGGGGGCCGGGTAGCCCCTCGCCCCCAAACGTGACGGCCGGGCTTGATCCAGCCATCGATCGGGCGGGGGCAGGGTAGCCGGCTGCCCCAACTCGTCGTGGCGGCGCTTGGTCCGGCCACCTGCCGCGGCACCACGCGGATGGCCGGGTCAAGCCTGGCCGCGACGGGAGGTTCCCCTCAGCTCTGCTCCACCGCGGTGGCAGCGGCGTCGAGCGCCGCGGCGACGGCGCGGTTCTGCGCCTCGGTCAGCGGGCCGCGCGACATGCGCAGGCGCAGCGCAAGCCTGAGGTTCTCTACCGCCCGGACGACTTGCGGCGCGGGTCCGTCGCCGCGCGCGGCGACGGCCTCGGCCAGCCGTGCAGCCACGTCATCGACCGTCCGCTGGTTCTCCCGCAGGTAGTCCGCGCCGGCCTCGGTCAGCGCGTAGAGCTTCTTGCCATCGTGCTCGGTGAGCGCGGTGTAGCCGAGTTCCTCCAGCATCGTCAGCGTCGGGTAGATGACGCCCGGGCTGGGACTGTACACCCCGCCGGCGCGGTCCTCGATCGCCTTGATGATGTCGTAGCCGTGGCGCGGCTTCTCCGCGATCAGGTGCAGCATGACGAAGCGCAGCTCGCCATGGTCGAACAGGCGGCCGTGGCGGTCGCCGCCGTGGTGGTCGTGCCGGCCGCGGCGTCCGCCGTGCCGGCCGGACAGACCGAGGTCGTTCCATTCGGCCGGGCGGCGGGCGAAGTGCCGTTCACCGTGGCGATGGTGACGTTGAAAGGGCATTGGCATGCTCCGTGTGGGTTTCGATATAACGAAATATAAGATATATCGAAATACGGTCTTGTCAAGGACTTTTGGGAAGGGGTGGTTTTTTCCCTGCAACGGCCCCGGAGGGCGCGGTCATGCCGCGTATCCGGCCTGACAGGATTGGCCCCGGCCGCTGGCCTGCCCGCATGACGCCGGCGGATTTCGTCGCGCAGGGGCAGGCCGAGCACGCGCAACGACCCCGCATGATCCCGCGGCCCCTTGTCGCCCTCGGCCCGCTGCTCGCGCTGCTGTTGGCCGGCGCCGCGGCGGAGGCGCAGCCAAGATCGGCCGGCCGAACGGCGCTCTGCTGCTGGTCGGTGGCGGCGCCAAGCCGCCCACCATCATCCAGGCGGCGCGGCGCACAGGCGTCCGTGCGTTGCGCCCGGCATCCTCGCCGCTGGCGCGTCTTGCCTCTCCCGCTTCCTGGAAGAGGTGTACTGCACCGCAGCGAAATCAACAAAATCATAGGTTTACGTGGTAACACTCGGCAACAATCAGTGACTCGCAACTGCCCGGCCACGGGCGTAGTTAAGGTCCCGGACGCGGGCGAACCCGCCATGCGCCACCTGCGTGGAGCAATTCAACGCGATGGACGGCACGCCGCAAATCCAGCTTTCGATCCCCGCTGTCTGGCAACGCACGCTGAAGGCGCCGATCGGTTGTGTCGGCATCGGTCTGCACTCCGGCAAGCGCGTCAGCCTGAACCTGCGCCCTGCGGAGCCCGGCCACGGCATCGTGTTCCGCCGCACCGATCTGGGCCGCGACATCCCGGCCCGATTCGATCGCGTGGTCGACACCCAGCTTGCCACCGTGCTCGGCGATGAGCGCTGGGCCTCGGCCCGGGTCTCCACGGTGGAGCACCTTCTGGCGGCTCTGTCCGCGCTCGGCATCGACAACGTGCTGGTCGAGTTGGACGGACCGGAAGTCCCCGTCCTGGACGGTTCCGCCGCCCCCTTCGTGTTCTTGCTCGACTGCGCCGGGGTCACGGAACAGCCGCTAACGCGCAGCCATATCGAAATCCGCCGCCGGGTGCGTGTGTCGGAGGGCGACGCCTTTGCCGAGCTGCGTCCCGCCACCGGTGGACAGCCCGGCCTGGACATGGCCCTGTCGATCGACTTCGCCGCCGCCGCGATCGGCCGCCAGGCCATGTCGCTGCGCCTCACCCCGGAAAACTTCCGCCGCGAACTCGCCCGTGCCCGCACCTTCACCCTGGCCGAGGAGGTCGCGCAGTTGCGCGCCGCCGGTCTGGCGCAGGGCGGCAGTCTGGACAACGCCGTGGTGGTGGACCAGGCACGCATCCTGAACCCGGGCGGCCTGCGCATGAGCGACGAGTTCGCCCGCCATAAATTGCTCGATGCGGTTGGCGACCTGGCACTGGCTGGAGCCCCGCTGTCCGGGCGCTTCATCGCCCACCGCTCGGGCCACGGCCTGAACAACCGCCTGCTGCGCGCGCTGTTCGCCGACGCCTCCGCCTGGCGCGAGGTGGACGCCGCGCCGGTGTCGGTGGCGGCCTGACGCGGCATCGGGTGAACCGAAGCAAGGCCAGGGCTCTGCCCTGAGACCCGCCAGGGGGCTTTGCCCCCCTGGACCCCCCAGCAAAGGCAGGGCCTTTGCAATCCATCCGTTTGGAGCGGTTGGACGGGAGGGGACCTGTACCGGCGCTGCCGTGTCAGATCGCCGATCTGACACGGCAGCGCCGGTACAGGCCCCCTCCCGTCCAACCGCTCCAACTGAAGGGTCCCAAGGGCTCCGCCCTTGGCGGGGCTCCAAGGGGCAGAGCCCCTTGGTGGGGTCCAGGGGCGAAGCCCCTGGTCTTTCTTCGCTCATCCGATTGTCCCGCACGAGGCCCCCTCCCACTCGGGAGCGGTGATGCTATAAGCCGCAGGATGATCCCGAATCGTATCCTGCCGCCGGCCACGCTGCGGCGCTTCGCCCTTGCACTGATCGCCGTGCTGCCCCTGGTGGCCGGCTGCGGCGGCAAAAAGACCGAGGACGCCAAGACCGACGCCGATACCACCGCGGCGACGGTGCCGATGGAGCAACTGTACAACAACGGCATGGATGCGCTGAACGACAAGCGCTACGCCAGTGCCGGCGACCAGTTCGCCTCGATCCAGCAGAACTATCCGTATTCCACCTGGGCGACGAATGCCCAATTGATGCAAGGCTATACGGAATATCTGCAAAACCACTACACCGACGCGATCGGCACGCTGAACCAGTTCATCCAGTTGCATCCGACCCACCACGACATCCCCTACGCCTATTACCTCCGCGCACTGTGCTATTATGAGCAGATCTCGGACATTCAGCGGGATCAGAAGGGCACGCAGGACGCGATGAACGCGTTGCAGGAGGTGGTGAACCGCTATCCCGACACGACCTATGCCCGCGACGCCCAGCTCAAGATCGACCTTTGCCGCGACCACCTCGCCGGCAAGGAGATGGAGATCGGCCGCTGGTACCAGAAGCAGCATTTCTACGAGGCGGCGATCGGCCGCTTCCAGCGCGTGGTGGACGATTTCCAGACCACCAACCACGTGCCGGAGGCGCTGGCGCGGTTGACCGAGATCTATCTCGCACTGGGGCTGCCGGAGGAGGCGAAGAAGACCGCCTCGGTGCTGGGTTACAACTATCCGGGCAGCGCGTGGTACGCCGACATGTACACCCAGTTGCATGACGATGGCCTGGTGCAGGGCGTGCCGCCGCCGCGCGGCGGGCCGGCGGGGTTCTTCTCGCGCGCCTGGAACTCGGTGTTCTGACAGGGCAGGCGGGGGCGACAGGTTGCTCACCGCGCTGTCGATCCGGGACGTGGTGCTGATCGAGCGGCTGGACCTGGCGTTCGGCCCCGGCCTGACCGTGTTGTCCGGCGAGACCGGCGCCGGCAAATCGATCCTGCTGGACAGTCTGGGGCTGGCGTTGGGTGCACGGGCCGATGCCGGGCTGGTGCGCGCCGGGGCAGAGCATGCCAGCGTCACCGCGTGCTTCTCGCCGCCGCCGGGCCACCCGGTGCAGGCGCTGCTGGAAGCGCAAGGGCTGGAGACCGAGGACGACGTCGTATTGCGTCGCACCGTCGGGCGGGACGGGCGGTCGCGCGCCTTCGTCAACGACCAGCCGGTGGGCGTCGCGCTGCTGCGCCGCGCCGGCGCGCTGCTGGTCGAAGTGCAGGGCCAGCACGAGCAATTGGGCCTGGCCGATCCGGCGAGCCATGCCGGATTGCTCGATGCGTTCGGCGTAGCGGAGGCGCTGGGCACCGCGGTGCGGACGGCCTGGCGGCACTGGCGCGAGACGCTGACGGCGTTGGACGCCGCGCGCGAGGCGATCGCCGCCGCGGAACGCGATGAGGCCTGGCTGCGCCACGCCGTCGGCGAACTGGCGGGGCTGTCCCCGCAGGAGGCGGAGGAGGACCGGCTCGCCGCCGAGCGCCAGCGCCTGCAACAGGGAGAGCGCCGGGCGGAGGCGATCGCCGCCGCCCTGAGCGAGATCGCCCCGCATGATCGGCGCAGCGCCGGTCCGGCCGCTGCTCTGCGCGCGGCGTCGCGGGTGTTGCAGCGGCTGATCACCCCGGGGCAGCCGTCGGGGGAAAACCCGGCGGCGCCGGCGATGGCCGCGCTGGAACGCGCCGAGGAGGCGCTGGCCGAAGCGGAAACTCTGCTGACCCGGCTGGCGGCCGAAGCCGACGTCGATCCGCGCCTGCTGGAACAGGCGGAGGAGCGGCTGTTCGCGCTGCGCGCGGCCGCGCGCAAGCACGCGGTGGCGGTGGCCGACCTGCCGGCATTGCTCGATACGCTGGCGGCCAGGCTGGCCGCGCTGGACACCGGTGCCGCCGAGGTCGTGGCGCTGGAACAGGCGGCGCGCGACGCGCGGGCAGCCTATGTCGAGGCGGCGGCGGCGTTGTCGGCGGCGCGCCAGGCGGCGGCGCTGCGGCTGGATCGTGCGGTGGGCAAGGAGCTGCCGCCGCTGCGGCTCGACAAGGCGCGCTTCCGCGCCCAGGTGGCCGCGTTGCCGGAGGCCGATTGGGGCGCCGGCGGCGCGGATGCGGTGCGGTTCCTGATCGCTACCAACCCGGGACAAGAGCTGGGGCCGCTGGGGCGGATCGCCTCGGGCGGCGAATTGTCGCGGCTGATGCTGGCGCTCAAGGTGGTGCTATCGGCCGGCTCGCCGGTACCGACGCTGGTGTTCGACGAGGTCGACTCGGATGTCGGCGGGGCCACGGCAGCAGCGGTCGGCGACCGGCTGGCGCGGCTGGCGGGTAATGTACAGGTGCTGGTGGTGACGCACAGCCCGCAGGTGGCGGCACGCGGCGCGGCGCATTTGCTGGTGGCCAAGCAGGCGGCGCGCGGACGGACGGCGACCCGCGTGGATGCGCTGGGTGCCGAGGCGCGGCGCGAGGAGATCGCCCGCATGCTGGCCGGCGAGACGGTCACCGAGGCCGCAAGGGCGGCGGCGGACGACCTGCTGGAACTGCCACTTCCAGGCGCCGCGAGGGGGTAGCAGGCATCTTGCGCGTTCTCGCAGTACGCATAGCGGCCCTGCGACGCATAGAGCGGCCGCCGTCACCCCCCGGCATGCGACCGAGGCGATGTCCCGCGGCCGGTGCCTCAGAAATGCGTCACCATAAGATGGCCGGAACCGTCATTGCCGAGATGGAAGACGCCGCTGCCCAGGTTCGTGGTGTCGAACAGCAGTGACGCGGTGCCCGCCCCGCTGTCGATCTGCAGAAGTCCGGTCGCCGCGTTGTAGTCCATCGTCGCTCCGGCCGACCCGATGTCCTTCAGATCGATCGTGCAGGCAGCACCGAAGTCCTCGATGAGCGGTCCCGCATAGACCGCCGTGCCGACATCGATGCCGAACTGCGCGGCATGCTCAACCACCAGCTCGGCGCTGCCCAGGAATTGCATCCGATCACCGGTGCCGGAGTCGGCGGCGATGCGCAAAATGCTGTCGGTATCCAGCTCGAAGATGCCGCTGCTGGCTGGATCGACGGCGCCGGTGACCGCAAGCGTCGTGCCGGCGTCAAGGGTGAGCGTGCCGTCATTGGCGACGGTCCCGATGGAGTTGCCATTCTGCAGCGCCCAGTTCGCCGCCTGGTCCACAGCGAGCGTGCCGAAGTTGACGAACGCGCTGCCGATGGCGCCGATCGAACCGGCGGCATTGCCATTTCCGGCAGCGAGTTCCAGGACGGAACTGGCAGAGCCGCCCAGGACGTCGCCAACGAAGACCGCCCCGGGGTCCACCACCAGCCGTCCGGCGCCGGCGCCGAAGCGAATGGCCGTGCCCGCTGCTCCGTCGATGCTGACGATACTGCCGGCGTTGACCACCGTGCCATTCGCGCCGGCATACACGCCGGTGACGCCGGAGATTGTCCCGTAATTGGCCAGCGTGCCGGGTCCACCAGCGCCGAAGAACACGCCGTCGAGGCCGCCGTAGATCGCCGCGGTTGGAACGCCGGCGGCGCCATTGGTCAGGGTGCCGCCCGCGAGCAGTGCCCCGATGCTGCTGCTGCCCAGAGCAGCGATCGTGCCCAGATTGCTCAGCGTCACGTTGTCCGACCCGGTCTGCACGCCGGCGCCACTGGCACTCGTAATGACGCCCGCGTTGGTGAGTGTACCCGCGGTGTCAAACTGTACGGCGTTGCTGTTGCTCGAGATGGTGCCGAGATTGTCTACGTCGGTGGTGGCCAGGATGCATACGCCCTCGAAGCCGCCGGAGACCGTTCCATAATTGGTCAGCGTGCCGGTCCCGTCCGGGGCGAAGAACACGCCATCGAATCCGCCGGAGATCGTTGCGGTCGTATCGGCGGCAGCGCCGTTGATCAGAGTGCCGCCGACGAGCGCCGCTCCAATACTGCCGCTGCCCAGCGCAGCGATCGAGCCAAGATTGTTTACCGTTACGGCGTCGGAGCTGGTCTGCACGCCGGCGCCATCACTACTTGTGACGATGCCCGTATTGGTCAGTGTACCCGCGGTGTCGAACTGTACGGCGTTGCCTCTGCCAGAGATGGTGCCGAGATTGTCCACATCGGTGGTGGCCAGGATACAGACGCCCTCGAAGCCGCCGGAGACCGTCCCGTAATTGGTCAGCGTGCCGGTCCCGCCAGGGGCGAAGAACACGCCGTCTAATCCGCCGGAGATCGTTGCGGTGGTATCGCCGACGGCGCCGTTGATCAGAGTGCCGCCGACGAGCACCGCTCCAATACTGCCGCCGCCCAGCGCAGCGATCGAGCCAAGATTGTCTATCGTTACCGCGTCGGACCCGGTCTGCACGCCGGCGCCGTCGGCACTCGTGATGACGCCCGCGTTGGTGAGTGTACCCGCCGCGCCAAACTGTACGGCGTTGCCGCCGCCAGAGATGGTGCCGAGATTGTCCACGTCGGTGGCGGCCAGGATACAGACGCCCTCGAAGCCGGCGGAGATCGTCCCGTAATTGGTCAGCGTGCCGGTCCCGCCAGGGCCGAAGAACATGCCATCGAAGCCGCCAAAGATCGTCGCGGTCGAATCGTCAGCGGCGCCATTGGTCAGACTGCCGCCCACAAGCAGTGCCCCAACACTGCGGCTGCCCAGGGCAGCGATCGTGCCGAGATTGCTTACCGTCACGGCGTCGGAGCCGGTCTGCACGCCGGCGCCATCACTACTGGTGATGACACCCGTATTGGTCAGCGTGCCGCTGCCGGTGCCGCCGCCGCCAAACAGCACACCGTCGCCACTGCTCGAGATGGTGCCGACATTGTCCACGTCGGCGGCGGACAAGATAAACATGCCTGTGACGCCGCCGGAAACCGTCCCGTAGTTGGCCAGCGTCCCGACGCAACCACCGCCGAAGATCAGGCCGTCTGAACCGCCGGAGATTGTTCCGTAATTGGCCAGCGTAACGAGGCAGCCATGACTGAAGGACACGCCGTCGAGGCCGCCGGCGATTGTTGCGGTCGTATCGTCAGCGGCACCATTGATCAGGCTACCCGCAATCTGCACGCCCACGCCAAGGCTGCCGGGGGCAATAATCACGCCGAGATTGGTCAGAGTGCCGCCTGTGCCGCTCCCCGCGACGATATCGATCGTGCCGTCGTTGATCAGTGCCCCGCCTGCCGCCACGCTCAGCGCGCCGCCCGTGCCGGCCGTGCCGCCATTCTGACCAGCGCCGCCGCCCGATAGCGCGAGCATGCCCTGATTGGTCAGCGTGCCGCCCGAGGCGATCGTTAACGTGCCACCGGTACCGCCGCCGCCATAGTATTGGCCGCCTGCCCCGCCGGCGAAATCGAGCGTGCCATTGTTGATGAACGAACTGTCCGAAGAGATGGTGAGCGTGCCACCCGTCCCGCCCAGCACGAAGTTCCCCGGCGCGTAGTTGACACCGTTCGCGCCGGCGCCGCCCGCGACATGGAGCACGCCGGCATTGATCAGCGTGCTCCCCGACGCGATGGTGAGCGTACCGCCCGTGCCACCGGGACCGTAGGTGTCAGGACCCCCCGGGGCTCCACCGCCGATATCGAGCGTGTCGGCATTGATCAGCGTGTCGCCCGACCCGGTCGTCAGGCTGGCACCCAGGCCACCCGTCCAATATCCAATGAAGCCGACGGGGGACGCGCCCCCGCCCCCGATATCAAGTGCACCGGAATTGGTCAGCGTCACGCCCGATCCGAGCGTGATCACGCCGCCCTGGCCGGGCGGACGGTTGCTCAATGTGGCCCCTCCACCCGCCATACCGAGCAGGCCGGTATTGGTCAGCGTGCAGCCCGCCCCGATGCTCAGGGTGCCGCCGGAACCGCCATATCCGGTGTCGAGGCCCCCGCCTCCGCCGCCGATATCGACCGTGCCGCCATTGGTCAGGGTGCTGACAGACCCGATAGCCACAATTCCGCCCGTGCCGCCGGCAACGCCATAACCGTTCCCGCCGGTCCCGCCCCTGATGTCGAGCGTGCTGGCGCTGATCGTGAGTGTCGGGGCGGGGCCGCCGAGGGTCAGCGTGCCCCCCGCTTGGCCGCCAGCAGGTCCGCCCGCAACGTTGAGCACGGCCCCGGCGTCGTTCAGCGTCAACTGCTGGACTGACGCGGTCTCGCCGCTCGCGATGCTGACGGTGTAGGTGCCTTGGGCGTCGATGACGGCGTCGTCGCCGGCACCCGGAACCACGGCTGGCGACCAGTCGGACGCGGTGTTCCAGTCGCCGGAGACGGCTTGCGACCATGACCACGTGGCAGCGGTCGCCAGCATCCCTTGCACACTGAAATTGCTGAACGAGCTTGGCGTTCCGTAGCCACCGCCGGTTGTCGTATTCGGCTGATCGCTGTAGAGGCCGACTTCGCCGCCGGTGAACGCAGTGTCGGTCAGTGTGGTCAGCACGGTCGAGCTGGCGTCGAAACTGCCGTCCGGGTCGTCATAGGCCGTGTAGTGATCGCCGTTCACCGTGACCGTCATGGTGTAGCTATCGCCGGGCGTTAGGACCCCTTCCACCAAACCCTGCACCGGCCCGTTCGAAATATTTGACCAATAGGCGGAGGTGCCCGCTTCGCCGCCGCGCGAGCCCTGGCCGTAGCCCATGCCACCCAGGACAAGCTCAACGTTGCCGGAATCGAGGAGGATGCCGCTGTCCCCGAGGGCATTCACGGTGACCGTGAGCTGGAGGTTGGTGTTCGTCAGGTCGAATGGCAGGAACGTAGTAACCTGCGGCTCGTTGTTGAGGACCTGTGCGGCGTAGTCGCCGCTGCTGGCGCTCCAATCGCCGCTCGTGTTGCTCCAGTCGGATGACGGGCTCGGGGTAAAGTTGTCGGAGAATGTGAAGGGCGGGCTCGTGGCCGCCTCCGTCACATCCGTGTCGGTTCCGCTTGCATCCTTCGCAAGATCGAATTGCTCACCGATAAAGTTCTGCGCAGGGTCGAGCTGAAGATCGACGGCGACGCCGTTCTCCCGGATCTGCAGCGTATTGCCGGCCAGCAATTCGG
>Ga0181530_10000610_pt1 | contig 46015 bp, 38 predicted proteins | sample PEATcosm2014_Bin_42_FD_119769 | JGI IMG/M metagenome (GOLD analysis project Ga0181530, IMG submission 119769) | Peatland microbial communities from MTU Mesocosm Facility, Houghton, MI, USA - PEATcosm2014_Bin10_60_metaG | ecosystem: Environmental > Terrestrial > Soil > Wetlands > Peat | place...
ACAATGGGATCGCCTGTACCTGAGACCGAGGTCCCCCGGGCCAGGGCGACCGCCACTGCACTCGACTGGGAGAATTGGAGTACTCTGCGCCCTGTCACGGTAACGTTCCTCATGAAGTGTTACTGTCAGTTCCCGGCCAGGGCGCCCCCGCTGGAAGGTCCACATGAGACTCCCGGGCGCGAGTCTGGCGCCGCCTTACGTCCTACTTTGGTTTAGGCCTGCTGCGGGCAGCCCATTCCACCAATTTAGGATTCTACCGATGGCTTTGTCCTTCTCGGCATCGCTCTTCGTCTCATCAAACCCGAATTCTCTGCCCGTGAACTTCTGGATCGCTTTCGCTGCCTCATCACATCGACGGATAGTCCACGTCGAGTGTTGCGAGCCATCGGCGGTCCATTCACTGCCATTTCCACACACGAGCTTATTGTCCAAGGCAGCGACGAGCATCTTTAGGGGAAAACGGCTTCTGTCGTATGCTCTGGGAATCTTCGCCCCTTCTTCGCTGGCGGTCCCTACAAGCATGCCGAAGAGAGCCGATTCCTTGTTTAGTGGGTCATTCGTGCGCTGCGCATTCCTCTGAATGGCGATTCGCTGCGAATCCGTTCCATACAGGACCGCCTGTCGGAGGGCATAATCACATGCGTTGGCCCCCGGAGCCGAGTCATCAGGCAGCTTTGTGCCGACATCGTACTTTCCGGCAATGTACGCCGACACCACTGCGCCAACCTCGCTGCAATCCCCCAATTCGCACATAAGGTACGAAATTTGTGGCAGTTGCAGCGGAGGTTTCTGGGCGCACATCTGGCGCAACGTTGCAAGTACCCGCTCCTCTTGCCCGTGCGCAAACGCCAAGTCTTCCAACACGTTAAGCTCTTGGAAAATCCCAGGCGCCGCCGCCACGGCAAGCCACTTCTTCTCAACCTCGGTTTTGCCGATACTGCCCAGATACCACGACTTGATCGACCCAATGACACGCTGCCGCACCTCCACGCTCTCGATCGAGAAATACGCGGCGGTTGACCCACGGCGGTAGAACGATGCCGGTAGCAGCCCGCCAAGAATCTCTATGGCTGCATCCTGATAACGCAGGACCGTGCGTGCTGGATCGTATATTCGCCAGAATCCCACTGAGCGGATTGGGCGACGATCTTCCAGCACTCCTATGAGTGCGGGAACTGCGGGCTCGCCGATCTCTTTCAGCTTCATCGCCGCATTGGGGACACCCTGCTTCTCGCCGAAATCGGTGAGCACCGAACACATTCCCGGCCAACTGCCCTGATAACAGTTCACATCCCGCAGGTGATATATGTAGTAGGCTACCTTGCGGTCGGTCGGGAGAGCAACGGGGTTGGGTGGTTCCTTCCATTCCTTGTCTTCGTTCACCATCTGACGCAGGAGACCGCCGAGTTCCTTGGAGTCCTCGGCATATCTGCTTTCCGGGAATTCCTTTGCCACTTGTTCGAAAAAGACGGCGGCCTGCATTCTGTCTCCTTTGTCTTGCAGACAATTGACGCCGGCGAAGAAAGCCTCCCAGGCCTTCTTTTCGTTTCCGCTCAGTCGCGAGCCGGGATCCATGCTCAAATCGGCACTGAAACAGGCGCATGCGATGATCAGAAACGAGGGTATGAGCAACCGTCTCATAGAATCATGGCGAACCATTGTGTAGCACCCAACGACGGCTTTGTCCCTCATGAAGTAATGCCGTCGGTCCTTGGCTTTCGAATCTGGACTTACTGGCCAAATGTGGGATTCGCCGCCGGCAGCCCGAGGGAGGGGCAGTTGCGAGATGAGGAAGGAGGCTTTCCCGCAAATCGACCGCGGAGGCACTGAATCGCGGATTCAGCAACTAAGACATTCCAAGACGGCTCCATTCCCAAACAACTGGTCCCATCACAATTGTAAAACAAGACGGGGAGAATTTGATTTATTACGCCGGTCTGGCCACCATCTAAGTCCAAAACAGAACTAAAGCGCCCGATCCAAAATTCGCACCGCTTGGAGTAGCGCCCATTTCTGGGCATTCTCCAATGCAAAGAACCCCGATGAAGACTCTACTGCTCTCATTTTGCTTGTTCGCAGCGACGCGGCTCGCAGCTCAGGACAACGTCCCTTTCGTCCCGAGCAACACCCATCCTAAGCCAGACTCTAATTCGTCAGCGTTTGTGATGGGCGTGCTATTCAGTGAAGCCAAGCCCTCGAAGGAAGATGTCGATTTACTCAACAAGCTTTTTTCTGCGCTACAGAAAAAGGATTATGCTTCATTTGTTAGTGATGGAGAGCCTGCGTTCAGGGCACTTCCTGAGGAGCAATTCAATTCCGTTGCTGAGCAATTGGCTCCAAAACTGATAGGCGAACATGAAGTAACATATCTGGGCGCTCTTCGGCAGAAGGGCTTTCGAGTTACGCTTTGGAAAGTGAGTCTCAAGGACGGAAGTGATGATATGCTCGCAACGCTCAGCGTCAGGAGCGGAAAAGTTGGCGGCTTTTTTATTAGATAGGCGCGTCCGCTAGTTGGGGCGGACAGTGTCTAAAAAGGCGCCCGTTTATCGACGGCAGCCCCCGCTTCTTCCGCCTCATCGCCCGCGAATCTGGACTGCCCGAGCTTTTGTTAGATTCGAGGCCGACGGGCTGGAGGAGAGGCAGATGCGGGACGAAGCAGGGCGTTATCCAACAAATCGACCGCCAATCCCAAAGGGTCCGTTTGGGATCGACTCGCAAAGGTGTATCACACATTCGATCTTCGCGGACTATCGCAGTTCGAGAAGGAAAATGATTGTCTTCGATGTTGATGGTACACTGATCGGTGGCGAGTCTGCCGATTGGGCAAGTTTCGGTGCTGCCTTTGAAGAGGTCGCAGGGTTCGTTCTGAATGAAAATTTCTTCGAAAGCATTGAAGAGGTTACAGCTCAAGCAATTGTTCACCAGGCGCTCGGGACTATTGCCCCCGAAGAGAGGAGATCAAAGGAGCGCGCTGTGTGCCAAGGGTACCTGCGGCGCTTGAGGCATGCTTATGAAACCAACACCTCTTCATTCACGGCAATCGAGGGAGCGCCTGATCTGCTGCGGGATTTGAAAGGGAAGGGGATTCCCATCGCGATTGCGACAGGGGATTGGCGTGAAACCACATTGTTTAAGCTGCGGGCGGCTCGGATTCCATTCGATGACGTGCCCTTGGTCACGTCTTCGGAATTCTACAGCCGGGCTGACATCATCGCGGCAGCCGTTGCGAAGGCCGGCTGCCAACTGCATGAAGCTCTCTACATCGGTGACGGACTCTGGGACCTTCGTGCAAGCAGGAAACTTGGCATACCCTTCATTGGCGTTGGGTACAGAATTGAGAAGCTTCGGAACGCAGGCGCAGCGCACATTTTGCCCAATTTAAGCCCAATTGAATTTTGGCGAGTAAGAAATACGATAAGTGTTTGAAAAGGGACCCACTTAAGAATGCCTGCCTCTTAAGCTGGTCGTATTGCATGGCCCCGCTTCCTAAGGTCGTGAATCTACTTCGGCCAGCTTCGAGAAAGCGAAGATCCAGTGAAATAAATGCGACGGGATTGCTGGTCAAAAACCAGCGTCCAAGTGTTGAGGGCCGCAGCCCCGATATTTCCCATCTTCTCCCCTGGCTTGAGCAAACCAACCTTAGGATTGCTCCAGCTTACAGGGCCGGATCGGAGCACGCCGACAATTTGGGCATTCCTCAAGGATCCCAAATGGGTGCTCCCTATTGCGACGCCGCGGCTCACATCGCCTTCAGTGTATAACACGCGCGACGAGTCCGGGCCGAGGTCTGGAACAACAATTCCAAAATTGCTGCCGGTGTCGATCATGGCCGGCACCATCCTTCCGAGGAAATCGATCAAGACATACGGGCACAAATTACTTCCTGGCGAATAGGGCAGACCACCCTGCAAGGACTTAGGCTGACCCTCGAGTCGGGTAACGCTCACTTGAGAGCCCGGGAAATCGACCTGTAACAAGACATCTCTAAATGCGCCAAAGCCCATGAAGCCGTCGAATCTTCCAAAGGCGCGACGGAACAAAGCTGCGTCATCTACCTTCATGACCTCGACGCTCATTCCTTCCAGGGTCAAACCTCCTGAATCGAGGCGCTCCAGCCGCGCCACGCTTACTTGAACCTTTTCCTCAGGTGTGGCCGAGTGCGATTCCTCGAAAGGCTTGAGTCCCGAAGTCTTCGCTGTATCGGCGCATAACACCACGCCAGTCGTTCCCGTATCGACCAGTAGTCGATAGGGGCCGACACCGTTCAATCGCACATCCACGAACAGGAGCCCGGAGTCTTGGACCGTCGGAAGGTTTACATGATCCGATGCGAGGACGGTCAGGTCGGGCCGAGGGTCTATCGAGCTGCATCCTGCGAGGAGCGAGATTGTGCAGGCGGTGACAAAACCCCCAAAGTGGTTACTACCCCCATTCATTTTCGAACAGCGAGATGTATGGAAGGCGCGAAGTAAACTCATTCTGTCGCTCTCTAGCTGTTCCGAAACCCACCAGTTTAAGAACACCTACTGATAACGACCGCGGCGAGATCAGGTTCGGGTGCGGAAGTTCGATGCAAGACCGTTCTCGATCAGATGGTTTGCCAACGGGATGCGGCCCGGCAGAATCCAATTGTCTTGGATCGACATGCCCCTTCGTCTGAATAGCAGAACGGCTTGCACTGCCGTTACGGTGCTATTGATGGCGTCCGTTTTCCGGGCTTCGGGTGAGACGCCGACACAGGACTGGGAGGCGCAGCGGCCAGCCTACCCAAATCTCGACAACCTGCTTCCAACTCAAGCAGACGAGGCGCTTCAGGCCTACCGCAGCGCGCTGAAGCGGTGGCAGGAAGCACGACTGGCTACGCTCAAAGCCCAAGCTGGACCACCCATCGTTGTCCCACCGCGTCCCGTTCGGCCCAAGATAAATGGGTTGACCCCGGAACAGAAGGAAACGGCGCTCAGTTCATACAAGGATCAGCTTGCCAACTGGAGACTAATTGAGGGACAGGCCAACGCGGCCGAAGTCGAGTTGAGGCGGAAAGCTGGAATCCTGCCAACCGAGGCGGAACTAAAACGTCTGGAGGTAAATGCAGTCACCGTTCCCGCGAACTATTCCTGGCGCAGGGAGGCTGAGAGCGGAGGGCTCGCCCCCGCCACGATTGCCCAGCTTGATCGAGACTCCCTTGCCATAGCGGGGCCCTACTATCGGCTTTCATTTGAGGTCTATACCAGGAATCCTCAGCCCCCGTTTGTGACCAGCGACTCCCTGCTGAACGGCTTTCACGTTCTGCTGGAGGAATCCATCCGGCGCTTCGAGCTGATCCGAGTCCAGAGGCTGCGACAGGGCCTAGAAAACGCCTGGTCCAGCCTCGACGATCAATTGGCGAAAGCCAACGTGCCTAGGGCCGAGATAGAACCCTTTGCCCGACGGCTCGCGCTCGTGATCGGCCCGGCTTTACGTCTCCTCGGCTCGAATGTTCCGCTGGGCAATGCGGACGTGGAGGCAACCGTCGCCGCGGAGGTCAAGAAAATCGAGGCGGCGGATAAGGTTGCCTTGCCGGCATGGCTGGCACCCGCCGAGCCGTCCCTGATGGCGATCGACTACCGCCGATGCCGGCCGATCGGCTTTTACGCCGAAGACCCTGAACTCTCCCGTTATTATCGGGCGACGCGCTGGCTCCAAATGATTCCTTTGAGGGCCTCACGTGACGACGAGGTGGGGGCTGCCGACCTTTGGGCCTTCCTGATTTCGAATGACGGCCCGCCAATCGTAGGGGAGCGCTTGGCACCGGCATTCCAGCAATTTATAGACAGTACCACTGCTATATTTGGAAGCGCAGACGACCTGACGATTCCGGAGGATCTCAGCTATGAACTGAAGAACGGACTCGGGAAACATCATGCTCCGGTAAAGGAGGTTATTGAGAGGAGCAGAAGGTCCATCATTGCCAGATACAGAGCCCGCCCCGTGGTCGTGAATGACCAGGTACGCCTGCCGCACGGGCCCACCTTGGACGCGGCGGATGCCAGCATGCGGGTGTTGCCGGCCGTTCTGCTTCCAGACGCTGCTTGGTTTGCAAGGATCGATCGATGGCGGGGCCACGAAAGGCTGCCCAGCGGAACGTACGTGGGCGCCTGGCTGGGCTCGGAGATAGCCATCGCCGATGCGGTGAGCCGGGAGGGCGCCGGGTTCGCCCCGTTCTTAAGCATGGAAGTGGAAGCCCGCGATAAGGGCTACGGGTACCCGCCGGCGCTTCCTGACCTCTATTTCAGCGCCCTGACGGCTCTTTTTGTTAAGCCCGAAGCAGCGGCGCCCGCGTTCATGCGCGGGGAACCGTGGGCCCGCAAGTCATTGCAGACAGCCTTGGCCGGCTGGGCGCAATTCCGCCACACCTGGGAGCTTCAGGTGAAAGCCTACAACATGTCCCTCGGCATGGACGTTCGTCCGGCCGGTTTCGTCGAGCCCAACCCGGAATTCTTTCACCGGATGGGTGACTTAGTCAGTTTTGCTGTGGATCGGCTGATGGAGCAGGGAATCTTTGGCGCTAAGCCTGACGACGAAATCCGGATCTTGCACCCTGGCCCCGGAGTTGGATTGTGGCCGCGCTGGCGGGAACTGGAGCGCTTGACCCGGCAATTGGAAATCCTCGTGCAGAAACAGCTCCGCGGTGCCGACTGGGACCAGCAAGACGCACGGGTCCTGAAAGGCTACGGCGAGACCCTGGCGGATGTCATGGGATACCAAGGCACTTCCTGGGAGACACCGCTGGACTACGCGTCTCGATTTACGACGGTGGCCCATGATTCGAACACAGACCGGAACTTGGCTGTGGCGGTCGGACGGCCGCGAGCGCTATTTGTTCTGTATCCCTGGCAGGGTGTGCAGATCCTCTGCCGCGGCGCGGTCATGACTTATTACGAATTTCCGGCAGAGCGCCGGCTCACGGATCGGGAGTGGAAGGAAGAGCTGAGTGGGGATCACCCTCCAAAGCAACCGAACTGGATCGAGCCATTGCTTCCGGTCGCCCACTGAGCCGGAGTTTTGCGATCGCTCCGCAGCGGTAAAGGCGACGCAGCCACAGGTTGGCCCCGCGCCGAGCGGCAGGCCCACTCCAAATTAGCCTGCGACCATGCTACGGGGTCCAATAGCCCGCCTTTTTCCGCCCCCTCAAATGCTCCCCCCGCGAATCTGGACTGCCGGAGCAAGTGTTGGCCCCCGGCGACAATTAGACCTCGCCACGACGACAACTAAAACCCGCCGGTCTTTGGCGGGTTTTTAATAGGGTCGTTGGACTGCGCGATCGGTAGGCTCGGGCCTTTTCGCAGGCCCATGATCACCGAGCAGCAGTACCAACGTCTAATGAAGCACTATAAATCGAGCGGCGTGGTTGACCACGCGGCCATGATGGCGGGGATGCATCGCGAGACAGCTCGGCGGTATCTGGTCGCCCAATCCGGGCCTGGGACCTTAAAGCAACCGCATACCTGGCGGACACGAAGCGACCCGCTGAGCGGGATCTGGCCGGAGGCCGAGCGATGGCTGGAAGAGAGCCCGGAGGTGGAGGCTAAAGCGTTGTTCGAGTATCTGTTAGCCACATTTCCGGACAAGATAGAAGGCCGTGCCCTGCGGACGTTCCAGCGCCGGATTTCGGAGTGGCTGCGGCGCCACGGACCGCCGAAGGAGGTCTTCTTCGCCCAGGTGCATGAGATGGGCGAGTGCATCCAGACCGACTGGACCAACGCCAACGAGCTTGGGGTAACGATCGCGGGTTCGGCGTTCGCCCATCTGCTCTGCCACTCGGTGCTCCCGTACTCCAACTGGGAGTGGGCGACCCCGTGCCTGTCCGAGTCGGTGCTTTCCCTCAAAAGCGGCCTCCAGAGTTCCCTCTGGGAGCTGCGAGGGGTCCCGCAGTTTTCCCAGACCGACCAGAGTTCGACGGCCACCCATCAGCTCAAGCGCGGCGAGGGTCGCCGCGGGTTCAACGTTGAGTACGCGGCACTCTGCAAGCATCTCGACATGGAGCCACGGACTATCGCCGTCGCCAGCCCCAACCAAAACGGCGACGTTGAGGCCGCGCAGGGCGTTCTCAAGAGGCGGATCAAAAACCAGTTGATCCTTCGCCGCAGCCGTGACTTCGGATCCGTGCCCGCTTACGCCGTCTTCCTCGCACAGGTTTGCCGCGGAGCCAACGCACTGAGGGAACCAAAGGTTGCCGAGGAGCGGGCCACGCTTCGTCCGCTCCCCGCAGCCCGGTTCCCGGAGACGCACGAGACGACCGTTCGCGTTTCCAGTTATTCGACGGCCCGGGTCCGTGCCTGCGCCTACTCGGTCCCCGCCCGGTTGATCGGAGCCTTCGTGCAGGCCCACCTGAGCGAGGATACCGTTCGTTTCGTCTACCGCGGGGAGGAGATCGCCACCTATCCCCGTTCCATCGGCAAGGCCCCGCAGATCGACTACCGGCACATCATTGCCTCGCTCGTCCGCAAGCCCGGGGCCTTCGCCCGGTACCTCTATCGGGAGGAGCTGTTCCCGCGGCCCGTATTCCGCCATGCCTTCGACCGCCTTAACGCCATCGAGGAGCGCAAGGCGAGCGAGCGCTACCTGCGTCTTCTCCAACTTGCCGCCGACTTCGGCGAGGACATGGTCGCCGATCGCCTCGGCGCTCTGTTGCGTGCCGGCGAGCTGCCGCTCGCCGACGTGATCGAGGTGCAATTGCGTGAGCCCGTCCCGGCCACTCCGATGGCTCTCACGGTCTTTACCCCGGAGTTGGGGCCCTACGACGCCTTGATCGCGGAGGTGGCCTCATGAGTGCCTCAACGCTGCCGCTCCTGATAAGGGCGATGCACCTGCCCACGATCGCCCGCGAGTATGACCAGGCCATCGCCAGGGCCGAAGCCGAGAACTGGGGTTATCAACGTTTTCTGTCCTATCTATTCGAGGCCGAGGCCAACGACCGCCTCCAGCGCAAGATCGAGCGTAACCTGAAGGATGCCAACCTTCCCGCCGGCAAGAGCCTCGACTCACTCGACCAACAGAAGCTTCCCGATAAGGTGCGTCGCCAGTTACCCAGTCTCCTGGAGGCCGCCTTTGTGCGCCGCGGCGATAATCTGCTCTGCTTCGGGCTCGCCGGCCGCGGCAAGAGCCACTTCGTGACCGCCCTGGCCCGCGAGTGGATCTGCCGCCACCAACTCCAGGTCCTCTTCATCCCGGCCTTTCGCCTGGTCACCCAGCTTCTCGTCGCCAAGCGCGACCTAAAGCTCCCTCAGGCCATCACCAGGCTCCAGCGCTTCGACGCCGTCATCATCGACGACATCGGCTACGTCCAGCAGTCGCCCGAGGAGATGGAGGTCCTCTTCCATTTTCTTGCCGAGCGATACGAGAAGAAGACTGTCGTAATCACCTCCAACCTGGTCTTTTCCCAGTGGGACCAGATCTTTAAAAACCCAATGACCACGATGGCTGCCATCGACCGTCTGGTTCACCACGCCACCATCCTCGAGTTCACTGGCGAGAGCATCCGCGCCAACGCCGCCAAGAAGCGGCAAAGCTAAACGGGGCCGTGCTCTTAATGGATTGAACCATTGCCTACGGTGCGGTCACTGTTGGGCGGACCGTGCTTAAAAGGATACTAAGAGCTTTCTTGATTGGAGCTTGCTGCGCAGCAATAGGGCTTGCGGTTCAATTCCTCCGTGCGGTCCATTTTCGGCCCTGGGCTCAATCTTGGACGTACCAGCATTACGCGTATCAAGAGTATTCGACGCCGAGCCCGGGAGCGGGTTTCGAGGGGATTGCCGCTTACACGGGTTCTCAAACGTTTTACTGGGAGGAGATCATCGCCTCGAGGGATTTTAAGCTCAGGCTCCTTAAGGAGCGTGGCGAAAACCCGGGAACGAAGCTGGGATTACTTTCGGCGATTTCAGCCCAGTATTATGACGACTTCGCCAAGGTTAAGAAGGGGAGCCTCTATATCATGATGTCGTTTGGTCCGGACCCCTATCCAGCAGAGCACTTCCGTGCTTCGGTCACCCAAGACTTCGTTTCTATCTCGAAGGTGTTTATGGAGACAGCGCGGGAGCGCGGAGTCTCAGTCGCTCCGGTTGGCAGCATCGCACTTTATTCAAGAGACGTTGGCTCCTGGAGGACAGTGCTAAGCTATAGCTGGCGCTATTACCTCCTGCTTTGTTGCGGGACTGCGATAGTGGTCACGTTACTCGGCCACAGAAGCACCCCTCCTCCCAATTAGCTGCCCGATCCATCCGGGCCGGCTCCTGCGGCAAGCTTGTTCGCTCCTGTCCTCGGAGCCGGCCAAGGCATCACCCTTGCATCCGTCTCCCCCAAGACCTCCCTACCATCCAATGGCGGTTTCTAATTGTCGTCACCGCCGGGAAACATCTGTCGTTGACGATGTTGGATTCATACGGCCGCACTGCACCCAGCTTTAAAACGGCGCCTCGGCCGAGGCGCCTCCGATCAACCCGGATTTCTCTTTGAATGCCTGTAGCGCTCATTCCCTTAATTCTCCCGAGCCGAGCTGCTGACGGACCTAGACAGGGTCCAACGTCACCTAACTAAATTAGTTGGTGGACCCGATCAGGGTCCAACGTCGCCCTATGAAACGAGATTCTGTTTCGCTTTTGTTTCGCCTGATACGGGATGTTTTCAGGGATTTAGGCGAGTGATATTGCCTGGCGGCTCGAGTCTGGTTCGAGTTTGCCCCGGATTTGTCCCGTCTTGACTAGGCATTTGCCCCGATTCGTAGACGCGTCCCTTATTTCTTATTGGGCGACGCAGGCAGTGCCAGTTCTGAGCGCAAATATTCAAAGTGCTTCCTGTTACTTTCATCGCTCGCGAAGAGAAGACCCTTGTCGATCAACGCAGCGGCTTGGGAGACATAGCCGTTTTGGGCGCAAACAAGCGCGGAACGGAAGGCAAGGGGGGTGTTTCGCGGGAATAACGCGACGCCCTCGACAATTCTTTCGACATCACGGTCGGCTGGCCTCGCTTCGCAATGGGCCCAAGTATCGACGATTAGCCTAAAGATGTCGAAAACAGGGGGGTACTGCGACGCGGTTTGCAGGGGCTCAATGATTGAGGCGGCCTGTTGAGCGCTGAGCTTCCCCTTAGATCCCAAGGGCCTGGCAATTGCATCTGCATAACGCAATTCGGCCAGCACGAGATAGGCCCTGGGGCGTGCGGCCCCGGCCTTTACCGCAGCCTCAAGAAATTCGCGTGCCTTGGCATCGTCGCCAATGTCATGTTCATACAGCCCGTAGACCGCTAGCAGGCCTGGGTCATGAATCCGGGTCGCGGTCACGACAAACGGTTTCATTGCGACGGCCGCGCCATACCCGGCGTTTTGGAACGAATTGGTGGACCGCTCACCCCCGCTGGAGGGATCCACATCGGGCGGGAGTCCGTTGTCCTCCCTGTAGGCGCGCTCCAAAACTCGACCTGCGGCGCTGAGGAATTCTTCGCTCATCGTCCGGTCCGTGTTGCGAAGGGAATCCCCTTTCATTCGGAGCCAGTCACCGAGGATTCGCCCAATCTGGTCCGCTGTGGCATCTTTCATATCTGGCTCCGCAGAATTGAGCGGCATGTCCAGATCAACAGAGGTTGGCTGAGCGAGGGCAGCCTTGAGAAAGGAAGCCAGTTTCTCCTCCATCGCCGCGTAGCCGAAGCCGAAGCAGTCGGTAAACATCTCATCGGTGACCGGCTCGCGGCTCGCGCGCCGAACAAACTCAAAAAATGCGCGCGACATGACCGGATCCTCACGACCCGGGCCCAGCAACCCCCATCGAAGAAAAAGCCCCGCCTCCGACTCCCAAAGAGCACGGTTCTCAGCGGACGGCGGGGTTTCGGCGAATAGGGCGCCGAGCGGGAGCATCACGATCTTTGTCTTCTTGTCCTTCTTTAGCTGGTTCAAGACTTGCCGGGTGTTGTCGAGGGATATCCAAAGCGTGCCAGGACCCGAAGCCTTTCGAACCCTCGAGAACGAAGAACCGAGATTTTGGTCGTTGTCCCAGAAAATCACGAAGCTCTCCCGAAAGATGCCGCTGTCCCGGCCTAGTAGGCCGGCAATCAACCAGTCTGGAAGCGGAGGCGTGCAACAAAACAACCTGTCCAAGCTGATTGAGCAGATAGAGGGTTTTTCTGCATCAATGCCGTAGAGGTTCGAATTGAACGCCAGTGTATCGTCGTCGAATGCTGTGACAGGTTCAGTCGAGATGTTTGCGATATCGGACAGGTGGCCCCATGTCAGAGCATCGGCAGGCGAACGGAATACAATCGGCTGCGAATGGAGGTGCCCTGCTGGAATAGAATCAAGATTCGTGTCGTCCATGATGACTGTGTAGGGAACGGGGGATAGAGGAAGCCACTCCTTTGGCAGCACAAGGTCCCTAAGCCGTTGTCCGCGCAGGAGTGCATCGATCTCCCAATGGGTCTCTTCGTCGGACGCCCGGGAAAGGACTTCGAATCCGGCGACGGAAGCGTAGCGCCATGGGTTTTTCCCAATCCGTGTGGCGGAAACTATATAGCGTTGCATCATAATGGCCCGCTCCTGCGCAGCCGAGGCGGTCCGTCCCCCCTCGTACGCGCGGTCTGCGGGTTGGGCGGCCATTGATGCTGTGCCTCCCAGCCCAAGAAGAACGGCCAGTTTAACTTGAAGCATTCGACGGGCGTCCATTTGGATTCTGGGGCTACTCCAATGAGCCTTCCACGTTTGAAGGGTCTCTTATCGGGGCTTCATACTGCAAGACGCGGTTCAGCCAAGAAGGGTGTGGAATGGGACCTGCCCTTATTGCTTGAAGGTAGAAAGGTGAGTTTAGGACATTGTCCAGAAAAGGACCGGTGTTCAAAAGGGCGGGGTAGCGACCCGTCCCGGCGCGAGCGCACCTGCCTTAGGAAAATGGAGCAGCCGCCGGCTTTCGCTGCGATCAATGGAGCGCAAGAGGACTCCAGCGAGCTTGATAATGGACAAGAAACAAAGGGCGCTCCAGTTTGCTCAAATTTTCTTCCGAAGACCTATCGAGCAAATTCCATTGAATGTAATGTGCGAGAAGCCGACGGACCTATTCAGGGTCCACCGCCCCATATCATTTCCCAGGCTTGCTGCCTGTTTGAGGCAAAACTTAATTTGTGACCGATTGTATTTCAATGAGTTGGTGGAACAGATCAGGGTCCAACATCTCCTATCTATTCCAAGGCTCTCTCGCCAGAAATTATTATGCAACTCATTGTATGTCAATGAATTGGTGGACCCGATCAGGATCGAACTGACGACCTCCTCAATGCCATTGAGGCGCTCTTCCAACTGAGCTACGGGCCCGCACGCATCCGCGGAGAGTGAGAAAAATCGGTTTTCCCCTGCCGAAGGCAAGGAGTTTCTGGCCGGTCCTTCCTCCGTCCCGTGTTGACCTAGCCGTTGAGGACCGGCGGCTCCTCGCTGGGGGGCCTACCGTAAAGCCGGTCGAGGGCCTCCCGCAGCCGGGCCTCGTCAATCTCGCGCCGCTTGACGGCCCGGTACTCCGCCTCGCCGAATAGAAAGATCATGACGCAGATTGCGGCCGTCAGGTACATCTCAAGGTACATCGTTACGGCGAATCCCAGGACCGTGACCACCTTTGCGACCACGACCGCCCAATAGGTGGCCCGCACGTAAGGGAGCCGCATGGCCAGGAGCGCGCGCAGGATTCGTCCGCCGTCCATGGGAAACGCGGGTATCATGTTGAAGACACCCATGACCAAATTTGCCAGGAACAGGTACCTGCCCAGATCCGCGACCGACGATGGAATGGACACGTTGGCCCATTCCTCGGGAAAGCTGAGGACGAACCACAATGCCCCGGCGATCACGAAGTTCACCGCGGGGCCCGCGATAGTGATCAGAAGCTCCTGGACGGGCTTCCTCGGTATGCCGTCGAATTCCGCAATCCCCCCGAGTGGCGTCAGGAGGATGCGCCGGACGCCCACTCCGAACCGCCTCGCGGTCAACGAATGCCCCAGCTCGTGGAGAACGACGCAGGTGAACACGGCCAGGAAGATGGCCGCGCTCCACCAGAGTCCGGCGACCCCCGCCTTTTCCCACCCCTCGTCGCATACGTAGGCCAGCAGCAGCGGGAAGCTGAAGTGCAGGGAAATCATGATCCCCCGTATCCGGAACAAGTTGATTGACCAGCCAGGCATGCGCTCTAATGAAGCCGAGCGGCGCCAAATCGCCAGCAGAACCTTGGAAACCAACTCTAAAGCCGCCACCATCCTCGTCATAGACGACGACGCCGAGATCCGCTATTCGCTTTCGCGGGTGCTTTCTTCGCGCGGGTACGTGGTCTCCGAAGCGTCCAGCGGGGAGCAGGGCGTCTCCATGGTCAAGAAGGGGCCGCCGCCGGACCTGATCTACCTCGACATCAGGTTGACCGGGATGAGCGGGCTCGAGGCGCTCCAGCACATCCGCTCGGCCAACCCGAAGCAGCTCGTCATCCTCATGACGGCGTTCGGGACGGCGCAGACCGCCATCGAGGCGATGAAGTTCGGGGCGCTCGACTACGTGATGAAGCCCTTCGACCCCCAGCGGGTCCTGGCCCTCGCCGAGAACGCGCTTAAGACCCACGCCGACCTGAGGGCGGTGGGCGACTACAAGCCGACCATCAACACCGAGGATTACAAGGAGGGGATCGTCGGATCGTCGCCGGTGATGCAGGAGGTCTTCAAGGTGATAGGGCAGGTGACCGCTAGCGACGTCACCGTAATGATCACGGGCGAGAGCGGGACGGGCAAGGAGCTCGTCGCGCGCTCGATCTGGAAGCACAGCCACCGCGCCGGAAAGCCGTTCATCGCGGTCAACTGCGCGGCCATCCCCGACAACCTGATCGAGAGCGAGCTCTTCGGGCACGAGAAAGGCTCCTTCACCGGCGCCACGGCGCAGCGCATCGGCAAGTTCGAGCTCTGCGACGGGGGGACCATATTCCTCGACGAGATCGGTGACATGGCCCTTGCGACGCAGACCAGGATCCTGCGCGTCCTCCAGCAGGGCGAAATCCAGCGGGTCGGCGGCACCGAGACGATCCGAGTCGACGTCCGGATCATCGCGGCGACGAACAAGGACCTAGAGGAGATCGTCAAGGCGAAGGCATTCCGCGAGGACCTCTACTACCGCCTCAACGTGGTCAGGATCAGGATGCCTCCGCTGCGCGAGCGCGTCGGGGACATCCCGCAGATCGTGGATTTCTGCGTGCAGAACCTGTTCAAGCAGCGCAAGACCCGGACCTCGAAGGTCTCTCCCGAGGCGATGGCCGTCCTCGCGCGCCACGCGTGGCCCGGCAATGTCCGGGAGCTGGAAAATGTCGTCTACCGGAGCGCCGTCGTCGCCCAGGGGGACGCGATTCTCGTCAAGGACCTGCCCCCAGAGATCCGGGGGCCCGCCGGGGAGCCGGCGCTACCTGCGCTCACGCTCGAGGCCGCACTCGACTTTGTCGCCGGCCAGCTGGTGGCGACGGAGCAGCCGCTCTGGCCGCAGGTCGAGCGGGAAATCGCCCAGCGGGTGCTGAAGGCCGCGGGCGGCGACGAGGCCGCCGCGGCGAAACGCCTGGGCATCACCAGGGCCGCCCTGCGCAAGCGCCTCTAGCGCCCGTCAAACCCGTCCGGGTGCGCGCGGTGCCATTTCCAGGCGCTGGCGACGATCGACTCTACGTCGGGGAACTCGACCTTCCAGCCGAGCTCCCGCCGCGCCTTCGCCGAGTCGGCGTACAGGGCGGGCGGGTCGCCGGGGCGCCTCGGGCTCTCGACGACCTTGATCTTCCTGCGGGTGACCTTCTCCACCGCGCGGATCACCTCGCGGTTGGAGGAGGGGACCCCCGTGCCCAGGTTGTAGAACAGCGCCGCGCCCGGCTCGGCAAGCTTGTCAAACACCGCGATGTGCGCCCGGCTCAGGTCGTCCACGTGGACATAGTCGCGCAGGCAGGTCCCGTCCGGGGTGGGGTAGTCGGTGCCGAACAGGGCCAGCGAGGGGCGCTTACGGGTCGCGGCGTCGATCGCGAGCGGGATCAGGTGGGTCTCCGGGTCGTGGTCCTCGCCGATCGAGCCGTCCGCGGCGGCGCCCGCCGCGTTGAAGTAGCGGAACGCCGCGAAGGAGATCCTCTTCGCGCGGGCGAGCGCGCGCAGCGCGTTCTCGACGTCGAGCTTGGTCTGCCCGTACGGATTGATCGGGGCCTGCGGGGCCGTCTCGGGGATCGGAAGCTTCTTGGGCACGCCGAAGGTGGCGCACGTTGACGAGAACACGAACTTCCGGACACCGGCCCCGGTCATGGCGCCCAGCAGGTGGATCGTGGCGGCGACGTTGTTGCGGTAGTACTTGAGCGGATCCGTGACCGACTCGCCCACGTAGCAGAAGGCGGCGAAATGCATCACGACGTCGATCTTCTCGCGAAGGAGGATGAAGGTGACGGCGTCCTCATCCCCGAGGTCCGCCACGTGGAGCGGCACGCCCTTCTCCACGGCGCCGCGGTGCCCGTAGACCAGGTTGTCCATCACGACGGCCCGGTGGCCGGCGGCGGAAAGCTGCCGCACGCAATGGCTTCCGATGTAACCGGCTCCCCCGACCACAAGAACATTCATTGGGAGGAACCTTTTATTGCGTTCGGACCGTTGTTGGCTAGCGATTTCCTCCTTGTGCAGCAACAGAACCTACCGCGAATCGTCATCACCGGAGTCGGCCTGACGGCACCCAACGGCGACTCCCTCCCGGAGTTCAGGCGAAACCTGCTGGCCGGGGTGTCCGGGATCGGCTGGCTGGACGTGCGGTACATGGGCAGGCTGCCGGCGGGCGCCTGCCGCTACGACGCGCTCAAGTACCAGACGAGGAAAGAGGTCCGGGTGGGCACGCGGGCGGGCAGCATCAGCATCTGGTGCGCGCACCAGGCGATCGAGGACTGCGGCGTGCCGTTTGACGCCTTCCCCAAGGACCGCGTGGGCATCTACATCGGCTGCACCGAGCACGGCAACGTCGAGACGGAGAACGAAATATACGCCATCTCGAAGTTCAATTACGACACGAAGTACTGGTCCCACTACCACAACCCGCGCACGGTCGCGAACAACCCGGCCGGCGAGGCATCCCTGAACCTCGGCTCCACCGGGCCCGCCTACACCATAGGCGCCGCGTGCGCGGCCGGAAACCTCGGCCTGGTCCACGCCTCGCAGATGCTGCGGCTGGGGGAGGTCGACCTGGCGATCTGCGGTGGCGTGAGCGAGAGCATCCACACGTTCGGAATCTTCGCCGGGTTCAAGTCCCAGGGCGCGCTCGCGACCCACGACGTCCCGGCCAAGGCGTCCCGCCCCTTCGACAGGGCCCGCAACGGGATCGTGGTTTCCGAGGGCGGCTGCCTATACACGCTCGAGCGGCTGGATGACGCCCGGGCGCGGGGTGCCCGCATCTACGCCGAGATCGCGGGCTACGGCGTCAACAGCGACGCGAGCGACTACGTCCTGCCCAATCCGGTGCGCCAGGCCGAGTGCGTCCGCAAGTCGCTCGCCCACGCGGGCCTCAGGCCGGCCGACATCCACATCGTGAACACCCACGCCACGGCCACGCCGCTCGGGGACATCCAGGAGTGCGAGGCGATCCGGGCGGTCTTCGGCGACGCGTGCCCGGACACATTCATAAACAACACGAAGAGCTTCATCGGGCACTGCATGGGGGCCGCGGGCGCGCTCGAGCTCGCGGGCAACCTGCCGTCCTTCGACGACCTTATGGTCCACCCGACGATCAACGTCGACGACCTCGACCCGGCGTGCGCGCTCCCAGGCCTCGTCCTGAATGCCCCCGCAAAGGCGCGCCGGATAGACACGATCCTCAACAACTCGTTCGGCATGCTGGGGATAAATTCCACGTTGATTGTGAGGAGATTCGTGGCATAGCATCCGCGTCGCCGAACCACACATGACCCACGAAGAATGCAAGAAGGCGGTTCTGGACATCATCGCCGACATCGCACCCGATGAGGACCTCTCGAACGTCAAGCCGGATGTGCGCCTGCGCGACCAGCTCCAGCTCGACAGCATGGACTTTCTCGACATCGTCATGGAGTTGCGCAAGCGCCACGGCATCGAGGTACCCGAGGCCGACTACGTCTGCCTGGCATCGCTTGACAGCTGCGCCGAATACCTGACGCCAAAGTTCAACGCTCTCGCCGCGAAGAGCTGAATCCGGGCGCATAGTGCGGCCGATGCCTGGCGTTTGACTGGACCCGCCTGGGCTCTCCTTGGCTGGGCCCCAACGGCGCCCAGACCCGTCGGCCGGGCGCCGGCCGGGTAGTTCCGATCCTCGTGCATGAAGCGGTCCGCCCCGGATCGCGCCCGCTGCTCCGCGGGCCCGGCCTTTGCATGGTTGACTCTTATTGCTGCCATTAATACCGCTAATCCCCCGCAGATGGCACGACGCCGCCTGCGAAATTCTCAAACCAAGAAAGCCCACGTTCATGAAGAAATCCCTGCTGACATTGCCCGCCTTCCTCGCGATGGCCGCCGCATCACTGCTTGCCGACCCCATTCCAGCCCTGACCGTACAGGAAGTGAGCACCAAGGATCCGGAGGCCTACGTCGCGATGATCGCAAAGATCAACGCGCTCGCCAAGGCACGCATCGGCGTCGAGCGTTACAGGCACGTTTGGGTGGGCGATTTCGCGGGAGAGAGCTCGCACGCCCTGTTCGTAGTCTCCTCGTTCGCCTCCGCTGCCGACGTCTACCAGACCCAGGAGAAGCTGAAGAGGTATCCGGAGATGGAAGTCCTCCTCGAGCAGCTCAAGGGGACCCGGCACCTGGGTTCCAACGTCCTCTACAAGACGGTTCGCAACGACGGCGTCTACGAAGGAGGGGCCGTGTTCAACACGAGCATCAACTGCACCGACGAGGCCGCCTACCTGAAGGAGCTCGACGGGCTGAAGGCCATCTTCGACGCAAACGGCTTCAAGGACGCCAAGATCAACCTCTACCGCGAGGTCGCAGGGCGCACCAGCGCCACCCATCTTGTAGTCATCTCGCTTCCCACCACGGTGCGCGTCGGCGAACTCCTCGACGCCCTTTCGGACAAGGACCTGCTCAAGGACTGGTACATCTCGGCGGCAAGGTTCCGCACCACGCTCGGCAACGGCACGTTTCACGAGATCGCCAAGTAGGTCCGCCAACGCCATCGCCGCCGCTTTGCATTCAAGATCGCCGGGATGAAAGCGCGGGTTTTTGGTGACGCGGCCATCGCCTGCGCCCCGGCAACGGAAAAGAGCAGCGGCAACGGCGCCGAGGCGAGCGGCCGGCACAGAATGGCCGACGCTCTGTTGAAGCAGCACGGCGTGTGCCCGGCCGCCTTGACGCGCGAGCCAGGCGTGAAGAAAGCAATAGAGGGCCCGGCTCCCGGGCGCCTGGTTGCCCGGGAGCAAGGCGGCCCAGCCGCCCCATGCCGCCCGAACGGACGGAGTCGGCAGAGGGGGCTTGCACCCGAGCGCACGCCGGGTCAAATCCCGATCCCGCAGTCGAAGTCCCGCCTCGTGGCAGGATTAACTCCGGGTGAACCTGCAGCACTCCCTCTGTCATGCCCGCCCACAATCCGTCCGCGCAGTACGACGTCGCCATCATCGGCGCCGGACTCTCCGGCCTGGCGGCGGGCATCAGGCTGGCGCATTTTGGCAGGCGGGTATGCATCTTCGAGCGCCACAACGCCGTCGGGGGGCTGAACAGCTTCTACAGCCTGGGCGGCCGCAAGTACGACGTGGGGCTGCACGCCGTCACCAACTACGTGCCGCCCGGGGTCAAGGGAACGCCGCTGGGAAAGATCCTCCGGCAGCTGCGCATCGACAGGGAGGAACTTGCCCTAAGCCCGCAGAAGGGCTCGCGCATCGCTTTCGGGCCAAGGGGGGAGGCGGTCCTGAGGTTCAACAACGACTTCGCCCTGCTGGAATCCGAGGTCGCTTCGCGCTTTCCCCGGCAGGCGGAGGGTTTCGGCAGGATCGCCCGATTCGTGCGCGAGAGCCCGCTCGCGGGCCGCGGGACGCCGGCCTCCGCCAGGCAGTTCGTGCGCACCCTGATCGACGACCCCCTGCTCGAGGACATGCTTCTCTGCCCGCCCATGTTCTACGGAAGCGCCCGCGAGGACGACATGGACCTCGACCAGTTCACCATCTTGTTCCGGGCGCTCTACCTGGAGGGGCTCTCCCGGCCGCTGGAGGGCGTGCGGGTCCTTTTGCGCATCCTCCTTGACAAGTACCGCGAGGCGGGAGGCGAACGGCGGATGAAGTGCGGCGTGAGAAGCATCGTCGTGCGGGAGGGCAGGGCGGCCGCCCTCGTCCTGGATTCGGGCGAGGAGGTCGCAGCCTCGCACATTCTCTCGTCGATCGGCTCGGCCGAGACCGACGCCCTCATGGGCAGGCCCCGGGCCGAGCGGCCGCGGATAGGCTACGTGGAGACGATATCGGTGCTCGACCGCCCCCCGTCCGAGCTCGGCTGGGGCTCCGACACGATCATCTTCTACAACGACTCGGAAAGGTTCAGCTACCGCAATCCCCCCGGCCAGGTCGACGTGCGCAGCGGGGTCATCTGCTTCCCGAACAACTTCGACTACGGCCCGGGCCGCGGCCTGAAGGAGGGAATCCTGCGCATCACCTGCCTTGCAAACTACGGAACCTGGGCAAACCTCCCCGAGTCAACGTACCGCGGCGACAAGCTCCGCTGGTTCGGCGCGATCCGCGACTCGGCCAGGCGCTTCCTTCCGCCGCTGAGCCCCGCCGACTCCCTCGAGCGCGCGACCGTCGCGACGGACATGTTCACGCCCACGACGGTGGAGCACTACACCGGGCACCTGCGCGGCGCCATCTACGGCTCGCCGGAGAAGAGCACCGGCGGCCGCACGGCGCTCTCGAACGTGTACCTCTGCGGGACGGACCAGGGCATGGTGGGGATCGTCGGCGCGATGCTGAGCGGGATCGCGATGGCCAACAGGCACATCCTCCTTGCCTAGCCCCCGGCCTGCGAAACCAGTTGCCGACGGCCCCCGACGCTGCTCCAACATTGTCCCTCCATGGCTTATGACTGGCTCAAGGGCGTGGCCGACGAGTATGACGTGATCGTCATAGGAAGCGGCCTGGGCGGCCTCACGGGCGCGAACGTGCTCGCAAAGGCAGGCCACCGCGTGCTGCTGGTCGAGCACCACTACCAGTACGGGGGCCTAGCGACCTGGTTCACGCGCAAGGGGGGCCATATCTTCGACATTTCGCTCCACGGGTTCCCGGTCGGGATGATCAAGTCCTGCCGCAAGTACTGGACGCGCGAGATCGCGGACTCGATCGTCCAGCTTAAGCACATCCGCTTCGTCAACCCGGAGATGGACGTGCGGACGACCTTCACGCGCGAGGACTACACCCGGGTGCTGGTGGAGCAGTTCGGCGTCGACCGGATCCTCGTCGAGCGGTTCTACGAGCACCTGCGCGGGATGAACTTCTACGACAACAGCAGCGAGACGACGGGCGAGATGCTCGAGCGCTTCTTCCCGGGAAGGAACGACGTGAAGCGCCTCCTCATGGAGCCGATCGCATACGCCAACGGCTCGACGCTCGACGATCCGGCGATCACCTACGGGATCGTTTTCGCGAATTTCATGGGCTCGGGGGTCTACACGTTCCGGGGCGGGTCCGACCTGCTGATCGGCAAGATGACGGACGAGCTGAGGAGGAACGGGGTCGAGCTCCGGAAGAAGGTCCTGGTCGAGAGGATCCTCGTCGAGGAGCGCGCGGGGGGCAGGGTCGCCTGCGGCATCGTCGCCAAGGGGGGCCGGGTGGTCCGGGCGAAGGCGGTGCTCTCCAACGCCAACATCAAGAACACGGTCTTCCGCCTCGCTGGGGCCGAGCACTTCCCTCCCGAATACGCGGCCGCCGCCCAGGCCGTCCGGATCAACTCGAGCTCCTGCCAGGTCTATCTGGGCATCCGGAAGGGCGAGTCCATTCCCCATATCGGCGACCTGGTCTTCACGTCCGACAGCCCGACGTTCAGCAGCGGCGAGCTCACCGATTTTCACACGACGAGCCGCACGTTCTCCGTATATTACCCCGACACGCGGCCCGGTTCCGACCGCTACACCGTCGTCGCCTCGATCAACGGGCGGTACGCGGACTGGAGCGCCCTCACGGAGGCCGAGTACGCCCGCGAGAAGGAGCGCCTCATCGAGGAGTCGGTCGCGGCGCTCGCGAGGTTCGTCCCGGGGGTGAGGGAGAAGATCGACTGGAAGGAGGCTGCGACGCCCCGCACGATCGAGCGCTACACGAGGCATTTCGGCGGCACTTCGTTCGGGACGAAGTTCGAGGGCCTGAAGGTTTCCATGGACCTTCCCGACCAGCTGCCCGGCCTCTACCATGCCGGTTCGGTTGGCATCATCATGTCGGGCTGGCTGGGGACGATAAACTACGGCGTCATCGTCGCCAACAAGGTCGACCGGTACCTATGTGCCCAGAGGCAGGGCAGGGCGGCGTGAGTGCGAACCCACAGGTCCTCGGGCTGATCCCCCACCGGCCCCCGTTCCTCTTCGTCGACGAGATCGTCTCGGAGACGGCCGACGGGCTTGTCGCCCGGCGCACGTGGCTGCCGGATGAGCCCTTCTACAGGGGGCACTACCCCGGCGCGCCGATCACACCGGGCGTGCTGCTGTGCGAGGCGGTCTTCCAAGCCGGGGCGCTGTACCTCGCGCGCTGCCTGGCGGGGCCCGGCGCGCCATCGGGGTTCCCGCTCCTGGTGAAGATATCCGACGTCCGGTTCCGCAGCCCCGTGTATCCGGGCGACACGGTGACCATCGAGGTTACGAGGAAGGACGTGATGGCGGGGTTCTACGCCATGTCGGGAGCCATGAAGCGGGGCGAAACCCGGGTTCTCTCGGTCAATTTCTCGGTCGCCTGGAAGGCCGCGGGAGGTGCCGCGTGAGCTTCCTCGGGCTTGAGGGGAAGGCGTTCCTCGTGTTCGGCGTCGCCAACAAGCGCAGCGTCGCCTGGGCGGTCGGCAAGTCCCTCGAGGATGAGGGTGCCCGCGTCGCCTACAGCGTCCGCTCGGAGGAGCGCCGCAGGTCGCTCGAGGCCCTCATGGCAGGGCGGCCCGTCTTCGTGTGCGACGTGGAGAAGGAGGGGGCCGTCGACCGCCTCGCCTCGGAGGTGGCCGCGTCCGGGCACGCGCCGCTCCAGGGCCTCGTGCACTCCATCGCATTCGCGAACTACTCGGAAGGGCTGCAGCCCTTCCACGCGACAAAGCGGAAGGACTTCCTGCAGGCCGCCGCCGTGTCGGCCTTCTCGCTTGTCGAGATGGCCCGCGCGTTCCGGCCGCACCTCGCCAGGGACGCCTCGGTCGTGGCGATCGGGATCTCGTCGCTCCTGGTGACCCCCGACAACTACGGCTACATGGGGCCGATCAAGGCCGCCCTCGAGTCGTCCGCCCGCTTCCTCGCAAAGTCGTTCAGCGCGGGCTCCGAGGTGCGCTTCAACGTCGTGGGCTCGGGCCCGCTGAAGACCAGCGCATCGGCCGGGATACCCGGATACCTCGAGAGCTACCTGTTCGCGGAGAAGCTGACGTTCAGGAAGCGCAACCTCGAGACCCAGGAGGTGGCGAACGCGGTCCTGTTCCTGCTCAGCGGCCGGAGCAGCGGGATCAACGGCGCCACCCTAACGGTCGACGCGGGCCTTGGGAGCAACATGTTCGACAAGGACGTGATCCGGCTCGCCATGAGGCCCGGCCGCTGAGCCCCGGCACCGGAACCCATGCGCTTCGCCAACGTCTGCCTGGAGTCCATAGCGGTCGCTCTCCCGGACGAGGTGTGGAGCTCGTCGCAGATCGAGGAGCGCCTGCGTCCGCTCTACGAGAGGCTCCGGCTGCCCTTCGGGCGCCTGGAGCTGATGACCGGAATCCGCGAGCGGCGGATGTGGCCGGACGGCACGCGGCCCTCGGATGCGAGCGCTGCCGCGGGGAGGGCGGTTCTCGGAGCGTCCTCCCTGGACAGGGAGCGGATAGGGCTCTTCATCCATGCGGCGGTGTCGCGCGACATGCTGGAGCCGGCCTCGGCGGCGTTCGCGCACCACAAGATCGGGTTGCCCGCGTCCGCGCAGATCTTCGACCTCTCGAACGCCTGCCTCGGCTTCCTTAACGCGGTGGTCGTGGCCGCCGGGTTGATCGAGAGCGGACAGGTCGGCGCGGCGCTGATCGCCGCCGGGGAGAACGGCCGCCCCCTGGTCGACGAGACCGTGCGGGCCCTCCTGGCGGGCACGTTCGACCGCAACGCAATAAAGCCGTTCTTCGCGAACCTGACGATCGGCTGCGGGGCCGCGGCGGCCGTCGTGTGCCACCGCGACCTCGTGAAGGGCAGGCCGCACCGGATCCTGGGGGGCGTCGGCCGCTCGGCGACCGAGCACAGCGAGCTCTGCCAGGGCGACAACGCGACGGCCGGGGGCCTCGCGATGCAGACGGACTCCGAGCGCCTGCTCGAGGCCGGCGTCACCCTGGCCAAGGGCACCTGGGACGATTTTTCCGCGGCCACCGGCTGGACGAGGGACACGGTCGATCGCGCCATATGCCACCAGGTGGGAACCGCGCACCGCCGGCGCCTCTTCGAGGCCATCGGCCTCGACATCGCGAGGGACTTCTCGACCTTCGCGACGCTTGGAAACATGGGCTCCGTCTCGCTTCCCGCCACGCTCTCGGCAGCGGTCGACGCCGGCGCGGTCCGTGACGGCAGCCGCGTCGCCCTGATGGGGATCGGGAGCGGCCTCAACTGCCTCATGCTGGCGCTCGAATGGTGACGACCCCAAATCCGCCGGCCATCCCGGGATGGCTGGCGCGCCTTTACCCGTTTTCCCCGGGGTCGTTCCAGACGCCCCGTGGGGCCCGGATGAGCTACGTCGACGAGGGCCCGAGGGGCGGCGAGGCTGTCCTCATGCTCCATGGCAACCCCACGTGGTCGTTCCATTACCGCGACCTCGTCCGGGAGCTTTCCAGTTCCTTCCGCTGCGTGGCGCCGGACCACGTCGGGATGGGGCTTTCCGACAAGCCTCGCGCGTACGACTACGGCCTCGCGTCGCGGATTGCCGACATCGAGGCCCTGGTCGACGGCCTCGGGCTCGGGAAGTTGAACCTGGTCGTCCACGACTGGGGCGGACCGATAGGCCTTGGCTTCGCCGGAAGGCACCCGGAGCGGGTGGGGCGGATCGTGATCCTCAACACCGCGGCGTTCCCCGCGATGAGGATCCCGGCGCGGATCGCGCTCTGCCGCACCCCGTGGCTGGGCGCGTTTCTCGTGCGCGGCCTGAACGTGTTCGCCGAGGCGGCCACCTGGATGACAATGGCCTCCCGCAGGCTCACGTGGGACGAGAGGAGGGGCTACCTCCATCCCTACGACAGCTGGGCGAACCGGATCGGGATCCACCGCTTCATCCGGGACATCCCCATGGAGCCGGGCCACCCGAGCAGGCTCGCGCTGGAGGACGTCTTCCGGGGGCTATCCCGGCTCGCGGCGCACGGGAAGATGATCCTTTGGGGGGCCAAGGATTTTTGCTTCGACGACTCGTTCCTTTCCCGTTGGCGTCAGATCTATCCCGACGCGCGGATTGAGCGGCTTGAGAACGCCGGCCACTTCGTGCTCGAGGACGCCGGCAGCGACGCCCGCGGCAGGATCCGCGACTTCCTGAGAGGCCAGAAACACTAACATGAAATTCGAACACTTCGCCCTGAACGTCCCCGACGCGAGAGCCGCGGTCCAATGGTACGTGAACCACCTTGAACTGCGGATCATGCGGTCGAGGCCCGACGCGCCCTTCACGACGTTCCTGGCCGAGGGGAGCGGCCGCGTGATCATGGAGCTTTACACCAACCTGGCCGCCACGGTGCCCGATTACCCGTCCATCCATCCCCTCTGCTTCCACGTCGCGTTTGTGGTCGACGACCCGGACGCCACGAGCACACGCCTGCAGGAGGCGGGAGCGTCGGCGGCCTACGAGGAAACCCTGCCCGACGGATCGTACCTCGTGATGCTGCGGGACCCGTGGGGAGTTCCGCTGCAGCTCGTCCGGCGCACGACGCCGTTTCCCTCGCACTGAGGATCCCCCCCGTGTTCCGCGTCGACCCGGCCGTAACCCTGGAGGGCCACGGAATCAGGCTCGAGCCCATGGGCGTGCACCACGAGGCCGCCCTGAAGGCCGCCGCGGCCGACGGCGAGCTTTGGAAGCTCGTCTTCACGTCGGTGCCGGAGCCCGAGAACACGCGCGCCTACATTGACACCGCGCTGGCGGACTGCGCCAGGGGCGTCCGGGTCCCATGGGTCGTCCGCGAGCTTAAGGGAGGCCTGCTCGTCGGGTCCACGAGCTACCACGACATCGTCCCGGCGACGCGACGCGTAGAGATCGGCTACACCTGGTACGCGCGCAGCTGGCAGCGAACCCACGTGAACACGGCCTGCAAGCTGCTCCTCATGGAGCACGCGTTCGACACCCTGGGCTGCTCGGTGGTCGGGTGGAGGACGGACAACCTCAATACCAGGTCCCAGCAGGCCATCGAGCGGCTCGGCGCAAGGAAGGACGGCGTCATCCGGCGCCAGCAGGTTCGCCGGGACGGGACGGCGCGCGACACGGTCATGTACAGCGTGACCGCCGAGGAGTGGCGCGATAGCGTGCGGGCGCGCGTGGCGGGGCTCCTCGCGCGCCGGATCGCCGCGACGTGAGCCGCGGCGCGCCCGTTCGGCCGGGTATAGTTCCTCTTGCCAGGTTTCCGCGGCGGGACTACACGATGGCGTCCAGTCGGCGCACCTGCGCTGCCAAATGTTCGTCGTCCAATCATACCCCGCCGCCGTCGTCCTCTGTGTCGTCACCATGCTCTGCTGGGGCTCCTGGGCGAACACCCAGAAGCTCGCCAGCAAGGAATGGCGCTTCCAGCTGTTCTACTGGGATTATGCCGTGGGAGTGTTCCTCCTGTCGCTTCTCCTGGCCTACACCCTCGGGAGCTCGGGGACCGGCGGCAGGCCGTTCTCCGCCGACCTTGCCCAGGCTGACTCCCAGTGGCTCCGCTCCGCGTTCCTGGGCGGCGTCATCTTCAACCTCTCCAACATCCTGCTCGTGGCCGCGATCGACATCGCGGGCATGGCGGTCGCCTTTCCCGTGGGCGTCGGCCTGGCCCTCGTCCTCGGGGTTCTGACAACCTACCTGTCGACGCGGGTCGGCAACGCACCCATGCTGGCGGCCGGGGTCGGGCTGGTCGGCGTGGCGATAATCCTGGACGCCCTCGCATACAGGCGCCTTGCCAGCGGCGACAGGGGAGCCTCGGCCAAGGGGATCCTCCTCTCGGTGACGGCCGGCGTCCTCATGGGCCTATTCTACAAGTACGTCGCACAGTCCATGGGCCGGATCGATACCCAGGGGGCTGCGCCCGTCCTCGAGGCCGGGAAGCTGAGCCCCTACACGGCGGTCGTGTTGTTCAGCGCGGGCGTGCTTCTCTCGAACTTCGTCTGGAACACGGCGATCATGATCAGGCCGTTCACGGGCGAGCGGGTGCCTTTCATGGACTACTTCACGAAGGGAAGCGCCCGGCTCCACGCCGTCGGGATACTGGGCGGCATGATCTGGAGCACCGGCATGGCGCTCAGCATCATCGCCAGCACCAGGGCCGGGGCGGCGCTCTCCTACGGGCTGGGCCAGGGAGCAACGCTGGTGGGCGCCCTCTGGGGCGTCTTCGTTTGGAAGGAGTTCAAGGGCGCACCCAAGGGGACAACACCCCTGCTTGCGGCAATGTTCGCCTGCTACATCGCGGGGCTCTCCCTCCTGATCCTCTCCAAATCCTGATGTCTGCGCGGCCCCTTAGTCGCACGGCCCGGTCGGGGAGAAACCTCGTAGTCGTCGTCGGCAGTTCAAACACCGACATGATCGTCCGCGTTCCCCGCGTCCCCAAGGCGGGCGAGACGCTGCTCGGCGGCGAGTTCAGCACGGCGGCAGGCGGAAAGGGAGCCAACCAGGCGGTCGCCGCCGCCCGAGCCGGCGGCCGCGTGGCGTTCATCGCGCGCCTAGGGCGGGACTCCTTTGGCAACGAGGCCATGGAGTGCCTCCGGAAGGAGGGGATGCTCCTGTCGCACGTGGTTCGAGACTCCGCCCATCCCTCCGGCGTCGCGCTTATATTCGTCGGATCGGACGGCGAGAACAGCATCGCCGTGGCCGGAGGAGCGAACCAGCACCTTTCGCAAAGCGATGTCGCCGCCGCGAGGGGCGTCATAGCCCGCGCGCGCATCCTTCTCCTCCAGCTCGAGAACCCGCTAAAGACGGTCGCCGCCGCGGCGCGCATCGCCCGGGGCGCGGGGTTGGACGTCATCCTGAACCCGGCCCCCGCCTGCCCGCTGCCGGACGCGCTTCTGCGCGACGTCTCGCTTCTCACCCCAAATGAGACCGAGGCCTCCCTGCTGACCGGCTGCAGGGTGAACAGCATCGGGTCCGCGGCCAAGGCCGCCCGGATCCTCCAGGGCCGCGGCGTGGGTTCCGTCATCATCACCCTCGGCGCCAAGGGGGCCTTTGTCGCCACGAGGGAACGCGCCGAGCTGGTCGCCGGCTTCAGGGTGAAGGCCGTCGACACGACGGCCGCGGGCGATGTCTTCAACGGCGCTCTCGCCGTCCGCCTTGCCGAGGGCTGCCCGCTGCTCGAGGCCGTGCGCTTCGCCAACGCCGCGGCGGCCATCTCAGTGACGCGTCTGGGCGCCCAGCCCTCGATTCCCACACGGAGGGAGATAGACTCAATGCTGCAGCCATGAAACCGGCGTGGATTCCACTCGTTCTGCTCGCGCTCGGGGCGCCGCTTGCCGCCGCCCCCGCTGGGAAGGACCCCGGCCCCGGGAGGACCCCGGTGATTCTGGTGACGGACATCGGGACGGACATCGACGACAGCTGGGCGCTGGCCCTCGCCCTGCGCTCGCCCGAGCTCGACCTCAGGTTGGTCGTCACGGATCCCGTCGACACACAGTACCGGGCCGCGATCGCCGCGAAGTTCCTGGAGGCGGCCGGCCGCAGCGACGTGCCCGTGGGAATCGGCGACAACCACGGCCCGACGGGCGATGCCCAGAAGACCCTGGTTCCCTGGATAGCCGGGTACGACATCGCGAAGTACCCGGGACGGGTCTACCAGGACGGCATCGCCGCGCTCATCGACGTCGTCGAGAAGTCCGCGCAGCCGGTCACGATCATAGCCATCGGCCCGGTCCCGAGCCTCGCCAAGGCCGTCAAGAAGGCCCCGGATTTCCCCGCCAAGTGCCGCTTCGTCGGCATGTTCGGGAGCTTTGACGCCGGGTACGGGGGAGGCGCGCCCTCGGCGGAGGCCAACGTCAGGGTGGACCCGGCCGCGCTGCGGACGGTCCTCTCCGCGCCGTGGCGCGACATCCTGCTCACTCCCCTCGACACCTGCGGCCTGGTCGAACTCCACGGCGAGCGCTACCACGCAATCTGGTCGGCCACCGGGGACCCCATGCTGCGCGCCCTGATCGAGAGCTACTGCGTCTTCGCTCAGGGGCAGAACTGGATGAGGTGCGATTTCTTCGCCACGCGCTCGACGACGCTCTTCGACTGCGTGGCCGTCTATCTTGCGTACTCCGAGGAGCTCGTGGAGACCGAGACGATCTCGTTCGGCATCACGGACGACGGATTCACCCGCCGCTCCGCCGCAGGGCCCTTCAGGGCCCGGGTGGCCATACGGTGGAAGAACCGCGACGGCTTCGAGGCCCAGCTGGCCGGGAGGCTGCTCGCGCCCTGACGCGGCAGGGGAGGGCCCCGGCGCACCCGTCGCCGCGCCAGGCTACTCCGAGCGAAGGGCCTCCATGGGCGGGACGCGGGCGGCCTTGACGGCGGGCAGCAGGCATGCCGCCAGTGCAATCATCGCCAGGATCGCCGTGGTGCCGCCAAGCACGGCCGGCTGGGCGGGGCTGACGCCGAAGAGCAGGGTGGACATGGCCCGCCCGGTCAGCCATGCGCCCAGCCCGCCCAGGACGGATCCGGCGATCACGAGCCTGGCTCCCAGAAGGAGGAACTGAGCCCGGATCTGCTGCGGAAGGGCGCCGAGCGCCATCCGCACGCCTATCTCGCGGCGGCGCTGGGCCACGGCATACGCCAGGACGCCGTAGATCCCAACCGCCGCGAGGACAAGGGCCACGCCGGCGAAGATGGACGCGAGCACAAGCGGCGAGCGCCGTGCCACGAGGCTGTCATCGAGCCGCGCCGCCATCGTCTTGAGGTCCTCGACGGGAAGTTCCGGGTCCACGCGCAGCACGGCGGCCCGCAGGGCCGGGCCAGCGGTCTGCGGCGGCTGCACCGTCCGCAGGAGGGCGGTTATTCCCCCGCTGGCGTAAAGGATGTACGGGAAATAGATGGAGCCTTTTGCCTGCCCGTCGGCCAGGTCGGTCTGCTTTGCCGTGCCCACGACGCCAACGACCGAGTAGGCTTCTTCCGGTTTTCCCGGCGCACCGTTGAATATCCGCCGGCCAAGTGCGCTCTTTCCGGGCCAGTAGCGCCGCACGACGTCCTCGTCGACCACGCACACCCGGAGGGAACGGTTTGAATCATCGTCGGTCAGCAGGCGGCCCTCGCGAAGCGGGATGCCCATCGCGGCGAAGAAGTCGCCGGCCACGCCGCTCGTGTAGTGCGTCTGGATCGACTCCCCGGGCGCCAGCGGCCGCCCCTCGATGCTGATCGCATTGTCGTTGATGTTCCCGCCGAATGCCAGGTTCGTCGTGAATCCGACCGAGCTCACCCCCGGCAGGGCGCGCAGCTCCTCGCCCAGCCGCTTGATGAAGGCGAATCTCAGCTTCTCGTCCTTGTAATGCAGCCACGGCAGCGACAAGCCACCGGTGAGGAGGTTCTCCGGGCGAAAGCCCGGTTTGACTGCAAGCAGCCTTGTGAAGCTGATGCCTAGGAGCCCGGCGCTCGCCAGGAGCGTGAACGCAAGGCCGAATTGCGCCACGATCAGCGTATGCCGGAGCCGGTGCGCGGCGCGCGTCGTGGTGCCGCCCCGGGACTCCACGGAGAGCGCCTGCGCCAGATCGCCCCGCAGGCTGTGCCAGAGGACGGGCAGTGCCAGCAGGAGGCCCGTGAGGACCGAGGCGCCAAGCGCCGCGAGGCAGACGATGCCGTCGAGGCGATAGGGGGCGAAGTGGGGCAGGTCATCGGCGCCGATGGCCTCGAGGCCGCGAAGTCCCGCCCAGCCGAGCCCGAGGCCCAGTAGGCCGCCCGCCAGGGAGAGCACAAGGGACTCCGTCACGAGCTGCCGGGCAAGCTGCAGGCGCCCGGCGCCGAGGACCTGGCGGACCGAGAACTCCTTGTCCCTCGCGCTCGCGCGGACAAGGAGCAGGTTCGCGAGGTTGACGGCGCCGATCAGCAGCAGAAGGAGCACGCCGGTCTGGAGCAGGAGGAGCACGGGGCGCGTCTGCGCAACGAAGTCGTCGTGGAGGTCGCCGACGGTCGTGTGGAACCCCGCGTCGACGACCAACTTTGCGTAGGGATCCTGCTCCAAGGCATGCTTGTTCAGGGCATCCATCTGCGATTGGGCTTCGCCAATTGTCGCCCCCGGGCGCAGCCGGGCGATCATCGCCATGTTGTTGTCGTGGCGAGCCTGCGGCTTGCGCTCGTCGTCGCCGAAGCAAAGGGGCGCCCAGAGCCTGGCCTTGGAGGTGCCGAAGGAGAAGCCCGGCGGCATGACCCCGATGATCGTCCTCGCCGCGCCGTCCATCCTGATCTTCTTGCCGATGACACCCGCGTCGGAGCTGTAATTCTGGCGCCAGAGGCCGTCGCTGAGGATGACCACGTCGTCCTTCCCGTAGAATCCCTCCTCGTCCCTGAAACCTCGGCCCAGGGCGGGCTCCACCCCAACCACCCGGAAGAAGGAGGGGGTGACATTCAGCGACGCCACCCGATCCGGGGAACCTGCCTCTCCGATGGTCGCGCCGCTGTTGCGGTAGGCTGCAGCCTCCGCAAAAGCCGCGATGCCGGCCCGGCGCTCAAGGTAATGGACAACCGATACCCCTGCTCGGTCCACCCCGGCCTTAGGATACCGGTTGAAAGCGGTAACAATCTCTTCTGGAGCTGGATATGGAAGCGGCCGGATCAGCACGGAGCTCACAACGGCAAACAGGGCGACATTGGCTCCGAGGCAAAGTGCGAACGTCAGAAGCGCCGTGGCAGTGAAGCCCTTGTCGCGAACGAGGCTGCGAAACGCGAGACGGATGTCGCGGAACACCGGGTCAAGGGAGGGCATCTCTAAGACATAACCCGCGCGAAGGCGCAAAAGTCGCAAAAAACTTCCTCGCGCGGCGCACGGCCGCCTCCCTGACGGGCCGCCTGCGGGGGTTCCCGCGCTACCCCGACCGCGGCTTAATCGACCTCGGAGGCTTCCGGCGCCCCGGCGGGGGCATCGTCCGGCGACCGCGGGAAGTTCTTCGCCAGAAGCTCGCCGGCCTGTTCGATCCCATGGACAAGCCCATCGGTGAATGCCTTGCGCCGAAAGTGCTCGCCCATGGCCTTGGCCAGGTCGGCCCAGAACACATCGCCGCATTTTTCGTGCACCCCGGTATCCCCGATCACCGCGAAGCGCCGCGATAGTGGGGCGAGGAAGATCAGCACCCCGTTGCGGTGGGGCGACCCCGCCATCCCGAGCCGCTCGAAGTACCGCTGCGCGGCCGCGACGGGATCGGGCGCCTTGTGGCGGGCGATCAGCACGCGGATCTCCCCGGTGGTCTTTGCCTCCGCGGCGCGAATCGCCGCCAGCACGCGCTTGTGCTCGATCCTGGGCATGTAGAGGCGCCAGTGCATCCTTGTTACCAGCTCCCTCCCGCGCCTCCGCCTCCGAAGCCTCCCCCGCCGCCCGAGAATCCGCCGCCGCCAAATCCCCCGCCGCCCCCGAAGCCCCGGCCGCCTCCTCCGAGGAACATCCCCGCCAGCATCCCGGAGCCGAATCCGCTCAGCCCGCTGCCCCGGTAGACCGAGGCCTGCCGGCGGACGTAGGACATCACTACGACGAAGAATAGGAGTACGCCGAACATTAACAGCGGAGGCGGGCCCTGGCCCCGCGATTCACGCACTGTTCGGCCCGTTCCCTTGTATTCCCCCCTGGTGGCCGCCAGGACCGCCGCCACGCCGGCCCTTACGCCCCCGTCGTAGTCGCCCCTGTGGAACGCCGGCGCGATCTCGTCGGATATGATCCGCTTTGCGAGCGCGTCGGGCAGGGCGCCCTCGAGGCCGTAGCCCACCTGGAGGTACATCTGATGCGACTGCACGAATATGAAGAGAACGGCACCGTTGTCCCGGCCCTTGAGGCCCGCGTGCCAGGCCTGCGCCACCCGCACGGTGTAGTCCTCGATCGAAGAGTCGCTCTCCATCTTCGGATAGATCGCGACGACGATCTGGTTGGAGGTGTCGCGCTCGAACTGCGCCAGCTTCTGGTCTAGCATCGCGGCCGTCTCCGGCCTCACAAGCGACGCGTAGTCGTTGAAATGGGCCTGTGGCGCCGGTGGAATGACCTCCGCGCCGCGCGCCCCGGCGCCCGCGGCCAGAAGCAGGGCAAGCCCGATTCCGCGGGCGATCACGGCTTCGCCGGCGCCGGCGTCCCGCTAAAGTCGAACTGGACCTTGGGCGGCGTCTCCGAGCCCGGAGTCGCGGCGAAATAGGGGCGGGAGGTGAATCCCATCATCCCCGCGAGGATGACGGTGGGGAACCTGCGGATTGCCGTGTCGTAGGCCTGGACCGCCTCGTTGAAGCGGCCCCGCTCCACGGCGATCCGGTTCTCCGTGCCCTCGAGCTGCGCCTGGAGGTCCCGGAAGCCCGCGGTGGCCTTGATGTCCGGATACCGCTCCGAGACGACGAGGAGGCGGGAAAGCGCTGTGCCGAGCTGGCCCTGCGCCTGCTCAAAGGCCGCCAGCTGCGCCGGGTCGGTGGGCGCGGTCCCCGAGGGCAGCTGCACCTTGCCGACCGAGGCGCGGGCTTCCGTCACCGCAATGAGGGTCGACTTCTCGAAGTTGGCGGCACCCGACACCGTGCTGACAAGATTTGGGACAAGGTCCGCGCGGCGCTGGTATACGTTCTGCACGTTCGCCCACTGGGCGTCCGTCGCCTGCTGGCGGGTCACCAGGCCGTTGTAGCTGCCCATGGCCCAGAGGCCGACGACCAGAATGAGACCGGCGATGCCGATCAGGAATTTTGTCGCTGAGCTCATGCTCGGAGAATATCCGTCGCTGTTGCCGTAGCAAGCTTGAGTCCGCGGAGGCTTTTCCACCTCATCGGTTTAGGGCCGATTAACCCGCCAACGACGCCAATGAACGCAATGGTCGAACACAGGCCGGTCATCCTCGCGATCTTCGTGCTCACCTATGTCGGCGTCGCCGTAGGCCGAATCCCGGGCCTGAAGCTGAACCGGGTCGGGATCGCCCTCCTGGGCGCGATCGCAATGATGATCGTCTCGGGAAGGCCTGCCGGCGAGACGGCCGCCAGCGTCCACTGGCCGACGCTCTTCCTCCTCTTCGGATTCTTCGTCATTTCGGCGCAGCTTCGCCTCTCGGGCTGCTACGACCGGATAGCGGCCGCAATCACCGCGCGGCTGGACGCCCCGGCGAGCTTTCTCCTTGTCGTGATTGCCGCCACGGCCGGGCTCTCGGCGGTCCTCAACCACGACATCGTCTGCTACGTCCTGACGCCCGTGGTCGGGATGGCGCTCGTCCGAAAGCAGATCAATCCGGTTCCTTTCCTGATCGCCCTTGCTGCGGCGAGCAACATCGGCGCCGCGGCGACGCTGATCGGGAACGCGCAGGACATGATGATCGGAGCCGTGGCCGGCCTCAGCTTCCTGCGGTATATGCTTTGGAGCATCGTCCCCGTGGTGTTCGGCCTGGCCGTGACATATTTCATCGCCCGCAGGGCACCGTCCGGCGGTCCACCGACCATCGACGCCTCCAAGGTCGAGCCCCAGCCGCCGGCCTATCCGTTCAACCGGTCCCACACGATCAAGGGGCTTGTGATCCTCGCGTTAGTGATCGCCCTTTTCTTCACCTCGCTGCCCAAGGAGATTGTGGTCCTCGTGGCGGCAGGCATCCACCTGGCGAGCCCGCGATTCCGCACCGAGGAGATGCTCAAGCTCGTCGACTGGCCGATCCTGCTCTTGTTCATGTCGCTCTTCGTCGTTAGCGGGGTGTTCCAGTCCACGGGCTACGGCGAGGAGCTGCTCCAGTGGCTTGTCGGGATCGGATTCAACCCGGCCCGAGCCGGCAACGAAACGGTGCTCACGGCGGGGCTTAGCGCGCTGATCGGCAACGCCCCCGCCGTCATCGTCCTGATAAAGATCGTGCCTATTGCGCACGCCTCCACCGCCTACATCATGGCTGTCGCAAACAGCTTTGGAGGAAACCTCATCATGACGGCCAGCGTGTCCAACATCATTGTAATCCAGCAGGCGCGCGAGGAGGGGATCGAGATTTCCTTCCGCGAATTCGCGAGGCATACCCTCCCGATAGCAATTGTATCCCTGGGAGGATTGATCGGCTGGGCCATGCTGATGGGTCCAGGCGGATGAGAAGGGTGGGGCCGGGGTTTCCTGTGTGATTCTTGGGCGAGCGGCAGTATAGATGAGGATACAATGACAGATGACGCCGAACTCCTGCGACGGTATGCCGCCGAACGTTCCGAGGCTGCGATCGCCGAGTTGGTCCGGCGCTATGTCGATCTCGTGTACTCGGCAGCGCTGCGCCAGATGGGTGGAGACCATCATCGCGCCCAGGAAGTGACCCAAATGGTCTTCACCGACCTTGCCCGGAAGGCTGCCGCCCTTTCCCGTCATCCGGCTCTTCCGGCCTGGCTCCACCGCGGCAGCTGTCTCGCGGCGTTGTCCGTCCGCCGCAGGGAAGCCAGGCGGATGAGATACGAAAGGGCAGCTGCAGAGGAGGCCGCCACGGCAGGCGCCGGGAGCGAGGCGATCCTTTGGGAAAGCGTCCGGCCGGTGTTGGACGAGGCGATAGACAAGCTGAATGAGCACGATCGCCAAGCGATCCTGCTCCGCTTCTTTGCAAACCAGCCCTTTGGCGATGTGGGGCGGCAGCTGAGCCTGACAGAAAACGCTGCCCGGATGAGGGTCGAGCGTGCTCTGGGCAAGCTGCGCGACGCGCTGGCGAACCGCGGGATCACCTCTGCGTCCGCCGCCCTTGCCGCTGCCCTTTCCGGCCAGGCGGTCGCGGCCGCACCTGCTGGCGTAGCCGCGGCAACCACGGGCACCGCAGCCGTCCTAGCCGGAGGCGCCGCAGGCGGATGGTTGGCATTTATGGGTATGTCCAAGATTCCACTGTCGCTGGCGGCTGCGGTAATCCTGGCCGGTGCAGGCGTCGTCACTCTTCAGGACCGAGCGAACCGACGCACGTCCACCGAACTGGCGGGCCTGTCGCTGCAAGACGAGCATATGGCCGGGGTCAAGGAGCAGCATCAGCGGCTCATCGCGGACGCGGTTCGGATCAAGAGCCTGGAGGACGAAGATGCTCGCTTGAGCCTGATGCGCGCGCAAATCCGCGACCTCGAGGCCATGGCCGCGGCCCAGGCGGAGAAATCACCCGGCGGCCGCGCAAAGCCCCAGCGAACGAAGAAGCTGGACGCCGCCGCGCCGGCGTTCGACGCCGCAAAATTGGACCAGCCGCCGATCGCGCTGATGCAAACGCGGCCCGATTATCCACCGGAACTGCGCTACGCCGGCGCTTCGGGCGAGGTTCTGGTCGACTTCGTCGTGGGCAGCGACGGCAATGTGTACAACGCCCAGGCGCTCAATGCGACCAAGACGGGATTCGAGGATTCGGCCGTGCAGGCGGTGAGCCAATGGGTCTTCACGCCCGGGCAGCTGGCGGGCCAAAGTGTCAATACGCACATGCAGGTTCCGATAGTCTACCGTCTCTCCGGCGAGCCTGTGCCAACGGCGGCAACCTGGTTCTAGGGCGATGAAGGCTATAGCCACGAGCTGGATTGTGCTTCTGGTGGCGGCAGCCGCAGTAACCATGCTGGTCGACCGCGGCCGGCGAGAGGCGGCGCGTCAGGCCGTCGCGCTCGCCGCTGCGCATCAGCAGAACCTGAGACTATTCGAGCTCGATGCGGAAAACCGGCGAATGCAGGCTGCGCAGGCGTCCGCGGAGGAACGAGCCCGCCTTCAGAGCGGGCCTGCCGAGGCGGAGGCGCTGAGCGCCAAGTTCGCCGAGCTCCGGCGAAGGATCGCCGACGCCGACGCGGGCTCTGATTCAAACGGCGACCGGGTCGCGATTCCAGTGGAGTCTTGGACATATGCCGGGCGTGCAAGCCCGCGAGATGCGCTCAGGAGCGTCCTCTGGTCAGCCTCCCATGGCGACGTCGAACGACTTGCGGACCTGCTGGGCTTCGCCCCGGACGTCCGCCCTCAGGCGGAGGCGCTGTATGCCCAGCTGCCGGCAGCCTCGCAGCAGGAGTACGGTCGGCCCGAGAAAGTCGTCGCAACGCTCCTCGCGGGGAGCTTCCCGAAGGATGCATCGGCAATGACCTTGCTCAACGGGACGCAGCTCGGGGAAACCGCCGTCGTCGCCATGCGGGTCGACCATTCCGACGGGCAATCGAGGACGAACGGATTTCTGCTCCAGCGCGCGCCCGGGGGCTGGCAGCTCATGGTTCCGGCCAGCGTGATGGCGGGCTATGAGAAGATGCTGAAAGAGGGCCCGCAATATCCTGAAGGCGCCGCTCCCTAGGCTAGTCGCCTGCGCATTGCTGGTCCTGGCGTCCGCCTGCGGCGGATGCTCGAGCGTCTCCCCTGCGGGGAAGAGCTCCATTGAAATGCTGGAGCCGGCGGCGCCACCGCGAGCCAAGGCCAGCGGACGGGCCGATGCGTCGAGCGCCATTGTTGTCGTCGATATCGCGCCATCGGTCATCGATAAGCTGGCGGAGCCGGCCTATCCGACCGACGCGTTGGCCGCCCACGTCGGTGAACTCGTCATGTATGTCACGATCACGATCGACTCGGCAGGAGGCGTGTCGGAGGTGATCCCCAGCTGGCAGAGGCTCAACGTCCCGAACGCGTACTCTGATGAGTTCCTTGCCGCGATCAGGGTTGCCGCGCGCAACTGGAGATTTGAGCCCGCCAGGCTTGTCTACTGGGAAAAGACTGGGGACGAAGACCTCAAGTACCTCTATGCGGTGGTCGTTGCCGCAAGGACCGACATTAAGGTCACGTTCGCGACGACAGAAAAAAACACTGACGGGCCCGCCAAGCGCGCAATTCTCCGGTTCAGCGATCCCGCCGGACCTCTATTATGCTCGTCCCGAGGATAAAGGAGGTCACCGGGGCGAAGGGATTCACCTCTTTCGGAGAGTTTATGTAGGCCTGGTAGTTGTCCTGAATGCCGATGCTGCTGCAGTCACGGATGTCGACGAGGCCACCCGCGCCGAGCGTCGCCTTCCTAATGATGCCCGCGTAGGCCTTCTCCACCACGGGCAGGTACTCGGCCCGGTCGATGTAGCCCTTGTCGATCGATTTCCTGATCAGGTAGATGTACATGCCGGTCCCCGAGGTCTCGTTCCAGTTGCCGGGCTCGTTGGGCTTGTCGACTACCTGGCACCACATTCCAGTCTTCGGATCCTGCACGGCCTTGAGCCCCCTGCACAGGTTCCTGAGGGCGGTCAGCAGCGCGTCGCGGTCCGGATTGTCCTTCGGCAGGTAGTCGAAGACGTCGGCGATCAGAACGGCATACCATCCAAGCCCCTCGCTCCAGACTTCCGCCGCAAGCCCGGAATTCTTGTCAGCCCAGCTCGCCGACCTCGACTCATCCCAGCCGTGCCGAAGCAGCCCGTTCGGTTTGAGGCAGTGCTGCAGCGCGAGCTTCATCTGCCTCGTGACCTCCCCAAAGGCATACTCGCGGTCACCCACGGCGGCGCCGTAGCGCACAAGGAACATCTGGCCCATGAACACCCCGTCGACCCAGAGTTGGTGCTTGGCCCACTCGCCGTGCCAGAAACTGCCATCGGAGTTCCTCGGATACCCGCGGAAGCCGTCGCGGACCCTGGTTGCGGCGACCTTGTACTTCTCAAACCCAGTCTGCTCGTACATGAAGAGGATCGCGTATCCAGGGAGGAAGTTGTCCAGGGCATTGGGAACGAATCCGGGGATGTTGCCCTTCTCGTCCACCTGCTGGTCGACGTAGCGCTTGATGTAGTTGAAGTACCGGACGTCGCCGGTCAGGCGCCACAGCTTCTCGAAGGTGAACATGGCGTACCCGGCCTGCCAGCTGAAGTGGTTCGACTGGCCGGCCCAGTGGATTGAATCCGGGTCGGGGAACCTCTTCAGGAAGGTGTCGGCCGTGGCTGTCGACCATCGGAAATCCTGCACGTGGGTTGCGTCGCGGGCCGCGGCGCCGAGAAGGGGAGCTGTGTTCATGAGGGCAACAACGACGAGGAGGCGCATGGATATTCCCACTGGCTGAACTGCTACAGAATGGTCGAGGCGGTGCCTCACGATAGGGCGGAGAAAGCGTGAGGGGAATGCGCAATTGTATTCCGCCCCGACCGCGCGCTCGGGTGGGTGAAATCCCGCGAAAGATGAAGCAGGGACGGTTCGGTCGGTGTTATGCTGGGCGATCCGTCGCTTTCACGATGAAATCCGCAGAGATCCCCCGGGATTCCGCGCCCGCATCTTCCTGCTTTTACCCAGGAAACCCCAAGCGGGCGGCGCGGGCGATTCACCTGACCCTTGCCATTGCGGCCGGCTGCGGTGCGACGCTGTCAGCCCTGCCGGTCGCTCGGGGAGAAGAGAGCGGCGAGGCTGTCGCAATTTCGTCGAAAGCGAGCAGCGACTACGTCCGCCCGCGGCTCGCGAACGGCTCGCTCCAGCCCGAGACCTTCGCCTTTGCCAAGGGCGGCGTCTGGAGGAGCACAGCGGGCGGCGCGACCGACATGCTGGACTTCATGGACGTCGCAAGGACGATCGCCGGCCCCCTGGCGAGCCAGAGCTACATCTCGTGCGGGGACCCCGAGACAACCAAGCTGCTGATCATGGTGTACTGGGGCACAACGCGGGCGCCCGTGCATTCCACCGACTCCATCTCGAGCCAGAACCTCGAGGACGCCAACGCGGCGGCGCTCGCGGCCAACCAGCCGCAGATGGTCCGCTTCAACAAATCCGACAGCTGCGCGCCGATGGAGATGCAGCAGGCGTCGACGACCGGATACGCCATCAGGTCCCCGGCGCAGATCGACATGGACAACGCATTGACGGGCGCCCTCGCCGTCGCCGCGGCCGGGGACTCACAGCGAATCGAGCTCAATGCCCAGAACGCAAGCATGCTGGGCTATGGCTCGCTCTGGGACGAAGCCGCCCAGTTCAAGGGCACGCCGCTCCAGTATCGTTGGCAGGACCTGATGGAGGAGCTCGAGGCAAGGCGCTACTTCGTGGTCCTGATGGCGTACGACTTCCAAATGATGTGGAAGGAGAAGAAGGCGAAGCTGCTCTGGGAGGCGCGCTTCAGCGTCCGCGAACGGGGCGATGATTTCAGCAAGGAGCTTGCATTAATGGCGGCATGCGCGGCACCGTATTTCGGCAGGACCAGCGGAAAACTCATCCACAAGCCGTTGCCTGAGGGCCGCGTGGAAGTCGGCGAAATCAAAACCCTGGAGTACGGGCAGCAGAAATAGGCCGGGGGGACCGGGCGGATTGGTCATGCGGAACGGGGCCCGATCGCCCCTGTTTCAAGCTCGACAGCGCTATGCACGCCATGGCCCGCGCCGGCGCGGGCTCGCGTGACACCGGACGGCCAATCTTGGTGATCGCAAAGCCCCGCCAGGATGCTCTTAAGTCGGCATGGATGCGTGCGATGGATGTAGGCGATTTGGATCGGGTTCAACCGTTCTGCCAGATCGTGCCCTTTGCCGGTGGTGGGATGAATTTTGCGACCAAATGAGAAATCCAGCCCTTGGTTACGATGAAGCCGGAATTGACGGAGCCGAAGGCTCCCGCCTTGTCATTAAGCGGCGCTGCTTCGAGGCATTCGCAGCCGCCTCGCTCCTCTTCCTCCTGTGCGTGCCCGTGGAAGTGCGCGGACAGCAGGGGGAGGACTTGCTGGCGCGCGGATTCTCAAATCCTCCCGAGAGCGCCAAGCCCCGGGTGTGGTGGCATTGGATGAACGGGAACATCACCAAGGAGGGCATCAAGCTGGACCTCGAGTGGATGCACCGGGTGGGCGTGGCCGGTTTCCATAACTTCGACGCGAATCTGTCGACGCCGCAGGTGGTGGAGAAGCGCCTGGTCTACATGACCCCCGAGTGGAAGGACGCCTTCAAGTATGCGATCACCCTGGGCGACCAGCTGGGGATGGAAGAGGCGATCGCGAGCTCCCCGGGCTGGAGCGAGACGGGAGGCCCTTGGGTGCCACCGTCCCAGGGAATGAAGAAGTACGTGTGGAGCGAGACACCCGCCGAAGGCGGCAGGCCGTTCACGGGCACCGCGGGCCATCCGCCGTCGAACACGGGGCCGTATCAGAATCTCGCGGATCCGGAGGCTGCCGCAGCGCCAGGAGGCACACGGGCTATCCCGCAGTTCTACGCCGATGCCGCCGTGGTCGCATATCGGAGGCCGGCAGCTGATGTCCCGATAGATTCGCTGCACCCGAAGCTCACCGCCTCCGCGGGTAAACCCGACTTGGCGGCACTTTGTGCAGGGGACCCGGGGAAGCCGACAATGCTCGCAATCCCGGTGGTCGGCGAGAGCGCCTGGATCCAATATGAATTCGCCGAGCCCCAGTCGATACGCTCCCTGACCATCGCGATGAGGGATCTGGATGAGGTAACCTCGGTGGTGACGGGGATCTCCAGCCCGGAAAAATCCCTCGAGGCAAGCGACGACGGTGAGAGCTTTCGGGTCGTCGCGAAGCTTCCCGACGGCGGCGTGCCCGAGCACACAGTCTCGTTCCTACCCGTGAGTGCGAGGTTCTTCAGGGTTGCCTTCAAGCGGGCGCCTGCGCCCCCCACGCCCTCGTGGATGATGGGGATCGATCCCGCCTCCTTCGGGGTCAGGATGGGCCCGCCCCCCAAGGATTACGAAATCATCAAGCTGGCGCTGAATCCGGGGGCCCGGGTGAACAGGTTTGAGGAGAAGGCCGCCTTCGCGGCGCTGCCCGACCTCTACGAGCTCGCGACGCCGCGATTCTCCCCGGCGGAAGTCGTGCAGAAGTCCGACGTCATCGACCTTTTCCCGAGGATGCGCGCCGACGGCACGCTCGACTGGACCCCTCCGCCCGGCGACTGGGTGGTCCTCAGGTTTGGCTTCTCATTGCTGGGAATCACCAATCATCCGGCCACGGCGGAGGCCACGGGCCTCGAGGTGGACAAGCTGAACGGAGGCTATGTGCGGAACTACATGAACGGCTACCTGGACAGCTACAAGGACACGGTGGGCGCGGACTGGATGGGCAGGCGCGGCATCCAGTACGTGGTGACCGACAGCTGGGAAGCCGGTTGCCAGAATTGGACCGACGACATGATCGCCCAGTTCAAGGCGCGGCGGGGCTACGATCCGATGCCCTGGATGCCCGTCCTCGCCGGACGGGTCGTGGAGAGCTCCGAGGCCAGCGACCGTTTCCTTTGGGACCTCCGGAAGACAATCGCCGATCTGACCGCGGACGAGCATTATGGCCAAGTCGAGGCGACGCTCAAGGAGCGCGGAATGGGTCACTACGGAGAGTCGCACGAGGGCGGACGCGCGTTCATCGCCGATGGCATGGAGGTCAAGAAGCTGGACGACATCCCGATGAGCGCGATGTGGACGCAGGTGCCGGGCGTGAACAACGAGCAGTACAACTACAACGCCGACGACCGAGAATCGGCGTCGGTGGCGCACATCTACGGCCAGAACCTCGCCGCCGCCGAGTCAATGACGGCCTCCGCCGCCCCGTGGGCATGGTCGCCCGCAACGCTGAAGCCGACGGCCGACTCGGAGTTCATCAACGGGATCAACCGCTTTGTGATACACGAATCGGCGCACCAGCCTCTGGTTGGCAAGGCGCCCGGGCTGACGCTTGGTCCCTTCGGCCAGTGGTTCAACCGCAACGACACCTGGGCGGAAGAGGCCGGCCCATGGGTGAGCTACATCGCCCGCTCCAGCTTCCTGTTGCAGCAGGGGCGCTTCTATGCGGACCTGCTCTATTTCTACGGCGAAGACTCCAACCTGACGGCGATCTTCACCGACAAGGCGCCGAACGTTCCGGCCGGCTACGGGTTCGACTACATCAACGCCGACGCCCTGATCCACGAGCTTGGCGTCGCCGACGGCCGCATCACGACCAAGGGCGGCATGAGCTACCGCGTCCTCGGCCTCGATCCGTACAGCCGGCACATGTCGCTCCCCGTGCTCCGGGCAATCCACAGGCTCGTGGAGGACGGGGGCGTCGTCGCCGGGCCCAAGCCGGCGGACGATCCCAGCCTTGCCGACGACCAGGCGGAGTTCAGCAGGCTCTGCGACGCGCTGTTTGGCGACGGCACCGGGGTGCACAGGGTGGGCAAGGGAACCGTGTACGCAGGCCGGGACCTGACGGACGTCTTCAGCGCACTCGGGGTGGCCCCGGACTTCGACTACACGAGGCCGGAGGCCGACACGCGCCTTCTCTTCGTCCATCGCGGCCTCGCGGACGGCGACCTCTATTTCGTGGACAACCGGCGCGACCGAGACGAGACGGTGGACGCAACTTTCCGCGTGACGGGCAAGGCGCCCGAGCTCTGGCGCGCCGAGACCGGCACGTCGGAGCCCGCGTCCTACGCAATCGCGGACGGCCGCACCACGGTGCCATTGCACCTGGAGCCGTGGGGAACCGTGTTTGTGCTGTTCCGCAAGGCGGCCACGGAGGCCTCGCGCACGCTGCCCAAGGTGTCGGAGACGCAGCTGGCCGTAGTGGACGGGCCATGGGCAGTCAGCTTTCAACCGGGGCGCGGAGCGCCCCCCAGCATAACGCTGGAAAGGCTATCGTCCTGGAGCGACAGCCCGAATGCGGGCGTGAAGTACTTCTCCGGGAGCGGCACCTACACGAAGCCCCTCGACGTCCCGGCCGCATGGTTCCGGAACGGTGCGCATCTGTGGATCGATTTGGGCGACGTCAAGAACCTCGCGGAAGTTGCTGTGAACGGAAAATCCCTAGGCATCGTGTGGCACGCCCCGTACCGCGTCGATGCGACCAACGCCCTGAAGCCCGGATCGAACGAATTGTCGGTCAAGGTGACCAATGCATGGGTCAACCGCCTCATTGGCGACGAGCAGCCAGGCGCGACGAGGTATACCTTCGCCGATATCAAGCCGTACAAGGCGAGCTCCCCGTTGTTGCCTTCGGGATTGCTCGGGCCGGTGCGGATCACATCAGCAGCCGCGCAATGAAGCGACTTCTTGGCGCAGTCTCGCCGGCGGAAGGGTAGGGGGCACATGATTCTTTCAGCCCTATGGGTCGCCCCGCCGATCCGGTTACGTCAATGCCGTAACCTGACGTTACGCTAACTTACGTTACGGATATTGACGTAACGCCAAAAGACGTCATCGTTGTTGGCATGACCGCTTACACCAACCCTTTCTTCTTCGAGTCACCCAGCGACCGTTGGAGCTTTACTGACCGCGAGGCCCTCACCAAACAACTCCGGCAGCTGATGGCCGAACGTGGGCGCAGGATGCTCGTTTTCGGGCGGCGCCGGATGGGCAAGACCTCGCTGATCAAGAATGCGGCCGAGAGGGCCAAGGCCACGTTCGTCTACTGCGACATTTCAACTGCGGCCAACATGAACGAGGTGGCTCACAAGCTTATGGACGAGGCGCCCAAGGAGGAGGGAGGGGGGCTCGCCAAGGCGCTCAAGATTGCCGCCAAGTACCTGAAGAGCGTCGGCATATCCGCCAGCAAGATAACAATCTCAGGTGAGCTGCGCCCGGACGCGGGCAGCAAGACATTGGAGGGCGTACTGAACGTGCTGAACGAGCGCGCGGCGGCAAGAGATGAGGTCTGGACGGTCTGCCTGGACGAGTTCCAGGAGATCCGGGCCCTCGGGGGGCCGCGCGTTGACTGGCAGCTGCGCGGCATCATGCAGTTACACCGGCATCTCAACTACATCTTTACCGGCTCCGACCACCGGATCGTCGGATGGATGACTGAGCCGACGGCCCCTTTCTTCAAACAGGTGCAGCAGATGGAAGTGGGCCCGATCGCAGGCGATCATATGGCCCGCTGGATCGAGAAAAGGGCCAAGATAGGGGGCCTGGCGGCCTTCCCCTACGGTGAGCAGATTGTGGCCCTCGCCGGTCCCTGCACAGGGGACATCGTGCGCTTGTCGAAGGCCGCATTCAGCCTCGCGGTGGGAAAGGCGCAAAAGCAGATCATCCCGACGGCATTTGACTCCATAGCGTTGGCCGAACTGCACTCCGAGTTCCTCAACCACTGGCGGGGGCTCTCCACCAACCAGCGCGGGGTCCTGCGTGCGATCGCAGACGGAAAGCCGCCCACTTCCTCGGATACCCTGCGCGAGTACGGGTTCCGGGCGGCATCCACGGCATCCACGGCGGCGGAGGCTCTGATTGAGCGACAGTTTCTGGCCCGCAGCGATCAGCGGATAATCTTCGACAACCCGTTCTTCCGCCGCTGGGTTGAATTCAACGGCAAGCCGCAGTGAGGTGGGGTGACACGGCGCCAAGGTCGAGACGTGGCTCGACGCCTTTACCGCCGTGCTCTCATCTCAAATGGGGAAACAGGCGCCCGATGCTGCGAATTTGGACCAGATGGCGGCGGCACATCATGCCCGCCGCCATAAGGCCAGCCGCTCGCGCAATGCGCTCAAGTTCGTCGATTCGGGCAGAAGCGGCGGAAAGTCCGCGAGCAGCCGATCCAGATCTGGAAGAGCGCCCCACGCGGTCACTTTGAATACTTCCACCGGCCTTTTTGAAGCAATACCCAATCCGCGATTCTGGCGCTCATGCCGCAGACGCAACGTATCGCCCCACTCAG
>Ga0181530_10000611_pt1 | contig 45985 bp, 47 predicted proteins | sample PEATcosm2014_Bin_42_FD_119769 | JGI IMG/M metagenome (GOLD analysis project Ga0181530, IMG submission 119769) | Peatland microbial communities from MTU Mesocosm Facility, Houghton, MI, USA - PEATcosm2014_Bin10_60_metaG | ecosystem: Environmental > Terrestrial > Soil > Wetlands > Peat | place...
ATTATCCTCTCGAACAACGGCTACCGGGTGGTGAACCTGGGCATCAAGCAGCCGGCGGACACCATCATCCAGGCCGCCGGCGAGCACCGCGCCGATGCCATCGGCCTGAGCGGCCTTCTGGTGAAGTCCACGGTGGAGATGAAGTACGTCATCCAGGACTTGGAGCGGCAGGGGCTGAAATTTCCCGTCATCTGCGGCGGGGCGGCGCTCACGCGCAAGTACGTGGAAGACGATCTGCGCCGCGAGTATTCCTCGGCCGTGTTCTATGCCGATGACGCCTTCGCCGGCCTCCACCTGATGAAGGACCTGTGCTCCGCCGAGGGGCAGCGCGAAGAGCGCCTTGCCGAAGGGCGCACAGTGAAGGAGTTCGTGAAGAAAGCTGCGGCCGCTGGCTCGGACCAGGGCGAAGCCCTTGCGACGCGCTCCACCGCCGTCGCCGAGATGGTCGAGATCCCGGAGCCGCCGTTCTACGGCGTGCGCGTGAAGAAGGACTTCGACCTGCGCGAGGTCTTCAGCTACATCAACGAGACAGCGCTGTTCAAGAACCAGTGGCAGCTCAAGACTGCATCGCAGTCGGACTATGCGCGGCTGGTCGAGGAAAAATACCGGCCGGTCCTGCGCGAGCTGGAAGATGAGGTGATCCGCCTGGGCTGGTTCCAGCCGCAGGTTGTCTATGGTTGGTTCCCCTGCCAGGGCGAGGGCAACGACGTCGTAATCTTCGATCCGGACGGTTTGGCTTCGGGAGGGCACGGCTTTAGCCGTGCCGGTACAGCCGACAAAATCTCCGGGGCTTTAGCCCCAGAGGGAAACCCGCGCGAGATCCAACGCTTCACCTTCCCACGCCAAAGAGAAGGCCGGAAACTCTGCATTTCCGACTTCTTCGCGCCCCGCGACTCCGGCCGCCTGGACGTGATTGGCATCTCGGTGGTCACCATCGGCGAGCGCGCCTCGCACGAAACCGCGCGCTTGTTCGAATCCGGCGAGTACACGAAGTATCTCTACCTGCACGGCCTGAGCGTGGAGTCGGCCGAAGCGCTGGCCGAGCTGCTGCACAAGCAGATGCGCGCCGAGCTGGGCATCGGCGGCGACGACGCCCCGCGCATCAGCGACCTCTTCCACCAGAAGTACCGCGGCTCGCGCTACTCGTTCGGCTATCCCGCGTGTCCCAACCTGGAAGATCAGACGAAGATCTTCGCGCTGCTCCATCCCGAGGAGGCGATCGGCGTGCGCCTGACCACGGGCTTCCTGCTTGAGCCCGAGCAGAGCACCTCGGCCATCGTGGTGCACCATCCCGATGCCAAGTACTTCGTCGCTTAGGTTCGTAAGATCCCTCGCTGCGCTCCCTCGGACATCACGCTCTCGTTAAGTTAGAAGCTGTCATTCTTCCGCCGACCGAAGAGAGGCGGGAGAATCTGGCGAAACCACCTGCGCAACCGGTTCAGGTGGTGTAGGTGTTCTCGCCAGATCCTCCGCTCGCCTTCGGCTCGCGAAGGATGACAGCATTGGTTGGGGCTAGCAGTGTGCGCCACCCGCGCGCGCGGCTAAGGCTTCTAGCCTGCCCAGGGCGAGCGGAGCGAGTCGAAGGCCGCGGAATACGCGGTCACTTCTTGAACAATCGCTCGAACGCCTTGCGCGCGTCTTCCGGGCGGCTGACTCCGGCCGAAGTGGTCTCGCGCTCCACCCGCACGCGCATCGCGAAGAAGGTGCACTGGTTGGCGGCGTCTTTGCGCGCGATGCGCTCGGGGATGGGCTGCTGGCACTCGTAGCGCGCGGAGGTATCGAAGTGCGTGCACTGTTTGCAGGAATGCAGTGACCCTCCGCACTGACCGCACAGGCCCGAGGATTCGTCCAGGGGCTGGATCAGTGCCCCGCACAGAGCGCAGCGGGTGGTGGTGCGCGTCGCCGGCATCTGGATAGCACGAGGTTCGTCTTTGGGGCGCTTGGGCATCATGATACCCAGATCGGGTCATCGGGTGATCGGGTCATCGGATCATTTAGGCCAAGAGCTTAAGAGCTAATAACTAGGAGCTGTATTTCTGGCGGAGAGGGAGGGATTCGAACCCCCGATACCCTTACGGGTATGCCGCATTTCGAGTGCGGTGGTATCAACCACTCACCCACCTCTCCGCGTGATGCGGGCCTGTGAGTGGCCGTTTCGATTCTAACTGAAGCTGTACAAGAATCGGAAACCACACCGGCCAGAGCCACCGCCGCTACTTTCGCGCGACTTCCTGGAGATATGACTTAGCCGTGCGCAGTTCGGGCCGTGGCGACACGGGATCGCTCACCGCGACCAGCGCCCTGTAATACTGGCGCGCTTTCTCTCGCTGGCCCGCCATCTGCGCGGCCCGGGCAGCACCGTACAGAGCGTTGAACCGGTTGGGAGATCGCTGCAGGGTACTTTCGAAGGCGGCCAGCGCCTCCGCCGGCTTGTCGAGCGTGAGCAGTGATTCTCCCAGCAGCTCGCGCGCGGGTACGACCGGGCCGGGGGTGACGGAATGCTTCTCTGAGGCATCTTCCATGTCTGCGGCCGAGCGCAACAGCTCCAGCGCCTCGTCCTTCTTGCCTTGGGCGAAGGCCAGAATTCCGGCGGCCTCGCGGCGCTGGATCTCCACCTGCCCCGCCCAGTAAGTTTCCTGCAGCTCGGTCAGTGCGTTGCGGGCAGCTTCAAGGTTCTGGATTGCCTGGCGCGCGCTCTCCAGATCGCCGGTGTGCGCGCTGCCCAGTGCTCGCGCGAAATAAGTGGTCGCCTCCGCCCACGAGAGTTTGCCGCCGGGGGAGTTGGCAGGGACTTCGAGCTTTGCCGCCTCAGCCCAACGCCGTCTTTCGATGGCATAGCGCGCCGGCATGGCTGCCGTTGCGTATACGCCCGCAAAGTAACTCGGCAGGCCGGTCTTGTTGGCCGTCATCTGGTCGAGCACTTTTTTTGCTTGTTCGTCCTGGCCCATTTGGAGATACGCATACTCCAGGTAATCGCTGGCGTGCAATTGCTCTCCCGCCATTCCAACTTTCTCCGCTGCACGGGCAGAGGCGATGTTGGAGTCGACGGACTCCTGCCACAGCCCCAGCCGGGTGAAGATGTGCGACGGCATATGCAGGGCGTGCGGCGCATCGGGAGCGATCTTGGCATAGGCGCGCGCTGCCGGTAGCGCCTTCTCAGCGAGCGGAGGATAGTCGTAGGCGTGGATGACGTAATGCGGCGCGCCCGGGTGGTGCGGTTCTGCGGCGAAGACTTTCTCCGCGATTTCGCCGGCTTTCCTCTGCCGTGCAAGAGTCTTGTCCACCGGTGATGCTGCCGCCGAGCCCAGCAGGGCGAGGGAGTATAAGGCGGCGGCCTCGCGATCCTCCGGATAGCGGATGTACACGCGCTCCATAGCGGTCTCATACGCCAACACCCGCGTGCGATGGTCCAGTTTCTCGGAGTCTTTGTAAAAAGCCTCGATCGCTGCCACGTAATCGCGCTCCCGCTCCGTCTTTGGCGACAGAGCCTTGGCTCTCTCGGCCGCCTCCGCACCCTTCTTCAGGATGGCGGCATCTGGGCCACGCGCGTCCCATATGGGATGAAAATAGCTCATGGCGACGCCCCAGTAGGTCATGGCGCAGCCGGGATCGCTCTTGCCGACGTCGTTGAACGTCCGCTCCGCTTCCTCGTACCAGAACGAGTGCAGCATGGCCACGCCGCGCTGAAACTGTTTGTGAACCGCCGGAGCACATGAGATGGGGAAGGAAACGCTTCCCAGTTTCTCCGGATCGCCGGCTGGGTGTTGATGCTCCTCATCGGCAACGGCAGGCGCCGCCAGCAAGCAGCTCAGTACGAGAAGGGAAAAGGCGTGTGAGAGGACACGCATATCACACCCCCATGTGAATCATCCCACGCTACTACCGCCGGCCACGTGCGTCAACGCTTGCGCCGTCTCCGGGGGACGCCAGCGCCAATTGCCAATTGCTATTTCTTCAGCCTCTCCAGCACCGCGCCTACGATCAGCGGCAGCCCCACGGTTGCATCCACAAATACCTCGGCGAATTTTCCACCTTCTTCCGGCGGGACGAACTTCCCCCACGAAACCGCCTCGGTGTAAGGACTCCCCGACAGCCCACCCCAATAGACCGGCTCGGGGCAGATGCGCACGCCGTAGTGATAGCGCTTGAGCGGCACGTCTTCTCCAGCGCGCCGGTTGCGCAGCTCGATGTAGGGGCCGAACTGCTGCGCCCAATTGCGCGGCACGCCGCCGCCGATGGTGAAGATGCCCAGCCGCTTCTGCGCCAGCAGCGTCTCGGCGAAATACTCAAGGTCGTCGAAGGGATCGTAGCGCAGGCGCGGCTGGCCCTCGCGGGTGCGGATGCGGTTGGTGAGCGCAAAGTCCAGTCCCAGCTCGGAATCCGTGAACGCGGGCACGAACACCGGAACCTTTTTCTTGCAGGCCGATTTCAGGATGCCGCGCCCCTCCGCATGCTTCCCCAGGTATTCACCGATGGCCCGGTTCAGCTTCCAGGAGCAGACGATCTCTTTCGGGTCCCACTGCTTCAGGACGTCGAAGACCACGGTCTCGACGTCATCCAGGTTGCGCTCGGGCTCGAGCGTGTCGTACACGCGGTTATAGCCGGCCTCGTACAGCTCGACGTCAGTCATCGACGGGTTGTAGCGGAAGTGCGAGCGCCCGGTGGCTTCCACCAGCCCGTGTGCCATAAGCGCGCCGGTGGAGACGATGGCATTGACCACGCCGCGGTCGATCAGCTCGGTGACGATCAACCCCTGCTTGGCGACGGTCATGGCCCCGGCCAGCGTCATCACCACGAAGCAGTCGCGGTCGCGGGCCATGGCTTCGAGCACGTCCGCAGCCTCGCCCACCTGGCGGCCGGTGAACGCGGTGTCACCCATGGCCCGCACCAGGGCGTCGACCGTCCTGGCCTGGTTCAGGTCCAGTGGGTGGATGGGTACCAGTTTGTCTTCGACGGGGTCGTGCAACTTGCGGTCGCTTCCCACGCCTTCATGCTTGCCGTGTTTCAAGTGTCGTCCTCGCGGAGAGTGAAGTTGAAAGCTACCGTGTCGAGCCACAATCGTCAACCGCAACGAGCCGCACATCACCCGATGTCCCGATCTCCCGATGACCCGATGGCTGGTAATATGCACTCGTGCCTGAGAAGTTCAAAGTCGGATTGGTCCAGATGGCGTGCGGCCCTGATCCTGAGAAGAACGTCGGCCACGCCATCGACATGATGCGCAATGCCGCTGCGCGCGGCGCGCAGGTGATTTGCCTGCCGGAATTGTTCCGCACGCAGTACTTCTGCCAGCGCGAGGACGCGGCACTCTTCGACCTGGCCGAGTCCGTGCCCGGGCCCACGACCGAGCGCCTGGCGGAAGTCGCGCGCGCGGCCAAGGCCGTCGTCATTGCGTCCATCTTCGAGCGGCGTGCGCCCGGCATCTATCACAACACCGCGGTGGTGCTCGATGCCGACGGCTCGATCAAGGGCATCTACCGCAAGATGCACATCCCCGACGATCCGCTCTACTATGAGAAGTTCTACTTCACGCCCGGTGACCTCGGCTTCCGCGCTTTCGACACCGAGTTCGGCAAGATCGGCACGCTGGTGTGCTGGGACCAGTGGTATCCCGAGGGCGCGCGTCTGACGGCGCTGGCGGGCGCGCAGGTTCTGTTTTATCCCACCGCCATCGGCTGGCACCCGGCGGAGAAGCAGGAATTCGGCGCCGCGCAGCATGACGCCTGGCGTACCGTCCAGCGCGGACACGCCATAGCCAACGGCGTTTATGTGGCAGTGGTCAACCGCGTCGGACACGAGAACGGCAATGTGAATGGCAACGCCGCGCCCGGCGCGGGCTTGGAGTTCTGGGGCGGATCGTTCCTCGCCGATCCCTTTGGCGCGGTGATCGCCGAAGCTGCCAGCGACCGCGAAGAGATCTTGATCGGCGAGGTGGACCTGCAGCGCCTCGAAGAGGTACGCCGTCACTGGCCCTTCCTGCGCGACCGCCGCGTGGACAGCTATGCCGGGATCACGGCGCGCTTCCTTGATTAGGAGCGCCTCACAACCAAGATTGTCATCCCGAGCGAGGGCTTCAGCCCGAGTCGAGGGACCTTGCGTTTATCTTGGTTTTCCAAACCACAAGGTCCCTCGACTTGCACTCGGGATGACAATCTTTGGGAGATTAAGCTAGAAACCCGCACCCCCTTCAAAGCTCGCGTCACCTCATTTATCCTGTCCCCACTCGTGAAAACCTCTTCCTCAACTCCTGCCGCCCTCGGCTACCGCATGCCCGCCGAGTGGGAACCCCACGCCGCCACCTGGCTCGCCTGGCCGCACAACCGCAGCGACTGGCCGGGGAAATTCCCCGCTATCCCCTGGGTATATGCCGAGATCGTCCGGCACCTGGCGCGGGTGGAGCGTGTGGCCATCATCGTGAAAGACGCTGCGGCGCGCAGAGGCGCGCTCAAGACCCTGACTGATTCCGGTGTGAACACCAAGGCTCTGGACTTCCACCTCTGGCTGACCAACCGCGGCTGGACCCGCGACTGCGGTCCTATCTTCGTGGTTTCGGAATCGCGAGAGCCGGTGGCGATCATCGGCTTTCGCTTCAACGCCTGGGCTAAGTATCGCGACTGGCAGAAGGACGCGACCATCGCCGGCAAAGTGGCACGCCGGCTGCGCGTGCCGGAGTGGCGCGCGACGGCGAGCGTCGACGGCCGCCCGCAGCGCGTGGTGCTCGAAGGCGGCAGCATCGATGTGAACGGGTGCGGCGCGATGCTAACGACGGAAGAGTGTCAGCTCAGCGCGACCCAGCAGCGCAATCCCGGGCTGGGGCGGACGGAACTGGAACAGGTGTTCGCCGACTATCTAGGCGTACGACGTGTGATCTGGCTGGGGCGCGGCATTGCCGGCGATGACACTCACGGCCACGTGGACGACATCGCGCGCTTCGTCGCGCCGGATACGGTGGTGGCCTGCGTCGAGCCCGATCCCAGCGATCCCAACCACGAGCCGCTCCAGGAGAACCTCGGCCGCCTGCGCGCATCCCGCGATCAGGACGGAGCGCCGCTGCGCGTGGTCGAGCTGCCCATGCCCGCGCCCGTGATTTTCCGCGGACAGCGCCTGCCCGCCAGCTACGCCAACTTCTCCATCGCCAACCGGCTGGTCCTGGTTCCAACATTCAACGATCCCAACGACCGCCGCGCGCTGGAAATCCTGGCTGGCCTCTTCTCGGGCCGTGAGGTCGTCGGAATTCACTGCGGCGACCTCGTCTGGGGCTTGGGCACGCTGCACTGCATGACGCAACAACAGCCGGCCGCGCCCTGAAGTAGCGCCGCCGTCTCGGCGGCTGTCTCGCGGGCGTCTCGCCCGCGCCTCGGGCCGGCGGGACGCCGGCGCTACCTGCGCCTTCCCGCGTCCCGCATCGTTCCCCGCCGATTGGTCCGGAATATGGACCTTTCCAATTTCCCTTGACACCGCCGCACTCGCTGCGTAGATTTTCGCCTGCTCTCTTCCCCCGAGGGCGGCTTCCGGCACCCAATCTCACGATCGCAGCAGCCTCTTGCGGGCTGCCAGTGCTATTCCCTCGTCCAACCAGTTCACTGTGGAGGAAAGTCTCAATGAGTACAAGAAGTGCGCTAATTCTGGGAATCCTGCTCGCCCTGCTCCTGTGCGCGTTTCCGCGTCCGGCGGCCGCAGGCTGCCCGGAAGTGCTGGCATTCCTGGCCGACAAGGCCGTGGGCGTTAGCTGTTTCCACACCGACGACCTGCGGACCAACAATGTCGTAGCCACCCCCGCGACCATCGATCCCATCACGCCCGCTGACGACTTCTTCACCAGCAGCACGGGTGTGCAGCAACCCTTTACGACCTTCGCCGACGGCACTCCACTGCCGGGAACGACGGTCCTTGGTTCAGCCTTCGCCTTTACGCCCACCACGGACCGCGGCGTAATCTCCAACGGCCCCACCCCCACGCCAGCGGCGGTGCCCGGCATCCAATTGGACGGCTGGTTCGCGCATGATCCGACACACGAGGCCCGCTTCCTCCTGCGCTTCCCCGACGGCTGGAACGGCAAACTGGTGGTGGCCGGCGCCAGCGGCACGCGCAGCGAGTTCAACGGCGATCTCGCCTGGAGCGACTACGTTCTGTCCAAGGGATATGCCTACGCCTCGCAGAACAAGGGTGTGCTCAACTTCTTCGCGGTGTCGCTGGCGTCGGTGGCCCAGCCGGCGACCGATCCTCTTGCTTGCCGGCTGAACCCCAGTTCGCCGGTGTGGGTCCACTTCTACGACAACGATCCGCAGAAACCATTCACCCAGTGGACGCAGTACATGGTTCTTACCACTGTCCTGGCCAAAGAGGCGGTCAGGGCGAATTACCATCACCACCCGCACCGCACCTACGCCGTCGGCGTTTCCAATGGCGGTTACCAAGTGCGCCGTGCGATGGAGGACGCTCCCGAGCTGTTCGACGGCGGCGTGGACTGGGAAGGCACCTTCATCGATCCGCGCGGGCCCAACATCCTGATCGATCTACCGCCCGCCATCAAGAATTTCCCCGACTACGTGGCGTCGGGCTTCGATCCCAACAGCCAGGCGGCGCAGAATATCATGGCTACCGGGTATCCCCCGGACATCGTCAACACCAGCGTGACCCCGACCGACTCGCTCTGGTTGCATTATTCCAACAGCTTCTGGGAAGTGACGGCGTGCCAGTGGCAAGAGCGCTTCGATCCTACCTACAACACCTACGGCTCAGGACTGGGGAATTACGACTACCTGTCGCGCATCCACACGGTTCCGGGCGTATTCCGCAGTGTGGACAAGGTGGAAACCACGGGCGACATCGGCAAGCCACTCATCACCGTGGCCGGCACCATGGACGCTCTTCTGCCCATCAAGCGTGGCGCGCGCGCCTATGAAGACCGCGTGCTGGACTCGCGCCGGCACCACCACGACGGTGATGGCAAAGACGATCGCGACGGTGACCACCATGACCGCCGCCATCCAGCGTACCGCCTGTATGAAGTCCAGAACGGGAACCACATCGAGGCCAACGTAAACTTCTTCCCGCAACTGGTTGTCATCCAGCCGCACGCCCAGAAGGCGTTCGACCTGCTGGTGGACTACGTCGAGCACGATGAGAAGCTGCCGGCCAGCCAGTGCATCCCCAAGGGCGGCGCGATCTCGCAGAGTCCCACCGAACCGGGCCACTGCGCGAACCTGTTCGTGCCGTAGCAAGATAGCAGCCACAGAGGCACGGAGGCACAGAGATAAACAATTCTCCGTGCCTCTTCTTATTTTTGTACTGATCTTTGCCGGATATTTTTGGAACGGCTGGTGTTCGTCAGGACAAATCACCGGATGACCCGATCACCCGATGACCCGATGCTCCTACTTCTTGTACACCGTCGGCTTGGGTCCCAGCTCCAGGGTCTGGCGGTCCCAGATCATGCCCTCGCGGGTGTAGTTGGCCAGCTCAAAGTCCTGGGTCAGCTCCAGGCAATCGGTGGGACAGGCGTCCTCGCACAGCCCGCAGAACATGCAGCGGCTGAGGTCGTAGGTGAAGTTGGTGAGTTCCTTGCGGCGGGTGTTGGGATTGCGCTCGCTGGTGACCACGATCAGGTGCTCGGGACAGGCCAGCGCGCACAGGTCACAGGCGATGCACAGGGTCTCGTTGGTGTCCGGGTTCACGTTCAGCCGGGGCGCGCCGCGATAGCGCTCCGCCACCTGCGGCCGCTGCATGGGATACTGCTCGGTATAGATCTCCCGCGGGTCCTGGTAGCGGAAGGTGAGCGCCAGGCCCTGCAGCAGGTCCACCAGAAAGATCTTGCGCAGCACGAGACTCAGCCGGGAGTTTGCCATACCGCTACATTCTACCTCGGGGCGCGGGTGCTCGACTACAATGCCGGCGCGGGAAACCATGGTCTCCGACGAACGGTGGATGGAAGAAGCCTTGCGCGAAGCGCAGCGCGCCGCGGCAGCCGGCGAAGTGCCGGTCGGCGCGGTGGTGGTGTGCGGGGAGAGGATCGTGGGACGCGGCGGCAACCGCAACCTGGCGGACAACGACCCCACCGCTCACGCCGAAATTGTGGCCCTGCGTGAAGCGGCACGTGCCGTCGGCAATCATCGCCTGCCGGATTGCGAGATGGTGGTGACCATCGAGCCCTGTGCCATGTGCGCCGGAGCGTTGATCCACGCGCGACTGCGCCGGCTGGTCTTCGGCGCGGATGATCCCAAGGCGGGCGCTGTCCGCTCCGTGCTGCAGGTGCTGAACCACCCGCGGCTCAACCACCAGATGGAGGTCACCTCCGGGGTGCTGGCTGCCCGCTGCGGTGAGTTGGTGCAGTCGTTCTTCGCGGAAAGGCGAAAAGCGTAGTTATGCGGGAGGTCTCTACCGAGCCACCGCCGCTCCTACCAGCGACTGGAACACCTTGAATCCGTCGCTTGAGCCGAGCAGCGCCTCGCTGGCCCGCTCCGGATGCGGCATCAGGCCCAGCACGTTGCGTCCCGGGCTCGAGATGCCGGCGATATCGTCCAGCGATCCATTGGGGTTCTCCACATAGCGGAAGACGATGCGCTCTTGGCGCCGCAGCTCCGCCAGGGTAGGCTCATCGCAGAAGTAGTTGCCTTCCATGTGCCCGATGGGGATGGTCAGGACTTCGCCCTTCTGGCAGGCGTTGGTAAAGGGCGTGTCGGTGGTCTCGACCCGCACCCGGACCGGCTTCGAGATGTACTTTAGCCCGACGTTACGCATGAGCACACCCGGCAGCAGACCGGCTTCGCAGAGGATCTGGAAGCCATTGCAGATGCCCAGCACCAGACCGCCGCCGGCGGCGAAGCGCGTCACAGACTCCATCACCGGGGAGAACCTGGCGATGGCCCCGGTGCGCAGGTAGTCGCCATAGGCGAACCCGCCGGGCACGATGATGACATCGCAGTTTTCGAGATCGTGCGACTCGTGCCACAGGAAGGTTACCGGCTCATTGAGCACCGCTTGCACGGTGTAGTAAGCGTCGTGGTCGCAATTGGACCCGGGAAAGATGATCACGCCGAATTTCATGGTTTCCGCGCCTCAGCGTGAGTCTAGCACGAGAGAAATTGAGTCATTGAGCCATTGAGCCATTGTGTCATTGAAAAGCAAATCAATGATCCGATGGCTCAGTGACCCAATGACTCAATGGTTCAATGGCTCAATCCGACTTGTCTCCCGGCGCTCCCGGAGCCTGCGGTCCATCGCGTGGGGGGCCCTCGCCGCGCCGCGGCCCGCGGAAGTGCTCGTCATGCCCGCCCGGACCCATGCTGTCATGCATGTGCCTCTCGCCGCGCCGGTGCTGGATGGTCTTCAGCTTCTTCCACTGCTCTACCGAGAGCACGTGCCGGATGGCCAGCATCATCATAGTGTTGGTCTTTTCCAGCTTGCCGCGCGCTGCCACCACCGCATCCACCTGCGAGCCCACCTGCTGTTCGCTGGGCTGATCGGCTTCGAGCAGCGGTTCCAGCTTGGTTTCCTGCCGCTCCACGTCGGCGCGCAGGTCGATCAGCTTGAGCCTGTAGTCGAGGAAGGTCTGCCCGATCTGCTTGACCTGCGCATCGCTGAGCTGCAGCTCTTTCACCACCTCCGAATTCTTCCACCATGCCCCGAACGGTCCGTGGTGCGGACCCATGCCCATGCCGTGGGGCCCAGGACCGCCCGGGCCCATGCCCATAGGTCCGGGACCTTGGGCCACGGCGGCTGCGGTTATGAAGGTTATCAAAGCCAAAAGCCGGGAAACCATTCTGATACGTTTCATCTAGTTCTCCTTTGCTTGTTTGCCTTGCTCGGAAGCCGAGGTCACTTCCTCCACCAGCACCGCGGCGGGCGCGAGCGGCGCCGGCGCTTCACGCTGCAGCGAAGCCTGGATGTCCTCGAGCAGAGCATCGTCATCGGGATCAGCCTGCGCGGCCCGGACGGTGGGCACGGCCGGCGCGGTTCGCGCCATCTCCGTCTTGGGCGTGACGCCGCGCTGGATCAGTCCGGCGGCAACAAGGATCAGTGCGAAGATAGCCGCCGCCCCCCAGCGCGCCGACTCCGCTCGCGGCGCCAGCCGTTCGCGGATGCGCGCCTGCTGCCGCGCCCAGAAATACGCCGGCCTGTCGGCCTGCGACTCCAGGTCTTGCCGCAGCTTGCCGCCCAGGTCTTTCCATGCGGCGAATTCCGCGGCACAGGGCTGGCAGTCCGCCACTCGCTCCTCCGCGGCTTTGCCCGCCAGGGCGTCGGCAATCTCAGCTTCGTTCAGTCGATGTACCAAGTCCATACAGCTTCCTCATTCGTTTTCGCACCGTGCCCACAGCGCGGAACAGGTGCGCCTTCACCGTGCCGGTTTCCATATCCAGCGCGAGTGCGATCTGCTCCAGCGGGAGCTCTTCCGCGAAGCGCAACAGGAAGACCTCGCGCTGGCGCGCCGGCAATTCGTCCACAATCTCCCAGACCCGGCCCAACTCCTGGCGCGCCATCAGCGAGCGCTCGGGCGAGGCGCCCAGGTCCGCCGCCGATGCCAGCGCGGCTTCCGTCTCTTCCGCGGGCGCCGCGAACAGCCGCCGCCAGAAGCCGGCGCGCCGGTTGCGGCCCTGGTCGCGCGCCAGGTTGATGGCGATGCTGATGAGCCACGTGCTGACGCTGGATTCGCCACGAAAGCTGGCCCGCTTCTGGTAGGCGCGCACGAAACAGTCCTGCGTCAGGTTGTCGGCCAGGTCGGGATCGCGCACCAATCCCAGCAGTACGCGATAGATCCGCTGCTGGTGCTGGCGCACCAATAAATCGAAATCGAGAGGCGTACTCTCCGCCGCCGCCCGTCCGAGGGTCGCCATTTCCAGCGTGTTCTCCATCTGCGCCGCTGTTGAGTGAGACGGACTGCCGCGGGCAAGGTTTACTCTGCCAATTGATCCATTGATTCATTGATCCATTGATTCATTGAAGCCCTTTCATCCCGAATGACTTCCGCCGCGAGGGATCTTGGTTTTCAACGGCTCAATGATTCAATGAATCAATGGCTCAATCGCCCGCTGGCCTGCTAGATGTATGGTAATCCAGTGAACCATCCCGGCTGAAGCTCGGTCGCGGCGCGATTCCGCCATGCTATAATCCGCAATTGCCTTCATAGTTTTTTGCGTTATCCGGCCGCTTCCGAGGCCGCCAAAACGACTTCCGTTCTGAGGTTTTCCTATGTCTGGCCATTCCAAGTGGGCCACCATCAAGCACAAGAAGGGCGCGCTGGACGCCAAGCGAGGCAAGATCTTTACCCGCCTGATCAGGGAAATCGCCATGGCCGCCAAGAGCGGCGGTGATCCCGACAAGAACCCGCGCCTGCGCACCGCCATTGCCGCCGCCAAGGCGGAGAACATGCCCGCCGACAACATCAAGCGCGCCATCCAGCGCGGCACCGGCGAGCTGCCCGGCGCCACCTATGAAGAATTCCAGCTCGAAGGCTACGGACCGGGCGGAGTGGCGGTGCTGGTCGAGCTCTCCACCGACAACCGCAACCGCACCGTCAGCGAGATCCGCCACGCCTTCGGCAAGCACGGGGGCAACCTGGGCGAGGCCGGCTCGGTGGCCTGGATGTTCCACAAAAAAGGCTCCATCATCGTGCCCAAGGCCGCGGCGAAAGAAGATGACCTGACGGGCGTGGTGCTGGAGAGCGGCGGGGAAGACCTGCGCGACGACGGCGAGAACTGGGAGATCATCACCGATCCTCACGGCTACGATGCCGTGCTCGAAGCGGTGAAGAAGGCCAAGTACCCGGTCGCCACCTCGGAAGTCGCCATGCTGCCCCAGAACTACATCAAGCTCGAAGGGCAGCAGGTCGCGCAGATGATCCGCCTGATGGAAGCCCTGGAAGATCAGGACGACGTGCAGCACGTCTACTCCAACTTCGACGTCGATCTGAAGCAACTGGAGGAAGTCGCCGGCTAGGAGCTTTCACGCTTCAAGTTCTGTGCAGCCGCCTGCGGGCGGCTTTTCTTTTTGGCCGCATGGGTGGTGGCAGAGACGCAGCAGGGCTGCGTCTCTCCACGCCTGGGGGCAGGGAAGCGGATCGCTAGTTGAAGTAGGCCGCGTTCTTCTCGATAAATTCCTTCTTATCTTCCGGCAGGTCGTCAGCGGGGTGGAGGGAGTCGGAGGTGCACACCGGCACGCAGGCTCCGCAATCAATGCACTCCCCCGGGTTGACGAACATCTGGGTCGCGGCCTCGAACTGGGGCTCGTCCTTCTTGGGATGAATGCAATCCACCGGACAGACGTCCACGCAGAGCGCGTCCTTGATGCAGGAATCGGTAATCACGTAGGCCATCGGTATCTCCTCGAAAAAATATCGGCAACCTGAGAGTACGGAGCGCGGGGTCCGTCGGGCAGTGATTTACGTCACGTCGAAGTGTGCGCGCATCACGAAGATTTTTCCGCACCAAAGTAATCATGGGGCAGGGAAGCTGGGCCAGTTGGGTCAGTGTCCGAATGCCGATACGGAACGTCCGAAGGTACAAGCTGCAAATATTTGCACATGGACTGGTGAGATCATTTTCAACTCCCTGGGAACCCGGCACTTAGCATGGTCGGAAGATTGCGTTTCCAGCAGTGCTGTCCCCCCATCCCCCCAGCGCAACCGGACTTGAAGGAGCGACCATGGGACGTTACCGGAGTAACTGGGCGATGATCTTGGGGCTGGTGCTGGGGATGGCGTCGGGGGCGGCGCGGGCGCAACAGACACTGGTATTGAGCGCCTCCATGTCCACGGCCGAACCGATGATTTCTGCACCGGAGCCCATCGTTTCCTCGGCGCCCCAGCCGCTGGTGAGTTCCAGCCGCAGCGGCCTCCGCATCGCGCCCCCGGTGGCGGGCGAACAACGCATCGCCGATCGGCAATACTGGACCCTGGTCGCCTTCACCGCGGGCAGCGCGATAATGGACGGCGAGACTACCATCCGCGGCCTGCAGACCCCGGGACGGCGGGAAATGAATCCGCTGCTGGGATCGCATCCCGACCGCGCCCGTTTCTATACCACCGTGGGCGCCACCGATGCCGCGCTCAGCTACCTGGCCTATCGCCTGAAGCGCGGTGGCCACGACAAGCTCTGGAAGCTGCCCCTGCTGGGCGCCGGCACCGTGCATCTGGGCGGAGCCATCAACAATCTGGCTTTCTAGAAACTTCTCTCCAACCCAGTGCTCCGAATGCAGAGACGCAGCCGTTGCGTCTCTGCCATTTTTTTTGGCGGACGCGAGAACCAGGAAACCTTGGGGTGGCGCGATGAGGCATAATGCGCGACACGGACGAGGAGGTGTTTGATGGGAATAGGAAAAATCGCCTGCACCGTGGCGCTGATAGGCTTGCTGGCGCAGCTCAGCCCGGCACAGCAGAAGAGTGCCAAGCCGCGAAGCGGCAAAGTGAGGACGTACTACGTCGCCGCCGACGAGGTGGAGTGGGATTATGCGCCGAACGGGATCGATCACATGACGGGCAAGCCGTTCGCCGGCTACGCAAAAATCCATACCGAGCGCGGGCCGCATCGCATCGGCACTAAGTATCTCAAGGCTTGTTACCGGGAATATACCGACGAGAGCTTCCAGAAGCTGAAGCCGCGCCGGCCGGAAGACGAATACCTGGGTATAGTGGGGCCGGTCCTGCACGCGGAGGTCGGGGACACCATCAAAGTGGTCTTCAAGAACGACGCCACCCACCCCTACAGCATGCATCCGCATGGGGTGGCGTATGAAAAATCATCGGAGGGCACGGCCTACGGCGGAGTGCCGTGGGAGGAGACGGGTGTAGTCGAGCCCGGCAAGACTCATATCTACACCTGGGAGGTCGTCGATCGTGCCGGTCCGCGGCCTGCCGATCCCAGTTCCGTGGTCTGGCTCTACCATTCCCATGTCGAGGAGCCCAAGGACGTCAATGCCGGGCTCATCGGCGCCCTGGTGATCACGCGCCGCGGCATGGCCCGCGCCGATGGCACGCCCAAAGACGTGGATCGCGAATTCGTGGCCCTGTTCATGGCTTACAACGAGAGCCAGAGCTGGTATCTCGACCACAACATCCAGACCTACACCACCGATCCAAAAGGAGTAAAGACTGACGACATCGCGGCGGTGGATGGCGCCGGCCACTACTTCCTTACCGGCAGCGGCTTCGGCGATACCACCATCAAGTGGTCGATCAACGGCTACATCTACGGCGACGGGCCCATGATGACCATGAAGCGTGGCCAGCACGTGCGCTGGTACGTGGTAACTCTCGGCGACGGGTTCAACTTCCATACTCCGCACTGGCACGGCAACGTGGTCACCACCGGCGGTGAGACCACCGACGTGGTTTCCATTGCGCCGGCGCAGATGATCACCGCCGACATGGTGCCGGACAAGATCGGCACGTGGATGTTCCACTGCCACGTGAGCGATCACATGGCGGCGGGCATGACCACCCATTACGAAGTCCTGCCCTGAACCGGCTGAAGGCCGGTGCTTTTCCAGGGTATATAATTTTCATCTACCCAGATTGAATTTTTCGCATATAATGAGCCACCCTCCCAGAGAAAGGCCGCATGTCCTCTGCCGCTCTTGCTGCTGACCTCGCTCCCGGCCGCCATATCGTCATCCTCACCACCGAAGAGAGCGTGCTGCCGGATATCGAGCAGTTCTTTCTCCCCAGCTACCAAAGCATTCTGCTGAATTCGGCCGAAGCGCTGGTGCCGCTGATGAAGCAGGTCCCGCTGGATGGCATCGTGCTCGACCTCGATACCGCCGCCGGCACCACCAGCCACGGCCTGGAACTGCTGGCCGAGATCCGCCGGTTGAGCTCCGACGTGGTACTCATCGCGCTCACCCGTTCGCGCAGCCGCAACATACGCCTGAAGGCCGGCGAACTGGGCGCCGACGAGTTCTTCGTGGCCCCGGTGGATGCGCAGGAACTCAAGATCGTCCTCGACCGGGCGCTGGAAAAGCGCATGATCGAGATCGAGAACCGCCGCCTGCGCGAGGAGGTCGCGCAGAAGTACTCCTTCTGCGACCTGATCGGCTCCAGCGAGGCCATGCAACGGGTCTACGAGGCCATCCAGCGGGTGGCGCAGAGCAGCAGCACCGTGATGCTCTGCGGCGAAAGCGGCACCGGCAAGGAACTGGCCGCCCGGGCCATCGTGGCGGTGGGGCCGCGAGCCGAGAAGCCGTTCATCAGCGTCAACTGCGCCGCTCTGCCGGAGAACCTGATCGAGACCGAGCTGTTCGGCCACGAGAAGGGCGCCTTCACTGACGCCCACGAGGCCCGCGCCGGGCGCATCGAACAGGCGGACAAGGGCACACTCTTCCTGGACGAGATCGGTACCCTGCCCCTGAACCTGCAGGCCAAGCTGCTGCGGGTGCTCGAAGACCGGGCGGTGCAGCGCATCGGCGGCAAGACGACCAAGAAGATCGACTTCCGCCTGATCACCGCCACCAACGACGATCTGGAAGAGCTGGTGCGCGCCGGCCGCTTCCGCGAAGACCTTTACTACCGCATCCACGTGATCCCCATCCTGCTGCCGCCCTTGCGCGAGCGGCCGGGGGACATCCCGCTGTTGGTGGAGCATTTCGTGCGCGTGTACTGCGCCGCCGACCAGGTACCGCTGAAGAGCGTCGATCCGGAAGCAATCGACGTCCTGGAGGGATACGCCTGGCCGGGCAACGTCCGTGAGCTGGAAAACCTGGTGCAGCGGATGGTGCTGATGACCTCGGACCCAGCCATTACCGTCAAGCACTTGCCCTCGCAACTTCTCTACACCAGCACAACTCAGCAAGAGGCCTTGTTGATCCCGGAGAAGGGCATCGACTTCGACCAGGAGATGGCTAAGATCGAAGCCGCTTACCTGCAGGCGGCGCTGCGGCGCACCGAGGGCAATAAAGCGGCGGCGGCAAAGTTGTTGCATATGGACAAACAAAAAATGCACTATCTCTGTCGCAAGTACCGCATCGGCAGAGATTAAAAATTAATCCCCTGGGAGATTAAGTTTTTATGTATTTCGAACCCTTGCCTCCGGCGGCGTGCGCAGGCGAGGAGGCAAATCTTGCCAACCCGCTGCAATCAAAGGCATTCGCTGACCCTGCCCGGCCGGTCGGCGGTTTGGCATGCCCGTTGCAGTGACGCATCATGAGCGCTACGGGCACGCAATCTGAAGCGGATCAGCACCGGCGCTGAGAGATTTCCAAAGGAGAGAGAATATGGCAATCGAGAAGAAATCTTTGATCAAGAGCCGGGTAGCTACCAAGAAAGCCATCATCGCCAGCCAGAGCGGCGTGACCCCGAGCAAGGGCGTCGGCTTGAGCAAGGGCGTCGGCTTGAACAAGGGCGTCGGCTTGAACAAGGGCGTCGGCCTGAACAAGGGCGTCGGCCTGAACAAGGGCGTCGGCCTGAACAAGGGCGTCGGCTTGAACAAGGGCGTCGGCCTCGAGTAGCAAAGCCTGACAGGACCTTTTCGTCCGACCGAAATTTGCAGACGTTAGGCGGTTGTAGTGCACGTCACTACAGCCGCTTTGTTTTTACCAGAACTTCCGGCCTAGAAACTCTCGGAACTGACGCCAAAAGAACCCCAGCAAGCTGAAGTGTCGCATCATGATCTTGGCCGTGCCGGTCATGCCGTCAGACATCGACCCGTCATTAGCCACAATGAGGGTGACTGTGTAGTACGGAGGTGGGCGAATTCCTTTGTACGCTTCCGCAGCCATCAAGCCAGCCGCAATCTGGGAGTCGGTAGCGGCGAGGCTCGCCACGCGGGCGGGCCGGGAGCGCCAAAAGCCCGTCACCTGCACCCTCACTTCCTGGCCCGGATGCAAGTCGCGGATCTGCGATTGGGGGACATAGAGACGCGCTCGCAGGAGCGACAGATCGGCGACTTCCGCTACTTCTTTCCCCGCCGGCAAATAGGAACCAAGCAGATCATGCACACGGGAAGAGACCACGCGTCCAGCGATGGGACTGCGGATTTCCAGAGCCGCCGTTTGTTCCTGCAGAGTGCGGAGCCGCTCCGCCCCTTGCCGCTTCAGTTGCTCGGCGGCGGCATAGTCTTCGTATCGCAACTGGGCCTGCGTTGCCCGTGCCGCTTCCACTTGGTAATCTGCCAGAGCCTTGGCAGCATCCCCTTCCAGCTTCAGGTTTCGCAAGTAGGCGACCGGTTCTCCCGCCCGCACAGATTGGCCTTCTTCGACCAGCACCCGCTGCACCCTGCCCGGCGCAGCCGCCCGGATGACGGCTCGCTGGTCGGCCTCCAGCAGCAAACGGGCATCCACGGTTTCCCGCCAGATGGGAAGCAGCAAGAACACCAGCGCCACAATCCCCAGCACGCTTCTGCGCCTTGGTGTCAGCCAAGCACGCACTTTTTCTTGTTTGTCCAGATACACGGTATCCATGAATGTCACCAGAGTGCGAATGCGCGAGCGAAAGATGAAATACGCCAGAGCAAAAGCCGGAACGAATGCCCACTCGGGGGTGAATCGTCTCAGCACGTTATAGGCGAAGCGCACCACCAGCAGCAGCAGCATGTAACTGTAGGCACCCGAAGCCAGAGCGTAAATGACGTAAATGACGCGCCGCCGCGGCGGTACCCACTCCACCTCCACGGGCAGCTTCCACACCTGCTTCTTGACCCACGATGAAACGAACGCCGTGGACTTTTCCTTGAGATCGGCGATGCCGATCAGCTCGGTGAAAAAGTAGTAGCCATCGAGCTTGATCAGCGGATTCATGTTCACCAGCACTACGGCCACTCCGGTGATGAGCATGAATTTGTAAGCTAGATCGTGGACGAAGGTGGCGGGCGCCGTGCCCCACCACACCACCGTGGCCAGGGCGCATGCAATCATCTCCACCCAGATGCCGGAGATGATGGTGACCAGCCGCTGCCAGTGGTCGGCGAAAACCCAGGCTTCGGTCACGTCCACGAAAAACGCTGGCGTAAGGAAGATCAGGTGGAAGCCCATTTGGTGCACCTGTCCGCCGTAGTGCTTGCAGGTAATGCCATGAGAGGTTTCGTGCAGACCTGCCATGATAAAGAAGAGAATCCAGAACTCGGCCAGGTCCGACAGGCCCTTTGTAGAGAAGGTGTAGTAGCGGAGGGTGTCGGCACCGATTTCCCCCCAACGGTCTATAAACACGTAGACCATGAAAGCGAACAAGGCCAGCGTCACCAGGGTGAACCAGCGGCTGTAAACGAACTTCAGCCTGAGGTACGCCCGGTCCAGATAAGCATCCGGGTCCCAGTGGCCGACTATGATCCGCGATACGTCGCCGAACTTGAAGCGCTTGCGGGTGTACTGCCCGCGCTTTTCCGCAAGCTTCTGACTGAGTGCGATGTTACGTTCCTGCGGAGTCTTGTACCAGAATCCGGTGCTCTCCAGCGTCTCGGCAAATTGTTTCACGTCCGGCTCACCGAGGACGGTGCCGCTTTGCGCGGTGTAAAGATCGGCGATCTGCTGATAGGAGCGCTCGCCGTCAAAAAGCTGGGTCAGCGCCCATTGTTCCGGGGTGAAACGGTAGAGGTCGGTAGTACCTCGCAGGTTGGCGACCACCACCGGTACACCGCCCTCCACGTGCTCGCGCGCCAGAAGCCGGGGATCCAGTTTGGGAAATCCCTTCCGCCGGACCTGTGGAAGCTCGGGAAGAGCAGCGTTGAGGGCTTCAGCAAGATTCATCGTGGGGTTTGCAGGCGGATGTTGGCAGTCATACCCGGGTGCAGATCTCCCGATCCTCCCGGCAGCTCAGCCAGCACCTCGATGGTGCCGCTGGCGGGATCCACCACCGGGCTCACCTCGATCACCCGCGCCACGTAGGAACGGCCGGAGCCGTAGGACGCGCTGACCGCCAGCTCCTGCCCCTTCTTCACCTTACCCACGAACTGCTCGGGCAAAGTGAACTTGACGCGCAAAGGCGCTTCCGCGGTTACCCAGAACAGGCGATCGCCAAGCGCCACTTTTTGCCCAGCCCGGACATAGCGCCGGGCCACCAACCCCTCGAACGGCGCGCGGATCCTGGTCTTTTCCAATTCCAGCTCCAGCGAACGCTGGGTGGCATGGGCATTGGCCAGTAACTCCTGGACACGTTTTACGTCCCACTGGTCCGATTCCGCTTTGTAGCGAGCATGATCGAGCTGCTCCTTGGTGATCAGTTGCGCCTCCCACATCTTCTGCGCCCGCTGGTAGTCGGAATCGAGGACCCTGGCTTCGGATTCCCAGTTCTTGAGGTCGGCCTCGGTGGAGCGGGTCTTAGCGCGGGCCGCTTCCAGATCGGCGGAAATCTGCCGGTCATCGAGCTGCGCCAGCAACTGTCCTTTTCTGGCGCGCATGCCGGGTTCGGCCATGACCTTTTCCACCAACCCTTCCCGCTGCGCCGCCACGTCCACCTGGTTCTCCACCACCAGAGGTCCGGAAGCGACAAAGAAATCCGGGGCCGGTGGCGGCGGGGTTGCGGCCGACGCACTCGGAAGGGCCACCCCGGACGCCGGAGTCGGCTTGGTGTCGCTGCAACCCATTATGGAAAGCGCCAGAGCTGCCAGCAACGTTGCCGCTAACCCCCGCTTCATAGCTATCCCACCTCCTCGATTACCAGCCAAACCAGGACCAGAGCTTCGAGTAGAACCACATGGCGGGGCCGCGGAACAGCACGTAACCCGCCGCATGCCAGCCCACCGAGACCTTGCCCCGTCCTTGCATGCCGCCGCGAATCTCACCCTCGGGGTTGGGCACCCCCACCCGCGCAAAGAACACCCGTTCATCTCCCTCCACGCCGCTCTTGGGGCTGACCACCTCCACCGCACCTCGGAAGGTACGGTTGGGGTAGCCGTCCAACTTCAGCGACGCGCGATCGCCGGAGCGCAGCAGCGGCATCTCGGATCCCACTACGCTGATGTCCACCATGGCTTTTGAGACATCGACCACCTCCGCAAAGCTGTCCCCGGGCTCCAGATGCTTCCCGACAAGGTTCTCGACATACGGGGTGGAGACGACTCCGCTCATGGGGCTGCGCAGGTGCGTTTTCTCCAGGCGTTCGCGGGCGCGCCGCACCTCCGCCGCCCAGTAATCCACCTGCGCCCGTTGCACGCCGGCCTCGGCGCCGTCGTTGGAGGCCAGCGCACGGTTCATCTGGGCGATGGCAGTTTGGTACCTGGCCTCGGCCGCGGCCAGGGCGGCGCGGTAATCCCAATCCGCCAGGTCCGCCAGAATGGCGCCCTCCTTCACCGCTGCGCCTTCCCGCGCATACACCTTCTGCACCACGCCTTCAACTTCCGGTTGCACCTGCGCCCGCAAACCGGGCGCCACCGTGGCCTCGCCCGAGACCCGCATGGGAATCGGGCAGAAGATCAGGAAGATCGCCGCGGCTGCTGCCAAGGCCACCAACGCCCGCCGGCGGTGCTTTTCCATCGCCAGAAAGCGGCGCTTTCTCTCCAGCACCGGCTCCAGTAACCCGATGAACGGCACTTCCCGGTACATCGAGGCGTTGCGCAGCGCCACCGTGGCCTGGCCGGCCAGCACCTTGATCATCTCCACATGAGCTTCGCTCAGGAAATCAGGATCGGAGCTCTCCAGCGACAGCACGCCCAGTCGGCCAGTATCGTCGGCCAGGGGCAGGGAATACCAGGCACGCATCCCCGACTCCCGAAAATACTCCAGGAACTTGCCGCGGCTTTCCTCCCGCGGTGCTTCGATCTCTCCATCCTTTTCGCGCACATGGAGGCTCTCAGAAAACATCGATCCCCAGCGCAGCATTTCATCCAAGCGCCGGATTTCCGGGTCGCTGGGATTGATCTCGGTGTGCCCCGAGACGGCGCGCAGGCGCAGCTTTCCATGCTGCTCCAGCAGGATGGCAGCGCGCTCATACGGGATCGCCGCCTGCGGAGTGTTGACCACCGCTTGCAGCACCCGGTCCAGATCCAGCGTGGAGGTGATTTCCTGGCTCACGCTGACCAGCGTCTCCAGGATCTCCACCTTGCGCTCCGCCAGTAGCAGGCTGGCATTGTGCAGGGCGCTGGAGGCGGTCACATTGACGGTGGTCAGGAAGAACAGATCGTCTTCGTCGAAGGGGGTGCCGTCGAGCTTGTTGATACACTCCACCAGGCCGACTTCCGCGCCCTCGTGCATCAGCGGCGCCGCCATAAGCGAAAAGATGGCGCCTTCCTCGATGCCCGCAGTGCGTTTCTGCAGGCGCTCGTCAGCCCCGACGTTGATGATCACGGGCTCGCCGATGTCGGCGAGGTCTCCGGTCAGGCCTTCGCCGCCGTGCTGCACCGTCTGCAGTTCGACGGTCGGGTCAATGCCGGCGCGGCTCATCAGCCGCACCGCTTCACCGTCCACCATCCACAGATTCACCGCCTGCACCTTGAGCAGCTCCTGGTACTTGCTGGCGATGAGGGGGAGCAGGTTGTCCATCTCCAGGGTGGAATTGAAGGTGCGCTCCAGGTCGTAGAGCTGGGTCAGGCGGGTGATCGATTCCAGGCTGGTATTACGCTCCGACTCGTAAGCGGTGCCGGCGGCAAGACCCAGCCCGCCCAGCCGGGCCAGTTCCACCAGCGGCGGCAAACTGGACTCCTGGATAGGCGCGTCAAAACTGAGCACTTCGATGGCGCCTACCAGTTCGTCTCCAGCCAGCATGGGCAGCCCCACCAGCGAGGCAATCGTCCGCCGCACGTTCAAGTGGCCGTACTGCTCGCGCCGCAGCCGGGCGCCGGAGAACACGACCGCCTCCTGTTTCTCACCCAGCGCTCCCAGGGTGCCGGAATCGAAGGCGATCGCTGCCTGTTCGAAGGCCACCTCGCCGGCCGTGGCTTTGGGCGCCCAGACTGGGTCCCCGCTGCGGTCGAGCACATACACAACCACGCCGCTGCCTGGCGCCAGCTCCGCCACCTGCTGCGCGATCAGCCGCGCCCGCGGCACGACTTCGCTCGACGACAGCAGCGCCATGGCCAGTTCGGTGAAGGAGGTCGCAAAACCCGGCACCTGACTCGCCATCTACCAGAAGCTCCTTTAGGAGAGGGTGACAGCCGTGCGTTGAGGGGAAAATTACAGCACTTGCAAAAAAACTGGGCTTCTCTTAACTTGTGCGCGAACTGTAACAAAGCCCATAGGCCGTGTCAACGCGGTCCAGCAGGTGCGATAATCGGGTGGGCACGCCGGTGCGCGGAGGAAAGGCTTGGATATCAACGTTCGCAAGCAGGGGCAGGCACAGGTCATCCGGCTGCGCGGGGACCTCAAGATCGGAGAGCCGGTGGACAGCTTCCGGCAAGCCATGGAGGAGTTGTTCGAGGCCGGCGATTACGGCCTGGTGGTCAACATCGCCGAGGTCCCCATGATCGATTCCAGCGGCATTGGCCTGCTGGTCCGCGCCCTCACCACTTCCAAGTCGCGGGGCGGCAGCCTCAAGCTGGTCAGTCCCTCCAAGCTGGCCCTGCAGACGCTGAAGATCGTGGGCCTGGTCAACCTGTTCGAGATCTTCAATGACGAAGGGCAAGCGGTCCAGTCGTTCGGCTAGCCGACGGCAGCGCCAGTCCGCCCGCTCCGCCTCCCGGGTGCCCGCTCGCCCGCTCATCACCACTGTCATCTTCGACCTCGACGATACCCTCTACGATTGCTTCGGGCAGCGGGTGGGCGCCGCCCATCTCTGCGCCGCCGAAGCCATGGCCTCTGCCGGTCTGCCCGCCTCAGCGGAGGAGATCTTCCAAGTGCGCATGCAGGCTTTTGCGAACGACCCGCAACTGACGCGCATCGACGAGCACGTGTGCAAGCACTTCGCCGTACCGCCCGCGGCGCGCGACAAGCTGGTGCGCGCCGCCCGCCTTGCCTTCTTCACCCTGCCCGTGGCCCAACTGACGCTCTTCCCCGGCACGCTTCCCGTGCTGCGCGGCCTGAAAGAGCGCGGGGTGAGGATCTTCGTGGTCAGCTTCGGCGATCCCGACACCCAGCGCGCCAAGGTGGCTGCGCTCGGCCTCGATCGCGAACCGTCCATCGACCACGTGTTCTACGCCGACACCAGCCACGTCATGACCAAGGAAGCCTTCTTCCGCTCCATCCTGCGCAACGCCGAGAGCGATCCCCGGCGCGCGCTGGTGGTCGGTGATCGTCCCTCCAGCGAAATCAGGGCAGGGAAGGCTTTGGGCATGCACACCGTCCGCCTGCGGGGCGGGGAATTCGCCCGCCTTCGCCCACAAGGCCCCGACGAGCAGGCCGATTTCGAGATCAGCAAGATCGACGCGGTGTTGAAGCTGCCATTCCAATTCGGCAAAACTTGATTGTCATCCTGAGCGCTGTCCCGTAGGGACGAGCGTGAGGACCTGCTCTTGACCTGCCGTGAGAGCAGGGCGTAAGCCCTGCGGTGCCTGGGGCGTCCTTCTTCGCACTGCGTTATACTTGGCTCAGGATGGCAAACCAGAAGACCTTTTATCTGGAGACCTTCGGCTGCCAGATGAACGTTCACGACTCGGAAAAGGTCGTGGACACGCTCATCGCGCAGGGATACCGCCAGGTCGAGAGCGTCGAGGAAGCCGGCCTTGTCCTCTATAACACCTGCTCCATCCGCGACAAAGCGGAGCAGAAGGTCTTCCACCGCCTGGCCGATTTTCGCAAGCTCGAGCGCCAGGGGAAGAAGTTCGGGGTGCTGGGCTGCGTGGCGCAGCAGGAAGGCGAGAAGATCTTCCAGCGCGCGCCGCACGTCTCGCTGGTGTGCGGTTCGGCGTCGTATCGCAACCTGCCGGAGATGCTGGTGCAACTGGAAGCAGGGAAGCGCGCCACCGGTCTCGACGACCGCCAGACCACCGAAACCTTCGAGACCGAGTTCACCGCCCGCAGCAATCCGCACCGCGGCTACATCACCATCACCGAGGGCTGCGACAAGTTCTGCGCCTTCTGCGTGGTTCCCTACACGCGCGGGCGCGAGCGCAGCCGCACCTCGGACGCCATCCTCGCCGAGGCCCGCCAGATGGCCGCCTCCGGCTACACCGAGGTCCAGCTTCTCGGCCAGAACGTCAACTCGTACCACGATCCACTCAGGAAGAAGACATTCTCCGAGCTGCTGGCGGCGGTGGGGGAACTCGCGGGCCTCAAGCGCGTGCGCTTTACCACTTCGCATCCCATCGACTTCACCCGCGACATCGTCGATGCCATCGACGCCATGCCCGCGCTCTGCAACCACGTCCACCTGCCGGTGCAGAGCGGCTCGACGCGCGTGCTCGATGCCATGCATCGCGAATACACCCGCGAGGAATACCTGCAACGCATCGGCTGGATCAAGGCGGCGCGGCGCGAGATCTCTATCACTACGGACATCATCGTCGGCTTCCCGGGCGAGACCGAGACCGAGTTCGAAGAGACGCTCAGCCTGCTCGAGGCGGTTGGCTACGACGGCACCTTTGCCTTCAAGTACTCGCCGCGGCCCCATACTCCCGCGCAGACCATGGCGGACAGCATCCCGGAAGAGGAGAAATCGCGCCGCCTCGCGGTTCTCCAGGAGCATCAAAAGGAGATACAGAAGCGCCTGAGCGCACGGCATTTAGGACAGACACTTGAAGTGATGGTTGAGGCCAAGAATCCGGCTCGCGGACAGCTCATCGGCCGCACTTCGCAGAACAAAACGCTGAACTTCACCACCGCCGCCGGTAACACCATTCCGGAGCCGGGTAGTTACGTTCGAGTGCACGTGAGCGCAAGCTTTCCTAACAGTTTGCTGGGCCAAATGGTAGGCTAGGCCGCACAGGGGAGGGACCATGCCGGAAGTCGAGATGAAGATTCGAGGGCTGATGATGGACCCAGTCACCAACATGCCCATCGTCATCCTGAAAGACGTGAACGGCGATTCGGTCCTGCCCATCTGGGTCGGCATCTACGAGGCCAACGCTATCGCCCTGGAGATCGAAAAGGTCTCGACCCCGCGGCCCATGACCCACGACCTGATCAAGAACCTGCTCACCGGCCTCGATACGCGCGTGCACAAAGTGGTGGTCAACGAGCTGCGCGAAGATACCTTCTACGCCGTCATCTGGCTGGAGCGCGAAGGGCACATCATCAGCGTGGATTCGCGCCCTTCGGACGCCCTCGCCATCGCCCTGCGCCTGGATTGCCCCATCTTCGTCGAGGACGAGGTGCTGAAGACCTCCAAGCAGGCCAGCGCCGTCTCCGATCGCGTCAGCAGCGACGAGTTGCGCAAATGGCTGGAAGGGCTGAATGACGAGGATTTGGGGCGCTATAAGATGTGAGCTGATCGGGTGATCGGGACATCGGGTGATCTGAAAGCGATCTTCAATGACCGATGACCCGATCTCCCGATAACCCGATTCCATGGATTCCGCCCAGCAGCTCCAACGTCTCTACCAGTCCGGCTTCGACATCCAGACCTTCGACCGCTTTCCGCGCGCCGTGGGCGTCGTGCGCGACAACTGCATCGCGCTGCTCGAAGCCACGCCCGAAGGATTGAAGATAGTCGCCACACCCGGCTGGCGCATGGGCGAATCCATCGGGGTGCTGGTCGAGCAGGACGGACGGCAGGTGTTTCAGCACAAATCAGAGACGGTCGAAGCAACGCCCGAGCGGTTGGAGATGCTGCGGAGGTTCAGGGAAGACCTGGAGAACCTCTTGGCGGCGCCAGCCTGAAATCCACCACGGAGACACAGAGACACAGGCCCGGTGTTTACGAGGTCGGCGGCTTTGTTGACATAATATCTGTTATCGGACATTGCTGCTGCCGGTGCCACCCCCTTCCGTTCTCGACAATCCTCACTTGGATCCAAGCAGCACTGCTCTAGCATGCACTCCCCGAATTGTATCGACAGCGTTCACGATATCGTCCCATTGCAAGTCTCGATCGCCCTCCACATACACCACCCATTCTGACCGCACTTTGAGCTCCTCCGTCAGTGCGCTTCCCAAGTCTTTCCACGCGACCGGCTTCGAATTCACGTAAACCCGCGGCGGAGACTGGCGTGTGCTTTCGATGCGGACGATGACGGGCGGGCTGAAAATCGGACTCTTGCCCGGCTGGTTCCGCCCTCCAAGGAACACCCAAAGACCCTTCGAGATCGGTCGGTTTAACTGAAACACCATGAGGAGGACCATCATCACGATCCCCACGACCAGTGCGCATACCAGCCCGAATTGTGGCAGGCCCGAGATAGGTTTGCCAGGAGGAAACCGTAACGGCCATGTGGAATAATCACGGCCGGGCTGCTCGAAAATTACGGCTCTTTGCCCTTCTGTGCGCCGCCTCCAGATATCTACGAGATTAAGGGCCAAGAGACCCAAGCCGGCGAGAACCATTAACAACGAGAGGCACCACAGGGCGTCCTGCAAGTCGCTATACAAGCCCGGACCTGTCCCGACGACAACTTGTGGGTGAGCCGCGTCCAGACAACTGGCATCCGATAGCACCTCGATCTCAAGCCGGTAGTAGCCTTTCCTGTTGGCCTCAAAAATCCCGGCAAACCAGTAATGCAGGGCGTCGAATTCTTCGATTACCCGGCCCTCTCGCGACACCGTGAAGTGCGCCTTAAGCACCGACTCAGGTCCATACATCGGGCACTCCGGGTGGGAGTAGGTAAACGGGTAATCGACGGCGACCTCGACCCAGTATTGGTCCCGGAAGTTGACATAGAAGGGTTTGCTTCTGATGTGGCCCCGTCGCAGTGAGATGGGCATGGTTAACGGTGTAAAGATGCGTGTCGCCAGCCAATGGTGATAAGCGGCAGACAAAATGATGCCAACGATAATGAGAGCAAGGGCGATACACGCTCTGACGGACGCCCGCGTGGCCATACACTAAGTTAGACACCGAGTGTGGAAGATAAGCCAAATGACCAAGGTCACGGCTGCGTCATTGCAGCTAGGTCGTCCGCCGACCAGCACCACCTTGGGATGAAACAGCGTCCCCGCCACCCTGCTCGCGATGCAGACTAGCTGCGTCTGCCCGGCGAAGACCTTCACCAGCGGCAGCACGGGACATCTCCGGCAGGTTGATCGACATGCACGTTGCGGATGCGGGCATGCATCCCGCAAACAAGGCAGCAACTCCGGTAACTGACCCGGGGCACTAGTAGGTCGTATTTACTTGTAACCTACTATATGTTATAATGACTTACATGAAAGCAGAACATACTACCATGAGTACCAAGGGCCAAGTGATCATACCTGCCGACTTACGCGAGGATATGAAGCTGACACCGGGGACGAAGTTCTCCATCCAGCGGGAAGGATTCTCCTTGGTTTTGCGGCCCATCACCGAGGAGTTCATCGACAGCCTGTGTGGTTCCACCAAGGGTCTCGGCGCCCTTCGCGAAGAGATGCACCGAGATGATGAAGAGCGATGACTGCCTGGGTGCTGGATGCCAGCGCCATTCTTCGCTATACCGACAAAGAACCTGGATATAAGCGGGTTCGCGAGCTGTTCAAACAGGCTGCCAAGGGCGAGGCCGAACTGCTGCTGAGCGCCGTGAACTGGGGCGAGATTGTGGGCGCCCTCTACAAACGGGTGGGCATGATGCGGGCGCGAACCATTGCTGGCAGCTTGGCGGTGCTGCCTATCGCGATCGTGCCGGTTGATACCGCTCACGCCGAGGCCGCCGCTATCTTCAAGTGTGACTTTAAGGTTCCCTATGCCGATGCTTTTGCCGGAGCGCTCACGCTGGCCCATACATCTCCCCAGCGACGGGCCACGCTGGTGACGGCCGACTTTGACTTCAAGGCTGTCCCCGCCGGGACTATCAAGATCGAGTTCCTTCCCCCAAAGGCTGTCGTATAAGGATTACTTCCGATCTCCCGACAACAGCACCACCTTGGGGTGGAACAGCGTTCCCGCCACCCTGCTGGCGATGCACACCAGCTCGGCCTGCCCTGCGAACACCTTCACCAGCGGTGCGCGGGACATCTCCGGCAGATTGACGGCCATGCCGTTGCGGATGCGGGCCAGGCTCTCTTCCGGCGCGCTGACCGAGGGAAACTTCGGCAAAATCCGCCGCGGATGCACGAACAGGCTCTCGACGTCCTCGGCCTGCTCGAGCTCATCGAGCGTGTGTGCCTCTTCCAGGCCGAACTCACCCACCCGGGTCCGGCGCAACGTAGCCAGGTGAGCGCCGACGCTCAGGAGCTGTCCCAGGTCGTGCGCCACCGACCTCAGATAAGTCCCTGAAGCCACGCGCGCCCGGAACGCGGCCCTGTCGCCGTCGAGACTGAGAATCTCGAATTCCCGGATCTCCACCTGGATGGGATTGAGTTCGACTTCTTTCTTCTTGCGCGCCAGCTTGTAGGCCGGGACGCCCGCGATCTTCTTGGCGGAGAACGGCGGCGGCGTCTGCTGGATGCTGCCTCGGAAGCGCGCCGCGGCGGCCCGCACCTGGTCCAGCGTCAGCCCGACCGGCTGCGGCGGCCCGGTGGGCTCGCCTTCGGCGTCGTAGGTGTCGGTCGCGAAGCCGAAGCGGATATCGCCTTCGTAGCTTTTTTCCGACGCCAGGTAAAACTGGGCCAGGCGCGTCATGCGCCCCAGCACCAGGGGCAGCACTCCGGTGGCCATGGGATCGAGTGTGCCCAGGTGTCCGACGGCGCGCTCGTTGGCCAGGCGGCGCACCCGCGCCACCACGTCGTGCGAGGTCATGCCCGCGGGTTTATCGACGATCAAAACTCCATTGGCAGCCATCTTCTGCTATCGTGAGGTGTTTCCCTCGATCCGGTCAAGCCGGGGTCCCCAGCAAACCTGGGTTTGGTTTGCCGGGGTGGAAGCGTGATCGTAGGAAGATTCCAGGCGAGCCCGCCGCATGTTTCCTATCCGCGACGATGTACCGCATTACACCACGCCCTGGGTCAACTACTTCCTCATCGCGCTGAACACTCTGGTATTCCTGTTCGAGCTCACGCTGGGCCCGCACCACCTCGATGCCTTCCTGTTCAGCTTCGGCCTGGTGCCCGCCAACCTGACCGCCGGCCTGCACGCCGGCGCTTACGCCGCCGCCCTGCTGCCGGTTCTGACCTCGATGTTCATCCACGCCGGGTGGCTGCACATCATATTCAATATGTGGTGGCTGTGGATCTTCGGGGACAACGTCGAAGATTGGCTCGGCCACTTCCGCTACCTGATCTTCTACCTGCTCAGCGGACTGGGAGCCTCGCTGGTACACATCATGTTCAACCTGGGCTCGAAGGTACCGAGCGTCGGCGCCAGCGGCGCTATCGCCGGGGTGATGGGTGCGTACTTCGTGCTGTTCCCTTCCGCGCGCGTGTTGACATTCATTTTTGTGTTCTTCACCTGGCTGCCGGCGTGGCTGATCCTGGGCTATTGGTTCGTGCTGCAGTTCCTGAGCGGCGCGGCCACCTCGATCGCTGCCGGTAGGCAGGGATCGAGCGGCGGCATCGCCGTCTGGGCGCACGTGGGAGGCTTCCTCACCGGTGTGGCCATGATCAAGCTGTTCCCGCGACGCGCACCCCGATACTCCTCGAGGGCGTGGCAGTAAAAAAACAGTGGTCAGTGGTTGGTGGTCAGTTTGCGGCCCCGAAAGCCGTTCCTGGATACGAAACTTGGACTTGGCCCTGAACTGGCCACTAACCACTAACCACTGGCCCACTGCTTTTCACTTTCCCGCGCTAGCGGCATTGGCACTGCCCTTGGCGTCGAAGCGCGAGCGTAGGCGCTCCCGCAGCTGCGGCGGGGCGGCTTCATTGCAGGACACCAGCAACCACAACTCGCTCTCCGGATCGGAGGCGAGCTTCTCCAGCGTGGCGGCGTCGGCGCGCGGATGGCGCGCGATGTTCTCGCGCACCGCTTCGTAGGGATGCGAGGCCAGCCGCGCCAGCACCTCGGCGGGCGTGTGCGGATGCTCGCTGATGGTGCGCAGTAGCAGCCAGTCGTGGTCGGGCGCGGACTGGGCCAGCCGGGCCAACTGTTCCGCCGTGGCGTCGGCATCGCGCGCCTGCCTGAGTTGCTCGTCAAAATTGTGGTTGATCTGATTGAGCTCGCCGGTGCGGGCGTCGATCATGCGGTGCAAGGCCTCGGTCTCGCGCTCCAGGCCGCGCGCCTGGTGCTGGAAGTTGCGGATGGAAACCAGAACCGCCCGCAGGTGCTGGCGCTCGCCATAGATGATTTGGGTGGTGCGCTGGCCGGGCTTGAAGTCATGGCGGGGCTCGTCGGTACGGCGCATGTTACCCGCATTGTAAAGCAGTTATGACCCGTTGAGACCCAGCATGCTGCGTCTCCACATTACGTGAGTAATGGGTTAGTCAGAGCGCGCCGCCGGTGGGCGCGATCACCAACTCTTCCACCGTGGCCTCTGGCGGCAGGCTGAGGGCGAACACCACCGCCCGCGCGATGGTTTTCGGCGACATCATGCGCTGGCGCGGCGCCGCTGGCCAGAACTGCTTCCAGATGTCGGTGTCGGTCGCGCCGGGGTAAAGTCCGATGACGCGGATTCCCTGCTCGCGCAACTCCTCGCGCAAGGTGTTGGTAAAGCCCGCGGCGCCATGTTTCGAGGCGTTGTACGCCGACATGCCGGGGAAGGCGCTCTTGGCCGAAACGGAGAGATTGTTGACGATGCTCGCGCCACGCTTCATCAGGGGCAGGGCCGTACGCGTCGTGAGGAACATTCCGGTGAGATTGGTCTCGATCACTTCGCGCCAGTCGTCGGGCGAGAGCTCGGCGACCTTGCGGCTGGGGCCCCCGATCCCGGCATTGTTGACCAGCACATCCACGCGGCCAAAGCGCTCGCTCACCGCGGCAAAGAAAGCGCTGACCGAACGCTCGTCGCGGACATCACACGATTGGGCAAAAGCGCGGAGTTTTCGTTGGACTTCGCGGATCTGGCGGGCGTCGCGGAAACGTGCAGCGAGCGCCACACGGCAGCCGGCATCGGCCAGCGCCTGGGCGATGGCCAGTCCGATGCCGCGGCTGGCGCCGGTAACCACGGCGATCTTGCCGCGCAAGGGATCGAAGCTCTTCGATTTTTCGATCACCCGATGACCAGATCTCCCGATCACCCGATCCTCGTCAGCTCCCGTTGATTCCCTTCCCGCGGATCAGCGCCAGGAATTCGTCGCGCGTCTCCTTTTCTTCGCGGAAGGCGCCGAGCATGGACGAGGTGACCGCCGAGGAATGCTGCTTCTCGACCCCACGCATCATCATGCACAGGTGCCGCGCTTCGATCACCACGCCCACGCCCTGCGGCTCGATGGCCCGCTGGATGGTCTCGGCAATCTGCGTGGTCAGCCGCTCCTGCACTTGCAGGCGGCGGGCGAAGATGTCGATCAGCCGCGGCAGCTTGCTCAGTCCGATCACCTTGCCCTTGGGGATGTAGGCCACGTGCACCTTGCCGAAGAACGGCAGCAGATGGTGCTCGCACAGGCTGAACATCTCGATGTCTTTGACGATCACCATCTCGTCGTAGTCCACGTTGAAGAGCGCGCCCTTGAGCAATTTCTGCGGGTCCTCGCGGTAGCCCTTGGTCAGATACTCCAGCGAGCGCTGCATGCGCTCGGGCGTGCGCAGCAGGCCGTCGCGAGCGGGGTCCTCGCCCAGGCGAACGATCAACTCGCGCAACAGCTCCTGGAACGTAGCGCTGGTGAGACTGACCGGTTCCAATTCTTTTTTCATGTGCTCTCCCTCTTGAAAGCTCCTTGGACCGACATCACTGTCATTCTTCCGGCGACCGAAGGGAGGCGGGAGAATCTGTCGATATGGGCCGCACCACCTGCATCGGTGGCGTCAACATTTCCGTCAGATCCTCCGCGCGGCTTTGCCTCGCGAAGGATGACAGCATTGGTTGGTTGGGGCTGGCGGTATCTGCCACACCTTACCTGCCTGCCGGTCAAAGTTGGCCGCATCGGCCCGGCCCGATCTCCGCTTCGCCGCAGTATTCAAACGAGTTCATCATGGTTTCTTCCAAGCGCACCTTCTCGACCGCGGCGGCGCGGAAGCCGCGCGCCAGCACGCTGTAGATCTCCGCGCACAGGTTCTCGGTGGTCGGCACCAGGCGCTCGAAAACCGCGAGGGTGTTGAGATTCTCATGCCCGAAGCGCTCCAGGACTTCGCGCCCCACGAAGTTATCGAGTTCCACCAGATCGCAGACCATGCCGGTGCGCGCATCGACTTGCCCCGCGACCGTAACCTCGAGCGCGTAGTTGTGGCCATGCCCATACGGGTTGTTGCACTTGCCATACACGCGGCGGTTCTCCTCCTCCGACATCTCTGCGCTGTGCAGACGGTGCGACGCGGAAAACAGATAACGGCGGGTGAGGTGCGCCTTCATGGCTCTCCGTAGTAGTCCACGAACAGGTCGGGCGTTTCGTGCACGCGCACGCGGTGCAGCTCGGCCACCTTCAGCTTGGGCTCAAGCCGTTGCCAGATGGCGATGGCCAGGTTCTCGGTGGTGGGGATGCGGTCGCGGAATTCCGGCACTTCCTTGTTGAGGAAGCGGTGGTCCATGGCGTCCAGCACTTCACGGTTGAGGACCTGTTTCAGTTCCGCCAGGTCCATGACGAAGCCCGACCGCGGGTCCACCGGGCCGCGCACCGTGACCTCGAGCGTGTAGTTGTGCCCGTGGCCGTGCGGGTTGTTGCACTTGCCGAAGATGCGCCGGTTTTCCTCCGGCGTGAGCTCCGGGTTGTGATAGTAGTGCGAGGCGGAAAACTCCGCCCGCCGCGTCAGATAGACCATCGTTCTCCTGCGGGACGCGCGCTCGTCCGCCGCTCTTCCTGCGGGCTCAACGCTTCGGTCGAGCCCGGGGTCCCCGGCAAACCCGGTTTTGGTTTGCTGGGGTGGGAGTAATGCCGTCCCTTCCATGTCACGCTCCTGCGCCACTTGTAATAGAGTTTGGAGCGCAGCAAAAGATACGAGAAAATCGGCAGCCCGCAGACGGCCAGCGCGCTGGACGCCGCGCCCGCGTGCGCTTTCAGGATGCGCCGCAGGAAGTTGAGATAAATCAGAGCGACTGCGATCCCTGCCGGCGCGGCCAACCGCACATCGCTTCTGCTCAGCGCGACGAACGCAAGGCCACAAACAATGGCCAGGAATTCGAGTAAGCGTGCGAGCGCCAGCCGTACCGGAGCCTTGAACAACAGCGCCAGATTCTTGGTCCAGCCTTCCACGAGCTGCGCGAAGCTGCGATACATACGGGTGCGCGCCGCGTCGCCGCCGAAGCGGAAGCGGATCCTGCGTCCGGAGCGCTTGACCGCGCCCGCCAGCTCCACATCTTCCAGAAGACGGGTAGCGATGGCCGCGTGCCCGCCAACGGCATCGTAGGCTTCGCGCGTGATCAGCAGATACTGTCCGTTGGCGGCCGCCGCCGGCGAGTTCGGATCACTGACCTCGCTCGGCTTGTACTTCGCCGCCAGCTCGGCGAAGATCACCGGCATCACGGCGCGCTGGGCGAACCCATGCAACTCCTGCGCCGGCGAATAGGAGAGCATCTCCGCGCCGTGACGCCTCGCCTCCGCGAGCGAGCCCGCGAGCGACCCCGGCAGGTGGACGGTATCGGCGTCGGTGAACAGCAGCCACTGCCCGCGCGCCTGCTGCGCTCCGGTGTACACGGCGTTCGACTTTCCGGACCAGCCATCAGGCAGCGGACCGGCTTCGATCAGCTTGATGCCGGCAAACGAGCGCGCGATGTCGGCGGTGCGGTCGGTCGAGCCGTCATCCACAACGATAATCTCGAACGAGACGCCCTGCTGCCCGGCCAGCGACTCGAGACACGCGGCCAGGCAAGCTTCCTCGTTGCGCGCCGGCACGATGACCGACACTTCCGGCCGCGCCCAGTCTGACAGTGGAAGCTGCATACTTACCCTGAAACCTTCTATTATAGGTGCTGATGCGCAGAATCCCGGTCTTGTTTGTTCTGGTCCTTGTTCTGATCCTGGTGCTGGTCGCGGGCTGCAACCGCGGCTCGCATCCAACGCTCGTAGGCAATACGGCGCCCGATTTCACGGTGCAGGATGCCGACCGCAAGGTCACGCTGCACGATCTTCGCGGAAAAGTCGTGGTGCTGAACTTCTGGGCCACGTGGTGTCCGCCCTGCGTCGAGGAGATGCCCTCGCTGGTGAGGTTGCAATCCAACTTGAAGGACCGCGTGGTGGTGCTGGCGGTCAGCGTGGACGAAGACGAGCGCAGCTACCGCACCTTCCTCAAGAAGAACAACGTCGACCTGCTCACCGTGCGCGACCCGCAGCAGAAGTCCAACGAGCTGTATGGGACGTTCAAGTTCCCCGAGACCTACATTATCGACCGCCAGGGCGTGGTGCAGCGCAAGTTCATCGGGCCGGTGGACTGGACAAGGCCGGATGTGGTGGAGTACCTGAACAAGCTCTAAGTCTCAACGCAGAGGACGCAGAGAAAAACAGAGAAAAAGAATGCCGTGTCATTCCGAGCCTCTTTTTCTCTGCGCCCTCTGCGTTGATGTCTTACAACCTCACCGCGCGCAACCTCAGCGAATTCGAGATCACCGACACCGAGCTGAAGCTCATGGCCGCCGCGGCGATGATCGGGCTCAGCAGCAGCCCGAAGAACGGATACAGCACGCCCGCCGCCAGCGGCACTCCTAGCGAGTTGTAGATGAAGGCGAAGAAGAGGTTCTGGCGGATGTTGCGCATCACCGCCTGGCTGAGCCGGCGAGCGCGCACCACGCCGCGCAGGTCGCCCTTGAGTAGCGTGATCCCACCGCTCTCCATGGCGATGTCCGTGCCGGTGCCCATGGCGATGCCGACGTGCGCCTGGGCGAGGGCGGGAGCGTCGTTGATGCCGTCGCCGGCCATGGCCACGATGCGGCCTTCGGCCTGAAGCCGCTTCACGAGTTCTGCTTTCTTATCGGGCAGGACTTCGGCTTCGAACTCATCGATGCCGAGCTTACGCGCGACCGCTTCCGCCGTGGTGCGGCTGTCACCGGTGAGCATGACGATGCGGATGCCCTGCGCGCGCAACTCGCGAATGGCCTCGACGCTCGACGGCTTAATGGGATCCGCGACGCCCACCAGGCCCGCAGGCTTGCTGTCGATCGCAACCAGCATGACCGTCTGGCCTTCGCGGCGGAGTTCCGTGGCTCCCCCCGGCGCAGGGATTCCCAACTCCTCGAACAGTTGCTCATTTCCAACCGCCACTTCCCTGCCCTCAACTTGGCCGACCACGCCGCGGCCGGTGAGCGAGCGGAATTCGGTCGCTTCGACGAGCTGGACGCCGCCCTCGCGCGCGCCGGCAGCGATCGCCGCGGCCAGCGGATGCTCGCTTGCACGCTCCAGCCTCGCGACCAGCCGCAGCAGTTCCTGCTCGTTTAAGCCGGCCAGCGCCACCACCGAGAGCAGGCGCGGCTTCCCTTCTGTCAGCGTGCCGGTCTTGTCCACCACCAGGGTGTCGACTTTCTCCATGGTTTCGAGGGCTTCGGCGTTGCGCACCAGCACGCCGGCGCGCGCGCCGCGTCCCGTCCCGACCATGATGGCCATGGGTGTGGCCAGTCCCAGGGCGCACGGGCAAGCGATGATCAGCACCGCCACCGCGTTCACCAGCGCGTGCGCTAGGCGCGGCTCGGGGCCGACGAGTGCCCACACGACGAACGTCACGACGGCGACCGCCATTACCGCGGGTACGAAATATCCCGAGACTTTGTCGGCCAGGCGCTGGATGGGGGCGCGGCTACGCTGCGCCTCGGCCACCATCTTCACGATCTGCGCCAGCAAGGTTTCGCTGCCCACGCGCTCGGCGCGCATGATCATCGCACCGGTACCGTTGACGGTGGCGCCGATCAGCCGGCTACCCGCCGTCTTCTCCACCGGCACGGACTCGCCGGTGACCATGGATTCGTCCACCGCGCTCGCGCCTTCGAGCACCACGCCGTCCACCGGGATTTTCTCGCCGGGACGCACGCGCAGGCGGTCTCCGGGCCGAACCTGCTCGAGCGGGATATCACGCTCTGCACCGTCGGCTTCGAGACGCCGCGCCAATTTCGGCGCGAGATCAAGCAGCGCGCGGATGGCGGCCCCGGTGCGGCTGCGCGCCCGCAGTTCTAGCACCTGTCCCAGCAGCACCAGCACGGTGATCGCAGCGGCCGCTTCGTAATACACGTCGGGCTTGCCGCCGTGCCCGCGGAACGACGGCGGAAAGATCCCCGGCGCGAGCGTCGCTACCACGCTGTAAGCGAAGGCCACGAAGATGCCGAGGCCGATCAGCGTGAACATGTTCAGGTGGCGGGTGCGCAACGAGTTCCATCCGCGCACGAAGAACGGCCACGCGCCCCACACCACCACCGGCGTTGCCAACGCGAACTGAATCCAAATCGATGTACTCGGCGGGATCCAGCGCTCGAAGAACATGCCAGCCATCGAGATCGCGAGCAGCGGCACGGTCAGCACCAGGCCGATCCAGAAACGGCGGGTCATGCTGTCGAGTTCGGGATCGCGCTCGGGCTCGGGCGTGACCGTACGTGGCTCGAGCGCCATGCCGCAGATCGGACACGCACCCGGCTCCGGGCGCACGATCTCGGGATGCATCGGGCAGGTGTACTCGGTGCGCACCTGCGGAACCAACGGCATCTCGGGTTCGAGCGCCATGCCACAGATGGGGCATGCGCCGGGCTTGGTTTCGCTTACTTCCGGGTCCATGGGACAGATGTAGCGGATTGCGGACGGGGCGGTCTTCGCGGGCGGAGGCGGTCCAGGCGGCGCGGCAGGCGCAGGCTTGATCCCGCCAATCGCGACCATGCCCATGCCGTGCATGCCGGCGGGCTTGTAATCAGGGCTGAGATACTTCGCGGGCTCGGCGCGGAAGCGCTCCGCGCAGCGCGGGTTGCAGAAGTAGTACGACTTGCCGGCGTGCTCCGCCGAGCCGCCGCGCGCTGTCGCGGGATCGACCATCATCCCGCAGACCGGGTCCTTCACCCGGGCCGGATTGTCAGCATGGGTGCTCATCTCCGCGGATCGCCTGGTGATTGGGTAATCGGGTAATCGGGCAATTCGGTCAATTGAAACTCAACTCCGGTCTACGCCGGCCAGCCTTCCAATTACAAATTACCAAATTACCAAATTACTCAATTTCAGGGCTGTATATTAGATGGTTGCTGTGAAGATCGGTTCCGAGGAAAGACCATGACCGCGCTGGACGTCGTCTTCCGCCTGGGCCGCCCGCCGGGCGCGCCCGAGATGCAGGCCATCTACCAGGTGCGCGAGGTGTACGGCATCCGCAAGCTCACCTTCGATGGCGATGGGTTCACGGTGCGCGTCGAGTATGATGCCAGCCGCCTCTGCGAGAGCACGGTGGCTGCCCTGCTTCGCCGCGCCGGCCTCGATGTAGGCGACAAAGTGGCGCTGGTGTGAGCTTTGGGGGGGAGTCAGGCTGGCAGAGCTGCCGCGGTCGGCTCAATGCACGAGGGAGTAGCCGGCCGGGAACTTGGAAGGCTTAAGGTCAGACTGGCAACCAAAGCAAAGGGGGCACTCAAGAAAACCTCTGGCCGAAGTTAATTCTCAAGAGTGCCCCTATTGCGCGCCACTTCGTCTGTCCTGTGCTAAAGCACACACGATACCAGACCACACCCCACTGATAATACGGCAGTTAGCCGGATGGCATTTCGGCGGGTTACGAAGGAATTTCCCTCCGCGGGAAAGATTTACTTTGTTGGTTCGGGGGCGGGTTCGGGGCAGATATCACCGCCTTTGGGCATGCTCAGAACTTGATGTCATACTTCTGCAACAGCTTCTTCATGTCCTCCCGCTTGTCCACGGCGGTTGAGTAGATGGCGTTGTTGTGTTCGCGCTGCTTCCGGTCCATCACAGCGCGCGCGCGCTGGGGACCGATCAGGTCTTCCAGGCCCTGCCACTCCAGCATGATGGCCGCGAGGTGGATGTAGGCGCCGCGCTTGGCGTCGCCCTGCGCAGGGTCGGCCTTCAGCTTGGGCACGAGGCGCTGGAGGTCGGCGATGAGTTGTTGCACCTGGCCGCGATGGCGCTCCATCAGCATCCGTTGGCCCTGCTCGTGGACGTATTGCGCCAGCAGCAGGTCATCGTCGCTCAGGAACCGGCAGTTCATGGTCAGCTCTGGATAGGAGTGTGGCGTGGCGCCCTGCTCGATCATGATGTCGCGGGTAATGGTGTACTTCGCCAGGTTGTAGGTTTTGGCCAGGTGCTCGATGGCCTGCTTGGTTTGCTCCTCGCATCGCGTGCCGCCTTTGGTGTGGAGATCGAGAAGAGGCTCATGACCAGCCGTTGCCGGCGGGCGGCTGGCCAACGCATTCACCGAGGATGCCGATGCTTTTGCGTTCTCTGGTGGAGACGGCGTTGTCGGAGCACCGGTTCGGACGCCGGGCCGCTTGTCGTGGTTCTCTGTTTTGGTTGCCTTCGAGACCGTGGGCGGCGCGACTGGATTAGTGGTTGCGGCCAAGCCAGAGGACGATTGCCCCGCAGAAGATCGTGACTGCCGGAACCGCAAGAACTGGACCCAAAGCACCGCGCCCAAAGCAATGAGCGCGAGGGCAAGCGCGCCGGCGAACCACCAGCGGCGGCGCGAGGGCAACGGTTTGGTAGGGGCAGCGAGGAGAGGCGAAGGTCCGGTGGACGAGCGCATCTTGCTGGGGATTTCTGGGTTGCCCAGCTCAGGGGTGTACAAGTTAAAAAGTTGAATGCGAACGCCGTGCTTCACCTCGGCCTCGCCCAGTTCGTGCAGGGCCCGGCTCCAGGTACTCACCTGTTCCAGCGTGTCGGCGACTGATTTGGAGACCAGGATGTGGCCGGCGTCGCCACAATCCATCACGCGCTGCGCGGTATTGATCCCGCCGCCGGCTACGTTCCGATTGGCGTTGATATCCGAGACCCGGTATACGGGACCGGTGTGAATGCCGATCCTCAATTGAAAGGCCGGCTCGCGGCGCAGGGCGCCGCTCAGCTCGAGCGCGCAGCGGACCGGGCGCTCCGCATCGCCAAAGAAGACCAGGGCCATGCCGTCGCCCGTGGGCAGGACGATGAGTTCGTCGGAGGATTGTGCGTGCGCGAACTCACCCGTGCTCCGCACCAGCTCCTGGAGCCGCTGCAGCGCTTTTTCCTGCTGATCCATGGGAAGGCGCGAGTATCCGACGATATCCATGAACAGCACGTGCGCGATTTCCAGGGTGCGGCCGGAACTGGCCCATTCAACGCTGCCCATGGCGCGGTGAGATTCCGTATCCCGCTTGAGCCGCTTGAGGTCGGTATGCAGGTCCGACGCACTCTGGTAGCGCAGTTCCCTGTTCTTCTCCAGCGCCTTGTTGATGATCCGCCCCAGTTCGGGTGGCAGATCGGGATTGAGCCGGGTGGGTGAAGCGACGGCACGCTCCAAAATCGCATGGAAGATTACCCCGGAAGTATCGCCGCGAAAGGGCAAGGCCCCGGTTGCCATCTCGTAGAGCACGACTCCGAAGGAGAACAGGTCGGTGCGCGCGTCCAGGTCTTTGCCTCTCACCTGCTCGGGCGACATATAGGCGACGGTGCCCAGAGTGCTGCCGGGACTGGTGAGATGTTCTTCGTCCACCCCGGCCGTTGCCGCTGCCGCCGGCCTGCTTGTCGCGGGGGAGAGTTTGGCCAGACCAAAGTCGAGAATCTTGGCGTGGCCGCGCTTGGTGACAAAGATGTTTGCCGGCTTGATGTCGCGGTGAATGATGCCCTGCGCGTGTGCGGCATCCAGTCCGTCGGCGATGTCGCTGGCCAGCGCCAGCAGCGTTTCGGTGTCGATGGGGCGGCCCTGGATGCGATGCTTCAGGGTCTCGCCGTCGAGGAACTCCATGGCGATGAAGGCCTGGCCGTCGGCCTCACCGATATCGTAAATGGTGCAGACATTGGGGTGATTGAGCGCGGAGGCGGCCTGAGCTTCGCGCTGAAACCGGGCCAGAGCCTGCGGGTCTTTGGCGACCTCGTCGGGCAAGAACTTCAAGGCCACAAAACGGCGCAGGCGGGTATCCTCGGCTTTGTACACCATGCCCATGCCGCCGCCGCCCAGCTTTTCCAGGATTCGATAATGCGAGATGGTCTGGCCGATCACCGCGTAGCCCCGCTGCTGATGGGCGCGGATGTTAGTCGGCAATCAGCGGCAAGTCAATCGAGAGGAGCTGTTGGCGGGGCCTGAGCGGAATCTGCCGTTAGGAGAGTCGAAGGGCCGGAATCCCAAGCGCCGCGAGGGACCCGGGCAAGAAATGGCGCGCCCTGAGAGATTCGAACTCCCGACCTTCTGGTTCGTAGCCAGACGCTCTATCCAACTGAGCTAAGGGCGCGCGTCATCAAGAATTATAACAAACGCGGGTGTCCCACCCTTTCGCGCAACCGCGGTGGTGGAGCGAAGGGTGGGGTCCTGGCCTAGTCCTGTTCCTGATGATACTTGAAGGAAACACTCACTTTCGCGCGGTAGAGCAGCACCTTCCCATTCTCCAGGTGCATGTCGAACTTGGTGACTTCAGCCACGCGCAGATCGCGCAGGGACTTGGCTGCAGTCGCAACGGCAGCCGCCGCAGCCCGCTCCCATGACTCCGTGCTGGTGCCTACCAGCTCGATGACTTTGTAGACGCTTTCGCTCATGTTGCCCTCCGTCGAACAGGGATTTTCTTCTTGGCGTTTGCGACCGACCGGATACTACACCAACCGCGAATGGTTGTCGCTGTCGCCATCCCGCTAATCCCGCACCCTATTCCGCCCTTGCGCAATCCAATCCTGCATGACCGAAAAGATCCGCAAACCGGAAGACGAATGGCGGCGGGAGCTTACGCCGGAGCAATTCCACATCCTGCGGCAGAAGGGCACGGAAGGCGCGTTCACGGGCGAGTATGCCCACAGCAAGACGGCGGGGGTGTATCGCTGCGCCGCCTGTGGACAGGAGTTGTTTGCGTCGGACACGAAATTCGAATCCGGCAGCGGCTGGCCCAGCTTCTTTCAGCCCATCGGGCAAGGCTGCGTCGAGAGCCACGAAGATTCGAGCCACGGCATGCGGCGGGTCGAGGTCACCTGCGCGCGCTGCGATTCCCACCTCGGCCATGTCTTTCCGGACGGCCCTCGCCCCACGGGACTGCGCTACTGCATCAACTCGGCTTCGCTCAAGCTGCAGCCGAAGTAGGCCGGGCAGCGGTGGGCGCGCCAGTCCGGTTTCGGGATTGCGGCGGGCATCCCCCTCAATAACAGTTACCGGAGACACCTTGCATGGGGCGCGGACCTGGGGTACACCAGAGCAGATATGGGCCGGCGTCTCCAACCACGTGTACGAGGCATCCTCCCAGTGCGAATCTGGGGAGCCGACCATGAGGGCAAGGCGTTCGCCGAGCACGTCTGCACCATCGACATCAGCAACAAGGGCGTGAGCGTGGCGGGCTTGCGCGCCGCTTTGTCGCCGGGCGACACCGTGGGAGTGCAATACCGCAACCGCCAGGCCCGCTTCCGCGTGGCCTGGGTGGCTCCCGCCAACGAGGGGCAGGGGAACCGGGTCGGGCTGGAATGCCTGCAGCCGGAGAAAGAACTCTGGCCGGTGGCTACACCTACGGAAGGACCCGATCCCTTCGTTCAATCGGCGCTTCATCGCGAGGAGCCCAGTTCACAGGAGGGCCGCCGCGCGCAGACGCGCTTTCCGGTTTCCGGCGAAGCGTATGTGAAAAGCACGAGCGCCGATGATGGCCGGCGGGCCAGGCTGGGCGACATCAGCCTGACCGGCTGCTACCTGCAGACCAGTGATCCGCTGGAGGTGGGCCGCAGCACCTTGCTCGCGATCAAGGTCGCGCACAACCAGTTCAATGCGACGGCCATCGTCCGCTCCTGCTACCCCGGCGCAGCCATGGGGTTGGAGTTTACCTTCCTGAGCAATGCCGACCGGCGCACGCTGCAACGTCTGATTGCCCACCTGAAGCAGTTCGATACCGTCTCTGGATGAGGCCCGGCGGGAAGCGCCGCTGCAATTCCCCAGCACCGGTTCGCTCACGTTACTTCCGTTCCCCCACCGCTGGTCATCTGGCAACCGGCCTGGGACTCCCCTAAGCTGGCAGCATCTTGCAGCCATTCATGGTGAGTGAAGGTCGTACGGAATGCTGATCCCGATCCGGCATGACAACATGTCGGCGCGGCGCTGGCCGGTGGTGACGCTAGCGCTGATCGCCATCAATATCATCGTCTTTGTGGCCACCCACGACGCGCTCACCCGCCAGGCGCCGGAACTGGGCAAGGCGAGGGTTCACATCCTGATTCTGGCCGCCACCCACCCCGAGTTGACCCTCAGCCCCGAGGCGCAGCAACTGGTCTCTGGTTTCAAAGAGCACAACCCCGAAGCATGGGCCAAGGCCCAGGACCCGAACCACAAGATCATCGACGCCTGGGAAGCTCACATCCGCGTGGTGGACGAGCCCTACCAACTGCAGCAGGAGATGGATTCGCTCTCCGACCAATATGCCAAGCTAAGCACGGATTCGCTGGCCGAGCAGTATGCGTTCGTTCCCGCGCATCCCAGGGCGATCACCTATCTCACGGCGAATTTCCTGCACGGCGGCTGGCTGCACCTGATCGGCAACATGTGGTTCCTGTGGCTGGCGGGCTTCGTGCTGGAGGACGCCTGGGGCCGCGGAGTGTATTCGGTTTTCTATCTCGTCGCCGGGGCTGCCGCCCTGCAGTTCCACGCCTGGGCCAACGCCGGCAGCATCGTGCCCACGCTGGGAGCTTCCGGCGCTGTGGCCGCGCTCATGGGGGCCTTCCTGGTGAGCTTCCCGAAGATGAAGATCGAGATGATGTGGATCTTCCTGTTTCGTCGCTATACCTTTAAGGCGCCGGCCTATACGCTGTTGCCCCTGTGGCTGCTGATGGAGGTTCTCTATGGCACGCTATTCGGCCAAGCGTCCGGCACCGCGCACTGGGCGCACGTGGGCGGCTTCCTGTTTGGCGCCATCGCCGCCTGCGGCCTGCGCTACTCGGGCCTGGAGCGCAAAATGAATCAGGCCATCGAAGAGCAGGTGAGCTGGCAGAACGATTCCGAGATCGTCCAGGCTTCCGACATGGTAGACGCCGGACAGCTCGATGAGGCCCTGCCTATCCTGAAGGATTACCTGGCGAGGAAGCCCGACTCGGTGGATGCCTGCAGCCTGCTGCGCGAGGTCCATTGGCGGAAGACCGATATCCCGCTCTATCTCGCGTACACGACGCGGCTCTGCAGCCTGCACTTGGCGTCGCGCCAGCCGGAGGCGGCGTGGCAGGACTATGAGGAATTCCTGCAACAGGGCGGCAACAAGCTGCCGGCGCAGACCTGGCTCGATCTCTGCCGCGTCCCCGAAGAGGAGGGCGCCTTCGACCGGGCCCTCAGCGAGTACGACAAACTGGCGGCTGCTTATCCCACGGAACGGCAGTCGCTGCTGGCCGGCCTGGGCGCTGCCAGGATCTGCCTCAAACGCCTAAACCGGCCGCAGGATGCCATGAAGTACTACGAGCAGGTGGCGAAATCGCCGATCCCGCACCTCGACCTCGAGGCCAACATCCAGGCCGGCGTGGGCGAAGCCCGCGCTGCCTTGGCCGCCCCCGCCGTGCCCGCGGGAGCGTCTTCGTAAGTCTCTCCTTAAGCCGATCAATGCAGAGACGCACATGCCGGGTCTCTACTGCAGGAGGAGTCCGCGGGCACCCACGCCCACCTGGCAATCCGCTACTGTTGAGCCCTGGCCCCCGCTGCTGGCTTGGTTTGGACAGCCTTCTTTTTCTTCATCGTGCGGGACGGTGGCCTCTCCAGCCGTGCCAGGCGCGCTTCCACCGCGACCACTTGCTGCCGCAAGTTCTCCAGTTCCCGCTGCCGCTCGGCCAGTTGGGAGCGCAGCGCGTCGTTCTCCGTTTTCAGCTCGCGGATGGCGGCCAGCGTCAGGTACGGCAATTCGCTGTAGTTCACCATCTTGAAGCCGCGCGCGTCCGCCGACACCATCTCCGGGAACACCGTCTCCGCGTCCTGCGCCAGTAATCCCGAGTTGCGACCCGGTCCGAAGTGGTAATCCGGATACTGCTCGGCGTTCCAGTCGAAGTGTACCGGTTGCAGCCTTACCAGCTTGTCCAGGATGGGCGC